>JAESFR010000156.1_pt1 | contig 46450 bp, 44 predicted proteins | sample 9266191 | NCBI WGS metagenome assembly JAESFR01 (sample SAMN14503063, study PRJNA617104) | algae metagenome | isolation source: Pleurocapsa minor HA4230-MV1 and co-occurring heterotrophs from cement on... | place: USA: Nuuanu Pali Lookout, Hawaii | collected 2009-07-20
CGGATCTCAGCCCAGTCCTCCACTGACAACACTCCGTATCCCCCTGCCTCGAGGTTCGAGGACAGGGTCTCGGAGGGGGTCAGTTTTCAGTTGCCGCCCGGGGGTCAGTTTTCACGTGCCGTCGACAAAGGTGCGACATTGCGCAGGTGCTGGAGGAGCGGCATCCCGTCGCTGCTCGAGGCGAAGATCCCGCAGAGAGGATCGCTTGCGGGACGGAATGCACCGGAGCGTCGACCGCAGGGCGGCCGCGATTGACAGGCATAGGCGGCGCAATGCAGCGGGTTTTGGGGCGCGTCCGCCGAACCTTCCGCAACCGTAGCCTCCCACGGGAACGACGTAGGCCGGCGTGCCTGCGCCTGGGGCCGTGTCCGCTAACACTGTCCGTTGAGGTGTTCCGGTGAAGCGGCCCTATCCGACCGGGCCGCCGTGGTCACGAGGCGGCGCCTGTCTTGACGACGAGCCATCTATCGACCGATCTCGCCAAACTGTCCCCCGGGCGCCTCGTCAATCTCTCCTCCATCTCGACACTTCGCATGCGCGGTCGGGCGGCCCCGGACGGCAGTCGACGGCTCGCCGGTTCGGCGTCAGCGCAGCTTCTCCCCGGCCCGGCCGCCGTGTGTTTCTGGTTCTCTGCGCTGCTCGATCGGGCGTGCCCTATTGGGCGCCGAAGCCCCAGGTGACCCGAGACGCCTGGGGCTTCCCATTCGCAAAGTTGGCCCAGGCAGGCGGGATGCTCGCCGCCCGCCGGCGCGATCCGAGCCAGAACGAGAACAGGTCCCCGTCCTGCTTCGAGGACAGGGACTTGTCTCCTGCGATCGCTGATTGACTACCGACGGCTCACTGGGTCAACACCTGAGCCTCACCAATGCGGATGGGAAGCGGGTCGGTTGTCAGGTCGAATTCGATGGTTCCGGACTGACCTCCGCCGGTCCACTCGACAATCCAGTGGCTTGTGGCTGTGACCTGGTAGACCCCATCGGGCTGGTCCGTCGACATCTTCTGGTAGCGGTGCCCACATGTAGGCGAGTCCTGCTTGCCGTACTGGTCGGCGTACGGGGTGCCTTCTCCCTTGCACGGCACCGCAGCCCCATCGCCCATGTCCCACACGATGCTAGAGACGCTGGCGGTAGCGCTGACCGACACCGATCCCTCGGCGGCAGACGCAGTGATGGGACCGAACGTCTGAGCAGCAGCGTTGTCGACCCACATCCACACCGGCAGCCCAACCAAGCCGACCCGGTCCGGTCCTGACTCGGGGACGATGCCTATCGCGATCGGGTCGAGATCCATGGCCGCAATCGCGCGGTTGGCCAGCGTCACCGGGTTCACCTGCAACTGAGGCTGCCCGACTGGCACCCACGCCCGTCCCGGCCCTTCCTGACCTGCTCCGAGATAGCAATAGTGGTATTGCCCCTCCTCGGGAATTGTCTCGCCGTTAGGGCCAGTTTGAGGCTGGTCCGGAACGGGTGCACCGACGTAGCAAGAACCGTTCCACGTCGATCCCTCGGGCCCCGTACACGGGATGTCTGTCCCTGCGAACGAGCAGGTCGACGAGTCGCCCACAGAGCCGGTGGCATGACTGGTTTCACCGGTGCCTCCCTCGTCCTCGCACACCCATCTCACCTGACCAGTTTCAGGGTCCACCTGCTGTGTGCATTGGCCGTCACCATCGGCCAAAGCCGAGGGCACAGGCGCTATCAGCAGGCCCAGGAGGGCCACCACAGCAGCGGCGACTACCCGGGCTAGCACGACTCCTCCAGCAGCCCGTTCTGGTCGCTGACGAGCCAACGGCCCTTCTCCTTCACGAGCTTGTACTCAATGGGGAGAGGGTTCGGCACCGGCTTGCCGTCCGGGCCGACCGGTTCTGGTACCGGTCGGCCGTCCTTAGTTTGTTCGACGCCCGAGCGGTCCTCGCAGTCAATGACGAGGATGTATGCGCCTCGGTCGCGCGACTCACCCAGGGTGTGGACGTACTCGCCCGTGAGCTTGCTGCCAGAGCGTTCGATCGCTGAGACGTTCTGCTGGAGGTTCAGGAACTCTCGGCCGGTGGCGACCTTGTTGAGGCGCTTAAAGTCGATCGTCGCGGCCCGAAGCGCGTCGTCGCGCACATCGAGGTAGTTCGTCAGCTGTTCCGCCGCCTTCTCCTCCGGTGTCTTCGGAGTCGGCGTGCTGGTGGGTGTCGGCGAGGGGGACTGGCTCGGGGTGTCCTGGACCTTGGGCTCGTTATCGTCGCCGCCGCAGCCCGCGAGAGTCAGGGCGAGGGCGAGGGCCACTCCCCCGAGTGCGTAGTGGTGCTCCCTCATGTGGTGCTCCCTCATGTGGTGTCTCTTCCTGTGGTGGGCGACGCCATGACGGACCGCTGGGCTGACGTCGTTGGCGATGTGCTCGAGGTGTTCTTCGGCTGCGTCGACGAACACGGCCCAGCGAGCCGTTGTTTGCGGGGCCGATGCCGAACTTCCTGTCGGCGTTGTGGAGCGTGCGGATGGTGACGCGCACGAACGCGGCCCGCGCGATGCGGCGGGCGTCGAGGTCGGGGCGTTCACCGCCGGCCGCGACGTATCGGCCGGCGAGTTCCTGGTCGAACGTTGTCATGTGCTGGTGCTTCCTTCCCGAGTCAGCTCGCGAGCCAGCCGTGTGTACGGATGATGGTCTTCGTGCGCTCCGACAGTTCCATGGGTGCGTCGCCGTCGTCGGACCGGTTGCAGATCTCTTCGCGCAGGATCCGGTCGGCCTCGAGCTGGTCGCCCTCGGCCTTCATGACGTGGGCAAGGCACAGCCGGGTGCTCTCGCCGTCGGGGTCTGCGCGCTGCGCGACGTAGGCGGCGGAGCGGGCCTTGACCAGGTCGCCGGCCGCGAGCGCCTCGGTGACGACGATGAGGGCGACGTCGGCGATCCACCCGCCCGCCATGAGGTCGACGCGGTCAGGCTCGTTGGCGAGCCATGCCCATCCTTCCTCGCGCAGCTGGCTGAACGGCCGTGCCTCCCCGACGAACTCGAGCGCGGTGCAGAGGTCGGCGACACCGTCGGCGCCTCCTCGACTCTGCCCGCGCTTGCGGAGGCGGATGAACAGGTCCAGGTCGACGAGCAGGCCGTCGTCGACCTGGTAGACGTTGATCCCGGTGAGCTTGGCGGCCGGTGCCTTGTCCGCGTAGGGCAGATGGTCCTCGCCGGTGCGGGAGTTTGGACCGAGCCAGTCGCGAACGATGTTGGTGTAGTCACGCACCTTGCCGTCGGAGATCGAGAAGGCCTCGCGGATCAGCTCGCGGGTGGCGCCGTATTTGCGGTGCAGGGCGAGGAACGCCAGGAGCTCGGTGAAGTACGGCTTGCGCTTGGCGAGTGCCTTGCCATGAGTGCGTGCAGCGACCGGGCCGAGCAGGGTGAGCCGCGGGCGGTCGCAGTTGGGCGAGAACCAGTCGGCGATGTCCTGGTCGAGGGTGGGGTCCTTGTCCTCGACCTCGGCGCGGACGTGGGCGGGCACCTTCGGCGCCAGGGCTTCGAGGTCCTCCTGCACGATCGCGCTTTCGCGGATGTAATCGCCGTCGGTGCCCTCGAGCAGGGAGCGCAGCGGCTCGTCGACGGCTCCCTCGGGGGTGTTGCGGGGCAGGGTGTACTCGCGGCGCAGGGCTCCGGAGGAGTCGGTGTAGGCCTCCCAGCCGTCGGTGGCGGTCTCGTCCACGGGCGTGTCGACGTACTCCGGGGTCTCGCTCTGGGCGTAGACCAGAGCGCAGCCGCTGGCCTCGTCGCTGGTGAGGCCGACGGCGATGAGGTTGAGGCCGACGTTCTCGAGGACGACGCGACCGGTGTTGGTCATGTGCAGCACCGCGCCGGGCGTGTTCGGGCGTTCGCCGGCAACGACGATGGAGGTCGCGGACTGGCCGACGTGATCGTTCACCAGCTGCAGCAGCTGCTCGAGGTCGTCGGGGTCTCCGGCTGCGGCGTCGAGGAGCAGCATCCTGGCGGGCCAGGTGTCGTCGTCGACGCTGCCGGTGCGGGCCGTGGACACGTCGGTGTCGTGTCGCTTCGCTCGGTCGACAGTGGTCACCGCGGCGGCGAGGGTCTCCGCGGTCGCGGGCGTCCCGGCCTCACCGGTCGGGTAGTAGGTGATCCGCTCGTCCATGGCGACGGTCTCCTCGGCCACGCCGATGCAGTCGACTTGGACGCGGCGCGACCACGGGTTGACGGCCAGCTGTGCAGCGAGGTGGCGGGCGAAGTCGCGGCCGTAGGTGGGGTCGCCGCTGATGGTCAGCGTGGAGAGCTCCTCGCAGTTCAGCAGCCAGGTCTCGCCGGTGTCGCTCATGCCGATGGTGGCCAGCAGCGGGTAGGGCGGCTCGGCGTTGCCGGTGTCGGGGCCGAGGTCCTCCACCGCGGTGTCCGTGCTGACGTGCCAGTGGGTCTGGTCGGGGCTGCCCACCCAGGGGCCCGGGACGGCGGCCGGGGCGCTCAGGTGCAGCGTCAGTATGCCCTTCGCGAGCTCGACGGCCGCCAGCGGCGGCATCGTGGTGCCCTGGGCTCCGACCGCGGCCGCGAGGCGCTGCAGGGCCTCGTCGGCGAACTCCACGGTGGCGGCCGCGGCGGCACCGGTCGCGTTCAGCGTCATCTCCACCGACGCCAGCTCGGGCGGCGGGGCGGCGATCGCTCGACCCGGCGGCCGGTTCCGGTAGGCAGAGCGCCGACGGGACCGCAGCGCCATCAGCAGTGCCCCGGACAGCAGCACGCCCCCGCCGGTCAGACCGGCGAGGACCCAGGGCGCTTCGAGGATCGAGTCGTCGGCTTCGTCGACCTGGGCGACGTCGGCGGCCGGCGTCGTCGGCTCCTCGGCCTGCGGGACCTCGGGCGCGGCGGTCTCCGGGGCCTCGGTCTCGGGGACTAGCGGAGTCTCCTCGGCCGGCGGATTGATCGGCTGCTGCTCGGTCTTGGGTTCGGCGGGGGTCCCGGGCTTGTCCTCGCGAGGCTGGGACTGCTGCAGCCGGTCGTCGTGCCGGGCGGGTGTCTGGGCTCCGGGGATGTTGAGCTTCCAGCCGACGTCGATCACGTCGGGGTCGGCGAGGTGGGCGCCGCTGGGCTGGGTGATGCCGGTGGAGGCCTGGTAGATCTCCGGCCACCGGTCGGCGTCGCCGAGCTCGTCGTGGGCGATGTCGCTGAGTGTGTCGTTGGGTTGCACTGTGTAGGCGTGCCGGTTCGTGTTGGAGAACGCTCGGCTGTCCGGGGCTGGCAGCTTGAGCACCCAGCCGGGCTCGAGGAAGCTGGGCCGGGAGCCGATGAGATCGCGGTTGAGCTCGGTGATCTCCTTGTAGCGCGCACCGTCACCGAAGTGGTCCTCAGCGATCGACCACAGGCTCTCCCCCGGCTTGACCGAGTGATCGACCGTCGCAAGCTCCGGCTTAGCCTCGACCGTCGCGCCGTGCTGGGCCGGCGTCTGATCGGCGGTCCCGGCGTGCACATGGCCCACGACCGCCGGCGCGGACGCGGCGGCCGGGCCGGCGTTGGCGGCCTGCGCAGCGATCGGCGCTGCGATGAACAGCAGGGCAGCGAGTCCGATTAGCCCGTGGGCCGCGGCCTGCGGGCGACCAAGACCCGGCAGTTTGGGCGCCTCGACCCTGCGGAGCCGGGCGATGGTCTCCACCACGAGGCTGAGCGTCATGAAGGCCCACGCGGCCCAGCCGATCACCTCGAACAGGCCCAGGATCAGGGTGCCGTCGTCGGGTGCGAGCAGTGCGTCCTTGACTCTCTCCCAGCTCGGCGCCTGGTCGGGGACCGGGCTGGCTCCAATGGCGAGGAAGAGAGCCGGCAGGCCGATGATGATGCTGAGAACGGCGATCGTGGCGAGGAGCCCGGTCAGCCGCTGGCCGGCAGTGGGACCGGTGGGCGTGCTCTGCGCAGAAATCACTGTTCGATGCCTCCTTGGGCGCGGATGAGCCGTGCAGACGCCTCCCCGGTGACTCTCATCGAGTCGAGCCCGATGATCCCGAGGAACTTGCTGTCGTAGGTGTCGGTGGTGCGCACGATCAGGGTGTCGCCGTTGACGACGGTGACGCTGCCCTGCACGCCGGCGGCGTTGAGGTAGCCCTGCGCGGCGGACTTGGCGGCGTTGATGTCGACGCGGAGCTCCTCGCCGCGGATAGCGGTCGAGTCCACTTCCTGAGCGCCGGTGCGGGCAGCCTGGGCCGCGGCACTGCGGGCCTGCTGCTGAGCGTGCACCTTGCCGCCGACGTCGACGGTCATCCCGACGAGGATGATCATCACCAGTGACGTGGTGGCGAACCAGACGCTGATGGCGCCGCGCTCGTCGCGCTGCCGCGGCGAGTATCTCTGGCGCGGGTGCCTCATCATCGACGCTCCCGGTAGGCGTCGACGGGGCTGCTCGCGGTTGTGGTGACCGTGCGGGCGCCGGATATGCCGGGGATGCTCAGGTCCGACAGGGTGACCGTGCAGGTCACCGTGACGTTCACCTGGGCGGGGTTCCCGATCGGGGCGTCGAACGCCGCCGCATTGACGGTGATGGTCGTGCTGGTGCAGTTCACGTCCTGGTCGTGCAGGCTGTTTGCGGCCGAGGACCTGCCTGCGGCGATCGCCTCGCTCTGGGTTCGCTCGATTGAGGCTGCCCGTGCTGCCTCGTACGCGGCTGCTTCCACGGACTGCTTGGCGATCTCGACGCGGCCGCCGAGGATGATCATCGCCACGAACAGCCCGAAGGCCGGGACGCCGATCGCGACCTCGATGGCCACCGATCCGCGCTCGTCCCGGCTGCGGTTGAAGGCGCGTGCCCAGACGCTCTGCGCCATCATTCGGTGAGCCTCTCGACCGGGGCGCTGGCGCTCTGGTGGACGGTCACGTGCCAGCCGGGGATCACGCTCATGGACTTGCCGGTGACGGTGATCGTGGCCGTTGTCGTGGTACGTGACCCGGAGACGCTGGTTGCCGTCATCACGTCGGATCCGCCGGCGTCCTGGAGGAAGCCGTGTGCGGTCGCCAGTCCGGACTCGCGGGTGCCGTTCTGGCTGCCCGCGTCGCGGGCGCCCTCCTGCGCGGCCGCGAGGGCTACTTCGCGAGCGTGGTAGTACAACGCGCCCTGGACACCGAGGAACATCACCGCGAAGAGCGCCGGCATCAGGAACACCATCTGGATGGCCACTGAGCCGCGTTCGTCCCGGTGTCGGCTTGGAGAGCTGGGCAGCATGGCGGGCCTACTTGATCTTCCCGGCCTCACTTGTGACGTATGCGGTGATCGCGGCGACGACGATGCCGACGATGAGGATGACCGCGCCTGCCCAGATGACCTGCTCGATGGTGACAGAGCCTCGCTCGTCGCGTTGGCGCTTGACGATGCGGTCCTCCACGCAGGTGATCACGGCGAGGGCCGTCACCTGGAGGGTGATGAAGAGCTTCAACATCGGGTTGTTCCTTTCTGGGTGGTGGAGTTCGGGGTGTCCCGGATTGCTGTCGGTGTCAGCTTGCGAGTCGGAGCATCGACGGGGTCACGAGGATCGCCATGAAGACGATGCCGAGCAGGCTGGCGGGGATGTACATGCGCTCGGAGACGGCGTTGGCCTTCCCCAGTTCGGCGCTGAGCATCGCCGAGCGGAGTGCGGCGGCGCGGGCTCGGAGGTTGCTGTAGATCTGGGCGCCGTCCTGGCCGGACTGCTGCATGATGTCGGCGAGGTCGTCGAGCTCGGGGACGCCGAGGTCATCGGCGAGCCCCTGCAGCGCGTCCCAAGGGGCGCGGGTCATGTAGCGGGCGCGGCGCAGCTCGCTCTCGATCCGCTTGAACACCCAGGTGTCGCCGACCTCGGCGGCAGCACGCAGCGCTTGCTGGCCGCTGGAGCCGTCGCGGACTCCGGTGGCGACCATGTCGATGTAGGCACCAAGCGCCCGGTTGAACTCGATGCGCGCCTTCTTGGCGTCGTCGGAGGCGTTGTAGTTGGGCATGAACCAGAACAATGCGGCGAGTCCGAGCGACCCGAGGACGGGGATTGCAAACGGGAGCGAGAGCCCGATCAGCCCGAAGAACGCCGCGAACACCGGCGGCATGGCCAAGCCCAGCAGCGCCCAGACGACCTTCTCGCCGTAGAACCTGGTCTCGCTGATCTGCAGGATGGCCAGATCCTTGCGGGGCGTGTGTGCCCACGCTCCCCCGGGCAGGTTCTTGATTGCCCACGCGCCGATCCGGTCGACCAGCGAAAGGTCTTCTGTGCTGCCCTCGACGTCGAGCGCGGCGCTACGGCTGGGTACGACGTGGTTCGGCGAGAGCCGGTTCAGGGCGTCGGTGAGGTCGGGGTCGGACGGAGCCAGGCGCCACACGAGCAGGGCAACGGCGAGCCCGAAGAGGGTCCCGCTGGCGAGCGCGACCTGGAGGCCGGTCATGCGAGCGCTCCTTCCTTCTCCTTTTGCGCCGCTCGGCGCGCCGCTCGATGCGCGTTGCGGGCTGGGAGGTCGAGGAAGCGCGGGAGCGGTTTGGCGACCGCCATCCGGCGCATCCACAGGAGCGTGGCCACGTAGGCGGTCAGCAGGACGGCGAGGATGACCTGGCCGAGTGGGCTGCCGTAGGGCTCGATGTAGTCGCCGGTGAGGGCGAGCATGCCCAGGACGCCGAGGGTGATCACGGTGACCGTGCGGGCGGTGGTGCGCGGCTTGGCTTGGTCGGCGGCGATCTGGCGCCGGGCCCGCACGTCGGCGGCGACCGTCTCGGCCAGGGCGTCCAGAGCCTTGGCTAACCCCGCCTGGCCACGACCGCTGGCGGCGAGGATGAGCTGGCTGGCCACCACGTCGCCCGTGGAGTCGTTGAGGTCCTCGGCGAAGGCGCGCAAGACGTCTTCGGTGGTCGCGGTGTTGTTCCAGAGCCGAGAGACCATCAGGCCAACCTCGCGCTCGATGGGCGCTGGCACCGATTGCAGCGACTTGATGAGAGAGGAGCGCAGCGACTGTCCGGCCGTCAGCTTGCCGGACAGCGACCGGGTCCACTCCTCCAGCGCCTCGAGCTTCTCGACGCTCGCAGCCGCCGGTGGGGGCGTGAGCAGCAGCGGGACGCCGACGGTCGCAGCGGGGAGGAGCACGATCGCAATCACCCATCCGGTGAGCAGCGCGACCAGGAGACCGGCGACAGTGCCGCCGATGAGCAGCATCCGGGTGCGCGCGTCGAGTCTGGTGAACCAGCGACCCGCCCGGCCGACCGGCGTGAGGGTCCGGACGGGCCGTGGGGGCTTCGGGGGTGCCGGGGTGAGCGCGTACGCCATGCCGATCAGGCCGATGACTATGAGCGCACCGAACACGGCCGGCAGGAGGGCCGTCATGTGATCGCCACCCCACGGTTTGCCCCCCCGTGCACGGCAGACTCGGCCTTGTACGACTCGAGGTCGAACCCGTGGCGGGCGAGCTCTTGGGCGAGGAAGTTGTCGAGCTTCCCGGTAGCGACGGCCGGGCCGCGCTGGTCCGGGGCGAAGATCGGGGTGGTCGCGTACCCCCGCGCCGCGTCGATGCTCGGCTGGACGACCAGGATCTCCTCGACCCAGCGCTGCTTGCGAAAGGTTCCGTCGCCCGGGCCCGGGACGACGTCGGAGCGTAGGTACATCACGATGTCGATGGCGGCGGCGAGCTTGCTGATCGCGAGCTCGCGAGTGACCTGCGGGCCCTTCTCCATGGCGCAGGAGACGAGCTTCTCGATGGTGTGCTCGGCGCTGCGGGCGTGGGTGGTGCTGATCGAGCCCGGGCCGGACTCCATGGCCTTGAGCATGTTCCAGACCTCTGGGCCGCGGACCTCGCCGACGATCTGGCGAGCGAGGTTGAACCGGAAGGAGTGGTGGATCGCCTCCTCGAGGCTGAACTCACCAGCCTGGCGGCCGTCGATGCCGACCTCGCCGGATCCCGGCCGGTGTTCCCAGGCGTGGACGATCTTGTGCCGGTCGACGAGCTCATGTAGGTGCAGCTCGAACTCGGTCTCGAAGGTGCCGATCATCTCCCAGGGCGGGATGCACGAGCACAGGGCGCGGACCCACGTGGTCTTGCCCGATCCTTGGACGCCTGAGACGACGATGCTCTTGCCGGCCCGCACGCAGGCGGCGAGGAAATCGGCCAGGACCGCGCCGCACGCCTTGCGGTCGTAGACCATCTCGTCCATCGACACCTCGCGCATCCCGTGTCGCCGGATCACCACCGAGGTGTAGGCCATTACCCAAGATCCGGCCGCAAGCCGGGCGCCGCCGGGCAGGCGCAGGTCCAGGTGTGGACGCGCTTCGGTGAAGGGTCGGTTCTGCCGAGAACCGAGGTCGGCGAGGAACTCGCGCAGCTCGTCCTCGGAGTCGGCGATCGGGGCGGCTTCGACCAACGTGCCGTCGACGAGCTCCAGCCATACGGCGCACTCGGAGCCGCGGGCGATGACGACGATGTTCTCCACGTCCTCGCGCTCCACCAGCGGCTGCAGCCTGCCCAGACCGAACAGTGCTGCCTTGAGCGCGCCCTTGAGCGCGGCCTCCTGCTGACGGCTCCACGGCAGGCGGCCGGTCGAGACGAGGGTCTCGGCCTCGGACTTGATGAACTCCTCGATGACGTCGAGGCCCATCTGCTCGCGGTCGTCCTCGGTCACCCGGCCGCCTTCCTTGTCCAGCCGCGCGGTCAGCCGGGAGGAGATCTCGGCTCGATACTGGGCGATGAGCTCCCAGTCGAGCTCGACCTCTGCCACGCCGGCGCCGGCGTCGTTGGTAGGGGCGATCGCGTGAGGCTGGTCGTCGGCGCTGGCGACGAGCGGGCGCAGGGTGAAGTCCGAGCGGGTGCGGCCCGGCAGCTGATCGTCGCTGGTCCAGGCGCCGGCGAAGAGCGGGAGCGATGTCGGGTCGTGGTCCTCGCTGGTCGGTACCGGCGGCGGTGTCTGCGTGCGCGGCTGGCTGCCGTCGGTGCCACGCGCGCGGGCAAACGGGGAGCTCGAGCCACGACTACCGGGCTGGTCGGCGCGTCGCGCCGCGAGCCATTCGTCGGCGCGGAACGGCTCGCGGTCCTGGGCTCCGGGCTCGCCGCGGTTGGCGCTCATGCGCGGCCTCCGCTGGTGACGGGGGTCGGGTGGGCGAGGGCGGCCTGGTTGGAGCTGAGGACGGAGTAGATCAGCGAGGCTCCGGTGCGGTAGCTGCGCACCAGGTCGCAGGACTCGAACCTGCGGGGTTTGCGGGTGCCGTGCGAGTAGACCTCCGCGGGTCCGGGATCCCAGTCCACCGATGCTGTGACGGAGATCTGGAGCGCCTTGGCGATGTGGCGCGGCGTGTAGGGACGCACTCGCGGGACGCCGGTCGGCATTGCCGGCCAGCGGCGGTCCTCGTCGACGAGGAGGAGGCCGAGTCGAGAGAGGCCACCGACGGCGGCGAACTGCTCGCGCAGCGACTTGGCCCACGAGCGTGCACCGGCCAGTGCGGGCAGTGAGCTGCGGGTGACGAGCAGGGTCAGGTCGGAGGCCGCGATGAGGGGTTGCGGCCAGCCCGCGAGGCCGAGCCGACCGGCGTCGACGATGACGTCTTGGCCGTTGCGGTCCAGCGCACGCAGTTGGTCGGCCAGCGGCTCCCACAGCGGCAGCAGGCTGGGGGCCTGCTCGTGAGAGCGGATGCCGGGCAGGAAACAGGGCGCGCGCTCGGCCGGGGCCTCGGGGTCCAGCAGCAGTGTCTCGCGAGGAAGGACGGCGGCCAGTGTCCCCTCGCGCAGCGCTATGGCGAGGTTGATCAGCCCGCCGGGGGGTTCCTGGCTTCCCTGGAAGTAGCCTGCGAAGACCGCGGAGGAACCGGTCGGGTCGGCGTCGACCAGGAGCACGGAACGGTGCCAGTTGAGGGTGAGCCCCAGCGCAGTAGTGGAGACGCCGGGCGCACCGCTGGCGGATGCAAGGACGATCAGCGCCATCGCTCAGCGCTCCCGAGCGTCCAGGACCAGCGCGACCCGCCTGGTCGCAGCCCGGGCTGCCAGATCGGCGGCGTCGCCTTCGGGGACCGAGACGTCGACGACCGTCTCGCCGGTCTCCGGCACGAGGCTCACCCCAACCACGATCGCTTCCACCGTCACCGGGTCCTCGTTGGTGACCTCGCCCTGGTCGCCGGGGGTGGTGACGATCCGAACGGTGTCGCCGGCGCGGAGCGGCTCGGACGGCATCTGAGCGGGGGTGAGGCTGATGCCCACGAGCGACTCCCCTTGCCCCGGCACCAACTGGTCGGTGACCGCAGCCTCGGTCAGCAGGGTGCCGGCCCACAGGTCGGCGGCGGCGCGGCTGCCTTCGAGCATCGCCATCTGGCTGCCGGGGACCGGGTTCAGGGTCGGGTCGACGCCTATCCGCACAACCGAGAGGTCACCGGCCTCGATGGTTTCCCCCCGGTTGATGTCGCGGCTGACGACGAGGACCGCTTGGGTGTCTGTGACCGAGGTGAACGCGAAGGCGCTACCGAGCGCTCCCGCGGCGACCAGGGCCGCGCAGAGTGCGAACAGCCATGGCCTGCGGCGCCGCTTGGGTCGTGGTCGCGGACTGTTGTTGAGATGGGGCATGGGAGGGCTGTCGGGCCTTGCCCCGACCGACAGGCCTTGAGCGGTGTTCTGCGACATAGATCCCGAGTCCTTCCCCGTCTTGGTCACCTACGTGTCAGGACAGGGCCCGGGCGATCAACGCTCGCCGAATTCGACACTTGAGCACAAGTGCGCGTCTATCGAATGTCTCGTGGGCCTTATGCGGCCGACTCCGAGATGCCATTGCCCAGTCCTGACCGGAGAGTCGCGCTGGTCGATCCCCCCGGTGGGACCAAAGCGGCAACGCCTCCGATTGCTCCGAAGTCCATGGGACCACAGAATCGTCGGGGTCGACGGAACTATTTTGGCCTGTGGATAACCGTCATGCTGCCCGTGCCTACGAATTGACTCGGGCTAGAGCTCTCTGGGTGCGCCGGCGATGTAGTTGCGCCCTTAGGCGGTGATGAGTCATATGCAGAATCGGTCACTCTGGGCCGCCCTTGAAGGACTCTCTAGGACCGCGACTCCCGTCCGGCTTCTCCATCGAGGACGCCTCTCGGGACGGGGAACTCTCCCCGCGACGACCTGGGAAGGGATGCACTCAAGCTTCGGCGTCGTGGTGGCTGCCCCGCCGGCAGCCGCAGCGAGCAACACACCTGCCGTGTGTCTCACGCGCTCGGGGCGCCGGAGTTCCTGGCGCCGCGTCCCGGCTGATCGCTTACCCAGCTTCTACGCACCTAGGTGACCAGAAAGCGAGGTGGACCATGAACACTTCCCCTACTGAGAACCGCGTCTTCGGCATCGTCACCTTCACCGAGCGCGGCGATGCCGCCCTCGAACGCTTGGCCGAGGCCCTCGTGGCCGGGTGTGACGGCTCCCCAGACGGCATCGCCGACATCCTCGAACGGGTCTTGGAAACCCCCGTCGAGGACCTAGCCGAATGCCTCAGGGACACGACTCAACCGGACGTCGATCCACTTGGTCACGGCATCCACGAGATCGTTCCAGCGGTCGAGAGCCCAGACGAGGCCGCCCGCCGTCGACTCGGAGCCAGCGCGACAGGCGGCGGCCTCCCCGACCGCACGATCGCGGAGGGTCAGTGGTCCGCCCGCCAGCACGCTCAGACCGACGCCGACGCCTACAGTTGCCCCAGCTCGGCGACGCCGCCCGCCGCCGGCAGGAGGCTGCGATGACTGCCGCCCTCGCGCCGACAAGCTGCACATCGACGGTGCGTTGGGTCGAGTGCTGCCACACCTTGGGTTCGCTGCCCTGCATGAATCACCAGCCGCACGAAGGCGATGGCCGTGGATGCGTGCACCTGTCCACGTCCGGCTTCCGGGACGAGGAGTAGCCCACACTCTTCGCCGCGACGGACCGGCGCGGGAGAACAGCCTCAGCCGTGCACCAGCCGCAGCCGCGGCAACGGCGGCGGCGGGGCCGCCTCCAAGCGCTGCGTCCGCTCGAGCGTCATCGGTTGCCCGTTGCGCCGCAGCAGGCCTGCTAGCACGGTGCCGAGGCCGAGGTCGAGCACGAACCGGTCGGCCTCGGCCTCGATGAGGTGCTCGATCCGTCGGCCAGCGGCGGGCACCAGGTAGGTCAACGCGATCATCACGCCCCCGAGCCCACCGGGCGCAGCGCGACCCTCGGCGACCGACTGCACCACGCAGATGACCCCCACGACGCCCCGAAGCGTCCAGGCCAACCGTATGAACGGCAGCCAGTCGAAGGCCCGGCCCACCCCGCAGAGCACCCCCACGACCAACCGCCACGGCGTCGTTGCCCCAAGCATGGCCAGCTCCAGCCGGGGCCGAAGTGCCCGGTGCCTTCCGACAGCATGAGCCAACGTGGCGGCCGCCTCCGCGCCGGTCACGTCGCGGCGGTGCGTGGCCGCGACCAGACCACGGCTGACCGCTACGGAGTGAGGGCCGATCGCTACCGCGACCGGGGTGCTCGATCGGTGCACCCGGCGCACGAACAGCGCATCGACCTTGACGCCGCGGCCGCCCAGCTCCTTCAGCGCCGGAGCCATCACATGCAATTCCGCCTCCGTCGCCAGCCGCGCCCCAGTGAACGCCGCGATCGCCAGCACCTGCAGGTGCCCCAGCGCCAGCGCGACCAGCAGGCCGCCCGCGGCCAGGAACATCACCAGTCCCAGCGTCGGCGGGAGCAGCGCGCACACGACCACAGTGAGGACCAAGCTCGTCAGGAGCGCCGGCCCCAACGTCACCACTCTCAGCACGATCATCGCGAACCCCATCCGGAATCACCTCTCAGAACTAGTGCGGGTCTCGCCACGTTGCTCGCAGTGATCGTCAGGCGACCGCCGACCGACATAGGCGAACGAGACCAGTTTGTGCGCAGGTGCCGACAGCGCCGGAAGTTGTCCACAGCCCGCCGTCGGCGCAGCGCGCCGCGGCCAGGACGTGGATTCATGGGCCAAGGCCGCGAACCGAAAGGAGCCCCCGTGGACCCCCTCACCGCTGACGTCGCCTGGGACCGCCTCGGCTGGATTACCCAGCTGCTTCACCAAGCCGCAACGCAGGTGTGGAACGACGCAGACGAAGCGGCCACCGACTCCCCGCTTCACGACCTCGGTCTGGGTGTCTACCTCGCGCACTCCCAAGCCAGCGCCCTGCTGCCGAACGACTACGAGTTGTCTGAGGACATCGAGCCGCTCGCCGACCTCGATAACCGCACGCCGCTACAGCTGCTCACCGAAGCCGAAGAGCTGACCCGCCCGCTACCGCTCAACCAGCCGGAACCAGTCCACGGCTCGCAACTGGTCCTCGATCTGTGCGACCTCATCCGGGAAGCCCGCCGAAATGGCTACTGACCCGCGTCTGACGTATGCCGACTTCGACGAGGAGCTCTTCGGCATGGACCAGGTTGCGATGACCACGCGCGACCTGCGCAGCGTCGGCGAGATGCTCTTCGACGTCGACAGCATGGCCCGCCAGCTGCTGATGGACGTCAGCGGCGATGACGCCGGCACGCTGCTGCGAAGTTGGCCGACGATGGTCGCGGCGGCCGCCGACCTGTGGGCCTCGCTACCCGCGGGTCGACCGGCCGTCGACGAGCCCGATCACGTCATCACCCGCCTCTCCGCCCAGGCCGCAACCGTCGAGGCCAGCCTCTCCGGCCGGAAGGCCTGGCCGGGCCAAGGCCCGACCGACCCCCGCATCAACCAGATGACCCATAACTTCGCGACTGCAGCGACGCTGGTGCGCCGCTACGGGGTCGAGCTCCCGCACGCTCACAGCGAGGCCCATCGCGACCTCGAAGCTGCCCGGACCAGGATCGTGCACGGCCTCCATCTCGCCGCCCACGCCGTCACCGTCGCCCTGCACGAACACGGACGCGACCGCGTCAACGACGCCCGCGACGCCGGCCGCCCGCTTCAGCTCGCCATGCACCACTCCCCCTACGCCGTCGCACCCATGGGGGCGTGGATTGACCGGATGTCCGCTAGCGAAAACACCACCCGCAGCTACCTGACTGACCGGCTCCAAGCGCTCACCGGCGAGGCGATCCCGCCCGGCGACGATCCTGGCCGACTGGCCCGCGCCCTGGCCGCCTGGGACATCCAATGCCACCGCGCCCTGGCTCGCGACCCCGCACCGTCCGGCGTCCTCCTCATCACCCGCACTCAAGGGCTCATCGCCGGCGCCAGCATGGTGCTCGTCGACGCGGCCACGACCGCAGGCGTCCTCGATCCGTCGGACCGACTGGTCCCCGCGATAGCCGAAGCCGGCCGCGCATGGAACGACCTTGCCAGCCGCTGGGGCGACCTGGCACCGCCGGGCGCCCGCCTCGAGGAGTCCCTGGTGCGCGCGACCGCTGAAGTCCGCGCCGCCTACCGCCAGATCACCCACGACACCACCACCCTCGCGGCGACCGAGGTCATAGCTGCGCGGCCAGGACTTCCACAGGCCACCGGGGCGACCTTGCGCGCGATCGAGGCAGGCCCCGAACTAGCGCACGTCGTCGCCGAGAAGGCCGACACACCCGACCTCATGGGGCCAGCCCAGGTCCTGTCCCGCCGGGCGCACAACGTCGTCGAGGCCGGCCTGGCCACGCCGCCGGCCGAGGGCGACGTCGTCTGGGTCTCACCCGCCGATATCCTCGCCCGGCGCGCCGTCCCGGTGCCGCAGCCCGTCCGCGACGCGCTGCGTTCGGCAAGTACCGCAACCGCGTCCGCGGCATCCATTGCGGCAGCCGCCGCCGGGCTCGCTCAAGCCAATTGCGGTGACCTTCGCCCGGTGCGTCCCTCGGCCGCGAACCGAGCGAAGAATGCTGGCTCCGTCGCTCCGGCATCTTCGCTGGATCACGAGACGGCGTGCAGAAGGCCCGAGGTCGGTGGTGATCGCTCAGCCCCCGTCAGACCACTTAGGTGACTGTCAGACACCAAGGTGGGCCGCGAATAACGAGACCCACCACAGCAGGTCGGAGGAGACGAGAGATGGGAACGGCTAGAAAGGTCATCAAGGTCGGTGACAACCGAACGCTGGTTGCCCCAGAACGCAAACGCATGCCTGCGGTTACAGACGTGGACACGAGCAAACAAGCCACCGGACCATCTGTCGAGCCCGTTCAGACAGGAGGCCGCTGGCCCGCACTCACTCCCGCCACGATGAACATCGCTCAAGCGGCTGCCTACATCGGAATCGCGAAGTCGACGCTCTATACCTGGCGCACGCGACGCCCAGGATTCGGACCGCGCGCAGTGAAGGCGGGCGGTGCGCTCCGATACCGCCGTTCGGATCTCGATGCATGGATCGAGGCTCACGCCGAGGCGCTCGACCTCGAACCGGCAGGGGACGTCGTTCGCGACGCTGAGCCCGGCTTCCCGGCCGTGTCACGCGCGTTAGATTCCCTGTCACGACGGTCGGGTCCACGGAGTCGCTGATTCTCAACAGCAAGGAACTCTGATGGCTCGCCCCACGCTGCCCCTGGGAACGTTCGGGAGCATTGTCACCGAAGAGGTGCGCCCTGGCGTCTATCGTGCGCGCACGCGGTTCCGCGACTTCGACGGAGTCACGCGGCAGGTCATGGCTACCGGCCGCAGCGCCGCCGCCGCGACACGAGAGCTCAAGGCCAAGATCGCCGATCGAAGTGCACCCACCGGTGACCTCATCAATCCTGACATGCGCGTCAGCCAGATGGCCGACGTATGGCTGTCGCTGTATCGCGCCGAGCAACGCTCCGAAGTAACCACGGCGAACGAGTACCAACGGATCATCGCGAACGTCATCAACCCGGCAATTGGCAACATTCGACTGCGCGAGGCATCAGCTGGACGACTCGAGAGGCTGATCAGGTCGCAGGACTCTCAGAGCCGACGCAAGAAGACCAAGACGGTCCTCAAGATGATGTTCGACGCGGCGGTCATCGACGGTGCCGTGCCTACCAACCCGGTCGCCTCCACCTCGCGACTTCGCACCCAGAAGAAGGACGTCCAAGCGCTCTCGGTTGAGGACCTCAACGCCCTCCGCTCCGCGGTGGACGCTTGGATGACCAAGAAGCGACCCGGCCCCAAACCCACCCAGGACATCCCTGACATCGTGGACCTGCTGCTCGCGACGGGCTGCCGTATCGGCGAAGTGCTCGCACTCCGATGGACAGACGTCGACTTGAGTGCCGCCCCGCCGACAGTGTCGATCAGCGGGACGATCAAAACAGAGACCGGGAAGGGCACCTACCGAAAGCCCAAGCCGAAGTCCGACTCGTCCAAGCGCACCATCGCGCTGCCGCCGTTCGCTGTCGATGTCCTCATGCGGCGGCGCGTCGAACAACCGCCGAACCACCACAACGCGGTCTTCGCCACCCGGAACGGCACCTGGCACCAAGTAGGCAACATCGAGCGCCGGTGGCGCGCGATCCGAGCAGACACCGGGTTCGACTGGGTGACCCCGCACACTTTCCGCAAGACGGTCGCGACGCTGATCGACCGCCTGGTCGACTCGGACACCGCCGCTCGTCTTCTCGGCCACTCCTCGGACGCGATCACCAAGGAGTTCTACATCGAGAAGGACAGAACCACTCCTGACGTGAGTCAGATCTTGCAGTCCTTTGCCGGCGGAACCAGGACGATCGCGTCGGACACTGACGTCGTCGGACCTTCATGACGAGCCAAACATCTGCTCGCCGCCATGTCCCCCGCGTCCACTCAACTGGGTCGCCGCGGAGGTTTTCGTGCAATAAGCGTGCAATAGGCCAACCTGGCTCGAAATGAAACCAGCCCCTGACCAGCGTTTCCGCAGGTCAGGGGCTATTTCTCGGTCGGGCTGACAGGATTTGAACCTGCGACCCCTTGACCCCCAGTCAAGTGCGCTACCAAGCTGCGCCACAGCCCGAGTGCCCCCGGCACGAAGCCAGCGAAGCGAGGGGAACACTACCGCAGCCCCTCCGGCGTCACGGAATCGACCCGCCCCAGGCCCCCGGCAGTAGTCCGACTGGGCCATTTGTCGCGAAACCCCGTGAGCGGCGTCGACGGTCGCCCGACCATGGACCGTCGACCCGTGGGGGGTTTCCTGATGCCAGCAATGCAGCGCGCCGGCCTGCTGCTCGCCGCGACCGCGGCGGCCGTCGGCCTGGTCCTCGTCGCGCCCGCGCACGCCGTGCCGGAAACCGTCGTGCGCGAGGAAGCCCGCACGGCCGAGGCGGTCGCCGAGGCGATGGCGCTCGCCGAGCAGCTCGCCGAGCGGCAGCAGACCCTCGCCGTGCTCAACCGTCAGGCCGACGCCCGTGACCGCGCGCTGATCGGCTACCGCGCCGTGCTGGCACGCTACGGCTACCACGGCGACCCGGATGCGGTGCGCGCCGTCCTGCCGCTCGCGTCGTACCACCTCTCCGCCGGGTTCGGGCTGACCGGCCCGCTGTGGGAGGCCGAGCACGGCGGCCAGGACTTCAGCGCGTACGCCGGGGAGCCGCTGGTCGCGGTCGCCGACGGGGTCGTCACCGAGGTGGCGTACGCCGGCCCGTACGGCCTGCGCACGATCCTCACGCTCCCCGACGGCACCGAGGTCTGGTACTGCCACCAGACCGACGCGACCGTGGTCGTCGGCCAGGAGGTCGCCATCGCGGACGTCATCGGCAGCGTGGGCTCCACGGGCAACTCCACCGGTCCACACCTCCACCTCGAGGTGCGTCCGGCGGCCGGCAGCCCGGTGGACCCGATGGACTGGCTTCGCGAGCAGGGTCTCGATCCCTGAGGTGCCCAGCGGGGCCGGGATCAGCGCTTGCGCTTCTCCCGCGGCTTCTGCTGGATGATGATCGGCGTGCCGACGAAGCCGAACTCCTCGCGCAGGCGACGCTCGACGAACCGCTCGTAGGCGGCGTCGAGCTTGCCGCTGGTGAACAGCACGAACGTCGGCGGGGCCACGGACGGCTGCGTGGCGAAGAGGATCTTCGGCTGCTTGCCGCTGCGGACGGGGTGGGGGTGCTCGGCGACGAGACGGCCCAGGAATGTGTTGAGCGCGCCGGTGCCGATGCGGGTCTCCCAGCCCTCGAGCGCCTTGTCGATCGCCGGGACGAGGCGGTCGACGTGCCAGCCGGTGCGGGCCGTGAAGTTGATGCGCGGGGCCCACTTGAGCTGGACGAGGTCACGCTCGATCTCACGCTCGAGGTAGTAGCGGCGCTCCTCGTCGACGAGGTCCCACTTGTTGAAGGCGATGACCATGGCCCGGCCCGCGTCGCGGATCGTCTGGATGATCCGCATGTCCTGCTCGGAGACGGTCTCGCTGGCGTCGAGCACCAGGACCGCCACCTCGGCGCGGTCGATCGCAGTCGTGGTGCGCAGCGAGGCGTAGTACTCGTGGCCCGAGGCCTGGTTGACCCGCTTGCGGATGCCGGCGGTGTCGATGAAGCGCCAAGTGCGGTCACCGAGCTGGATCAGCTCGTCGACCGGGTCGACCGTCGTCCCGGCGGCGTTGTCGACGACGACCCGGTCCTCCTTGGCCAGCATGTTGAGCAGCGAGGACTTGCCGACGTTGGGCTTTCCGACGATCGCGATCCGGCGCGGACCGCCGACCTCGTCAAAGGACTCCTCCGGGGTCTCCGGGAGCGCCGCGAGGATCGCGTCGAGCATCTCCCCGGAACCGCGCCCGTGGAGCGCCGAGACGGCGAACGGCTCGCCCAGTCCGAGGTTCCACAGGCCGTAGGCCTCGGCCTCGGTGCGCTGGTCGTCGACCTTGTTGGCGGCCAGCACGACCGGCTTGCCCGACTTCCGCAGGATGCGGACGACGGCCTCGTCGGCGTCGGTGATCCCGACGGTTGCGTCGACGACGAACAGCACGGCGTCGGCCAGCGAGACCGCCACCTCCGCCTGGCCGGCGATGCGCTCGGCGAGTCCGCGGGCGTCGGGGTCCCAGCCGCCGGTGTCGACGACGGTGAACGCCCGGCCGGCCCAGTTGGCGTCGTAGGAGACCCGGTCGCGGGTCACGCCCGGTCGGTCCTCCACGACGGCCTCGCGGCGTCCGATGATCCGGTTGACGAGGGTGGACTTGCCCACGTTGGGGCGGCCCACGACCGCCAGGACCGGGACCGGCCCGGTCGGCTCGTCGGTGGACGCGGACGCGAGGCCGCCGTCGTGCTCAGTCATGGTGGATCACAGCTCTCTGGATGGCTCGACGAGCCCGGTGTCGGGGTCGTCCTCGGATTGTCCCGCAGGAAGCGGCCCGGGCAAGGATCGGCGCGTGTCGGCGAGCGCGGTGGCCAGCTCGGACAGCAGGTGCCCCCGGAGCAACACCGACGTGGCCGCCACGTGTTCCCGGGTGCGGGGCCAGGCCTGCTGTGTCGTCTGCCACGGCGTCCCGAACACGATGTCGACGGGCTCCCCGCGACCGGGCAGCGTGTTGGCACCTCCCCCGGCCGGGCGGGTGCCCAGCATGGTGACGGGGACCACCGGTGCACCCGTGACGAGCGCGAGGTAGGCGGCGCCGTGGTGGAAGCGGTGCAGCTCACCGGAGCCGCGGGTGCCCTCGGGGAAGATCCCGGCCACTCCCCCGTCCCGGACGACCCTCAGGCACGACCGGATCGCGCCCGGGTCGGCGTGGAACCGGTCGAGCGGGATCTGGCCCGAGGCACGCAGGAAGCGTCCGAGCCGCCCCGCGAACATCTCCTGCTTGGTCAGCGCGTGCACCGGGCGGGGCGAGAACACCGCGAGCAGCGGGCCGTCGATGATGCCGATGTGGTTGCTCGCGAGGATGACGCCGCCCGTCGCCGGGACGCGGTCGGGGTGGTGCACGACCACGGGCCAGCGCGTGCGGACCAGCCGCGCCGCCGGTGGACGCAGCAGGTGCAGCAGCCGGGTGGCGGGGTGCTCGTCGGCGCTGGTGGGCAGGTCCGCCCTGGTCACGCCCCGCGTCACGCTGGGTCTGCCCCGGTGGCCAGGGCGACGATCCGGTCGATGACCTCGGCGAGGGTGAAATGCGTGCTGTCGACGTGGACTGCGCCCTCGGCCATGGTCAGCGGGGCGGTGGCCCGCCCGGAGTCGATGCGGTCGCGCTCGAGGAGGGACTGCTGGGTGCTGGCCACGTCGGTGCCGCCCTGCTCGGCCGTACGACGCTGTGCGCGGGCGTCGGGGTCGGCGCTGAGGTAGACCTTGACCTCGGCCTGCGGCCACACGACGGACCCGATGTCGCGGCCCTCGACGACGATGCCGCCCCCACCGATGGCCTCGCGCTGCAGGTCGAGCAGGCGTGCCCGCACCTCCGGCACGGCGCTGACCGGGCTGACGGCGGCGTTGACCTCGTCGCTGCGGATCGCCACCGAGACGTCGGTGCCGTCGACCGTGATGGTCGGCGCCAGCGGGTCGGTGCCGGACTCGATCGTGGGCCGTCCGGCTGCGGCGGCGACCGCCGCCTCGTCGCGTACGTCGATGCCCTCACGGAGCAACCACCACGTCATCGCCCGGAACATCGCACCGGTGTCGAGGTAGCGCAGGCCCAGCCGCTCGGCCACACCGCGCGAGGTGCTCGACTTGCCCGAGCCCGAGGTGCCGTCGACGGCGATGACGAGGGACCCGGTCCGGGAGGTGGTGTCGGCGGTGCTCACGGGCGAGAAGGTTACCGGTGGGTCGTCCACCCGCGGGATTCGAGAGCCGCGAGCAGGCGCTCGGCGCTGCCCCGCTCGACGACGAGCTCGGTGAGGCCGACCGGGCGGCCCGGGTCGTGGTCGATGTGGACGTCCTCGATGTTGACGCCGATCTCGCCGGCGTCGCCGAAGAGGCGGGCCAGCTCGCCGGGGTGGTCGGGCACCGCGACGAAGACGGAGCGCGTGGGACGCGCCGGGCCGCCGTGCTTGCCCGGGATCGCCGCCGTCCCCGCGTTGCCGCGGGTCAGGATCTCGACGAGGTCGGGGCCGGCGTCGGACGCGACGGCGGTCATCAGGGCGTCGAGGTCGGCACGTACCTCGGCCAGCAGGTCGAGCACCGCCTCGGAGTTGGCCTCGAGGATCTGCTGCCACAGCTCGGGGTCGCTGGCGGCGACCCGCGTCACGTCGCGGACGCCCTGGCCCGACAGCGCGAGGTGCTCGGCGGGGGCGGTGGCGAGGCGCCCGGCCACGAGCACGGCCGCGAGGTGGGGCAGGTGGGAGATGCGGGCGACCGCCTGGTCGTGCTCGGTCGGCTCCATGACGATCGGGGCGGCGCCGCACTCGAGCACGAGGGCCTCCACGAGCCGTACGGCGTCTGGGCGCGCCAGCGGGTGCGGCGTGACGGCCCAGGGCCGGCCGTCGAAGAGCGCGGCGCTGGCGGCGAGGGGGCCCGAGCGCTCGCTGCCGGCCATCGGGTGCGAGCCGACGTAGCGGGCCAGGTCGTCGGCGCCGACGCGGGCCGCCACCTCCTCAAGCGGGGCGGCCTTCACGCTGCCGACGTCGGTGACCACGGCCGCGGTGCGGGCGAGGGCGTCCACGATCGCGTCGCCGACCGCGGCGGGCGGCACCGCCACGACGACCAGCTGCGGCCGGTCGCCGGGCCGCGCCGCGCGTCCGGCGCCGAGGCCGTGCGCGGTGCGGACGTTCTCCTCCGAGGTGTCGCGCAGGACCACGTCGATGCCGAGGCGGCTGCAGACCAGGGCGATCGACGTGCCGACCAGACCGGCCCCGACGACCTCCACCGGCCCGGTGAGGGGCGGCAGGGCCACCTCGGACCGGGGGTCAGTCATGGCTGGTGGTCCGGGACAGGTCGCGGCGCAGGTTGGCCGCCCCGTGGAGGTACGCGTGGGTGATCTCCGCCCGCGGCAGGTCGGTCTCGACGTGCGCCATCAGCCGGACCACGCGCGGCATCGAGCCCTCGATCTCCAGCTCGCGCGCGCAGACCAGCGGGACGTCGGAGAAGCCGAGCTGGCGGGCGGCATAGGCCGGGAACTCGCTGGTGAGGTCACTGGTCGCGGTGAAGATGATCGAGATGAAGTCGTCGACCGCGAGGTGGTTGGCCTCCATCACGTCGGTCACGAGCTCCGCCACCCGGTCCAGCATGTGCTCGCGGGTGTCCTCCTCGAGCTGGGTCGCCCCACGCACTGCTCTCACTGCCACGGCACGAGCCTAGCCGCGTGGGTACTCAGAGCTGCGCGCTGTCCATCAGCTCGCCGAGCTCGGCCACGGTCAGCTCGCGCATCTCCCCCGACCGCAGCCTCGACAGGGTGAGGGGACCGATCTGCGTGCGGGTCAGCCGGGTGACCGGGTGCCCGACGTGCCCGAGCAGGCGCCGCACGATGCGGTTGCGACCCTCGTGGATGGTGAGCTCGACGATCGAGCGGTTGCTGCCCTCGCGTCGTGGGTCGCCACCGACCACGCGGGCCTTCGTGACCGCGACCGGGCCGTCGTCGAGGGTGACGCCGGCGAGCAGCTCGCGGACCGTGCGCACGTGCACCTCACCCTCCACCTCGGCGACGTAGGTCTTGTCGACCTCGTGCGAGGGGTGGGCGAGATGCTGGGCGAAGTCGCCGTCGTTGGTGAGGATGATCAGGCCCTCGGTGTCGGTGTCCAGCCGGCCGACGTGGAAGAGCCGCTCGGGCCGGTCGGCGACGAGGTCACCGAGGGTGCGCCGACCCTCGGGGTCCGACATCGTCGAGACGACCCCGCGGGGCTTGTTGAGGACGAGGTAGACCTTGTCGCTGATCGGCGGCAGTCGCGTGCCGTCGACGCGGATGACCGCCGTGCGGGGATCGACCTTGGTGCCGAGCCTCGTCACGACCTCCCCGTCGACCTCGACGAGCCCGTCGAGCATCAGCTCCTCGCACTTGCGGCGACTGGCCACCCCGGACTGGGCGAGCAGCTTCTGCAGCCGGATCAGCCCGTCCTCGTCGGTGGCCGGCCGCTGGGAGGCGGGCTGGGCGTTGTCGGGGGCGTCGTGCGGCTTCATCGAGTCCTCGGGGTGTTCATGCGATCTCGGTCCCGCCGTCGGGCTCCGTGCCGTCGCCGGAGTGCGGCGACGGGTGGTGCACCGGCGCGGGCGGGGCGGTGGGGGTGGGTTCGGGCTCGGGGGCGGGCTCGGGGGCGGGATCGGCCGGGGCGTCGAGGCCGGCCACGCTGGCCAGCTCGTCCTCGAGGTCGTCCATGTCGGGGAGGTAGGGCGCGAGCTCGGGCAGCTCCTCGAGCGAGGTGATGCCGATGCGCTCGAGGAAGTAGGACGTCGTGCGGTAGAGGTTGGCGCCGCTCTGCTCGTCCTGGCCGGCCTCCTCGACGAGACCACGGGTCAGGAGGGTGCGCATCACGCCGTCGACGTTGACCCCGCGGATCGCCGACACCCGGGCGCGCGAGACCGGCTGCTTGTAGGCGACCACCGACAGGGTCTCCAGCGCGGCCTGCGTGAGCCGCGCCTGCTGCCCCTCGAGCACGAACGACTCGACGACCCCGGCGAGCTCCGGGCGCGAGTAGAAGCGCCAGCCTCCCGCCACCGATCGCAGGTCGAAGCCGCGGCCCTGCTCGTCGTACTCGCGGGCCAGCGCCTCGAGCGCGGCCTCGACCTCCTCGACGGGGTGCCCCACCACCGAGGCCAGGCGCACCGTGGCCAGCGGCTCGTCGGAGACCATCAGGATCGCTTCGAGCGCGGGGCGCAGCTCGGCGACCGCCACGTCCAGGGTGCTGTCGGGGTGCTCGCTCACTGGTCCTCCTCGCGCTCGTCGGCCGGCGACGCCATGGGTGCTTCCTCATCATCGTCGCCCGGCGGGGCTCCGTCGAACTCGTCGTGGATGTCCACCTCGCCGTCCTCCGCACCGGTCCAGCGCACGGTCAGCTCGCCCAGCGGTGTCACCTGGTCGAAGGACACCGCACCCTCGCGGAACAGCTCGAGCAGGGACAGGAAGCGGGCGACCGTGGTCAGCCGGTCGGGCGAGTCGCCGCACAGCGCACGGAAGGTCATCGTGCCGCTGCGCCGCAGCCGCTCGACGACGAGCTGGGCCTGCTCGCGCACGCTCACCTTGGCGGCGTGGATGTGCTGCAGCGACACCTCGAGGACCGGCTTGGGCTCCATCGCCCGTGCGGCGAGGCGGGCGAACTCGTCGAGGCCGATGCCGATCAGCACGTCGGGCAGCAGCGTCGCGAAGCGCTCCTCGAGGCCCACCGCGCGCGGGTGCCGGCGCGACTCCGACGCCAGTCGTTCCTCCAGCACCGAGGCCACCTGCTTGAACGCGCGGTACTGCATGAGCCGGGCGAAGAGCAGGTCGCGCGCCTCGAGCAGGGCCAGGTCCTCCTCGTCCTCGACGTCGCCCTGCGGCAGCAGACGGGCCGCCTTCAGGTCCAGGAGGGTCGCGGCCACCAGCAGGAACGACGTGGTCTGCTCGAGGTCCCAGGCGTCGCCCAGGTTCTTCACGTGGGCGATGAACTCGTCGGTGACCTGGGACAGCGCGACTTCGGTGATGTCGAGCTTGTGCTTGGCGATGAGTCCGAGCAGCAGGTCGAAGGGGCCCTCGAAGTTGTCCAGACGTACGGCGAACGCCGGGGCCTCGCCACCCGGCTCGAGCGTGCCGCCGGCCGAGGGGTCCGGGGCAGCGGGGGTGCCGGTGCTCACTCGTCGAGCAGCCGCTGCACCAGCGCGCTGTCGGTGCCCTGGGCCTCGAGGTCGGCGAGCACGAGCGCCAGGGCCTCGCGGACCAGGCGGCCACGGTCGACGGCGAGACCGTGCTCGCGACGCAACGTGAGACGGGCGTGCTCGATGTCGAGCAGCTCGTCGGAGGTGACGTAGACCGTCATCTTCTCGTCGTGCCGCACCCGGCCGCTGGGCTTGCGCGGCCCTGCGGGCTCGCCATGCCCCTGGTTGGTGTCGTCCACCGCCCGCACGCGGCGCGGGCGCTGCTCGGGAGCGGGCTCCGCGGCGGCGTCGGAGGTCGGTCGGAACAGGTCGTCCGCCGCCGGCATGCTCACTCGGCGGGCCACCGGGTCACCACCTCCTTGGCGAGCTGGCGGTACGCGTCCGCGCCGGTCGAGGACGAGGCGTAGGACGTGATGGGCTCGCCCGCGACGGTGGCGTCGGAGAACTTCACCGTGCGACGGATGACCGTGTGGAAGACCTTGTCGCCCCACGCGGAGACGAGGCGCTCCATGACCTCGCGGCTGTGCAGCGTGCGGCCGTCGAACATGGTGCCCAGGACGCCGTCGATCTCGAGCTTGGGGTTGAGCCGCTCGCGCACCTTGTCGATGGTCGTCTTCAGCAGCGCCACGCCACGCAGGGCGAAGTATTCGCACTCCAGCGGCACGATCACACCGTCGGAAGCGGTCAGCGCGTTGACGGTCAGCAGGCCGAGCGAGGGCTGGCAGTCGATGAGGATGACGTCGTAGTGCTCGAGGGCCGGGGCGAGCACGCGCTGGAGCGTCTGCTCGCGCGCCACCTCGTGGACCAGCTGCACCTCGGCAGCAGAGAGGTCGATGTTGGACGGCAGCAGGTCCATGCCCTCGATGCCGGAGGGGACCACGACCTCGTCGAGGGTGGTCTCGCGGTCCATCAGCAGGTTGTAGATGGTCAGGTCCATCTCGTGCGGGTTGAGCCCGAGACCCACCGACAGCGAACCCTGTGGGTCGAAGTCGACCAGCAGCACCTTGCGCCCGAACTCCGCCAGCGAGGCGCCGAGGTTGATCGTGGTGGTGGTCTTGCCGACCCCACCCTTCTGGTTGCACATCGAGATGACGCGCGCGCCACCGTGCGAGGTCAGCGGCGCCGGGTCGGGGAACACCGGCATCGGGCGTCCGGTCGGGCCGAGGGGCTGCTCGGCCTCCAGGGTCGTCGTGGCACGCGTCTCGATCGGGCGCTCGAAGGGGATCGGCTGGGTCACGGTCTGCTCGTCTCGCGGGGTCGGGCCGGGCTGGGGGGTCTGCTGCGGGTGCGGCGGTCGCACGAGGGGCGGCATCTGCGGGGCACTGCTGCCCGTGTCGTGACCGGGGAATCCGCTCATGTCTGCTCCTCGTGTGTGCATTCGTCGTGCATCGGCCTGGACCTCGATTCGACCACGCCGGACGCCACGAGCTTTGTCGACACGTCGACAGTTCCCGGCCCAATTCTCCGGACCGGTTCGGCTGCGCACCGCGCGGGACTCTACGCGCCGCCGGTCGCCCGTCGTCCGGGGGTCGCCCGCCCTTCCGCCGCGGGCTACAGACGCCGCATCGCGACCGTCGCCAGGACCAGCTCACCGGCGGAGTCGGTGGCGTCGCAGTCCACCACCGCGTCGATGACCCAGTCGTGGTGGTGCTCGGGGTCGTGGATGGTCTGGCGTACGTCACGCACGCGGGCCGCGGTGCCCTCCTCGGCACCGACCGGCTCCCCGGTCCGCTCCTCCCCCACGACGAGCAGGTCGGGACCACGGGCGTCGCCGTCGGTGAGCACGCGGTCGTGCTCGGCGTAGTAGTCCTCGAGCGCCGCGTCCCACACGGATCGTCCGACGACGACCTGCCGGGGCGGGTCGGTCCGGTCGGCGGCGGCCCGCTCGAGCCGGACCAGCCCGTCGAGGTCGTCGCGCGACACCGCGTCGACGCGGGCCCACATCGCGTTGCGCAGCATCACCCGGAACGGGCGCTCCTGCCTCGACAGCGGACGCGGCGGTGGCGGCGGCTCGTGGTGCGCGACGGCCGACGACGCGTGGTCGGGGTCCGAGAGCGCCTCCCACTCGTCGAGCAGCGAGGAGTCGGTCTGGCGCACGGTCTCCCCCAACCACTCGACGACGTCCTCGACCTCGGGGGCGCGGTGCGACTCCGGCACCGTCTGGCGCAGCGTCCGGTAGGCGTCGGTGAGGTAGCGCAGCAACAGTCCCTCGGACCGGGCGAGCTGGTAGCGGCTGACGAAGTCGGTGAACCCCATCCCCTGCTCCCACATCTCGCGTACGACCGACTTGGGGCCGAGCGCGTCGTCGGGGAGCCAGGGGTGCGTCTGCCGGTAGGTCTCGTAGAGGGCCTCGAGGAGCTCGCGCAGCGGCTGCGGCCAGGTGATCTCCTCCAGCAGCGCCATCCGCTCGTCGTACTCGATTCCGTCGGCCTTCATCTCCCCGATGGCTACGCCGCGCGCGGCGTGCTGCTGCGCCATCAGGACCTGCCGGGGCGCCTCGAGGACCGCCTCGACCACGGAGACCACGTCGAGGCCGTAGGTCTCCGACTCCGGGTCGAGCACGTCGAAGGCGGCGAGCGCGAAGTGGGCGAGCGGCTGGTTGAGGGCGAAGTCGTCGGGGAGGTCGACGGTCAGCACGAACCGGCGCCCGTGCTCGTCGGGCTCCTCGAGGCGGGTGACGATGCCCGTGCGCACCAGCGAGCGCCCCAGGCGCAGGGCGCGACGGGCCAGGCGCAGCTGACCGCGTCGCTCCTCGTGGTTGTCGGTGAGCAGTCGTCGCATGACCGCGAAGGCGTCCTCCTCGCGCGTCAGGACGTTGATCAGCATCGAGTTGTCGACCTTCATCCGGCTCGTCAGCCGCTCCGGCACGCCGGCCACCAGCTTGTCGAAGGTCTGCTCGGTCCACACGACCGTGCCCTCGGGGGCCTTCTTGAGCTGCGCCTTCGACTTCTTCCTCCCCGCCGCGACCCGCGCGGCGGCCTTCGCCTTGGCCTGCTCGTTCTCGATCACGTGCTCGGGAGCCTGTACGACGACGTAGCCGGCGGTGTCGTAGCCCGCGCGGCCGGCCCGGCCGGCGATCTGCTGGAACTCCCGGGTCCGGAGCACCCGCTGGCGGCTGCCGTCGAACTTGGCCAGCCCGGTGAACAGCACGGTCCGGATCGGCACGTTGATCCCGACCCCCAGGGTGTCGGTGCCGCAGATGACGCGCAGCAGCCCCGCCTGGGCCAGGGTCTCGACGAGTCGGCGGTACTTCGGCAGCATGCCGGCGTGGTGGACACCGATGCCGTTGCGCACCAGGCGCGACAGCGTCTTGCCGAAGCCCGCCCCGAAGCGGAAGGCGCCGATCCGCTCGGCGATCGCGTCCTTGTCGACCTTGGCGGGCGGGCGGCGCAGCAGGTTCGTGGCGTGCTCGACGGCGGCGGCCTGCGTGAAGTGGACGACGTACACGGGGTCCTGTCCGGTGGTGACCAGCTCGTCGAGCGTGTCGTCGAGCGGCTCCATGGACCACCGGAAGCTCAGCGGCACCGGGCGCTCGGCATCGTCGACGACGGCGGTGTCGCGGCCGGTGCGCCGCTTCAGGTCCTCCACGAAGAAGGAGACGTCGCCCAGCGTCGCCGACATCAGGAGGAACTGGGCGTCGACCAGCTCGAGCAGCGGCACCTGCCAGGCCCACCCGCGGTCGTGCTCGGAGTAGAAGTGGAACTCGTCCATCACGACGAGGCCCACGTCGGCCGAGCGGCCCTCGCGCAGCGCGATGTTGGCCAGCACCTCGGCGGTGCAGCAGATGATCGGAGCGTCCGGGTTGACCGCGGCGTCACCGGTCAGCATCCCGACGTTGTCGGCGCCGAAGACCTCGATGAGGGCGAAGAACTTCTCGCTGGCGAGCGCCTTGATCGGGGCGGTGTAGAAGCTCACCTCGTCGCGGGCGAGGGCGGCGACGTGTGCGCCGATCGCGACCATCGACTTCCCCGAGCCGGTCGGCGTCGCGAGGATCACGTGGTTGCCGCCGAGCAGCTCGATGACGGCCTCGTCCTGGTGCGGGTAGAGGTCGAGCCCCTGGTCGCCCACCCAGCCGGTGAAGGCGTCGTAGACCGCGTCCGGGTCCGCGCCCGTCGGGACCCGGGTGTCGAGGCGCACTGGATCCGGCATGCGTCGATCCAACCACCCGGTGGGTGGCGGGCGCGCAGGCGGCTACTGCTCCCGGGCCCGCGGGTGCGCGGTGGCGAACACCTCGCGCAGGTTGTCGACGGTGACGAGGGTGTAGACCTGAGTGGTGGTCACCGATGCGTGGCCCAGCAGCTCCTGGACGACGCGCACGTCGGCACCCCCGTCGAGCAGGTGGGTGGCGAAGGAGTGCCGCAGCGTGTGCGGTGACACCGACGCCGTGACGCCGGCCCGGTCGGCCGCCTTGACCAGCACCGCCCACGCGCTCTGCCGCGACAGGCGACCGCCGCGCGAGTTCAGGAACATCGCCGGACCGCCCGTGCCGCCTCCGACCAGCTCGGGCCGCGCGCGGGTGAGGTAGGCCGCCACCGCGTCGCGGGCGTAACCGCCGACCGGCACCAGCCGCTCCTTGCCCCCCTTGCCCCGCAGCAGCACCGTGCCGTCGACCTGGTCGAGGTCGTCGACGTCGAGCCCGACGGCCTCGGAGATCCGCGCACCCGTGCCGTAGAGCAGCTCGAGGAGGGCCCGGTCGCGCAGGGCGAGGACCGTGTCCGGGGCGCCCGCCGCGTCCAGGATCGCCTCCACGTCGGAAAGCGGCAGCGCCTTCGGCAGCCGCTTCGCGGGCGTCGGCGGCTTGACGGCAGCCGCCGGGTCCGCCACCGCCAGCCCGTCGGCGACCGCGAACTTGTGGAAGCCGCGCACGGCCACCACGGTCCGCGCGGCCGACGTCGCGCTCAGCGGCGGGTGGGCCTCGCTGCCCTCGCGCAGGCTGACCAGGAACGCGGACACCGTCGCCTCGGTGACCGCGTCCAGGTCGTCGATGCCCTGCGCGGTGAGGAACTCGTCGTAGCGCGCGAGGTCACGCCGGTAGGAGCTGAGCGTGTTGGCCGCCAGTCCGCGCTCGACCGCCAGGTGGTCGAGATAGGTGCGGACCGCGCGGTCCAACCTCGCCCCGGAGCTCACTCGAGAACGGTATCGAGGTCCACCGACTCGATGCCGACGGCCTCGCCGACCGGCGCGTTGGTCAGCTGCCCGGCGTGCGTGTTGAGGCCGAGGGCGAGGCTCCGGTCCTCGCGCAGCGCCTGCTGCCAGCCCTTGTCGGCGAGCGCCACGGCATAGGGCAGCGTGGCGTTCGTCAAGGCGTACGTCGAGGTGTTGGGGACCGCGCCGGGCATGTTGGCCACGCAGTAGAAGACCGAGTCGTGCACCGGGTAGGTCGGGTCGTCGTGCGTCGTGGCGTGGGAATCCTCGAAGCAGCCGCCCTGGTCGATCGCGATGTCGACGAGCACCGAGCCCGGCTTCATCCGCGAGACCAGCTCGTTGCTCACCAGCTTGGGAGCCGCGGCGCCGGGGATCAGCACGGCGCCGATCACCATGTCGGCCTCCATCACCTGCTGCTCGATGGCGAGCTTGGAGGACGCCAGGCCGTGCACGCGGTTGTTGTAGCGCCAGAACGACATCCGCAGCTTGTCGAGGTCGGTGTCGAGCAGCGTCACGTCGGCACCCATGCCGAGCGCGATGTTGGCGGCGTTCTGGCCCGAGACGCCGGCGCCGATGATGACGACCTTGGCGTTGGCCACACCGCCGACGCCGCCCATGAGGACGCCGCGGCCACCGTTGGCCTTGAGCAGCGCGTGGGCGCCGACCTGGGGTGCGAGGCAGCCGGCGACCTCCGACATGGGGTAGAGCAGGGGCAGCCCGCCCGAGGGCAGCTGGACCGTCTCGTAGGCGATGCCGGTGACCTTGCGCTGCATCAGCTCCTCGGTCAGCGGCTTGTCCGCGGCGAGGTGGAGGTAGGTGAAGAGGGTCTGGCCCTCCCGCATCCGGTGGTACTCCTCGGCGACCGGCTCCTTGACCTTGAGGACCATCTCAGCCTCGCCCCACACGTCGTCGGCCGTGTCGAGCATCGTGGCGCCCGCGGCGACGTATTCCTCGTCGGGGATGAGCGAGCCCTCGCCGGCGGTCTTCTGCACGACGACCTCGTGTCCGTGCTGGACGAGCTCGTGCACGCCGATGGGGGTCAGGGCCACGCGGTACTCGCGGTTCTTGACTTCCTTGGGTACGCCGACCTTCATGCCTTGCTCCTCGGGATCTGGGCGTCCACCACGGTGTGGCCCGCCTCACAGCGAGGGCGAGACTACTCCCGGGACCCCCTAGGAGGCGTCCAGGGCCCCCCGGTGCTTGAGCACGTCGTACGCCAGCACGGCCTGTGCCAGCGGCCCCTCCCGCACCCGGCCCTCCAGGACGGCGTCGAGCAGGTCGGCCATGGGCACCCAGAAGCGCTCCATCTCGGCCTCCTCGTGCTCCATCTCGAAGTCGCCGCGTGGGGAGTGCGACAGCCCGCGGGCCAGGAAGATGTCGTGCACCTCGTCGGTGATGCCTGCACTCGAGTAGGTGCTCAGCAGCAACCGCCAGTCGGTGGCGTCGAGCTCGACCTCCTCGCGCAGCTCCCGTTTCGCCGTCTCCACCGCCGGCTCGTCACCCGCGTCGCGCAGGCCGGCGGGCAGCTCGACGAACTCGTGTCCGCTCGTGTGCCGGTACTGGCGCAGGCACATCACCCGTTCGTCGTCGTCCACGGCCAGCACGATCACGGCCCCCGGGTGCTCCAGGCTGAGCCGGCTGAACTCCTCGGGGTGTCCGGGCCGGGTGATCCGGTCCTCGCGTAGGGCCACCACCCAGTCGTCGCGGTGCAGGTCCTGGCTCGCGACCACGGGCCACGCCATCGGCCGGTCGGCGAGCTCGTGCTGTCCCGCGGCCCCGCTCACGTCGGTCATGCCTCGACGCTAGCCCAAGGACCCGCACTGATCGGGACGGTGGGTTAGGTTCGCCCCCATGACGTTGTCGACCCTCACCACGCACGAAGCGAAGACCCGGTCCGACCTGCTCGAGGTCCAGCGCTACGACATCGACGTGGACATGACCGGGCTGCTCGAAGGCGAGGAGTGGCGCTCGACCAGCACCGTCACCTTCACCTGCTCCGAGCCCGGCGCGACCACCTTCGTCGACGTCGCGATGGACGTCACCCGCGCGACGCTCAACGGCGCCGACGTCGACGTGTCCGCCGCCGCCGACGGGCGGCTGCCGCTCCCCGCGCTCGCCGCCGACAACGTCCTCGTCGTCGAGGCGCGCACCACCAACACGGCCACGGGCGAGGGCATCCTGCGCACGGTCGACCCGACCGACAAGCTCGTCTACGTCTGGACCAGCCTCGAGCCCGACGAGGCCCGCCGCGTGTGGGCCTGCTTCGACCAGCCCGACCTCAAGGCTCCGCACAGCTTCGTCGTGACCGCCCCCTCCTCGTGGCTGGTCACCTCCAACGGGGCGCCCGAGTCCGTCGGGGACGCGGACCCCGACGTGGCCGACGACGCCCGTGTCTGGACCTTCCCCGACACGCCCCGCCTGTCGACGTACGTCGTCGTGGTCAACGCGGGTCCGTTCCACGAGGTGCGCCGGCAGCACGACGGGCACGACCTCGGGTTCTACTGCCGCCAGTCGCTCGTGCCGATCCTCGAGCGCGACCTCGAGGAGATGGTCACCCTCACCCGCCAGGGCCTCGCGTTCTTCGGCGAGCGGTTCGGCTACCCGTTCCCGCAGGAGCGCTACGACCAGGTCTTCGTGCCCAACCTCGGCGGTGCGATGGAGAACTGGGGGTGCGTCACGTACGGCGACGGCCAGCTCTTCCGCACTCCCCCGACCCACGCGCAGCGCGCCGTCCGGGCCGAGTTCATCTTCCACGAGATGGCGCACATGTGGTTCGGCGACCTCGTGACGATGCAGTGGTGGGACGACCTGTGGCTCAACGAGGCCTTCGCGTCCTGGGCCGCCAACTGGGGCATGGCCGCCGCGACCGAGTTCACCGACCAGTGGGCCACCTTCCTCGCCGCGTTCAAGCGCACCGCCTACGAGATGGACATGAGCCCCGCGCGCCACCCCATCCGCAGCGACGTGCCCGACGTCTCGTCCGCGATGTCCAACTTCGACGCCATCACCTACGTCAAGGGCCAGAGCGTCCTGCACCAGCTCGTGGCCTACATCGGCGAGGACGCCTTCGTCGAGGGCCTGCGCGACTACTTCAGCCGCTACGCCTTCTCCAACACCCGGCTCGACGACCTGATGGACTGCTACTCGCGCGCCTCCGGTCGCGACCTGTCGGCCTGGACCAAGGCGTGGCTCGACGAGGCCGGCACCGACGTCGTCCGGCTCGAGGACGGCGAGCTGGTCGTGGAGACGACCGACGGCCAGGAGCCCCGTCCGCACCGGCTCGACGTCGCCGTCTTCGACGCCTCGGGCGACACGCTCGTCGCGGCGGGCCGGTCGTCGTACGAGGTCACCGGCGCCCGCACCCCCGTCGAGCTCCCCGCCGGCGACCTCCGCCTCGTCAACGCCGGCGACCACACCTTCGCCGCCGTGAAGCCCGACCCGACCTCCCTGCGGCTCATGCTCGAGCGCGTCCAGCAGCTCGACGACCCGCTCGACCGGGCACTCGTCGCCGCGACCGCCGGCCAGCTGCTGCTGCTCGGTGACGTCGCGCCCCGCGACGTGTCGGCCGCCCTGACCCGCGCGCTGTCCACCGAGACCAGCCCGGCGCTCGTCGAGCCCTTCCTCAGCCAGTCGCTGCTGGTCGCCGACCGGTGGGCACCGGCGAGCGAGTCGCCGGCCCTGCTGGCCGCCCTCGCCGACGCGGTGCTCGGGCTCGTCCAGGTCCCCGACGCCCACCAGGCGGCGCTCCGCACCCTCGCGGCCGCAGCGTCGAGCGACGAGCACTGGTCCGTGCTGCAGGCGGCTGCCGACGAGGCGACCGACCTCGACCTCGCCTGGCGGATGGCCGTCCGGCGTGCCGAGCTAGGCGACTACGACGAGGACGCCGTGCGCCGCCTTCTCGAGTCCGACCCCGACCCGGACGCCGGCATGCGCCGTCTCGCGGTGCTCGCCGCCCGCCCCGACGTCGAGGCCAAGGAGGAGGTCTGGCGCGCGTTCTTCGTCGACTACGCCGTCCCGGCCAGTCGCGAGACGCTCGTGCTGGGCTCGACGTTCTGGCGTCCCGGCCAGGCCGAGCTGCTCGCGCCGTTCGCGCACCGCTACCTCGAGGAGCTGCACACGCTGAAGGGCGGCCTGCTCAACCAGGGGCTCACCATCCGCGCGATGTACCCCCTCGGTGCCGGCGACGAGGCGTTCCTCGCGGCCGCCGAGGCCGCCGCCGACGACACCAGCCTCATCGCGTACGCGCGCAACCAGCTCCGGTCGAACTCCTTCGTCCTCGGCCGGATCCTGGCGGCCCGCCGCCTCTGAGGAGTCAGCCCTCGGTGACCTCGTCCTTGCGGCGGAGTCCCGACTCGTCGAGGGGGAACCGCTCGGAGCGCTGGCGCGCGATGGCCGCACCCACGAGCCCGGCGAACAGCGGGTGGGGACGCGTGGGCCGCGAGCGCAGCTCGGGGTGCGCCTGGGTGGCGACGTAGTAGGGGTGGACGTCCGCGGGGAGCTCGACGAACTCGACCAGCCCCAGCTCGGGGTTGGTGCCGGAGAAGACGAGTCCCGCCTGGGCGAGGGTCTCGCGGTAGGCGTCGTTGAACTCGTAGCGGTGGCGGTGGCGCTCCTCGACGGTCGCGGCACCGTACGTCGCCCGCACCACGCTGCCCTCGAGGAGGTCGGCCTTCTGCAGGCCGAGCCGCATGGTGCCGCCGAGGTCGCCGGCGCCCTCGACGTACTTCTTCTGCTCCTCGATCGTGGCGATCACCGGCTCGACGGTGTCGGGGTCGAACTCGGTCGACCCCGCCTTGGTCAGGCCCGCGACGTTGCGGGCGTACTCGATCACCATGCACTGCAGGCCCAGGCACAGCCCGAGCGTGGGGATGCCGTGGGTGCGGGTGTAGTGCAGGGCGCCGAGCTTGCCCTCGATGCCCCGCACGCCGAAGCCGCCGGGCAGCAGCACCGCGTCGACGTCGGAGAGGTGCTTGGCCGCACCCGCCTCGGTCTGGCAGTCGTCGGAGGCGACCCAGCGGATGTGGACCTTGGCGTCGTGCGCGAAGCCACCGGCGCGCAGCGCCTCGCTGACGGAGAGGTAGGCGTCGGGGAGGTCGATGTACTTGCCGACCAGCGCGATCGTGACCTCCTCCGACGGGTGGTGCACACGGCGCAGCAGATCGTCCCAGTCGGTCCAGTCGACGTCCCGGAACGGCAGGTCGAGCCGGCGTACGACGTAGGCGTCGAGGCCCTCGCGGTGCAGCACCTTCGGGATGTCGTAGATCGACGGGGCGTCCGCGGCCGTGACGACGGCCTCGTCGTCGACGTCGCACATCAGCGCGATCTTGCGCTTGATGCCGTCGGGGAGCTCGCGGTCGGCCCGGCACACGATGGCGTCGGGCTGGATGCCGATCGAGCGCAGGGCCGCGACCGAGTGCTGGGTGGGCTTGGTCTTCAGCTCCCCCGACGGGCCGATGTAGGGCACCAGCGAGACGTGGATGAAGAAGCAGTTGTCACGCCCGATCTCGTGCCGCGTCTGGCGGGCGGCCTCGAGGAACGGCAGCGACTCGATGTCGCCGACGGTCCCGCCGACCTCCGTGATGACCACGTCGATGTCGGGTCCGCCCATCGCGAGGATGCGGTCCTTGATCTCGTTGGTGATGTGCGGGATGACCTGCACGGTGTCACCGAGGTAGTCGCCGCGCCGCTCCTTGGCGATGACGGTGGAGTAGACCTGACCGGTCGTCACGTTGGCGATCTGGTTGAGGTCGGTGTCGAGGAACCGCTCGTAGTGACCGATGTCGAGATCGGTCTCCGCGCCGTCGTTGGTCACGAAGACCTCGCCGTGCTGGAACGGGTTCATCGTGCCGGGATCCACGTTGAGGTAGGGATCCAGCTTCTGCATCGTGACGCGCAGTCCGCGCGCCTTCAGCAGGTTGCCCAGGCTGGAGGCGGTGAGCCCCTTGCCGAGGGAGGAGGCGACGCCTCCGGTCACGAATACGTGCTTGGTCGGCGTGCGGCTCTTCACGGGCTTCGATCCTACCCGAGGGGGACGGGTCCGTCGGCACCCGACGCACCGAACGCTCCGCCCGGTGTCGTCAGCGAGCGCTGGAGCGTGAGGATCGTCGCGACGCGGCCGGCAGCCGTGTCCACGCCGTCCAGGGTCGCCACGCCGGCCGAGGCCGGGTCGGCCCGCAACCTGCCCAGCTGGCCCTCACCGCCGTCGGCCGTGGCACCTGCCACGACCACGCCGACCGCCTGGGCGGCCAGCCCACGGGCCAGCCCCGCGAGGATCGCGTCGGAGCCCTCGTCGGCGGCGTCCTTCCCCAGGACGACCAGCACCAGCGGCGATCGCTGGGCGACCTCCCCCGGCACGGCCATCAGGCCGGCTCCGCTGACGGCGTCGACGATGGCGCGCGCCTTGCCGTTGACGTCGAGACCCTCGGCTTCCTTGGTGGCCACGGCGAGGCCGAGCAGTTGGCCGATCCGGTCGTACGTCGACGCGTCGGCGGCGACGTCGCCCTCGGCCTGCTGCGTCAGCAGCTGGCTGCCGAGCGTGTCGACCAGCGACTTCTGGCTCGGGTCCACCAGGTCCTCGGAGAGGTCGTAGCGGGCACTGATCGTGCCGCCGGCGGCCGAGACCTGGTCGGTGAGCGCCGCGACCACCTGCTCGTCGGCTCCTGGCACGGTCACCAGCGCGACCGACCGCTCGGCCAGCCGGCCACCGACCGTCGCGGGACCGAGGGCTGAGACGAAGCTCTCGGTGTAGTCGGCCTGCGCGCCGTCCTCCACCGGTTTCGCCTCCCGGTCCTTGGAGCCCGACGTCGCGACGGTGGGTGCCACGTCGGAGAGCGGACCGCCGCCGAGGACGATCCCGGCGGCGAGCGCGAGGAAGACGGCGACGATGGTGAGCAGGTGGTGGCGCAGGGTGATCACGGGAGGATTCCTCGGACGTTGTCGATCAGGTCGGACGTGGGGCTGGTGACGCCCGGGGACAGCTCGTCGACCCACTGCTGTCCGACCGGGGTGACACTCACGGCGGCGACGAGCGCGAGCACCCCGGCGGCGAGGGCGCCGGCCAGGTGGCGCGGGCGGACCGCGCCGTCGTAGAGCCGCGGCAAGGCTGCCGCGTCCACGAGGTCCGGGCCGAGCTTGAGGCGGGTCAGGAAGGTGCTGGCCAGGCCGCTGCGGCGCCGGTCCAGGAATTCGTCGAGCGTGGCGTGCATGCCGACGCCGACGATGAGTGAGGCCTCGTGGGCGGAGGCGAGGAGCAGGGCGGCGTCCTCGGTCGTGGCGGTGGTCTCGAAGCGCAGCGGCCGGATCCCGAGCCGCTCGAAGGGTTCGATGGCGCTGCGGGACGCCCCCCGCTCGACGAGGACGACGACGTCGCGGGCGCGCCGCAGGACCGCGGCCGTGGGGAGGTCGTCGGAGCCGCCGGTGACCACGACGACGTCGGGCCGGTGGCCGGCGCTGGCGAGGGCATCGGCGCCGCGGTCGACGGCGACGAGGACGGGTCGCTGCTCCCGGACGAAGGGCTTGATGCCGCGCAGCTCCTCCTCCCAGCCGTGGGAGCGCACGACCACCACGACCGGGCGTCCGGCCATCTCGGTCGCGGTGCGCGGCACGCCGTGGCCGTGCAGCAGCAGGTCCTGCTCGCGGCGGAGGAACTCGGTGCTGTTGTGGGTGAAGCTCTCGAGCTGGGCAGAGAGGCCCGAGCGGGCACGGTCCATCTCCGACGCGACGAGGTCGGGCGTGAGCTCCCGGCCCGCGGCGACCTGGCCGTCGCCCACGTGCACCGCTCCCCCGTCGATCCGCACCGCGACGCCGTCGCGGACCCGGTCGAAGACCTCCGGGCCGACGCTGTCCACCACCGCGAGACCGGCGTCGACGAGCAGGCCGGGCCCGAGGTTGGGGTAGCGGCCCGAGATCATCGGGCTGGCGTTGACGACCGCGACCACGCCGGCGTCGACGAGCGCCTGGGCCGTGGCCCGGTCCATGTCGAGGTGGTCGAGGACGGCGACGTCGCCTGCGTGCAGGCGGCCGAGGGCGCTGGCGGTACGACGGTGGACCCGGGCGGGGCCGTGCACGCCGGGGAGGGCGGGGGCTTGGCGGGAGCGGACTGCGAACTTCATGACCGCGCCATGGTGTCAGCCGCGGGTGGGCCTCTCGGGGAGGCACGCCCGCTCGGGCGCGGCGGCCTCGAGCAGCTCCCGCGCATGGGCCCGCGCACTGTCGGAGTCCTCGACGCCGGCGAGCATCCGGGACAGCTCACGCTCGCGGTCGTCGTCGGTGAGCGACACGAGCCCCGACGTCGTGACGGTGCCGTCGCTGGACTTGTGCACGACCACGTGCCGGTCGGCGTACGCAGCCACCTGCGGCAGGTGGGTCACGACCAGGACCTGCGACGAGCGGGCGAGGGCCGCCAGCCGGCGTCCGACCTCGATCGCGGCCTTGCCGCCGACGCCGGCGTCGACCTCGTCGAAGACGAACGTCGGGACGGACCCGGTCTCGGCCAGGGACACCTCGAGCGCCAGCATGACGCGGGACAGCTCGCCGCCCGACGCGCCCTTGTGCAAGGGGCGGGCCTCGGCGCCGGTGTTGGCCGCGAGCAGGAACTCCACGTCGTCGACGCCGTGGGACCCGGCGCGCACCCAGCGGCCGTCCACGAGCAGCTGCGGCCCGGCGGGCGTCTCGGGCGCAGGAGTGTCCTGCTGGCCCACCGTGATGGTGACGGTGGCGTGCGGCATCGCCAGCGACGTCAGTTCGTCGCTGACTGCGACGCCGAGCCGGTTCGCCGCCTCCTGCCGCTGGTCGCTGAGGGTGCCGGCGAGCTCGCCGAGCTCGCTCCGGATGCGGTCACGGCGTGCCTCCAGCTCGGCGATCTGGCCGTCCGTGTCCGCGAGGTCGAGCAGCCGCTTCGCGCCCTCCTCGGCCCAGGCCAGCACCTCGTCGATCGTCTCGCCGTACTTCCGCGTCAACGCCGTCAGTGCAGCCCGGCGCTCCGACACGGCGGCCAGTCGCGCCGGGTCGGTGTCGAGGGAGGCGGCGTAGGACGCGACGTCCCCGGCGACGTCCACCAACAGGTGGCCGAGCTCGGCGAGCCGGTCGGCCAGCTCGCCCGCGGCGGGGTCGTGCTCGCGCACGCCCTCGAGGGCCTGCCGAGCCGTCACCGTGGTGCCGAGGGCGTCGGGCGCGCCCTCCTCGCTGGACAGCGCCTCCCGGGCCGTCTCGGCCGCGGTGCGCAACGTGTCGGCGAACCCGAGCCGGGTCTCCTCGGCCGCGAGCTCCACGTCCTCCCCGGGCTGCGGGTCGACGGCCTCGACCTCGCCGAGGCCGAACCTCAGCTGGTCTGCCTCGCGGGCCCGCTCCCGGGCGGAGCCGACCACCTCGGCCAGCGTCCGCTCCGTGACCACCAGCTCGGCCCACAGCTCGGCGTACGACGCCGCGGTCGCGGCGAGCGGCTCGCCCCCGAACCGGTCGAGCGCAGCACGCTGCGCGCCCGAGCGGAGCAGGCGGTGCTGGTCGGACTGGCCGTGCACGGCCACGAGGGGCTCGGCCACCTCGGCCAGCGTGGTCACCGGCACAGACGCACCGCCGACCCATGCGCGCGAGCGCCCCTGGGCGGCGACGTTGCGCGCGAGCACGACCTGGTCGTCCTCCACCTCGCCGCCGGCGTCCTCGACGGCCCCGCGGAACCCGTCGAGGTGGCGGGCCGTGACGACGCCCTCGACGCGAGCCTGCTTCGCCCCCGAGCGCACCGCGCCCGAGTCGGCACGCCCACCGAGCAGCAGCCCGAGGGCGGTGACGACCATCGTCTTGCCCGCGCCCGTCTCACCGGTGATGACGGTGAGGCCCGGCCCGAGCTCCAGCGTGGAGGACTCGATGACGCCGAGCTGGCTGATGCGGAGCTCCTCAAGCATCCGTGTCCCCGTTGTCCCGGCGCCGGCGCTCGGCAGCGCCGCGCCATCCCTCGACCGGGAGGTCGAACTTCGCCACCAGCCGGTCGGTGAACGGCGCGTGGTGCAGCCGCACCAGCCGCACCGGCCGGGCGCCACGGCGCACCTCGATGCGAGCGCCCGGCGGCAGGTCCACGGTGCGTCGGCCGTCGCACCACAGCACGCCGGACCCCTCGGTGTTGGAGAGCACCTCGACGGCGAGCACCGAGGTCGGCGCGACCACCATCGGGCGGGCGAACAGCGCGTGCGCGCTCAGCGGGACCATGAGCAGGGCCTCGACCTCGGGCCACACCACCGGTCCACCGGCGCTGAAGTTGTAGGCGGTCGACCCCGTCGGGGTGGCGCACACGACGCCGTCGCAGCCCCAGCGCGACAAGGGGCGGCCGTCGACCTCGACGACGACCTCGAGCATGCGCTCACGCGCGGCCTTCTCCACGCTCGCCTCGTTGAGGGCGAACGTCGAGAACCGCACCTCCTTGCCCACGAGCACGCAGACATCCAGGGTGAGGCGGTCCTCGGCGGTGTAGTCGCGGCCGACGATGGCGGCGATGGTGGACTCGACGTCCTCCTGCTCGGCCTCCGCGAGGAACCCGACGTGGCCGAGGTTGACGCCGAGCAGCGGCGTGCTCGTCGCGTGGGTCAGCTCCGCCGCGCGGAGGATCGATCCGTCACCGCCGATGACCAGCACCAGCTCGCACCCCTCGCCGGGCACGTCATCGGGGTGCGTGGTCTCGACCAGGCCGTCGATGTCCGCCAGGCCCAGGTCGGCGGCCTCGTCGGCGAGGAGTCGTACGGCGATGCCGTGGGCGGTGAGGCTCTGGACGCAGGCCCGGGCCACTTCTCGCACCTCGGCCCGGCCGGTGTGGGCGAGCACCAGGACGCGGCGCTGGGGGCTCGGGGTGCTCACGGGTCCACCCTCTCACCCGCCACCCCCATTGCCCCGGCGCGCTCGACCTCGGCGCGGATCTCGTCCGCCCCGATCGAGGCCGAGCCACGGCGCAGCAGGAGGAAGAACTCGACGTTGCCGGAGGGTCCGGGCAGGGGGCTCACGGTGACGGCCACGGCGCCCCAACCACGCTCGCCGGCGAGGTCGGCGATCGTGGTGACCGCCTCTGCCCGCAGCGCGAGGTCGCGTACGACGCCGCCCTTGCCGACGCGCTCCTTGCCGACCTCGAACTGCGGCTTCACCATCAGTGCGAGCTCCCCGTCGTCCCGCGTCACCGACAGGAGCGGATCGAGCACCAGTGTCAAGGAGATGAAGGAGAGATCGCCCACGACGAGGTCGACCGGCTCACCGACGACGTCGAGGGTGAGCTCCCGGATGTTGGTGCGGTCGTGCACCTGCACGCGCTCGTCGCTCTGCAGGGACCACGCCAGCTGGCCGTAGCCGACGTCCACCGCGACCACCTCCCGCGCCCCGGCCCGCAGCAGGACGTCGGTGAACCCGCCCGTGGACGCGCCCGCGTCGAGGCAGCGCTTCCCCTCGACACTCACACCGTGGTCGGCGAACGCCGCCAGGGCCCCGGCCAGCTTGTGCCCACCGCGGGACACGTAGTCCACGGAGGCGGGGTCGTCCTTGACCACGATCGCCACGTCGGTGGTCACGCCCGTCGCCGGCTTGGTGGCGGGCGCACCCGAGACCGTCACCCGGCCGGCGGCCACCAGCTCGCTGGCGTGCTCACGCGAACGGACCAGGCCGCGCCGCACGAGCTCCTGGTCCAGTCGCAGACGTCTGGGGGGCACGGTCGTCAGTCGGCCCGGTGGTCGCCGGATGCGTCGGGCCGTGCGTCGAGGGCTCGCCGCAGCTGTTCGTGCGCGCGCTCGAAGACCGCCACGTGCTCGGCCACCGGAGCCTCGGCCAGGGCCGTCACCTCGGCCAGCACGCGGTCGACCGCCTCGACGCCGGTCGGCTCGTGGTCGGGCAGCTCGCTCATGGCCGAGACCCTACTCGGCGCCCAGCTGTCGGACCGGCCCGGGCGGCTTCGTGTCGGAGACGTCTGCAAGGCTCCCCTCGCTGTCGAGGTGGAGCCAGCACGCCGTCGCCGCGACGCGCCACCAGTCACCGTCGCTGCCCGTCCCGTCCACGGCCAGACGCCCGGCGCCGACGGTCGCGGACCAGCCGCCCAGCTCGACGGCACCACCGGTGACGTCGGGCACCTGGTGCGGCTCGAACAGCCCGGCCACGGTCGGGGAGACGTACGTCGGTCGCAGCGCGGGCGGCGCCGCAGCGAGCTCCTCCAGCCAGGTCACCCCGGTGAGCACCAGCAGCGACGGCGCGTCGATCGCGTGTGCGCCCTCGATGTCGGTGTCCAGGCGGTCGCCGACCATCAGCGGTCGGTCGCCGCCCACCCGCAGGACGGTCTCCTCCATGAGGGGTCGCTCCGGCTTGCCCGCGACGGTGGCGTCGACGCCGGCGAAACCGGTGATCGTGCGCACGAGCACGCCGTGCCCGGGTGCGAGCCCATAGGGCGTGGGGATCGTCAGGTCGGCGTTGCTCGCCACGTAGGGCAGCCCGTCGCGCACGAGGGTTGCGGCACGCATGATGTCCCGCCAGCGCACGTCCGGCCCGTAGCCACTCGCCACGGCCACTGCACCTTCGGGGTCCTCGACGGGCACGAGGCCCGCCTCGTTCAGCGCGACCCTCAGGCCTTCACCTCCGAGCAGCAGTACCCGAGCGCCCTCACCGTGCTCCTCTGCCAGCAGGCGTGCCGCGGCCTGGGCCGACGTGACCACGTCGCCCGGCTCTGCGGCGACGCCGACCTTGGTGAGCTTGGCCGCCACCGCGTCGGGGGTTCGTGAGGCGTTGTTGGTGACGAAGGCGACGTGGCGTCCGGACCCTCGCACCCGGTCGATCGCCGCGGCGACACCATCGATGGCCTCACCCCCGACGTAGACCACGCCGTCGAGGTCGAACATGACCAGGTCGTGGGCCTCCACCAGGGGAGTCGTGGACTCCTGCAGCATGGTCCACCCCTTTCCGGATTGTGACGAGCGTCCCCCTACGATGCTCCGATGGACTCCGCCACCGTCGTGCCTCCGTACGTGGCGAAACCCCTCGAGCTGCTCCCGTTCCGGGCGGTCATGCTGTCTCCGACACGCGTGGGCGACCCCGCCTCCGCGCGAGCACTGGCGCGACCCTACCGCGACGTGGCGGCTCGTCTGATGCAGTGGATCGACCGCGGCGACGCGCACGCCGACACCGCCCCCGCGCTCTACCTCCACGAGTACACCTCGGGAGGTCTCACCGTCCGTGGGATCGTCGGAGCCCTGCGGATGTCCATGCGCGCCGACACGTTGGCCGACCGTGCCGTGTGGCCGCACGAGGCCATCCACCCCGAGCAGGCCGGCGAGCTGGCCGAGCGAATGTTGCAGATGGACCTCAACCCGGCGCCCATCCTGCTCGTGCACCACGCCCGGCAGGAGCTCCGCGATCTCGTCGACGAGGTCGCGGGCGCCGACCCTGACTGGCGCTACCTCGACCGCACCGGTCAGCGGCAGCGGCTCTGGGCCGTGAGGGACGAGCAGGCTGTGGCCCGGATCGGCGAGCTCGTGGCAGCAAGCCGGTGCCTCCTTGCCGACGGACACCACCGGTACGCCGCCTACCTCCGGCTCCAGGAAGAGCACCCGGGCACCGCGTGGGATGCGGGTCTAGCGATGCTGGTCGACCAGGCGGACACTCCCCTGTTCCTCGGCGCCATCCACCGGACCCTGCCCGACGTTCACCTCGACGTGCTCGTCGAGGCCGCCCGGAACGCAGGAGCCGAGGTCACCGCCCAGCCACGACGCCACGCACTCGGAGCACTCGACAGCACCCACCTGGTGCTGACGGATGGCGACACCTGGTACGCCGTCTCGCCGGAACGGCTCGACCGCGAGGCAGCCGTGTCGTGGCTCCACGACCACGTGCTCACCCGACTGCCGGAGCCGCCACGTCGCCTCGAGCACCACCACACGGTCGAGGACGCGCTCGGCGCGACGTCGTCCGCTGCGCCGGCCGTGCTCCTGCCCAGTCCCGACTTCGAGCAGGTGCGAGCCCTCGTCGAGTCGGGCGGGCTCCTGCCGGAGAAGGCCACGTCGTTCCAGCCGAAGCCCAGTCTCGGCGTCATCATGCGGCGCGTGACCGCCGGATGATCTTCGCTGACGACACGACCACCTCGACCCGCGAGCGCGTCGCGCCCCCTGCCTGGTAGAAGCGGCAGCAGACGGCGCCGGACACCTCCACCGTGTCGCCCGGACGCCAGCCGGCGATGCGGCGGCGCAGGGTCGCACTCCAGGCCGAGCACGGGATCGAGTCGACGCGCTGGCCGGCTGAGGCGCCGCCCGACCTCGAGCCGGGGCTGCGAGGGACGGACACGCGGAAGCTCACCAGGGCGTCGCCGCTCGGCAGGTCGACGACGACCGGCACGCTCGTCACTCGTCCCAGGAGCCGAACGTCGTTCACCCCCGGCGTGCCGTCCTCGGCGGGTGGTCCAGACCGGGAGGGTCCGGTGGCGCCGACTCCGGGCGGCTTTGCACGGATCCTGCTCGCGCCTGTCGCGCGTCGTCTCTTCATCTGTGTCGTCGTGTCCGTTGTGGTCACAGTGCACCTCCTGCGATGACTGTGACCGAACGGTCGGACAGCTCGAGCACAAGCCGTCGCAGGGTTGTGGACGACGCGCCATTCCAGGCACCTGTGGACGGTGCGTGGCCATGGCCGATCGCCTCATCGCCCTGAAATGCAGAAGTGGGGCCACCCGAAGGTGACCCCACTTCCACAATGTTTGTCCGGCGGCGTCCTACTCTCCCACAACCTCTCGGTTGCAGTACCATCGGCGCTGAAAGGCTTAACTTCCGGGTTCGGTATGGGACCGGGTGTTTCCCGTTTCGCTATGGCCGCCGTAAC
>JAESFR010000157.1_pt1 | contig 46249 bp, 23 predicted proteins | sample 9266191 | NCBI WGS metagenome assembly JAESFR01 (sample SAMN14503063, study PRJNA617104) | algae metagenome | isolation source: Pleurocapsa minor HA4230-MV1 and co-occurring heterotrophs from cement on... | place: USA: Nuuanu Pali Lookout, Hawaii | collected 2009-07-20
ACGATCCACCGGCGCCCCGATTCGATCCGTCATCCGCTCCGGCCGCGGACGACCCGCCGGACCGACCCCGCCGTCGCACTGCCCCGGCGCCGTCGTCACCGTCGGCCGAGACGACGTTGCGGTTCCGGCCCTGGGCGTTCTCCCTCGGCGGCCACTGACCCATGCCGCCCATGGAGATCCGGCCGGGTGAGGTGACCGGCGGGCCGGCGGCGTACTGCTGCCCGGTGTCGGTGGGAGCACTGACCACCACGTCCAGCGACGGCTTCAGCTCGCCGCCCAGCGCCGACCACACATCGGCGAACGACCGGTCCTCCGGCGGCGGCAGCGCGACGGTCACCGGCACCGGCAGGGCCATGTCTGCGAGCGGCCCGGTCATCAGTTCCGGCGGGATCGCGTCGTGCCGCAGGAAGCAGGACAGCAACGCGGACAGCAGCCGGTGCTCGTCCTCCGGGCGTTGCGTCCAGGCCGTGACGAGGTAGGACAGCTTGAAGTGCCGGGGCGGCAACCGACGGCCGGCCACCCGGTCCGAGCCGTCGTAGGTGTTGATCAGACCCCGTTCCCGGCGGCGCAGGTCCTCCCGGATGTCATACAGGTAGACGTCGATGGTGGGCACGTTCCGGCGGCTGGCCCAGTCCTTCGTGGGCGCCTCGAACATCACCTCGACCTCGGTGCCGTCGGTCGCCTCGCGCTCGATCAGCGCGCGCAGCGCGTTGTCGACCTCGGGGATCATGCCGATCACTGTGCCGACCGGCCGGGCCGCGGACCACCGGACACGGGTCAGACTGCCGGGCAGAGTGTGCTGCCCGAAAGGGCAGGGCGTGGGCGCCGCTGTGGTCGACAGCGCGAGAGGCTCGGCGCGGGGAGGGCGAATCGCGTAGTTTTCGCCCAGCAGCAGCGCGGCGACCGTCGCGCGGCCGGTCGGCCGCGCGTCCGGTCGGCGCCTTCCACACCTCAGCCTGACCGCCCTGGGGAGCGCGCGATGACCGACCCGATCGTCAGTCTGGAGACGACGCAGCTCACCGTCGAACCGGGCGGGCAGGGCCGAACCCTGGTCACCGTGCGGAATCTCGGCACCATCGTCGAGGGATTCGCCCTGCAGGTGCTCGGCGAGGGGGTCGCCGAGTGGGCGGAGGTGACGCCGCCCGAGGTGCAGATCTACCCCGACCAGGAGGCCACCGCGGTCGTCGTGTTCTCCCCGCCCGCGGGCACCACGACTCGCAGCGGAACCTTTCCCTTCGCGGTCCGCGCCGAATCGGTGGTGAACCCCGAGACGTCGGCGGTGGCCGAGGGTGACCTGGAGATCGGCCGGGTCTTCGGCCTGCAGGCGAAGATCACGCCGGTCACGTCCTCGGGGCGGTGGCGCGGCAAGCACTTCATGGAGATCACCAACTGGGGCAACGCGCCGGTGCAGCTGAAGCTGACCGCCGCCGACCCGGACCAGAAGCTGGCGTTCTTGATCGGCCCGGAGGTGATCGACCTGCCGCTGGGCGTCACCGGTCACGCTCGACTGCGTGTGCGGACGCTGTCCCCGTTCCTGCGCGGCGCGCAGGTGCGGTTGCCGTTCCAGGTGGTCGGCGAGCCCGACCCGCCGGAGGTGCCGACCGGTCCGCCGTCGATGCTGCCGAACCCGCGGCGGGTGGCAATGGACGGCGCGTTCGTGCAGCGGCCGATCCTGTCGAAGCTGACGGTCACCGTCGCGGTGCTCGCGGTGGCACTGGTCGCCGGGCTGATCGCATTCCTGGTGACCCGCGGCCCCGATCAGCAGGTCGCCGGGCTGGAGCAGGGACCACCTCGCACCCCGGAGCTGACGGCCGCCGCCAAGGACTCGACATCGATCCAGCTGAACTGGCAGTCGCAGCCCAACATCCAGACCTACCGGGTGAACCAGCTGACGCCGGAGGGCAGCACCACCGGTGTCACCCCGGTGGACGGCCAGCTGGATGCGTTCGTGGTCGAGAAGCTGCAGCCGCAGACGGCGTACTGCTTCCAGCTGCAGGCCGTGCGCGGTGACCAGGTCAGCGGGCTGTCGGCGCAGCAGTGCGCGACCACCGCGGCCGCCCCGCCCGCATCGGCGTCACCGTCTCCGTCGGCCGTTGCGTCCTCGGCGGCGGTGTCGCCACCCGCCAGCCCTCCGGTGAGTGCCCCGGTGGCACCGGAATCCATTGCGCCGCCGTCAGTTCCGGCCAGTGGGCCGCCGTCCGGTGGGGTGATCGCGCCGGTCGTGCCGGGTGGCGGTGGGGCCGCCCCCGGCGCTCCGTCCACAGCAGCCGGCGGTGGTGCACCGCCACCGCCGAGCGGGTCAGGTGGCGCCGCGGCGTCCAGTCCGGTCGCCACCGCGGGTGGGTCGTTGGTGGTGTTCGCGCCGACGGACTTCATCGACGTCGTCTTCACCGTGCCCGCGGCGGACGCCGAGGCGGCGAACCGCGCCGAGGCGCAGCGCGCCCAGCTGGCGGCCGCCGGGGTGGCCGCCGCGGTGCTGCGCAGCTCCGATTACCCGCAGCTGCGGATCGCCGGCGCGGCCCCGCTGGACTCGTACCTGGTGTACGTCGGCCCGTTCCCCAGCGAGCAGGACGCCAGGGCCCGGTGCACCGCGAATCCGCCGGTCGGTGCGTTCTGCCTGCCCATCCGTCCCAGCCCCGGCGGCTGACCGTCAGGGGCGCTGGAACAGCCGTCAGGGCCGCTGGAACAGCCGGATGTCGGTGATGGCCAACTCGTCCTGCGGTTGGTCCGACAGCGGCGGGTAGGCCTCCACCACCGACAGCCGGATCTCCGCGCTCTGCACCGGGTCGACGTCGACCTGTTGCAGGCCATCGACATCGGCCAGGGCGACCTGCTGGCAGCGACCGTCCGAGTACGCCAGCTGCAGGGTCTTCGGCCGCCACTGCTGCACCCGGCGGGTGTCGTCCTTCGGCAGCCCCGCTGCGACGGACAGTTGGCGCACCGTGATCGGCTGCTGCGGCACGATGACCACCGAGCCGGGAGCACCGACACCCGTCGGCGTCTGCGGCGGTACACACGCGGCCTGCGCGGCGACCCGCTGCACGTCGGCCGACCACGGGGTGACCCAGGCGGTGTCGGCCCGGTTGTCCAGCAGGTCGACGGCCGGGTTCGGAGCACCGGAGACGGGGGTGGCGCCGGTCGTCGACGCGGCCGCGCCGGACGTCGCGCCGCCGACCGCGACGGCGTCGGTGGACGGAACCGCGCCTCCGGTGCCGCCGGTCGCTGCCGTGGTGGGAGTCTGCGCCGCCTCGGCCGGCTCCCCGTAGGCAGTGAGCCCGGAGACCTGGACCAGGTCGCCGCGCAGGTCCTCGATCCGGTCGGTGACCCAGCCAACCGGGTTGCGGCCCAGGACGGTCAGCAATCCGACGACGGCCGCCACGCCGGCCAGCGCCATCACCCAGCGCAGGGCGCGGTAGCGCAGCGGCAGGCTGCGCCGGTAAGCGGCCCGTGCCGCCCGCCGGGTGTCACTCGAACCGCCACCGAAAAGCCTGCTCCACCAGGAACTTCGCTCGACCGGTGCGGGCGTCCGGGTAGCGGCGCCCTGGTGCAAGGTCGGGCCCTTCAGCGCCAGCCCGCACTTGCGGCAGAAGCGCAGCGACGCGGCGTTCTCCACGCCGCATCTCGGGCACGGGGCGTCCGGGGGCGGGGGCGGCGGTGGTGCGGCGGCCGCCTGCGCGGCGAACGACGGGTGCGCCGGCCCCGACGCCCGGTGCTGCTGGTGCGGCGGAGCGAAGGCGCCGGTGACAGGAGAAGGCGTGCCGGCCGGCATCGGGTTGGTCGGCCGCTGCGCCGCGGCCGGCCGGGGAGCCGGTCCGGCCTGCGCAGCCGGGCCACCGGCGGCGACACCCGGGACCGGCGAGGGATGGGTGGCGGTGACGGCCGGTCCGGCCGCCCGCGGCGGTGCCTGCGCGGTGGTATCCGCGGGTCCGTCCCACGCGAGGAAGGCGCCGCACGCACCGCAGAATTCGACCCGCCCGCCATTGCGTTCCCCGCATTCGGGGCAGATCGTCTCGGTCACGGATTCCTCCCGCACCACCGTGCACCGGCGCCGCGCCCGTGAAGAGAGTCGCCATCGGCACTGGTCATACTGAATCATGACGCACAGACCCGCTGTGCACACGTGCTATTACCGGGACGCCCACCGTGAAGGCTTGTTCGAGTTGCGGAGTGCGCAATGACGACGACGCTGTCTTCTGCGCGTCCTGCAATTTCTTCCTGGAATGGGCCGACGAGAAAGCCGGCGATCCGGGACCGGCTCCCCGCCCGGAGGTAGCCGCAGCGCCGGCGCCGGTTGCCCCCGTCGTTCCGGTCGATGCCCCAGCGCCAAGTCGGCCCGCAGTACCCGCACCGCCAGGCGTGCGACCTGCGCCCCTGACGAGCGCGATCGCTTCCCGCGCGACGGAGTCGGCCGCCGCTTCGGCTGCGACGGCGCCACCCGCCGCTCCGGTGGCTGGTGCCCCACCGGTTCCCGCGCCGGTGCCCACGGCTCCCGCCGCACCACCACGAACAGCCGGCGCCGTGCCGGCCACCGGGGAACCCGATGAGTTCGCCGCCGAGCGCCGGCTGGTCGACAACGCCCTCGCCGGTCTCGACGACGGTCGCCGGTTGGCGGTGCAGAAGGACCGTGAGGACCTCGCCCGCACCCTGGACGGCGCGAAGGCACGGCTGGATCAGCGCTCGATCAGCGTGGCGATCGTCGGGGAATTCAAGCGCGGCAAATCCACTCTGGTGAACGCGCTGCTGCAGACCGCGGTCTGCCCCGTCGACGCCGACGAGGTCACGGTCGTCCCCACCCTCGTCCGGTACGGCGAAACCGCCGGTGCAACAGCACTTTTCGAGGCGTCAAATGAGGATGGAGAGCCACTCACCGAGCCGTTGCCGCTGGAATCGGTGGCCGAATGGGTCTCGGAAACCGGTAATCCCGGGAATCGCCGCGGTTTGCGCTCCGTGGAGGTGCGGCTTCCCCGGCGCTTCCTGCGGGCCGGGCTGTGCCTGGTCGACACTCCCGGTGTCGGCGGGCTCGATTCCGCGCACGGCATCATCACCCTCGGCGCGCTCGACCTCGCGGACGGCATGCTGTTCGTCACCGACGCCTCGCAGGAATTGACCCAGCCGGAGATGGATTTCCTGCGGCAGGCCCTGCAGCGCTGCCCCAGGGCCGCCTGCGTCGTCACCAAGACCGACCTGTATCCGGAATGGCGACGGATCGTCGCCATCGACGAAGGGCATCTCGCCACCGCGGGACTCGACATCCCGGTGCTGCCGGTGTCGTCCTTCCTGCGGTTGGGTGCCCGCCGGGACCCGGTGCTGCTGGCCGAATCCGGCTACGCCGAACTGGTGGAGTTCCTCGGCCGCGGCATCATCCGGCCGGCGAATGCGGAGGCGGCGGCGGCCGCGGCCCGTGACGTCGACTTCGTCGCCGGCCAGATCGGCCGGGAGATCGAGGCGGAGAAGTCGGTGCTCACCGAACCGGCCAAGGCGAAACAGGTGGTCGCCGAACTTGCGTCAGCACAGAAGCACACCGCCGGCCTCCTCTCGCCCACTGCGACCTGGCAGCAAGTGCTGTCCGACGGTGTGCAGGACCTGGTCGCCGACGTCGAACACGACCTGCAGGGCAAATTGCGCAACGTGCTGCGCGACGTCGAAGCCATCATCGACACCGGTGATCCGAAGAACGCCTGGGGGGACATCGAGGTCTGGCTGCGCCGGAACGTCGTCGTCGCCGCGGTGACGAATTACGACACCCTCGCCGAGCGCACGACCGAATTGGCCAACGAGGTCAGCGAACGCTTCAACCTGGATGCCGGCGGCCCGGTGGAGTTGGAGACACCGTCGCCGCGCGCGGACATCTCCGGCATCAATCTCGCTGCGGTGGAGACTCTCTCGGCGCCGGGCGGGCGATTGGCGCCGATGATGCTGGCCACCCGCTCCGCCATGTTCGTGCCGATGGCTCTGTTCGGCGTCGCCGGCTCGCTGCTCGGCATCAGCGCGATCATCGCCGCACCGGTGTCGGTGGTGCTCGCCGCCGGCATCGGTCAGAAGATCATCCGCGACGAGAAGAAGCGACAGGTCGCGCACCGGCGGCAACAGGCCAAGATGGCCGCCCGCCGGTATGTGGAGGAAGTCGGCTTCATCATGAACAAGGAGAGCCGGGATGCGTTGCGGCGCACTCAGCGTCTGCTGCGGGACGACTTCCAGTTGCGCGCGCTGTCGTTGCACCGGTCGTCCAGCAACGCCCTCGGTGCCGCCCGGCAGGCAATGGCCCTGTCGGGACCGGAACGGGCAGCCCGGGTCTCGCAGTTGTCGTCCGAGGCCGCACAGCTGCGCAAGGTGGACGCCCGACTGGCCGACCTGGCGCCGTCCGCGGCGCGGGCACCGGAGTCACGCACCGCACCGGCGGTGCGCCTTGGATGACCCGCTGACCCGGTCGGTCGCGCACCTGCTCGCCGCGGCGACTGCCCAGGCGACCTCGCCGGAGGCGCACGCCCAGTTGCAGGAGCTGTCGGCGCGGTTGACCGGCCCGCTGCGGATCGCGATCGCCGGCAAGATCAAGGCCGGTAAATCGACGCTGCTCAACGCACTCGTCGGCGAGGAACTGGCGCCGACCGATGCGGGTGAATGCACCAGGATCGTCACCTGGTATCGGCAGGGTGACCAGCCGACGGTGTGGCTGCACCCGCGTTCCGGTCGGCCGCAGAACGCCTACTTCACGAGGGAGACAGGGGCTCTCGAGGTGGATCTGGCCGGCCACGAGCCTGACGACGTCGATCATCTGGAGGTGGCGTGGCCGAGCAGCAGGCTCGCCGCGATGACGCTGATCGACACGCCCGGTATCGCGTCGATCTCGACGGACCTGTCCGCCCGGACGCTGCGCGTGCTGACGCCCGAGGACGACCGGCCGCCGGTGGTGGACGCCGTGCTGTACCTCCTGCGGCACACCCACCCCAGCGACGTCCGGTTCCTCGAGGCCTTCCACGACGACGAACTCGCGCACGGCACGCCGATGAACGCGGTCGGCGTGCTGTCCCGCTCCGACGAGATCGGCTCGTGCCGGTTGGACGCCCTGGAGGTCGCCGAACGGGTCGGGCGGCGGTACCAGTCCGAGCCACGGTTGCGTGCACTGTGCCCGGTCATCGTGCCGGTGGCAGGTCTGCTCGGTCATGCCGCGGTGACGCTGCGGGAACCGGAGTACCGCGCCCTGGCGACCCTGGCCGACGGGCCGCGGAACGACGTCGATCAACTGCTGTTGACCGCCGACCGGTTCGGCACCCGGCCGGCCACCGTGATGGTGACCGAACTCGAGCGCCAGCACCTGTTGTCCCGGCTCGGGCTGTTCGGGGTGCGGCTGGCGGTGGAACTGATCCGGCAGGGTGGGACGCGGACCGCGACCGACCTGTCGGTCGAGCTGGCCCGGCGCAGCGGCTTGGAGCGGCTGCGCACCGTCCTGACCCGGCAGTTCACCGAGCGCAGCCGGATCCTCAAGGCGCACTCCGCCCTGACGGCGCTGGAGGCGATCCTGCGTGCCGGCGGCTGCGCCGACCCCGACGGTCTTCGTGCCGCCGCGGAGCAGATCACGTCCAGTGCACACGCTTTCGAGGAGGTGCGGTTGCTGGACCGGTTGCGCACCGGCGTCCTGCAGGTGCCGGAGCGGCATGTCGAGGAACTCGACCGGCTGCTCGGCGGGTCGGGGCACGACGCCGCGAACCGGCTCGCGCTGCCGGAGAACCCGGCGCCGCAGGACGTGACCGCCGCGGCCCTGGACGCGTTGGCGCGCTGGCAGCGGCTGGCCGAACACCCGTTGTCGTCCCGCAACGTGCAGGTCGCCGCACGTGGCGCAACCCGCACACTGGAGGGCATCCTGGCGACGGCCTCCAACTCGGTGACGGGCAACTCCTTCGTCGGCTGAGCCCGCCCCACCCGTCGGCAGCCCGGTCGTCACCGCGCCCCGCTCCGCCGTCTTGTTGAGTGCTTGTTGAGCCGCCGCCGTGCCTGTTGAGCATGGCGATTGCTGCCCGATCGGGCTGTTGAGCCGCTGTTGAGCCTGCCCCTGCAGAATGCCTTTTCAGGCACCGGCGGGTATCGGTGCGGCGACATGGTTCGCCTGTCGGGGGGCGAGCAGAGGTATCGAATCGACGGACCGACACTCCTGCGAGACAGCACCGACGGCAGCAACGTCCGACTGCCCGACCACACCAGCACCGCACGACGGAGGCGCTCATGCACACGCCCGTGGCCACCTATGTCTATGCCAGTGACCCGATCTCGCAGGCGGGGGTGATCGCGCAACTCCGGCAGCGGCCCGAGATCAGGGTCGTCGACGCCGAGCATCTGGGTGAGGCGGTGGTCGCTGTCGTGGTGGCGGATGTCCTGACCGACGAGGTCCTGCGCGTCCTGCGCGCGCTGCAGCGCGGATCGATACCGCGGACGGTGCTCATCGCGCGGGTCATCGACGACGCCACCCTGGTGGCTGCCGCCGAGGTCGGTGTCGGGGGCCTGTTGCGACGCGGGGAGACCACACCGGACTCGCTGGCTCGCGCCCTGCTGCGGGTCGCCGCGGGCGAGGGCGAGGTTCCGCCCGACCTGCTGGGGCGCCTGCTCGGGCAGGTCGGGCGCCTGCAACGGCAGGTCCTGGCGCCGAGAGGTCTTGCCTTTTCCGGACTGTCGGACCGCGAAGCCGAGGTGCTCAAGCTGGTCGCCAGCGGCCACGACACCGCCGAGATCGCCGGACGGCTGTCCTACAGCCAGCGCACGGTGAAGAACATCCTGCACGACGTGACCACCCGGTTGCAGCTGAAGAACCGGTCGCACGCCGTGGCCTACGCGGTCCGGGAGGGCTTGATCTGACGCGTGCCCCCGGTGCTCGTCCCTGTTCAGGGTTGTCGCAACGAGCGCCGGGCGACCAGCAGGGCCTGTTGTCCGCGGTTCGTACTGTCATGACCGCTGCATCGACCAGAGCCGCCGCTGACCTGCCGCACGGCGCCGCGTGGTGGTCGCGCCCAGCGCGGTCGACCGCAGGCACAGAATGCTCGACCGTCGGTGCCGATTCAGGTCGCATGACGCAGCCGTGCGTCACTTGCGACGTGATGCGGCCGACAACCTATGCGCTGGAACGCAGCTCAGCCGGCGTGAACCCGAGCGGTGCTGCAGCCGGATACTGTCGCGCACAGGGTTGGCGTACACCGGTCGCGGCGCACGGCCGGTGACGACGGAGCGGTCCTCCGACATGCTCTGCGCAAGCGACGGGGTGGCGCTGCCTTTCGGGCCCGACTTTCGGGTCGCTGCCAAAGATCTCACCGCCCGATCGTGGAATTTGGCCTCGGCTGCGAGAAGTCAGAACAGGAAGCCGTCCATCGGCCCGGCAACGGATCGACCGCATGGCGGAAGCCACGCATGAGGCAGTGATCCGCAGCGGAAGCCGCCCGATCGACCGGCCATCGGCGGGTCGATCGGGGCGGGTGCGTCTTCCGCCGACGCCGGTCAGCTTTCCAGCAGGTCCTTGCATGCAGGCACCTGTGCCATGAGGGAGCGGAGCTCGTCGCCCTGGAAACCGCCGAGCCCGAGATCGCTCTCGCCGAGACGTTCGGTGTCGAACTGGATGTGCTCGATGATGTCCGCGATCGCCTGCGGGTCAGCGGGAGCCTCGTCGATCGCAATCGCTCCGCTGCCGGCGATGTCGGCGAGCTTGGTCAGGTACTGCAGGTACCCGTCGTGCAGGGCCTGGCCGTCTGCGATCTGCGGCGGATCGAGCTGCGACAACCGGCCCGTCATTCCCAGCACCGTGTCGGCGAGTGAGGCGTAGTAATCGCGGTACGCCGTCCGGAACTGCTCAACCGGCGCCGTCTCGTCGACGGTCGGGGCGGCGAACAGGGTCGCGTACAAGGTGCCGATATCGGAGCAGCTGGTTTCCAACCAAGCCTGCGTGGTGGCGTCCAGGTCGATCGGCTCGACGGAAATCGACGAGTCGTCCGTCGCCGGCACGGACGTCACCGGCGAGCTCGACGACTCGCTGGATGACTCGGTCGACGATTCGCTGGATGACTCGCTGGATGACGGGGAGCTGGTCGTCGACGGGGATGACATTGGGCTGACCGCGGTCGCGTCGCTGGGGGTGGGCGATGCCGCCGTCACGGCAGCGGACCCGACGGACGCGGTGCCGGCGGTGGGAGTCGCGCAGCCGACGGTGAAGACGGCGATGGACAGGAGGGCGGCGGCGGCGATGCCGTTGCGCACGTTCACGGGGACACTCCGAATTCGGCGCCGCCGAGGCGGCAGAGGTGGTGCGCAGATCGACGCAGCCCGCCCCTCAACGGTCAGCACTCCACGCATCCGGCTGGTTCGTCCGGACGCGATGAGGAGCGGTCATTCGGCGCGCACGGACTCCGCGAGCCCAATTGAGACGCAGATCACAATTGCCGATGCGGTCGGTCAGGGTCGTTGCTCCGGCGCTGCCGCGCCGGCCCCGCTCAACCGCCGGCGGACACCGCTTCCCGCCGTGCGGTGGGTGTCTCAGGTCGCTCACGGATCCGCTGACTGATCACCTGGGTGATGCCGTCCCCGCGCATGGACACCCCGTACAGCGCATCGGCGGACTCCATGGTGAATTTCTGGTGGGTGATGACGATCAGCTGCGACGACTCGCGCAGTTCCGTCATCAGCCCGACCAGCCTGGTCAGGTTGACCTCGTCCAGGGCTGCCTCGACCTCGTCCATGATGTAGAACGGGCTCGGCCGGGCCCGGAAGATGGCCACCAGCAAAGCAACCGCGGTCAGCGAGCGCTCGCCGCCGGAGAGCAGCGACAGTCGCTTCACCTTCTTGCCCGGCGGCCTGGCGTTGACTTCGATCCCGGTGGTCAGCATGTCGGACGGGTCGGTGAGCACCAGTTCGCCGTCCCCGCCGGGGAACAACGTGGAGAACACCGCCCCGAATTCGCGGGCGACGTCCTGGTAGGCGGAGGTGAACAGCTCGAGGATCTTCTCGTCCACCTCCTTGATCACCGACAGCAGGTCCTTGCGGGTGGCCTTGAGGTCCTCCAGTTGGGTGGCCAGGAATTTGTGCCGCTCCTCGAGTGCGGCGAACTCCTCCAGCGCCAACGGGTTCACCTTGCCCAGCGCGGTCAGGTCGCGTTCCGCGCGCTTCAGTCGGCGCTCCTGCGACGGCCGGTCGTACGGCATGGCCGGTGGGGCGCTGACCTCCTCGCCCCTGTCCTTGGCCGCCTGGTACTCGGCCATCTCCACCGGCGTCGGCGGCACCGGAACGTGCGGGCCGTAGGCTGCGACCAGCTCATCGCCAGGCACGGCGAATTCCTCCAGTGCACGCTCGGCCAGCTGCTGGCGCTGCTGATTCTGTTGTGCCCGTAGCACTTCGGTGGAGTGCACGGCGTCGGTCAACCGCTCCCACTGCGCCTGCAGCTCGGTCACCCGGACCCGGACGGCGGCCAGCTCCGCGTCTGCGGTGGACCGGGCGGTCATCGTGCGGTCCCGCTCGGCGGCTGCCTCGGCCAGCGACACCTCGAGCCGCGCGGCGACCTGACGGCCGAGCTCGACGACCCGGGTGGCCACGGCGGAACTCGCGCTGCGGCGCGCCTCGGCGGCCGCCAGGCGCTGCCGGTGCTGGCGTTCCTGACGGGCGGACCGGCGCAGTGCCTCCGCGGTGCCGGACCCGGCGCGTGCCCGCTCTTCCGCGGTGCGTTGCACCAGGCGGGCCTCGACCTCGCGTTGCCGGGCGAGCGCAGTCCGCTCGGCCAGCGTGTCCCGCACCTCGGGGTCGATCTCCTGCGGCGCCTCCTCCGCCTCGACGGCGAACAGCCTGTCCTCGAGGTCGGCGACGGTGGACCGGTGTTGCTCGCGGGCGGCTTCCGCGGCCGCGCGCTGGCGCTCCAGTCGTTCCGCCTCCGCCGCCGACGAGCGTGCGGCTGCGCCGAACCGGGCGAGTTCCTCCGCCACCGCCGACATCCGGGCGTCCGAATGATGCAGCGCGGCAAGCGTTGTCGCCTGTTCCTGACGGCGTTGCTCCAACTCGGTGCGGGCGCCGGCCAGCGCGGCGGTCACCTCACCGATCCGGGAGCGGGTCGCCTCGAGTTCGTCTGCGGTGCGGTCCCGGGTGGCGGTGATTTCCAGGAGCGACTGGCGATCGGTGCTGCCACCGACGGCCCACTCCGGCCCGATCAGGTCGCCGTGGGTGGTGACCACCCTGACGTCCGGGATCAGGTCGACAAGCGCCACGGCTGAGGGCATGTCGTCGACGACGGCGACCCGATCGAGCCACCGGCCGAGCGCCGGTGCCAGGGTCTCGGGTGCGGTGAGCAGATCAGCGGCCCAGCGGGCCCCAGCGGGGAGTTCCGGCCAGCCCCGTCGGTCCGGGCGGTGCCGTGGCCCCTGGACGAGGAGGCCGGCCCGGCCGCCGTCCTGCTCCCGCAGGAACTGCAGTGCGGTGACGGCGTCGGGAACGGTGCCGACGGCGACGGCGTCCGCCACGGGTCCCAGGGCGGCGGCGATTGCGGTCTCGAAGCCGGGAGTGATCTCCAGCGCGTCGGACACCGCGCCGAGAACACCGGGCAGCGCCTGACCGGCGGCCAGCAAGGCTGCGGTGCCGTCGCGCCGGTCGATGCTCATGGACAGCGCATCGACCCGCGCGGCAAGCGTGGACTCCTGCGTCTGGGCGGTGCGGTGGGCCTCGGTCAGTTCGGCCACGCGGGCGGCGGCGGCATCGGCGGCCGCCGCCGCCTGCTCGTGGGCTTCGTCGAGCCCGACCTCGGAGGAATCGAGGTCACCGACGGCGTCCTGGGCCTGGTGGAACGCCTGCTCGGCGGCTGCGGCGCGCTGGCGTGCCTCGGTGACCGCCGTGGCCAACCTGGTCACCTCGTCGTCGCCGGCGGCGAGCCGCGACCGTGCGGCGTGGACCTGGCCGGCCAACCGGGCCAGCCCCTCCCGCCGGTCGGCGATGAGCCGATTCGCCGCGACCACTTCGGCGTCGGCGGCGCGCAATGCCGCCTCGCAGTCGGCGCGTTCGGCGCTGGCCCGGTCCAGTTCCTCGGCGGCCGTCTCGACCGTTTCCTGCAGCAGCGCGTACTCGGCCTCGGCCCGGGCGGCGGCCGCGTCGAGCTCGTCGGGGTCGCGACCGGTTCCGGCGTCGCGGGCCGGGGCGGCCAGGTTGCGTGCCCGCTCGCCGGCCAGCGCGATGGTGCCGCGCATCCGCTCCGCCAGCGCCGACAACGCGAACCAGGTGTCCTGCGCCTGCTGCAGCGCCGGCGTCGCCGACCGAAGCGCAGCCTCGGCGGCGTCCTGCTCGGCGGTGGCCAGGACAAGCGCCTGGTGGACGCGGGCGCGGTGCTCGATGGCGGCCTGCTCGTCCACCTCCTCCTGCTGGATCTTCGCGGTGATCTGCGCGAGATCGTCGGCCAGCAACCGCATCCGGGCGTCGCGGAGGTCGGCCTGCACGCCGGCGGCACGCCGGGCGACGGCCGCCTGCCGGCCCAGCGGCCCGAGCTGGCGGCGGATTTCACCGGTCAGGTCGGTCAGCCGGTTGAGGTTGGCCTGCATGGCATCGAGCTTGCGGACGGTCTTCTCCCGCCGCTTGCGGTGCTTGAGCACACCGGCGGCCTCCTCGACGAACGCGCGGCGGTCCTCCGGCCGGGCCGACAGGACGGCGTCGAGCTGCCCCTGACCGACGATGACGTGCATCTCCCGGCCGATGCCGGAGTCGGACAGCAGTTCCTGGATGTCCAGCAGGCGGCAGGAGGAGCCGTTGAGCTCGTACTCGCCCACCCCGTCCCGGAACATCCGGCGGGTGATGGTGACCTCGGCATAGTCGATGGGCAGGGCGCCGTCGGAGTTGTCGATGGTCAGCGTCACCTCGGCCCGACCCAGCGGCGGACGGTCGGCCGTGCCGGCGAAGATGACGTCCTCCATCTTCCCGCCGCGCAGCGCCTTGGCGCCCTGCTCGCCCAGCACCCAGGCGATGGCATCGACGACGTTGGACTTGCCGGAGCCGTTGGGCCCGACGACCGCCGTGATGCCGGGCTCGAACCGCAACGTGGTGGCTGACGCGAAGGATTTGAAGCCCTTCATGGTGAGGGACTTGAGGTGCACGGTGGCCGGGTCCCCCTTCTCGTCGGCCGGACGCCCCGGGGCGGTCCGGGGTCGTCACATCAGCGGCGGCAGCGTCCGGGTGACGCTACCCGGCAGAGCCGGGCGAGCCGGGGAGGCAAGACGTCGCGTCGCGGTGCACCGGCGGGAGCGGACGGGGCTGACCTCTCCCGGCCGCGATCGGGGCAAGGGACTGGTGGTGGTGGGCGATCGTGACGGCTGCTGCGCTGAAGTTGATCTCCTCGGCGGGACGCCAGGCTGCTGGTCGACCGACCAGGGCTGCGTGGGTGCACCGACGGCGGCCGGCAGGTTGGCGATCGGACGACCCCCGGTGGCCGATTTCCGCCGCAGAGCGGCTGCGGGCGACCGGATCTACGCTCCTGCCGAGCCGTGATCACGTTGCAACCGGCCGAGCGGCGGGGAAAGTGGGGCCCCGGGGCCAAGGCCCTGACCGAGCCGCGCCCCGAGGAAGGGACCTGCGATGACTGGTCAATTCGCCGACCACTCCGACTTCGACAACGCCGATCGCGGGTTCGTCGCCAAGCTCGTCCCGGGTGTGGTGAAGACCTCCGACGGCCGGGTGGTGTGGGACATCGATGCGTTTGCCGAACTCCTCGTCGGTGATGCCCCGGCCACCGTCAATCCCAGTCTGTGGCGGCAGAGCCGGCTCACCGCCAAGCAGGGCCTGTACGAGGTGACGCCCGGCATCTACCAGGTTCGTGACCTGGACATGTCCAACATGACGATCATCGAGGGCGACGCCGGGGTCATCGTGGTCGACCCGCTCATCTCAGCCGAGTGCGCGGCGGCAGCGATCGGTCTGTATCGCGAGCACCGCGGGAACCGGCCGGTCAGCGCGGTGATCTACACCCACCCCCATCTGGACCATTTCGGTGGCGTCCTGGGTGTGGTGGACGCCGACACCGACGTGCCGATCGTCGCCCCGGAGCACTTCCTCGAGCACGCGGTGTCGGAGAACATCTACGCCGGGACGGCGATGTTGCGGCGCAGCGTGTACTACGCGGGCATCCCGTTGGAGACCAGCGCCACCGGTCGGGTCGGGCTCGGTCTGGGCGCCGGCGGCTCGACCGGCACGTACGGACTGGTCGCGCCGACCGTGGAGATCACGTCCACCGGGCAGGAGGAAGTGCTCGACGGCGTGCGGTTCGTCTTCCAGATGACGCCGGGCACGGAATGCCCGGCGGAGATGAATTTCTTCTTGCCCGACCACCGGGCGCTGTGCCTGGCGGAGAACGCCACCCACAATCTGCACAACCTGCTGACGCTGCGCGGCGCGCAGGTGCGGGACCCGCGGATCTGGTCGCGGTACCTGTCCGAGACCGTCAACCTGTTCACCGCCGATGTCGACGTCGCGTTCGGCTCGCATCACTGGCCGACCTGGGGCCGGGACAACATCCTGGAATTCCTCACCCAGCAACGCGACCTGTACTGCTACCTGCACGACCAGACGCTCCGGCTGATCAACCAGGGCTTCACCGGCGCTGAATGCGCCGAGCTGATCGAGATGCCGCCGGCCCTGGAGAAGGCATGGCACACCCACGGCTACTACGGGTCGGTGAGTCACAACGTCAAGGCCATCTACCAGCGCTACATCGGTTGGTACGACGGCAATCCCGCGCACCTGTGGCAGCACCCGCCGCAGGCCGCCGCGGAGCGATACGTGCAGGTGATCGGCGGGGTCGACGCGACCGTGACCAAGGCGCGGGAATTCCTCGAGCAGGGAGACCTGCGATTTGCGGCCGAGCTGGCCTCGCACGCCGTCTTCGCCGAACCCGGCCATGCCGTTGCCCAACGCCTGCTGGCCGACGTTCTGGAACGGCTGGGGTTCGGGGCGGAGAACGCCACCTGGCGCAACGCATATCTGACGGGAGCGCAAGAGCTCAGACAGGGCGTGCAGCCCACCCCGATGACGGCGGCGGCCGGAATGGCACCCGCGATGACGATCACCCAGTTGTTCGATTCGGTGGCGATCAGGATCAACGGGCCGAAGGCCTGGGACACCGCGCTGTCGATCAGCTGGCACTTCGCCGACGTCGGCGAGACGTACCGGATGGAGTTGAGCAACGGCGCGCTCATCCACTACCCGGCGGCGCATCCGGTTGCCGCGGACGTGTCGGTCACCCTGACCCGCCCCGCGTTGCTGAAGCTGCTGTTCACCGGCGACCAGACGGGCATCGAGGTCACCGGTGACGCCACTGTGCTGCCCGCGCTGATGGCGTTGATCGAGAACCCCGACCCGAGCTTCGCCGTGGTCACCCCCTGAGAAGCAGCTCGCGCAGCGCCGGCGGCGGGCTGGCCGCCGGCAGCCCGTGACCACCGCGCGCCCGTAACCACCGAGCGCCCGTAACCACCCGCGCACGCCACCGGCGCTGCCCGTCAATCGGGAGCGGTCAACCGCAGCCGCAGGCCGCTGGCCCGAGCGGCGGGCCGGGCGATCGCGGCACGCAGCTCCGCCTCGCTGCCCACCAGCCGGACCGCCTGCTCAGCCCTGGTCAGTGCCGTGTAGAGCAACTCCCGGCTGGACAGCGGCGAGTCGACCTCGGGCAGGACGAACGTGACCCGGCGGAACTGGCTGCCCTGGCTGCGGTGGACGGTCATGGCGTGGACGGTCTGCACCTCCGCCAACCGTCGCGGCGCGAACCCGGCCAGCCGGCGCTCCCGGCCGAACATTACCCGCAGCGACCCGTCCGAATCCCGGACCGCGACGCCGGTGTCACCGTTGAACAGACCCAGGGCGTAGTCGTTCGCGGTGATCAGCACGGGCCGGCCCGGGTACCACTCGCCTTCCACAACGTCGTGGGCGACGTCGGCCAGCCAGTCCTCGATCCGCCTGGTCCATTCCTGCACGCCGCGCGGGCCGGATCGGTGCGCACACAGCAACCGGTGGGTCTCCAACTGCTGCAGGGCAATTCGCGCGTCGCCGGCGACCGCCGCCGCCCGCACCGCCGTGGCCGCGTCGAGGACCTCCGTGCGGATACCCGAATCGTCCGGCTGCACCAGCTGCACGGACGGGTCCGGCCGCCCCAGCACCTGCAACGCGGCGTCACCGTCGCCCTCCCGCACCGCCGTGGCCAGGTCGGCGATGTCGCCGCCGAACCGCCACGTCTTGCGCAGCAGCACGACGGACGAGCGCTGCGCCGACGCCCTTCCACGGTCGGTCGGGGGCTCGCCCGTATTGGGAGCGGCGTCGCGTGCCGTGAGCCCGGCGACCAGATCGGCGAGTACGGCGCCGGCCTCCACCGAGGCCAGCTGATCCGGGTCACCGACCAGCAGCAGCCGGGTGTCCGGCCGGATCGCCTCGAGCAGCCGGGCCATCATCGTCAGGGACACCATCGACGTCTCGTCCACCACGACCAGGTCGAACGGCAGCCGGTTGTCGCGGTCGTGCCGGAAGCGGGTGCCGCGGCCGGGCAACCAGCCGAGCAGCCGGTGCAGCGTCGATGCGGTGAGCGTCGGCAGATCGTGCCGATCCCGCGGTGCGAACGTCGCCGCCTCCTGCTGGACCGCGGCCTGCAGGCGCGCCGCGGCTTTGCCGGTCGGTGCGGCCATCGCCACCCGAAGCGGCGGCCCGGGTTGCGTCATCAACAACGAGATCAGCCGCGCGACGGTCGTCGTCTTCCCCGTGCCGGGTCCGCCGCCGAGCACGGTCGTCCACTGGGAGGCCGCCGCCCGCGCGGCGGCCCGCTGCTGCTCGGCCTCTTCGCCCGGGAACAACCGGTCGAGCCCACTGGCGAGCGCCACACCGTCAACCGCCGGCGGCGGCTGCGACTCCCGGGTCAGCAGATCCCGGCGAACCTGCTCCTCCTGCCGCCGGTACCGGTCCAGGTACAGCAGCCCGTGTTCCAGGCGCAGCGGTCGCCCCGCGCCGACCAGCGGGCTGTCCCGGACGGCAGCCACCCACTCCCGAGGATCCGGCCAGGGCAGCGCCTGCTCGGCAGTCGCCCACTGCACGGGCAACTGATCCAGATTGATGCACACCGATCCGCTCCGCACGCCGCGGACGGCGAACGCCACGGCCAGCAGCACCGGTTCCCGTTGCTCACCGCCGAGTTCGCCGAGCCTGGTCGCGACATGCACATCGGCAGCGGTCAACAGCCCTGCGGCGTTGAAGTCGCGCAGCAGACCGGTGGCGTCGAGCGAAAGCCGGACGTCGAACGGGTCCTCGAACGGCGCACCGTCCGGTTCGGGGGCCGCCCAGGCGGTCTCGGGGGCGGCGGTCACGGAAGGCTCCCGTCCAGCAAATCGGACAGTTCGGTGATCAGCGCGGGCGGCGGCTGCCACCCGAAGACCCCGCACGGCCGGTCGTCGACCAGCGGCGCACCGGGGCCGGTCATCCCCCGGACGAACAGGTACAACACCCCGCCGAGGTGGATGGCAGGGTCGTAACCGGGTTGGCGCCACCGCAGGAACCGGTGCAGCGCAACGCAATACAGCAACGCCTGCAGCGGGTAATCCGACCCGGCCATCACCGTGTCGAGAGCCGCTGGACGGTAGTGCCACGCCGACAGCGCATCGTCGTCGGGGTCACCGAGCCAGTTGGTCTTGTAGTCGGCCACCAGGTACCGCGGTCCGGGGAGCCGTAACACGGCGTCCAGGCTGCCGGTGAGGTACCCGCGCAGCGGCTGCAGCGCGAACGCCGGGGACGCCAACCGCTCGGCGTAGCCGGCCAGCGGGTCGTCCGGGCGCAGGTGCCGCCGGATCACCGGGGCCAGGGCGCCGAGCAGCACGCCGTCCACCGCCCGGTCACCACCGGCGAGCGGGATCTCGAAGTCCATCTCCGGCAATCGGTCACCGGTCGCGATGTCGGCCAGGCTGAGTCCGGCCGCCAACGGACCGAGCGGGGTCCGCAGCACCGGCAGCAACGCGTCGGCCAGGTCATCGGCGGTGAAAAGCGCGCCCCTGCGGGCGATCTGCTCTGCGGACCGGGCGAGCAGTTCCGCGCGCAGGTCCGGCGCCTGCGGATCCGTGGTCTCCAGGACGGCGTGCACCAGGGTGCCGAACGTCGTGCCCGCCGGGAGGTCCGACATCGGTGACCGCACCGCTCGTAGTTGCGCGGCGGACTCCTCGGTAGGTCCAGCACCACGGTTCGCGGCAGAGGTCCGCCCCACCGGGATGGCCTCGTCCCGGCGTTCGGTCTGCTCCGGCTCGCTGCCCACCCCCGGGTCCCCACTCAGCGCCCCGGTGCCGGCCGGGAGCGGTTCGTGCTCGCCGGACGACCCGGCCGCCGCCAGCGACGAGTAGGAGACGCGGCGCCATCCGGCGTCCAGGCTCCGGTTCAGGTGTCCGAGCAGGAATTCCCCGTCCGGTGGGTCCGGTCGCTGCGGTGTCCGGGCCGCCGCGACGGCGGCCGCCTCCACCACCAGCGCCCCCCGCTGCTCGAACGTGCGGAGTTCACGGGCCGCGATGTCGTCGAGCGGCACCGTCACGGTGTCGGGCACCGACCCGTCGGGGCCGCGCTGCCCGAACAGCACCCGGTGCAGCCCGGAGCCGGGAGTGTTGAACGTCGGGGCCCACCATGTGACCACCTGCGACTGCGCGCGGGTGAGCCCGACGTACAGGTGCCGCAGCGCCTCCCCCGCCTCCTCGGTGAGCGACTGGGCCTCCCGATCGGAGCGGCCGCCGGTGCCGGGACCGCCGATGTCCAGCACCCGGCGCCCGGCGTCGTGCAGCAGGAACGTGTCGGGGCTGTGCAGGTGCCGGTCGAACGCGAAGGGCAGGTACACGACGGGGTACTGCAGGCCCTTGCTGGCGTGCAACGTGACGATCTGTGTTGCGGCGGCGTCGGTCTCCAGTCGCCGGACCCGGTCGGTGGTGATCTCCGCACGGGTGTCGGTGCGCCGCCGTCGCAGCCAGTCGGTCAGCGCAGACAGCCCGAGTCCCTCGTCGAGGGCCGCCGCGTGCAGCGCCTGGCCGACGTGCCGTAGATCGGTGAGCCGGCGCTCGCCGTCGACGCGGCGGAGCATCCGGGGGACCAGTCCGCACTCGGTGCCGGCCACCTCCAGCAGCGCGGCGACACCGCGCGCGGTGAAGACCGTCGCCCAGCGGCTGAACAGGCCGCTCAGTTCGTCGGTCAGCGCGTCACCGCCGGTCGCGAGTTCCGCGGCGGTCCGGCCGACGAACGGCGTGAGCGCGGCGGCCCGCACCCGGCCCGAGCGGTGCGGCTGCTCGATGGCCTCCAGCAGCACCTGCCAGTCGTCCCCGGCCGGCGTGTGGAAGACGCTGACGTTGCCGGACACGACGGCCGGGATGCCCGCGAGCGCAAGCTGTTCCTGGATCAGCGTGCCCTGGGCATGTGTCGTGACGATCACCGCGATATGCCCTGCGGACAGGGGCTTTTCGTCGAAGGACGCCCCGGAGCTGAGCAGCTCCGCGACGTCCGCGGTGAGGTCCCTGGCGATGAACGACCGGACCCGGTCGATGGGGATCTTGGCATTGCGACCGGTGTTGAAGCCGTCGCGGCGCAACACCCGCAGTCGCAGCGGGGATCCCGACGGTGCGCCCGCGAGCCGGGATCGGGTGTTCTCGGCGGTGACCGGACGGACGGGGATCTCGGGGCTGCCCAGAGCCAGGCCGCCGAGCAGCTGCTGCAACGCATCCACCAGTGGGGCGTCGGTCCGCCAGTTCCGGGTCAGCGTCTGCCGGGTGGCGGCGGCGCGGGCGGCGGCCAGGTAGGTCTCGATGTCACCGCCGCGGAAGGCGTAGATCGACTGTTTCGGATCGCCGACCAGCACCATCGTCGCTTCGCCGCTGAAGGCCCGGTCCAGGATCTGCCACTGCACCGGGTCGGTGTCCTGGAACTCGTCGACCAGGACGGTCGACCAGCGCGCGCGCATCCGGGCCCGGGCGGGTGCGTCGGACGCCTCCAGCGCAGCGGCCAACCGGCTCAGCAGGTCGTCGTAGCCGAGGATCCGGCGCCGGCGCTTGCGCCTGTCCACCTCCGCGCGGACCGCAGCACCGAAACGCACCCGCCGGGCGGCGCGGGTGCCCGCCGGTTCGCCGACGGGTTCCAGGTCGGCCTGCGGATCGTTGACGACTCTCCGGGCCAGCGCCAGTGCGGTGGTCCGGTCGAAGATCGGGTCGTCGGCACCGGTGGCGGCGAATGCCCGGACGTAGAGGTCGTCGACCACCTCGATGATCAGGTCGTCCAGGGTCTCGACCAGCTCGACGTCGGCGTCGCCGTCGCCGGCGATCCCCAGCCCGGTCAGCACATACTGGCAGAACTGGTGGGTGGTCACGATGGTCGCGGCGTCGAAGCCGGCGAGCCCGGCGCGGAGCCGTTCGCGGCGGCGCGCCACCTCGTCGTCGGGGGCGGCGGCCATCAAGGCGTGCACCGGGTCCTTCCCCGCCCTGGCCCGGTCAGGGTGCGCCAGTGCCCGCTCGGCGTTGACAAGGTGTCCGCGGACCCGCTCCCGCAGTTCCTGGCTGGCCGCCCGGCCGAAGGTGATGACCAGCAACTGATCCAGCGCGGCGCGGCCTTCGGCGACGTAGCGGGTGACCAGGGCGCCGATGGCGTGGGTCTTGCCGGTGCCGGCGCTGGCCTCCAGGATCGTGGTGCCTTCGGGCAGCGGCCCGCAGGAATCGAACGCCGACACCACGCCCGGCTCGTCATCGGTGCGCACCGTCGTCACGAGGCGCCCCTCACAGCACGGCCTGCCGTTCGTGCTCGAGCAGCGGCGCCCACAACCGGACGGCGAGCGCGGCGAACCGGTCCGGCTCCTCCGGGTCGTCGTCCCCGGTCCTGGGTGCCAGCAGGGTCTGCAGCGGCGCGCGGCGACCCCACACCATCGTGTGAGCGGCATCGTCGTCCTCGCCGGGGAACTTCCCGGTGGCCCACTTCTCCCCCGCCCGCAGGTGCGCGTCGGCCGGATCCGCCCCGCCGAGCCGGGCCTCGGCGTAGGCCGCAGTCGTCTTCACCGGCAGCGGCAGCGGTTCGCGCAGCCCGTGGTCGTAGAGTTCGACCAGGTCCGCCATGACGGCGGTCGCCACATCGTGCGGTAGCGGGCTGAGCGTCGCGCATCGCGGGGATTGCTGCCCGCGACCGACAGTGGCCGCCGCCCAGGGCATCTCGGGATCCGACGCGGTCAGCGCGGCGACCGTGATCCAGGCCCTGAGCCGCGCCGCCGGGCCCAGCCGACTGAACGAGACGGTGACCAGGACGGTGTCGTGCAGCCCGCTGACCGTGCCGCGGACCTGCCGGCCGTCCGCGAGGTCGACGGTGACGTCCGCGCTCCGCCGCGGGGCCGAGCGCAGTGCGGCAGTCCGGTCCACCAGTGGGCGCAGTTCCTGCAGGACGTCGTCCAGGGTGCGCATACCGAGCGGTCCGGGCGGCAGCACTCCGCGGCGCCATTCCGCCTGTCGGCAGTCCTCCTCGCTGATCCCGGCCAGCCGGTCGCGGAGCAGGCGGTCGCCGACGCCCCACCGCTGCAGCGCGTCCAGTTCGACGGGCAGCGCGTCGCTGGGGTCCTCCTCCTCGAAGCGCAGCGCGATGTCCAGCCGCTGCCGCAGGAAACCCTTCGCCGGGTGGACCAGCAGTCTGATCAGGTCTTCCAGGTCGACGTCCGCGCGCGGCGGCGGCGGCAGCGCGGACGGCAGGAACGACGGGACCGCGGCTCGCGGACCGGCGGCCGCCCGCGCACCCGACAGGGCCGCGGGGTCGAAGGTGAACGCGCCGGGCCGGCCGAGCTCGCCGGGCAGCACGGTACGGGCGTCGAACGGCTGCAGCGGATGCCGGATCTCCACCAGATCCCGGACCAGGCAACCACTCTGAGTCCTGGCCGTCTCGTCGAGGGTGTCCAGCAACTCGCCGACCGGCACCGCGGGCGGTTTGCGGCTGCCGGTGCGTTCGTCGGCCCCGGTATAGGTGATCACCAGCTTGTCGGTGGCGGCGAGCACCGCGTCCAGCAGGAGCTGGCGGTCCTCCGACCGGGGGTCCCGTTCACCGACGGCGGGTTCCCGGGCCAGCACGTTGTCCCCGTCCTCCCGGGCGGTGCGCGGGAAGACCCCGTCGTCCAGGCCCAGCAGGCACACCACCCGATGCGGCACCGACCGCATCGGCACCATGGTGCACACGGTCAGCGTCCCGGTGCGGAAGTTGGCCCGGGTGGGTCGGCCCCCCAACCGGCCGGCGAGCAGTGCCCGAATGTCGGCCCTGCCGAGCGGCAGGGTCGCGGCGCCGGCCAATTCGGCCTTGCGTTGCACGTCGTCGAACTCCCGGTGCAGCTCCGCGGTCTGCCACAGGTCCGTCGCGGACACCCGGGTCAGCCGTTCGACCGATGTCCGGAGCGCGCCGAGCCAGCCCGCGACCGTGAGCTCACCGGTCAGCGAGTCCAAGGCTGCGGCCAGCCGCGCGAGCAGTTCGGCGAACCGGCCGGCCAGGTCGACGTCCGAGCTGCCGACGTCGTCCAGCGGCAAGGCGGTGGCGAGCCGGTTGTTGTCCTCGTCGGCCATCGACACACCCAGCAGCACCCGGTCCAGCGCGGAGCGCCAGGTGTTCTGCGGATACGCCTGCAGGCCGAATTCAGCGCGGTGTGCGGCGTCCAGCCCCCACCGGGCACCGGCGTCGACCGCCCACCCGGACAGCCGCTGCAACTCGTCGTCGTCGAACTGGAACCGGCGCCGCACCGGGCCCCAGGCCGCCAGATCCAGCACCTCGGAGGCGGTGACGCGACTGTCGGCCAGGTCGAGCAGGCGTTGCACGGTGGCCAGCAACGGGTTGGTCTGGACGAGCGCCCGGTCGGCGAGCCGGACCGACAGCCCGTGCGCAGGATGACCGCCGACCACCACCTCGTCGAGCCCGAACGCGCCCTGGATCAGCGGCGCGTACGACTCGATGTCCGGGCACATCACCAGGATGTCGCTGGGCAGCAGCGTGTCGTCCGCCGCGAGGAGCCCGACGACGACGTCCCGCAGCACGTCGACCTGTCGCGACGGCCCGTGGCAGGCGTGCACCCGGACGCTGTCGTCTCCGGCGGCCACCATCAGCCGCTCGGCGGACGGCACTGCGTTCTCCCGCAGGTCGGCCTGCAGTTGTCCGAGCAGCGTCACCGCCGCCCGCTGCGTGGGGTGGTGCGTGTCGGTGTGCGGGGCGGCGGACAACGTGGCCTGCATCTCCCGGGCGTCCCGCCCGAGCGAGGACAGCAGCGGGTGCCGCACCCGGGTGCTCGCCGGATCGGCCGATCGGCGGACCGCACCGGTCGGCCGCGGATCCGTGGCGAGCGCGGACCACAGCGCCGGCGAAGGGTGCGGCAGCCACAGGTGCACATCCCGGTGCTCGGCGAGCGCGGTCAGCACCCGGAATTGCCGGGCGGGCAGCGCGGTCGGGCCGAACAGCGAGATCCGTTGCGGCAGATCGACACAGGACGGATCCGCGCGCAACCCGTCGATCAACCGGCTCAGCGTGAGCACCGGGTCGGGCGCGTCGATCCTGGCCCGCAGCCGGCGCCACAGCTCCGGCTGCCAGGCCATGTCGGTCGGCACCGGCTGCCCCCAGCCGTCCTCGTCGCGGCCCTGCGCCCAGGCGCCGAGCATGTCCGGGCGGTGGGTGGCGTACCCGTCGAACAGCCCGGCCAGCCGGCGGCTCACCGCGTACCGGCGCGATCGACGGTGCGTCGTGGTCGGGTCGGCGCCACCCGTCGTCGACGGGTCGACCGGGTAGCCGAGATGGGAAGCCAGAGCGCGGCACCACGGCTCGCCGGAACAGGTGTCGATCACCTCGAGCAGCGGCCATGCCGCGGCGTCGGCCGACCACGGATCCTCGTCCGACCGGCCGGCCACCTCCGCAATCAGCGCGGCCGGTGACGGAAACCGCACGGCGGCGCAGATGCCGTCCGCCCGGCCGGCCCGCGACCCGAGGTGGTGCGACATCCGTTGCGTCAGCCAGCGTTCCACCCCGCGTGCGGGAACCGCGACGACCTCATGGGCGAGCACGTCGGACGGCGGCTGGGCGAGCAGTTCGGCCAGCGCAGCGGCGAGCGTGTCGGCGCGTTCCGCCCGGTGCAGGTGCAGCGTCACGGCGACCCCGCCGTCGGTTCACCGTCACCGGAACCGTCCACGGCCCCCGCGAAACCCCACCCCGTCGCCCTGCGCACCCCGACAGTTAAGCCGACGGCACCGACATTCCGGGCCTCGACGGCCGGTTGTGCACAGCCTCAACCGCATGCCCGTGCACCGGGCGCGGTGTTCAGCGCTCGCGGAACCCCTGGAAGTTCCCGCGGGCAGGCGCGTACTGGGCCACCACCTGCTCGACGAAGCCCGGCGTGCGGCCGCCCTGCAACCGCTGCAGCAGCAGCTCACAGGCGGCGCGGGGGCCCTCGGCGACGACCTCGACCCGGCCGTCAGGCAGGTTTGCGGCGGTCCCCACCAGCCCGAGTTCCAGCGCCGCCGCCCGGGTCCACCAGCGGAACCCCACGCCCTGCACCATCCCGTGCACCCAGGCCGTCAGCCGCACCTGTTCGGAATCGCGGTCGGTGTCGGAGGATGCCGGCTGCGGACCGTCGGGAGGAGGGGCACCTGTCATGGTGACCATGCTGCCGGGGCCGGTCGCCGGCACGTCGGTGGGGGCCGCGCAGCAGGCGGCCGTGCGTTCAGCGGGCGTAACCTCAGCCCGCAGGCGCAGTTCGTCCGCGCCGCATCCCGCGCCGTCGGGCGCGAGCACCGTGCGCACCCCGAAGGAGACGGCATGGCGGCGTTGACCCTCGGCGTGATGGCCCGCTCGTTGAAGGAGAACGAGCGCCGTCATCCGCTGCATCCCCATCACCTGGAACGCATCCCCTCCGAGCTGCGCAGCCGAATCCACCTCGAGCACGGCTACGGCGCCGATTTCCGGTTGTCCGACGACGAGCTGAAACCGTGGGTGGCGGGATTGGCGACGCGCGAGGAATTGGTCGCGGAATGCGACGTGATCCTGCAACCGAAACCGATGCTGGACGACATCGTCGGATTGCGCGCCTGCCAGACGTTCTGGGGGTGGCCGCACTGTGTGCAGGACCGGGAATTGACCCAGGTCGCCATCGACAAGCGGTTGACGCTGATCGCTTTCGAGGCGATGAACCACTGGAACAGCGACGGCTCCTACAACCTGCATGTGTTCCACAAGAACAACGAGCTGGCCGGGTATTCGTCGGTGCTGCACGCCATGCAGATCTCCGGTTCGACCGGTGCGTACGGCCCGCACCTGCGTGCCGTGGTGATCGGGTTCGGAGCCACAGCGCGCGGTGCGGTGTGCGCGCTCAACGCGCTGAACGTCTACGACGTCGACGTTCTCACCCACCGGGCGGTGGCTGCGGTCGGGGCGCCGATTCATTCCGCCCGCATGGTGCACTTCGACGATGACGCCGCCGGTGGCGTCGGCCGCGCTGTCACCGACGACGGCAGCGTCCCGCTCAGCGATTACCTCACCGACCACGACATCATCGTCAACTGTGTGTTGCAGAACCCGAATGCGCCGATGATGTTCCTGACCCGCGACGATCTCCCGGACATCAAGCCGGGAACGCTGATCGTCGACGTTTCCTGTGACGCTGGAATGGGTTTCAGCTGGGCGCGGCCCACCACGTTCCTCGACCCGGCGTTCGTCGTCGGGAACAACGTGCTGTATTACGCCGTCGATCACAGCCCGTCGTATCTGTGGAATTCGGCGACGTGGGAGATCAGCGAGGCGTTGATCCCGTTCCTGGGCACCGTGCTGGCCGGGCCTGACGCGTGGGAGGCCGATCCCACGATCCGGCGGGCGATCGAGATCCGGGACGGCGTGCTGCAGAACCCGGCGATCGCGGACTTCCAGCACCGCTCCCTGGAATTCCCGCACCGGTTACTGCAGCGCTGACCGCCGGCGGTTGGCCACGGCCGCACGCCCCTGCGCTCCCGGCCACCCGAGCGGCCGGCGTCAGGTCATCGCCCGGTACACCGTCAGCCGCCGGTCGGAGATGGTGAGCTCGATCTCCTCACGGGGCGGGCTGACCTCGCCGTCGTGCGCGCTCGACTTCGGGCCGGACAACGAGCGGATGCGGACGCTGTGGTCCTCCATCGACCCGTAGACGTGGCTGCGCTGCACGATTCCGATCAGGGAGTACAGGACGGCGCGGGTGCGGGACAGCCGCCGGTCGGCCCGCAGGTACTGCACGTCCAGCACCCCGCTGGCCAGGTGTTCCCGCCAGGATGCAGCCAGGCCACGCGGGATGTACCGGCCGTTGCCGATGAACACCACCCAGACCGGGATGCGCAGCCCGTTGATCACCAGATCGAGCGGTTTCTCGTGGTTCAACGTCCGGATGAGCGCGTAGGCGGTGGCCGGCCATTTGCCCAGCTGGTGCGAGTAGCGGTCCCGCCGGCGGACCATCTCCGGGTACCCACCGATGCTCGCGGTGTTGAGGAACCCGACCCCGTCGATGAACGCGAGATCGACCATGCCGCCGACACCGTTCTCCACCGCGGCGACGGTGTGCGCGTCGGTGTCCAGCCCGACAGCCTTGGCGAAGTGGTTCAGCGTGCCCGCTGGGAACACCGCCAGCGGCAGCCGTCGCTCGTGTGCGACCTGCGCCACGGTCGCAACGGTGCCATCGCCGCCGGCGACACCGAGCGCCTGTAGGCCGTCGTGGTCGAGTTGTTCGTCGATCAGCTCCGCGAGATCGGTGTCCGGATCCCAGTGCAGGATCCTCGCCTCCGGCAGCGCGGCCGAGATTGCGTCCGCGGCACCGTCACTGCTGCCGGACCTCTGGTTCACGATCACCGTCAGCCCCTTGCCCTTGGGCAGGCTCGGCACCGTGCCGGCGGCCATCAGGGCGGGCCCCCACGGCTTCACCGGCCACCACCGCCGGCCGATGACGGCGAGCGTGACGCCCAGCGCCGCACCCGCCCAGACGTCGGAGCGGAAGTGCACCCCGACGTGTACGCGAGAATACGCGACCGCGGCCGCCAGCGGCACGAGCGCGACCCCGGCGGCCGGCAGTTCCATGGTGGCGCCCGCCGCGAACGCCGCTGCCGCCGCGGCCTTCCCGCTGGGGAACGATGAGGTCCAGGGCAGGTGCCCGATGCGGCGGGCGAGTGACATGCGCTCCCGGTCGGGCTGTCTGCGCCCGATCAGCGGCTTCACCACGGTGTTGGAGACGAGGCTGGCGGCACCGAGACTGGCCAGTCCGCGGATGGCGGCGCGCCGGCTCCGCTTGCCCGATACCGCGCCGACGCCGGCGATCGCGACCCACAGCAGGCCGTTGTCGGTGGACTTCGTCAGCAGCCGCAGGGCCCGGTCGACCGGGCGGGCGACGGGATAGACAGCGGGAATTCGGTCAATGGGTGGTGGTTCGTCGGTCAGGCGCACGAGGCCGACAATACGGCCGACCGATCAGCGGCTCGCGGACACCGGACGACGACGGGGCCGGGGCTGGCACGTCGGGCAGAAGAAAGACGAGCGGTTCATGAATGCATCGCGGCGGATCGGGGTCCCGCACCGCGGGCAGGGCCGCTCCTGCTGGCCGTAGGCGTTCAGCGAACGGTCGAAGTACCCGGACTCGCCGTTGACGTTGACGTACAGGGCGTCGAACGACGTGCCGCCTGCGTCCAGGGCCTCGCGCATGACCTCGGTGGCGGCCGCCAGCACGGCGGTGGCCACCGGGCGAGTCATGGTCGCGGTGGGACGGGCGTAGTGCACGCGGGCGCGCCACAGCGCCTCGTCGGCGTAGATGTTCCCGATCCCGGACACGACGGTCTGGTCGAGCAGGGCCCGCTTGATCTCGGTGCGCTTGCGGCGGATCGCGGTCACTGTGTCGGCGAGGGAGAAGGCCGGGTCGAGCGGGTCCCGGGCGATGTGCGCGATTGCGTCCGGCAGATCTGCGCCGCCCGGAGCGAAGGCCATGGCGCCGAAGGTGCGCTGGTCCAGGAAGTCGACGTCCGATCCACCGTCGTCGAAGGAGAACCGGATCCGCAGGTGCGGATGCTGCACGGCACGGGCGCTCTCACCGGCAGCGGGATCCGGCGACGCGTCCCCGACGAGCATTCCCACCGGCAGCGGTGCGGAAGTGATGTCGGTGATCCGGAACTGCCCGCTCATCCCCAGGTGGGCCAGGATGGCGTCCCCGTCGTCCAGGGCCCACCACAGGTACTTGCCGCGGCGCCGCACGTCGACCACCCGACGGCCGGCCACCACGGCGGCGAAATCGGCCGCCCCGCCGGTGTGCCGCCGGACGGAGCGGTCGTGGAAGACCTGTACGCGCTCGATCCGCCGGCCGGAAACGTGCGGCAGCAGACCGATGCGGACGGATTCGACTTCGGGAAGCTCAGGCACCGGACCGGGGCGGCGGGGACTGGTCATCCGCCGCGGCCGGGTCCGACCCGGCGGGTCGGTCGCCGTGGGCGGAGGCAGCTTCGGCCGCGTCCTGGGTGCGCGGGTCCCCCGCGGCGGGCAGCGGGTCGACGAGGGCGGCCGCGGTGTCCATCGGCACGCCGACCGGGGCGGGAACGTCCGCGGCACCCGCACCGGGTGCGCTCACGCCACCGTTGCCGGCCTGCAGGCTGGTGTAGGTCGCGGCGGCAGCGGCCTGTTCGGCTTCCTTCTTGGTCCGCCCGGTGCCGGACCCGTGGGCCACACCGCTCAGCAGCACGGTCGCGGCGAAGACCTTGGCGTGATCGGGGCCCTGCTCGCTCACCCGGTACTCGGGGACGCCGAGACCGCGGGTCGCCGACAGCTCCTGCAGCGAGGTCTTCCAGTCCAAGCCGGCGCCGAGCTGCGGGGCGGCCGAGAGCAGGTCGCCGAACAGCCGGTGGATGACGCCGCGGGTCACGTCCAGACCGTGTTGCAGGTAGACCGCACCGATGACGGCCTCGACCGCATCGGCGACGATCGACGACTTGTCGCGGCCGCCGGTCAGTTCCTCGCCGCGGCCCAGCCGGAGCTGTTCACCCAGGCCCATCTGCCGTCCGACCCCGGCCAGGGCGTGCATGTTCACCACCGAGGCCCGCAGCTTGGCGAGCTTGCCCTCGGGCAGGTCGGGGTGCGTGCGGTAGAGCACGTCGGTGACAACGACACCGAGAACGGAATCGCCGAGGAATTCCAGCCGCTCGTTGGTGGGGAGCCCACCGTTCTCGTACGCGTAGGACCGGTGAGTCAGTGCAAGCACCACCAGCTCATCACTCAGCTCGACACCGAGGGCAGCCCCGACAGCGGCCGGGTCGGGCGTGTTGCTCGCCGACGACGTCGAGCCCCCGCCCACGTGTGTCAGACCCCGACGACCTGGCGGCCGCGGTACTGGCCACAGGTCTGACATGCCTGATGCGGAGGCGTCAACGCGCCGCACGCGCGGTTCGGACAGACCACCAGGGTGGGAACGGTGGTCTTCCACTGCGAACGGCGGGAGCGGGTGTTGCTCCGCGACATCTTCCTCTTCGGGACAGCCACGATCGATCTCCTTCTGTGTTGTTTCGCTCAGGTCATTCCGCGGAGCCGGCGGAAGGCCGGTCCGCGCTCTCGGATGTATCGGTGTCAAATCTGTCCCGCAGAGCGGCCCAGCGAGCATCCAGTATCTCATGCGAATGACCTGGCTCCAGATCGTCGAAACGCTCACCGCACTCGACGCACAATCCCGGGCAGTCCGGACGGCACAGCGGGGCCATCGGCAGGGCCAGCACGACCTCGTCGTGCACCACCGGCTCGAGGTCAACCAGGTCGTCGACCAGCCGGGCGATCTCGTCGTCCTCGGTGGTCGCCGCCGTCGCCGACTCGGGGTAGGCGTACAGCTCACGGATCCTGGCGATCACCGGTTCGGTGAGGTCGATCAGGCAGCGGGCGCACTGCCCGACGGCCGTCGCCGCAGCGGTACCGGAGACCAGCACGCCCTCGGCGACCGCCTCGAACCGCAAGTCCAGGTCGACGTCCGACCCGGGCGGCACGGCGACCACGTCCAGGCCCATCGGCTCCAGCACCGGTGCGGCGATGCGCACGGCGCGGAGCGTGCCGGGCCGTCGCCCCAGCACCCGGGTGTCGAACACCCAAGGCGAATTCGACTGCGGGTGCGGATGGGCAGACATGGTGACGGTTCTCTCACGGTCGATTGCGAAGGGTCAAAGGGTGTGCGGGGCGGGCCGGAGCGGTGCCGGCCTTTTCGAGGACGCGACCCCTGCTGCGCTGCCAGCCAGGGCAACCCCTCCAGGGTAGTCGACCCGCGCAGTGACTCCAATTCGCGAGCGTGACTCCAATTCGCGAGCACACTCAGACCGCCGCGACCGCCGCCGCGGCCCGCATCACCCCTCGACAGCGAGGAGCCCGGACCGTTCCCGCGGAACGGTCCGGGCCGACGCCTCGCTCACGGTGCGGCCGCGCGTCCGGCGGCATCCGGATCGGCTGTCAGGCGGGTACCACCTCGGATGCCGCGGCAGTCTGTGCCGGCAGCCCGGATCGCGGCTGCGGTCCCCGCGCCCGACCCAACACGACGCCCAGGGCACCGAGACCGGCCCACAGCAGCAGGACGACCAGCGGAGCGGTGATCGACGCCTGCGGGAAGTACGACACCGTCCGGACGAGAGTGCCGCCCGCCCCGGTCGGCAACCATTGACCGAACTCCCCCCAGGGGCTGGGGAGCAGTCGGGGTGAGTTCTGGATCCCCGACAGCGGATTCCCCACGATCATCAACAGCAGCGCGGCCAACCCGGTCCCGGCGGCACCGAGCACCCGGATGGCCCCGGCCACGACCAGCGCCGAGGTGCCGATGGTGAGGGTGATCGCGGCGGCCTCCGCCCAGAAGTGCCCGCCCGAGGCACCCAACCAGGTCAGGACGCCCGCGAAGCTGACGCCGATGGCTGCGGCACCGCCGAGAACGGTGCTGAGCACGGACCGGCGGCCGCGCAAGGCCAACGCGGACGCCGCGCCGAGCGCCAACCCGGCAATGATCATCGGGAACGAACCGGCTGCCAGACCCAGCCCGCGGCTGTCGGTGGCGGGCAGCGCGACGACGTCGACCACCGCCGCACGGGCGCCCGTGGGCTCGGCCAAGCGGTCGGCAGCGGCGGTGAGCAACTGCGCGATGGCCGGTGACCCGGCCGATGCGGTCAGTACCGTCGGACCCGTCGACCCGACGACGACGGCGCCGTCCACCGTCCGGTCCTGCAGGGCCGCCCGGGCACTCGCCTCGTCACCGACGACGGAGACATCGAAGGCGTCCGGACCGGCGCTACGGGTCAGCGCGGTCTCGATCTGCTGCACCGCCGGCGACGGTCCGACCAGGGCGAGCCGGACCCCGTTGGGGCCGGAGTTCACCGCGACCCCGACGAACAGCGCCAGCACCAGGGACAGGCCGGCGGTCAGCGCGAGCATCACAGCAACCGCCCTGCGCACGTCGGACTGTTGGTGCCGGTTTCCGCGGTCCGGCTCCCGGTGCTGGGCATCGGGCGACGGCATGCGTGCCGCCGAGCCAGGACCGGCGGTGGCGCCGAGACTGTCGCCGTCGTGGACGTCCCGATGCGGACGATCGTCGGATTCGGTGCGCTCCATGATGTCTTCCCTTCCAAGAAGGATCATTCGTTTTCTAGAGGATGCGTCCGCTCCGTCGATTCGTCAAGAACGAATATTCGCTTTAAACTCGTCACCGTGCCGAAAGTGACCGACGCCCATCGCGAGTCGCGCCGCGATCAGATCCTGACTGCTGCATGGAAGTGTTTCTCCCGCAACGGCTTTCACAGCACATCGATGTCCGACGTGATCGCCGAGGCCGGGATGTCGGCGGGTGCGGTGTATCTCTACTTCCGGTCGAAGGACGAGATCATCGTGGCAGTGGCCACCCAGGTGTTCCGTGGCATCCAGGGCCGTTTGACCGACTTCGCCGACACGACACCTCCACCGAGCCCGGCCGAGATCGCCGGCTTGCTGGTCCGCCAGCCGTCCCTCGCCCGGGAACAGGCGCCGGCGGACCTGTTTCCGCTGCTGCTGGCGGTCTGGAGCGAGGCGACCCGCAATCCCGGCCTGGTGCCGGTCGCCGAGTCGATTCTGGGCACGCTGCGCGCCGTCATCACCGGGATGCTCGAACGGTGGTCCGCGGCCGGCGGCACGCTCGCGGTCGAGCCGCGCCAGTTGACCGCCGTGCTGCTGTCACTGGTGCAGGGTTTCGTCGTGCAGAATGCCCTGTCCGGGCAGCCCTCGGCCGACGACTTCCACGACAGCGTCACGGCGCTGTTCTCGGCGGCGGCCATGGGACCGGCCACCCAGTGACCCGAGTGAGCCGGCGTTCCGCCACCAACTACCGGAGGTCGGTTCGGGTGTGCGGAGGCTGTCCGCCGCCCATCCCCTCCGCCGGCTCCGACTGCGCCAGGACCGTGCGGAGGTCCCGCCGCGAGGTGATGCCGAGTTTGCGGTACGCCGCAGCAAGATGACTCTCGATGGTGCGCACCGAGACCACCAGCAGGTCGGCAATCTCCCTGTCCCGAAGTCCACGTCCAGCCAGAACGGCGATTTCGCTTTCCCGTCCGGTCAGCCCGGGCAGAGGTGGCCATGACGGGTCGCCGTTGGCCGTGCGGCGCCGAGGATGCGGAAGAGGGCCGTCCGGCCGGTGGATCAGCCGATCGGCATCCGCGACCAGACCAACCCTCCGCAGCGCGGCGGCTGCAGCATCCAGGGCTTCGCGATCGCTGCCGGCTGCCGCCGAGATCGCCGCTCGGTACGCCGCGGCTCGTCCCCCGCCGCCGTCCAGCCCGAGCTGCCGTGCCAGGTCGGCCGCCCCCGCTGCGTCCGACGTCCACACCAGCGACATCAGGTAGCCCAGTGCCACTGTCGGGCTCTGCTGTCCGGCGGCATCCTCGGCCGCCCGCGCGAACAGCCACCGCGCCTGGCCGACGTCGACATCGGCGGTCAGCAAACCCGCGGTCCAGCTGCGCAACCCCGGGACGCAGCAGACCGCGTCGGCCGGGTACTGCGCCCAGACCCGCGCGGCCTGCTCGGCACGACCGGACTCCAGCAACGCGACGGTCGCGAACGCCGTCGCCTCGCTGCGGAAAATGCCCTCGCCGGCCCACTGCTGGACCAGTGCCTCCCGCAGGACGCGTGCAGCCTCGGTGAACTCGCCGATGCTTCGCAACCTGATCCCCTTGACCAGCGCCCAGGCTGCCGCGTCCACCGCCCGGTCGATGCCCCGTTTCCCGACCGAACGAAGCTGCCCGGCGGTCACCTCCGAACGGCTCGCGCCGCCGATCGCGCCGAACTCTCCCGGGTACCCGTGGCCGGTCGGATCCGGGCCCGTCGACCCACCGGCATCAACTGGCCAGCGGCCGGCCTGCCCGGTCGCCTGCGGGATCGCGCCGCCGTCGCCGAACAGATGCCGCCCGAGGGCGTCGAACGCGGCGAGCAACGACGGGTAGCTCGGTCGCACCGGCCCGGTCGCGGCCAGGTCGGCGAACGAGCGGCGGGCCACCGGTGCCTGCGGGGATTCGGTGAGGACGGCCGCCGCGTAGCAGGCCAGCCGGGCTCGGAGCGCCGCCGCCCGGTCTGCGGAGTCGCGGGCCCCAGCAGCGAGTTCGGCCGCGACGACGGGTCGACCGGAGAAGACCGCGGTCAGTGCCCGGGCTCCGACGAGGTGATCCCGGTGGGCGCCGCCGACCTGGGCGGCGAGGGTGGCCAGCTCGGCGTCTGCTCGCACCGGATCACGCATCGTCCACAGGTGCAGGCTGCTGGAGCTGATACCGACGGCAACCCGGTCGTCGTCGTCGCGTACCCGGGACCGGGCCACCGCCAGCGCCGCGACCGCGTCGTCCGCCATGCCCAGTTCGGCGAACGCGTCGGCCTTCAGCACGCTCGACGACGGGCCCGGGTCACCGTGCTCGGCCCTCGCCGCCAACCGGACCGTCGTATGTGGATCGGCGACCAGCGCCGACAACGCCGCCCGCAGCAGCAGGTCGGCGTCGGGCGTGTCGGTGGCCGCCTCCTCCCACGCCGCCCGCCGCAGCAGGTCCGCATCCACACCGGGCACGGAGCGCAGCTGTTCGGCGAGCACCCGGCGCCGCACCGGGCTGAGCCGTCGCGCCGCGACGGCGGCGATCATCGGATGGGCGAAGTGCACCCAGTGCCCGGTGGGTCCCTGATCCACGGTGAGCAACCCGCGCTCCACCGCCCGCTCCACCGCCTCCACCGACGTCAACCCGGTCAGCAGTGACAGCCGCATCGGCTCGCCCATGGCGAGTACCTCGATCGCCGGTCGGGCCGCCGCGTCGGCCTCGTCGATCCGCCGACCCAGCAGGTCCTCCAGCCGCGGCGAAACCTCTGCCTCGCCCGACCACCAGAACACCCCCTCGGTACGGGTCAACCGGCCGGTGTGAAGGCCGAACAGGATGAGCTCGTCCAGGTACAACGGATTGCCCTGCGTCTGACGCCACATCGACCAGGCGGTGACCTGGGCCACCTCGCCGCCGAGCCGCTCGGTCAGCATCCGTTCGGTGTCGCGGACGTCCAGCGCAGTCAGCTCGATCCGGGCCAGCCCCTGGTCACGCCACAGGGCTGCCACCGCATCGCACGGCCGGCTGCCCGCCCGCACCGTCGCGATCACCGCGGTGCCGCCGTGGATCACCACCGCCAACAGGGCCGCCGCCGACCGTTCGTCCAGCAGGTGGGCGTCGTCCATCACCAACACCGATCGGCCGCCGGATGCGCCGGCGGCGGCACCCAGGGCGGCGATCAGCCGGTGCGGCAGCGTCGCCGGATCCGGGTCCGCCGGTCCACCGGCGAGCAGCGGCGCGAACACCGAGAACGGCAGCGCCCGCCCGGATTCGGTGGCCAGCAACCTCACCACTGGTGCGCCGTCCGCTGCCAGACGATCGGCCAGCAACCTGGCCAGAGCGGTCTTGCCGACCCCCGGCGGCCCGGACAGCACCACGCCCGGCCCCTGCGCACCCAGGAGCGCCGCGGCGAACTCCGACTCCCGGCCGACCACCGATCGATCCACCGCGCCACCTCCGCACTCGGCGTGGTCGAGCCGTCCCTTTGCGTCAACGGTACGAGGATTCACGCAACCGGGCCCACTGCATTTCGTGCCCTTTCGTGCACCGATCTCCGTACTGGCGCTCGATTTCTCCGTACCGATCACGGATGCCCGGCACCCCCCGTGGCCGGTGCACTGGTACGTGGCGCCCCGCGGCCCCGTCACAACGGCCGCCCGCGTTGCCCTCCACAGGAATGTTCCCGCCCTTGCCCGAACGGAGCCGTCATGCCCTCTGCCGCACCGTCGTCCCTGCGCCTGGTCCGGGCCGACGATCAGGTCGTTCTCGAGGTGTCGCTGACCAATCTCGTCATCGACGGTCCGTCCGGTGCCCAGCACCTCGCCGTCTCCGGCCCGGCCGGCGCGCTGCAGGTTCGCATCGCCGCGCAGCAGATCGTCGAGTACGCGAACCCGACCCAACCCAAACCCGTTCCCGGGCAACCTGTCCCACCACCGGAACACCACGCCACCCAGGACAAGCCGATCTTCGTCGGCGCTACCGTGCTGCACTATGCGGTGCCGGCGGGCACGACGATCCCGCTGTCCGTCGAAGGCGTGCTCACCGCCATGCAGTCGCTGCCGCTGGCGACCGACGCGGCGAACGGCGCCATCGACTTCACCGCGCCGGCGACCTCCCTGGGGGAGGCGGTGCTCAAGCCCGGCAAGGCGGCCGCGCCCGTCGTCGACGCCACCCTCACCCGGATGCCCGGTCCCTACCGGTTGATCACCAGGCCACCGAACGGAGTGGCCTTGATCCACCGGACCCGCCCGGTGACCGTCGGGGACCGCACCGAGCTCTGGACGTCACGGCTGGCCGTTCGCCCGCCGGGCGCCGCCGCCTTCGAGACCACGCTGCCCGTGGTCTTCGACGCGGAGCCGGGAACGGCACCGACATCGGGTCCGCTCGGCGAGGACAAGATCGCGAACGCGCTGCGCGGCGCCACCGTCACGACCATCGCCCAGCAGAGCCTGATCCGCGTAGGGCCGAACGCCGGCACCCGGGTACCCGCCCGGCTCCGCCGCTGGCACCTGTCCACGCTCGGTTCCTGGGTCAGGATGGACGGCTCGTGGCCTGGGGTGCCCGTCTTCCAACACGACGCCGCGATGGGCCGGGTGCAACGCCAGCACGTGGCCATCAGCGGCGTGCTGTTCCCCTTCGGGCACAAGGCCACCCTGAGCACGACCACGGTCAGGTCGTTCGAGACCAAGCAGACCCGCGGCGCGACGCTGTTCACCGAGTCGACGATCACCGTGCGGCAACGCCGGGTGGAGTTCGGCCTGGACAAGCACCGCCAACTCCCGTTCGACCACGTCGACATCGTCACCCAGGACGACCCCGTCGGTGACGCCGAGGCCGCGCGGTTCCACAACGACGCCACGCTCGGCGGCGTGCTGATACTGAACGTGCGCGGCAAGCCGTTCTTCTTCGACTGCGAGGCGGTGGACCGGGCCGGGCTGCGTAGCACCTTCAGCATGCCGATGCTGTTCGTCCCGGACGCCGATGCGAACAGCGCGGGACTGCAACCGGAACTGGAGCGGCTGCTGGCCGAGCAGGACACGTCGTTCACCGAGGCCGCCCTCGGCGGTCAGCAACTCGGAGTTGCCCCCGACGTCGGGGCGGCGACCTCGGGATTGGCCCGCCAGGCCCGGGCGGCGGCCGGCGCCGACCGCGCCGCCGGATCCCAGCCGTCGCCGACAACGGTGATCGCCCAATCGGTCTCGCTGCTGCGTACCGGGGGCAAGCCGGTACTGACCCAGGTGATCGGCAGCGTCCCCGCACTGGAGAAGTTCGGCACCAACCCGCCCGGCGGGGCCGTCAGTGACCTGGCGATGAGCTATGCACAGCCGTACCTGCAGGCCGGCTTCGACGCCGCCGCCAACCAGGGCGGGCTGTTCCTGCAGATGCTGCACGGCAAGGCCGTCCAGGTCGGCGGCCAGATCACCGGTGGCCTGTCCGATCTCGGCCTGCCGGTCACCATGCTCTCCCGGGAGATCGGTGGCATCGCCGCCAAGGTCGACCACATCGACGGCGAGCCGCATCTGGACCCCGCCGCACTGGCGAACCTCACCTCCGGAAAGCTCGACCTGTCCTTCCTGGGAGCCGCCGATGCGCTGCTCGGACTGCTCCCGCTCGCGGAGCTGATCAGCGACGCCGACATCACGCTCGCCGACGGGCAGCAGATGACCAGCGACGTCGTCGACGGCGTGGTGAAAACGCTGCTCCGGTGGGACGTCCCGCTGTTCGGCAGCAAGAAGGACGTCAAGGCCGGGTTCACCGCGGTGGTGCCGCTGAAGGACCCGGCCAAGCCCGATGCCCAGCCCCGGCTGCTGATCGAGCAGCGGACCGACGTCGACACCGCCACCGGTGCCGTCACGTCGACCACCACCTGCACGGTGACCCTGGTGGAACTGCGGCTGTACCCGTCGACATCGTTCGACACCGCCTCCGACGAGCCGCTGATCGCGCTGCCGTTCAAGACGATCAGCTTCACCACCCGCAACGGCAGCAAGCCCGACTTCGACGTCGACATGGGCAAGGTGCGGTTCGGCGGCCTGCTCGCGTTCGTCCGGGTGCTCGCCGACATCATCGACACCAAGGGCTTCTCCGACCCCCCGGCGCTGGCGATCACCCAGGACGGCGTCCGCTCGTCGTTCTCCTTCGAGGTGCCGGCCATCGCCTGCGGCATGTTCCTGATGGACAACATGACATTCGGCACCTCGCTGGACCTGAACTTCACCTCCCGCCCCGCACTGCTGTTCAACGCCTCGTTCGGCACGCCGAAGAGCCCGTTCCAGGTCACCGTGGCCGCGCTCGGCGGCGGCGGGTACCTGCAGCTCGGGGTGTCCAGTGCCGGCCTGGAACTCGTTGTCGGGTCGCTGGAATTCGGCGCCAAGATCGCCATCGACCTCGTGGTCGCCAAGGCCTCGGTGGAGGCCATGGGCGGGGTCACCTTCGCCTACACCCGCGCCGGCGGCATCACCATCACCGGGTTCTTCCGGGTCCGCGGTGAGCTCGACGTTCTCGGGTTAATCAGGGTGTCGGTGACGCTGACCCTCGCGCTGACCTACCAACCGGCCACCCGACTGCTCGTCGGGTCGGCGGAGCTGGTCGTCGAGGTCTCGCTGCTGTTCTTCTCGCAGAGCGTCACCGTGCATTTCGAGCGCACATTCGCCGGCAGCGACGCCGCGGTCGAACCGGGCACCGACGCCGGCAACGGGTTCGCCGGCAACCGGGTCGGTACCGCCGCCGCTGTCGTCGCACCGACCTTCGCCGAACTCATGGCAACGCCGGACGAGACCGGCTCGCTGCCGTGGGACGCCTACTGCGCCGCCTTCGCCCCCATCACCGCACCCGTACCGGTACGCCGATGACGCCCCGCCACCGCGCCGCCGACCACCTCCACGAAGGGACCTCCCGATGACCTACCGCGTCATGTGGACGACGCTGCCCGCCGGCTTGACCGACCCGGGACGCCTGGCCATCAGCGTCGTCGCGTCATTGCAGATCACCACGCCCGCAACCACTCTCGCCGGCCACCCGCTGGCAAACTGGCCGGCCATCGTGAACGCGCTGCCTGCACTGGCCGTCGAGGTGGTCGACGCCGCCGGAGTGTCGACATTCGTGGCGGCCTCCCGCGCCGCCGGCGCGCCGGCCCAGGCCGACCCGGCCCTGTGGCAGGCGCTGCTGCCGCCGTCGACGCCGGTACGCCGCGGGTCGGCCGGCCTGCGCGGTCTGACCATCGACTCGCAGGCGCCGTACGTCTCAGCCGGTCAAGGGCTGGGCCAGACCTACGACGACCTCCCGGTGACCGACCAACGGGCCGGGGCAGGCCCGCGCACCACCATGGAGGCCCTCGCGCTGCTCGTCACGCCGGCCGATGCCGCCGGGCGCACCGGTCGACGGAGCATCGCCGAGCGGGCCGCCGCATCCGCCATCGCGGCCACCGGCGCCCGGACGGTGGACCCGCATTCCCCGACCGCGGTGGCGGACACCGTGGCGCAATTGCTCCGCGACGGTCAGCCGGCGCTCGCCCGCGCCGTGCCGATCGCCGCGTACGCGCGGGCCCTGGAGGATGTCGCCGAGCCGCAGGTCGGCCCGGCCGGGCCGCTCGCCCCGATCAGCGAGATCCGGACCGCGGATTTCCATCAGATCGTCGGCTTGCTGCTCGGCCACCCGGCGATCGCGCTGCGCGTCGGTCTGCGGCTCGACCTGACCATCCCGGCGTTCACCGGCGAACGGTCGATCCGCGTCGTCGGTATCGACAGGCACCCCCTGAACGGTCCGACGCCGGCCGCGCAGCCGTTCAGCCGCGTCCGCAACGACGGTGGGCGATTCGTCATGTCGCCCAATCCGGGCGGCGAGATCATCGACGGTGCGCTGGATCTGAGCCCGGCCGCCCACCCGGACAGATACTTCACCACCACCCTCGACGTCGCCTCGCTGTCCGCGCAGATGACAGCGCTGGCCCGCGCTGCGGTCTCCCGCGACGCCTCCCCGGTCAGCGACCAACTGCCCGAGGTGGACACCCTCGGCGACCTGCCGGTGCGGCGGGACACCGGCATCACCCTTGCCGCCGCCGGCCGCGCGAGCATCGCGGCGGAGGCGGTCACCCGCACCCAGACGCTCGAATCGGCCGCCGGGACCCCCACCATCGGCGGCGCGGTCGTGCTGTTCGCCGACGACGTGCGCCGCGGTTACCGCTTCGACGTCGCCGTGGACGGCGGCCCGTTCCGGTCGCTCATGCATCGCCACGTCGCCTACCGCGCCGGTGCACCCGACGCGCCGATCCGGCTCAGCACCGAGGACGAGGGCACCGTCGACGCCATCACCCTCGCCCAACAGGGCGGCAAGGTGCTGGCCGGCGAGGAACTGATGTCCTTCAACGGGTGGGCGTTGTCCGCGCCCCGGCCCGGCCGCTCGGTCGCCGCCTTTCCGGGCGAGGACCAGTCCACCACCGCCACCCCGCCCGGTTCCGTGCCCGGCGTCGCGCTCACCTCGACCGTGACGGCGGTTCCCGGCACCATCGTCCCGCTCCGCTTCGGGCACAGCTACCGTTTCGCGGCCAGAGCTGTGGATGTCGCCGGGAACGCGCTGCCCCCAGGCGGTTCCGACCCGGCACGGGCCGGCGACAGCATCCGGTACCTGCGCACCCAGGCCACGCGGCCGCCCGTGCTGGTCCCGCTGCGCCGGTTCAGTGACGGTGAGTCCGCGCAAACGCTCGTGGTGCGCAGCGCCGGCGGCCCGTCCGGCAAGACACCGCTCGGCGGCCCATGCCAGCGACACCTGGTGCCGCCCAGGGCGACCCAACGGCTGCTGGAAACCCATGGGGTTTTCGACGCCGCGTTCGGCACGAACGCCGCCGCCGGGCAGCGCGCGGCAGCACTGGCGATGGCCCGGCGCGAATCGGGCAGCCTGCTGGACCCCGTCGTCGTCACACCCAACGGCGCCACCGTGCGCGCGCCGGGCATCGCCGTCGTCACCAACGACCGGGCCGACGGCGCGATGGCCCTGCCCGTGCCTCGCGGCAGCACCCTGCCCAACGGGCGGTACGTCATCCACGACACCCCGTCGCTGCTGCTGCCCTACCTGCCGGATCCGGTCGTCGACGGCGTCGCGATCACCGGCATCCCCGGCCGTGTCGAGCCACTCCTGGTGCCCTACACCGGATCCGGCTTCCCCGACCTTGCGCCGGCGCGGCTGGTCGTGGTGCCCGGCACCGGCGCCTTCGCCGCCGCCCTGACCAGCGAGGGCGGGCGCAGCGTGCTCACCCTCACCGTGCCGCCCGCGTTCAGCGCAACCCTGCGGCTCAGCTCGACGATCCGACCGGACCGGGTCGCCGAACTCGACCCGGCGGGTGACGACCCGGCATCCATCCCGTCCGGCCAGCACCGGTTGCTCTCGGCGGCCACCGAGGTCGTTCTCGTGCATGCCGTCCGGCAGCCGCTGGCGTCGCCGACCTTGACCACCCTGGCCGTCTCGCCCGCCCCGACCGCCGGTAGCACCTCGGTGCCGCTGGCGGCGGCGGTGACCGTCCACCGGCCCAGCACCGGCCGAGTCGATCTGGCTGCGACGTGGACCGACGTGGTCGACGACGGCACCGGGCCCCTGCGTACTGTCGCCGGCCGGGCCGCCGTCGGCGACCTGCACGTCGACCCCGCCGGCAACGGCCCGGTCACCGCGCCGGCCGACCAGCCCCTCGAACTGCACCTGGGCGACACCACATCCCGGGTCGTCTCGGTGACCCCGACCGCGTCGACGGTGTTCCGCGAGTACTTCACCACGCCCGGCTCCGAGGGTCCCGCTGTGCCGCTGTCCGGATCACCGAGAACGGTGACCGTCCCCAACCGGAGCACGCCGACCCCCCCGGTCATCGACGCGGTCGTCCCCACGTTCCGGTGGATCCGAACCACCAACACCGCCGGTCAGCGTGTCCGCACCCGCGCCGTCAAGGGCGTCAGGGTCTGGCTGCGCCGCCCCTGGCTGCAGACCGGTGCCGGCGAACAACTCGGCGTGGTGCTCCCGGTCGACGCCAACGCCGGCATCGCCGCCGTCACCGGCGGCCTGCCGATCCAGGACCTGGTGACCCGCTGGGGCGCGGACCCACTGGAAGAACTCACCGCCCAGGCGGTCGATCACCTGACCAAGGAAGACCTCCCGCAGGCCGTCCTCGACCCGACCCGCGTGCACGACGTCGACCTGCTCGAACCGAACGCGTTCCTGCCCGACCCCGGTGGCCCGGCCGGACAGACCATCCCCGGCCGGGGCGTCGTCGTCGGCCACGACGTGACCTTCGACGAGGCCACCGACAGATGGTTCGCCGACATCGACATCACCATCAGCGGTGTCGCCTGGCCGTTCGTCCGCCTCGCCCTGGTTCGGCTGCAACCGAACTCGCTGCCCGGCCGGTCGATCTCCACCGTCGTGCGGCCCGACTGGGTCCAGCTGCCACCGACCAGGGTGGTGCGGTTCAGCAAGGTGGGCCCGGTCGGCGTCCGGGCCGTCGTGGAAGGCGTCGCCACCCGCGGCGCCACGTTCGACCTCCGCCAGGAACGGCCGCTCGGCGCGCCCGGCGACCCCGGCGTCGACCTCGGCACCGGCGACGGCATCGGGGCCGGATGGCAGGTCGTCAACGAACCGGTGCAGGGGAGCCTCGAGCTCGCCCGGCTCCGACTGGACAACAACAACCCCGGCGGCCTCGGGGCCGCCTTCGGTCAACTACTGGCCGGCCGGGTCGTTCTCGAGGAACGCCAGAACGGCATCGACCTCACCGGCGCAGCCACCAGCAGAACCGTCTTCGCCGAAACCATCAACCGCGCCGACATCGGCATGACCCCGTAGGGGCAACCATGGACACCACCACCGGACTGCACATCCGATCCCTGCTCACGCTCGACCAGACCTACGTCGACGGGCTCCCCGTCGCCGAGGTCGCACCCTCCGGGCCGCAACACCGCCGCACCCTGACCTTCGTCGCCGACACGGTGACCTTCTCCGGCGCCACGTTCACCGACGCCGACGTCGTCATCGTCGCCCGCGAGGTCACCGGGAACCGGATCACCCTGCGCAACTCCAGCGAGGCCGTCGCCGCCGCCGACAACAACGGCGTCCCCGGCACCGGATCACCGGGTTTCGCGCTCACGGTCCTGTGCACCACGCTCACCGCGCAAGGCGCCGCCTCCTTCGGCGGCCGCGGCGGGAAAGGCAGGAAGGGCGATCCGGGCGACCCGCATCCGCCCCTGCCACCACCGGATCCGCACGACGGTCCGATCACCAAACCGCCACCTTCCGAGCCTGGCAACCCGGGAAAGCGCGGTGGCAAGGGCGGTCCCGGCGGTCCCGGCGGCCCGGTGATCGTGCACTGCGAAATCAACCGGTCCGCCTCGTCCTGGGAAAGCGCCGGCGGGCCCGGCGGTTTCGGCGGCGAGGGTGGCGCTGGGGGTCCGGCGAGCAGCGGCACCGGGCCACACGTTCCCGGTCCCCAGGGCCCACAGGGGCTCGGCGGAGACGTCCCACCATCGACCTTCGCGACGCCCGGCACGATCGCCCATCCGGTCCTCGTCGGCGCAGTGAAGAACCGCGGCCTCGGCGCAGCGATGGGCGACGCGGAAGCCCGGACCGCGCGGTTCCAGCTCGGAACGATCGGCCTGGAGGTCGCCGCGGACCGGCGGAACTTCAGCCGCGAATTCGGGTTCGGCGATACCCAGCTGGACTACCGGATCACCATGGACGCCTCCCCGCTGCCGGTGGAGCGCGATCTCGAGCTGATTCCCGACGTCCCCATGTTCGTCGCTCAGAGCAAGAAGTGGCGCAACCGGCTCGCCGCCGCGCTCGTCCCCCCGGGCCTGTCCGCCGGAAAGGCCGAGCTGGGCGACGTGGCCGGCCGGCTCCGGGACCTGCTCCAGCAGCAGATGGATGACCAGACCGGCACCCTCGGCGTGATCAACTCCGAAGCCGTTCAACGCAGGGACGCCGCCGCCGCGGTCCGCACCGCCGCGGGCGCCCGGATTCTCGGGCTGCGGGACCGGATCCTGCAGGAGTTCCCGGCAGAATCGTTCACCGCCGGGGGCGTCACGTTCACCGGCAGTCAGTTCCAGGAACGGGTCGGCCGCGACCTGCTCGATGCAGCGACGTTGCCGTCGGCCCCGGACCTGGCGGTGTCCAGGACCCTGCGCAACGCCGGCACCGGGTACTCGACGAACCGGCTGGCCGCGCTGCGCACCGCGGCCATGGGGCTCGCCGGCCCGCAGAACTCCGCCGGCCAGAATGCCGGGCCGGCGGGCTGGGCCGCGGCGATGACAACCAGAGCAGTCGATCTGAGCAAGGTCCGCGCCGAACTGGTCACGGCCCGCGCCGGCACCACCGGCGCCGCGCACGAGAAATGGGGAGTGCTGATCGAGCTGCTGGAACAAGCGCAGGCTGCTCTGCTGGCCGCCCTGCGGACCGAACAGGCCCAATTCACCCTGGACACCGCGCCACTGCGGGCGAGGACCGCCGACGAGGCAAAGACCCGGCTGAACACGTTGAGCATCCGGGCCGACCCGTCCGACCGCGAGCAAATCGCTCGCCAAGGTCGCCTGCTGCGCGGCCTGTCAGTGATCATGGACCACCTCGGGTACCACCTGGCCCAGGAGCGCCAGGCGATCAAGTTGTTCACCATCGGAACATCGACACTGCTGGGAACCGGCGGGCCGGTACCGATCAACCTCAACCCCGACCTGTTCGCCGGCGTCCTCGCCGACCCCGACCGCCCCGAGGACGCGCACGACATCGGGCTCCCACCGCTCGGCCCCGCCGCCCTCGTCGCCCCGGCCATCGCCGGGATCGACAACTCCAACGTCGTGGACGACTACCTCGGCCGCGGCGTGGGCATCGGCCTGGGCCCCGCCGCGAGCGGCCCCGTACCTGGCCCGTCGCACGCCGTCGACTTCGCTCCCGGCAGCCCCGAGTTCCTCCGGTTCGTCGACACCAAGCGGCTCTGGTTCGACGTGCCGCTGGCCGATTTGGCCGGAACCAACGGGCTCGGCAGCCACCGCGAGATCAAGGTCATCGGCGCCCGCGTCCGGCTCGACGGGGTCGGCCCGATCGATCCCGGAGGTGTTCCACCCACCCCGATCCCGGAGATCACCGTGCGGCTGGTTCATTCCGGCATGTCCGAGCAGCAACCCCTGTCCGGCACCGGGCGGCGCCTGGTTCAGCTCCCGGCAACGATCACCGTGACGCTGGCCCCCGAGGAACCCTTGTCGGCCGTCACCGTCGCCCACGGCGCGACCATCGTCGGCTCGGCGCCGAGCGCCGAAACCGGCCAGCAGACCGTGCTGCCGAGAAACTTCGCGCCCTACGGTCGCGGCGTCGCAACCGGATGGACGCTGGAGATCGTCGACGGCGCCGTCTCTTTCGATCAACTCGCCGGCATCTCGATCGAACTGGTCTACGGGACGGTGCTGCCCACCGGGTCTGTCACGCTCGCCGCGGTGACCTCGGACCGGGCGAGCCTGCAGGCCGGGACGACGGCAACGGCCACCGTGCGGCTGACGGCGCCGGCCGGCAACGGCGGTTTCCGGGTCGACCTCAGCTCCGCCGACGCGGCTCTCACGGTGCCCGCATCGACCCTGGTGCCGGCCGGCGCTACGACCGCAACGTTCCCGATCACCGCCGTCAAGGCCGCCGCCGGCGTCCGGCTCACCGCCCGCGGCGGCCTTGAC
>JAESFR010000158.1_pt1 | contig 45589 bp, 31 predicted proteins | sample 9266191 | NCBI WGS metagenome assembly JAESFR01 (sample SAMN14503063, study PRJNA617104) | algae metagenome | isolation source: Pleurocapsa minor HA4230-MV1 and co-occurring heterotrophs from cement on... | place: USA: Nuuanu Pali Lookout, Hawaii | collected 2009-07-20
TGAAAAAATTAAGACGTAATGCTAATCTGACTCAAGAACAGTTGGCCAGAGAGATCGGTATAGCAGTATCTACTGTCCGCCGTTGGGAAAAGGGGCTGGCCGAACCGACCATGACTTTAGACCAAACCAAAAAGTTTTGCCACGCTGTTAAACGCGATTTTGATGAGTTGCCTAATTCTCTGTTGCCAGAAATCTAGGTATGTTTTTGGTCAAAAACAGCTACATCCAACGTTAACGGTCAAAGTTTCTTTGCCGTAATAACTGATGGTTTTGTCCAGCCTACTCCAGATAACTTTGCCTCTCTAATTATTAAAAATGGTATTGATGTCAGTCTCAAAATCAAGCAATTAATTCAGACTACAAAATCTTGGCTCAAAACTGAAGACAACACTCAGCAAGTAGAAGTTTAACGATGACTAACCCTCGACTTAATCAACGGCAAAAAGCTACTGTAAATCTTTGGCAAGATCGACAGCCAAGCAAAATAGCTAAAATAATCGACCGCACCTGTGGCTATCGAGATGTGTATTTAGCTTGGGAATTTCGTCTCAATCAGCCAAATAATCAAATTGCGACCATTGATTATCAAACTCGCTTGGAACTTACGAAAATAGGCAAAATTCGTGTGGAAGAGACATTACAGATAGATGTCCGCTACAGCGCAGGTACTATTAAGGGCGAGACAGTTCCCTTATTGTTCTATTTACCTCCTGTCCCTCCCCTCAAAATCGATCGCTCTTGCTATCCACGATCGAGAAATAGTCTTCGCGCCCCTCAATTTCGCCCTAAAAATCGGCAGCTATCTCTACCTTTATCGGATACGGAACAAAAGTTGCTAAATATTTCCCTTCGTCATGGCGACCCTACCATCTACAGTCGCGAAGATTTGCTGTCTGGAAGAGAAGGCTGGTACTCGTTGAACCAGCGTCGAACTGTCTTTCTCCCTGCTCCTATCCTCACTTTGCTCAAGGAGTTTGATTGTTCTTTAGAAGAATGCGAAATGGTTGCTATGTATGCTGGGGTCGTCTCTCCTCAAGCCGTTCTAAATTTTGTCGAACAAATTCCTTTCATGCGCTCTTCGCCAAGTTTTCCCGCTTTTGCTCAACCAATATCTGTAAAACCTCCTGCCTCTGTTAAACCCCTCACGAATCTTAGTCAACCACAACGCGCTCAATGATAACTATTATCGATCTTTTGTTGAGATATCAATGGGAGTAATCTCTAACTATCAATTGATAGTAGAATAATGTCAGATGAAAATAGCTGGAGACAGATAAAATCATGACTCAATCATTACCAAAGACCGAACAAATAAACTATGCTTCAATTCAACAGCTAGCTTCTGAGTATCGACTCAATAGATTACAAATGCGCCATATTTTAGGCATTTCCGAAAGTACGCAGTTTCGCTACGAAAAACGCAATCCCCTGCTCAAGCCTAATTTAGTCGATCGCTGGCTCAGGTTTAGCAAAATTGTTCGCCAAGCCCAGGAGTTATTTGAAGACCAAATCGAGACTCAAAGATGGTTATCTACTCCCAAAATAGCCTTAGAGAATAAAACTCCTTTAGAAATACTAGATACAGACTCTGGCTGTAGACAAGTAGAACAGATACTATTGCAAGCTGCTTATGGAGTATTTGCTTAATGTTTGTCTGGCGTATTTGCGCGGCCAAATATCAATCGAGTGCATTTTCAGGTATGGGTGGCTTGTATGTTCCAGGTAGGTGGCACTTCCAAGGACACAGGATTATCTATACGGCTGAAAGTTTGGCTTTGGCTTCACTAGAAATTTTTGTCCATTTAGAAAGCGATCGCGTTCCGTTAGTAGCAATAAAAGCTCATCTACCGACTAACTTAAAAGTTGAAGAAGTCAAACTTCAAGATTTACCCCCAAACTGGCAGGATGTTGCTTCTTATTCTCTGCTCCCAAAAATAGGTCAAGATTGGTTAACGTCTCGTCGAACGTCAATTCTTAAAGTTCCTTCAGCCATCGTGCCAGTAGAAAATAATTATCTTTTAAATCCCGAACATCCTCAATTTAAAGTAGAACTCGAACCACCTATCCAGTTTAAATTTGACCGCAGAATGTGGAAACCTTACCCTGTTTAATTAGATAGATGAAAAAAATAATAGTTAACGCTAGTAAATTAGAAGTTTTTTTAAGTGCGATTGCCATCATTATCTGTAGTGCAATTTTTCTCAAAGCAATCATTGATGTCGACACTAATTATGATGTGGGTTGGTATCACTTACCCTTTGCTGCTAGGATTTGGGGTATTATTCCTAAGTCTTCTTTTTCTTCAGAAAATTTAGTTGAATACAGATACGACGGTTTTCCTCTATTAGCGCATTTTTTTCAGGGTTTATTTTGGAAAATAACAGACAGAGTACAATCAACTAATTTAGTTGGGTATCTGAGTTTAATCATCTACTTTTTCTTTCTCCGCAGTTTTTTCCAAGTTCCTCTTTATCTATCAGCAATTGCTATTTTGGCGATTCCTGCTGTTTTAACCCATGCTGCAACTAGCTTTGTCGATCTTCCAGGTAATATTGGAGTTGCCGTGGTAGTGATGATGCTCTATCGCTTTTACAGCCAAGCAACACTGCCTAGTAAAAGAGAACTATTAGCTGTTTTTTTGGGAGCAATGATAGCTGCCAACACCAAGCCTCAATTAACCGTCTTAATCGGTTTGCTGTGGTGGGCAATTGTAATTAGGCTAGCTTGGTTATATTTTCCCAACTTCCAATCTCGGCAGCGCCCAACTATTTCGATTATTTTAGTGACGGCGATCGCTTCTACTTTTATTTTTGCTACACCAATCAAAAACACAGTTTTATATGGTAATCCTCTATATCCTGTTAAGGTTGAAGTCGCAGGTATAGTCTTGAATCATCGAGCCACACCCGCAACATACAAACAAAGCAATCGACCTCAAAAATGGTTACGTTCCGTCTTAGAAATTAATACCCCTGAATGGACAGCAGATCAGTACAACTACGCTAACGATCCTAAAATTTTAGACCGTGCTGGTGGTTTCTTTGGTGCATATGTAGTGTGCAACATACTATTGCTCGTTCTCTTTACCACGAAACAAAGATTAAATAAATTAATCGAATTAACATCCCAGGACAAAAGTAAAGGGAATGCAACTATGGCTTTGATAATTGTCTTGTTAGCCTCAATTTTTTGTGCCAATTTTCCTCAATCACATGAGTTACGCTATTTCATGTTTTGGATGATTACGCTAGTTTCGTTTAATTTATCCTTGGTATCATCCCTACAAAATCAAACTATACTCAAACCTAAATATTTAGGATTGTCCTGTTTGCTATTTCTGGCAATAGTATGTACAAGAATTAACAGCAGTTACCTTCGACCAAAATTCATATCTCCTCAAACCTACATGAAAGACAAAAATGCTGTCAACTTTGAACTTTTGCATCAAACTTTACCCAATCAGCGTGTCTGTATGATTTCCCGTCACGCTATCCCCGATCTTACCAAAGTACCTTACGCCTCAATTGCCAACGCCATTTTTTACAGTTCTTATTTCCATCCAGAAATTGATTATGACTACAGCATCAAAGCGGCCATAGCTCCGCAAGATTGTGGTAATCTAACTGTAATTCCACACAATGTCGAGCGGTTTCTTCCACAATAATTATTAGTTGTAATGTCTAGATTTGTTCAAAGCTTCTTGATTTTGTGCCTATTTTCTATTTTGTGTCCTGTCAAAACTTTGGCACAAATAACCCCTGATAATACATTAGGCGCTGAAAACTCACAAATTAATTCAATCGACGAATTGCGCGCTCGCATTGAAGGGGGAGCGATTAGAGGCGATGATTTATTTCATAGCTTCAGCGATTTTAACGTAGGCGAAGGAGCAAGTGTAGATTTTGCCAATCCAGCAGGAATAGCAAATATTTTTTCTCGCGTTACAGGAGGAAATGTCTCGGAGATTTTTGGCACATTAGGAGTTGATGGTGCTGCCAACTTATTTTTGATGAATCCTAATGGAATTATTTTTGGCGAGAATTCAGCAATTAATGTGAATGGCTCGTTTTTAGCGACAACTGCCGATGAAATAAATTTCGACAATGGCGATCGCTTTAGTGCCGCAAATCCCAATATACCTACGTTGACAATTAATCTGCCTATAGGATTGGGTATGGGCAGTAATCCTGGAGATATTGAGGTTAATGGTCTACAAAATAATGTGCGAGTTGAAATACCTTCATTTAAAGTAATCTCTGGAAACTATACTTCTGGACTCAAGGTAGACTCAGGTAAAAACATTTCTTTATTTGGCGGAAACATCAATTTTAATGGTGGAGGGTTGCAGACTTTTAACGGTGGAGATATTGAGGTTGTTAGTGCTGGTGAGAATCAAATTATAAAATTGGTACGAGACGAAAACTGGTTTAAATCAAATTTTGTTAATGTATCGCAATTTAGAGACATTAATTTGCAGAATGCTGCCTATATAGACGCTAGCGATGAGACGGCGGGGAACGTTACTTTAGCTGGCAAAAATATTATTCTCGATCGAGGTTCGGTAGTTTTGTCTAATACCAGTCTATCTTCTAATAATTCTATAGATTTGTATGCGACAAATTTATTAGAAGTTAAAGGAAGTTCGGAAAACAACATAATTAACGTATCTTTCAATAAAAACTCTAATACCAACTTTTCTACTTTCCAAGGCAAAAGCAATTTTTACAATGTTAGTTTAATTGGAGCTGATTTAGTAACATCTTCAAGCAATCAAATTAGTACTGGCGGTGAAATAAATATTAGCGCCAAAAAGATGCGAGTTTTAGACGCAGGTGAAATTCGTACCGTTAGCTTTTCTAATTTTAAAGGTACGGCAGGAAACATCAACATTGATGCTGAAGATATTTTGGTTGCAGGAGTTAATAATGACGGATTGATTACTTCAGTTATTAATTCAAGTACAGGTATAAATTCCAATGGCAATAGTGGCAACCTTGATATTTTCACTTCTGTGTTGCGAGTAGAAAACGGTGGAAGGGTTAAAGCAGATACATTTAGCGCTGGAGCAGGAGGAGAGCTTAATTTGAAAGCCAAACAAATTTTTCTTAACGGTAAAGTTAATGGTTCTTCTACTTCAAATCCTATTAGAACCAGAACGGGAATATCTGTTTCTCCTGGGAAAAACCCTGGGAAGGGAGGAAGCGTAAATATCGAAACTCAGGAATTAAACATTGTTAATGCAGATATTACCAGCAGCTCTTTCAATGAAAAAGGCGTTGGTGTTCCAGGCAGTATTAAAATTAATGCCAAACAGTTGAAAATATATGACGGTGGGGCAATCACAGCCGAGACTGCGGCTGGAGATGCAGAAAATATTAAGATTGTAGCGGAAAATATTGAGCTACGTGGAACCAGAGGTAATTTTGCTGATTTTGCAGGAGGAATATCTACTTCTACACGGCTAAACTCATTCGGTAATGGTGGTGATATCAGCATCATTACCAATTCCTTAAAAATATTAGATGGCTCAATTATCAGAGCTATTAGCTTAGGTTCTGGTGATGCTGGCAACATTAACATCAATGCACAAGAAATAGAAATTTCTGGAGTAGATCGTTTTGCTTTAGATCCAGTAGCTTCGGAAAGGGTAAGCAAAATTAATACAGCCTCTCTAAAGACTAATGGGGGCAATTTAACGATTTTGTCAGATTCAATTAATTTAGATAATTTTGGCAAAATACAGGCTACTTCTGTCCAAGGAGATCGGGGAGGAAACATTATTATAGGCGCAGATAACCTGATACTTTCAAATCAATCAAATGTTACGGCTTCTGCTGGAGGAGCAGGAAACGGTGGCAACATTAGTATTGATTCTGATGTTCTAGCTGGCTTAGATAATAGCGATATTACTGCCAATGCAGTTGCGGGGAATGGAGGTAATATCGAGATCGAATCAAGTTATATCATTGGTTTAGACTCTCGTAACCAGTTGAGTCCCTTTAGCGATATTACTGCCTCGTCTGAATTGGGCATTGATGGAACAGTTACGATTAACTCTCCTGAAACCAATACCGAGGAGGATACTGTCATAGCAGCCGAAGACATTAAAGCGATCGCTGGAGAGGAAATACGTGAAGCTAGTTGTTTGAATAGCCATTTTGAGAAAGTTCGAGTAATCGATACAGGCTTTGGATTACCCCCAAGTCCTTATAATTATTCTTATGATGATGGTCTGGCTAATTTAGACAATCTAAACCCAAATCAACAGGTCAAAAAAAGTTCGCGGATAACCCCCGTTGATTGGAAACCAGGCGACCCAATTGTCGAAGCTAATGCGATTAAAACTTTACCTGATGGAAGACAATTTTTTGTAGCTGTAGAATCAACTTCGCCTTTAGATTCACATCTTTGTACTCGTTGAAAAGAACTTTACAGTTGCCTTTAAAAGGCGGAGCCTGCTGTCACTGCCTTGTGCAGTCAAAACTGCCATGATAATTGGACTTGACGAATTTGCGTTTCCACAGTGGTCGAGGACTGGTAAGAAGCAAACTCCAACAATGTTGACTTGTATCATGTTCGAGACAAAAGCTGCCCAAATGTGTAAATATGTTGTTCACTAAATTGATTACGAGATTGCGCCCTGTGGGTTTACCTTCTCGACCTTTCCCTTTTGACCTAACTGAGTATAAACCCAGTTTCTAGGTGCGATGTATTCGTAGATAATTTCTACTTCGTTACACCAACGAATCACACAAAACCATATTAATTTGACTAAAATAATAATTTGGTGAACATTAAACAAGGAAAGTCACAATACAGTATTTAATTGAGATTCCCAACCCCGACCCACTAAAACCATGGATTACGGTAAAAAGCTTCCACAATCGGGAAATGGCAGTTAGTTTTGCCAACAAAGTTTGGGAAGCCGAATCTGGTTATCTGTGTCTAATTTTTCATGAGGATAATGGCTTTGCGGTCAAAGTACCTCGTCTTAGTTACAGTCTGGGGGAACAACAGTTTATTACTGTCAAACAGTTTGAGGAGAAAGTAGAAGCGTTAGAATTTGCCCAACAAAATTATCGAGCAGATCGAAATGGTTATATAATGTCGATCTTCGAGAGTGATGATTGAGCAACTGGGCAGAAGGTCAAATCAAGCAACTCCTCTAAAAGAACTATCGACAGTTTCATTAAACGAGCGCACCAAAGTGACAATTTCATCGGCTCGATTGTCGTTAAATAGCCCATCTAACCCACTGCTATGAAGATCGGTAAAGGGAGATTCATAGAGTAAACCTGGATTCATCACGCCGTTTTGAGTCAGGTAATCGATAATATTCTCGACAAAGCGAATTTGATTGGCATTAAAATTACCACCCTCTAGGTACTTGGCAAAGGCAGTCTTAGCTGCATTGCGATCTAACCCGACTATCTGGCGGATAAACAGCTTTAAGCTCAGATCTCTGCCGTAAACTGATTCAAATCGCTCTTTACTTTCAATTTCCTCGGCTGAAAATAACATTGACTCTAATTCGTCTAAATCTTGCTCTGTTAGAGGTTCGTTGCGTTTTAACTTATAAATAGCGATATGATCTTCATGTTCTCTAATATAAGCCTCTACCTTTTTACGGTATTGATAGGGACTAAAACCCGTCTGCTGAATGGGGACATCAACCTCAGTCACGTCTCCCAACTCATCCTTAAAATCGGTGTAGACGATAGTTTGCTCGGTGCGATCGATAAACTTGACCAAATCACGGAATTTAAGCCTGATAGATTCAATTTCGCTGAGAGTAACATCAGACCACCAGGTTTCAGCCTGTACTTCTTGAATCAGTGGTAGCTGCTTTTTGACCATCGGAATGGTTTGTTTTTCTTCCAGGCGCGAAAGTAAATCTCTAACTTTATCCCGCAGTTCGACAAAATCACTGGCTCCATCGAGTACCGCTAATTGGAGCTTGAGACAAAGAAGATCGAAGCGTTTGGCAACTTCATCTTCTTTTGGTAATCCGTTGGGGAGGGTGGCTAGAGTCTCAGCAATTTGTACCGTATCGGTTTGACTCAGATCGTTCCAGCGATCGCGACTAGAAAACTCTTCTACTCGCTCAAGGTGCTTTCTCACCAGAAAGTTCTGTTTCTCCATCGTAGAAACGTGCTGGTGTAAATCATCTAGTAACGACTGCTTGAGTTTTTGGTTTTCGGTTGAAGTGGTATCTTTTTCTGAGATAGCTTGAGTCAGCTTCAACCTAGCTTTAATGAGCTTAGTTGAAAGACTCTCGGCAATTTTGGGGTCTTTTTCGGCTATTTCCTGGCTGAAATAGTCGAAGTTACTACACAGGTCAAAAATAGAGAATTTTTCCTTATCTTGTCCCACACCAAATAAGTCGGGGCAAAGTCTCGTACCCCGACCGATCATCTGATTGAATTTGACTCTGGAGTAGACTGGTTTAAAAAACACTAAATTAACTACTTCAGGAACATCTACCCCCGTATCGAGCATATCAACCGACACGGCAATGGTCGGCTCTTTACTCGCTTCTGAGAAGTCATCGAGGAGACTTTGAGCGTAGTTGTTGTGACTGTCAATTACCTGGGCAAACTTGCCCTTGTAGTTAGGATAATTGAGGTCAAAACGCTGCACGATAAATTCTGCGTGGTCGTGATTGCGAGCAAAGATAATGGTTTTACCCAACCTGTCACCACCTTCGACTTTTAGACCCTTGGACATGAGCAACTCTAGGGCTTGGTCTACCGTATCTTGATTAAATAACCACCTGTTAATGGCTGCTGCATTTACTTCATCGGGAATTTGCCCCGTTTCTTCATCGGCAAATCTCTCCTCATATTCTGCTTGTTCTTCTGGGGTTAGTTGGTCATAGCGTATACCCTGGCGCAGAAACTTAAAGGGAACGATAATACCTTGAGAGGGAACGAGATAACCATCGGCGATCGCGTCTTCTAGTTCGTAGGCAAAGGTGGGAACACCAGCTTCTAAGTCAAAGATTCTATAAGTATCGCGGTGAACTTCCGAGCGAGGAGTAGCGGTAAGTCCCACCAGCAAGCTATCAAAATATTCAAACAGTGCTTGGTATTTCTGATAAATACCTCGGTGTGCTTCATCTACGATTACCAGATCGAAATAGCCTGGGCTAAAGTCTCCTTTGTTAATGCGATTAAACATCGTGGGGTAGGTAGATAACACCACGTTAGCACTGCCCCAGTTTTTATCTTTGGTTTTTTTATCTTCTAGGAGATTGACGGGGGTAACAAGAGGTAGGTGGGTTTTGAAATTACGGAAGGTTTGATTGACCAGAGAATTACGATCTGCTAGAAAAAGCACTCGTTTGACCCAATTACCCCGCATTAACAGGTCAACCAGAGAAATAGCGGTTCTGGTTTTGCCCGTCCCTGTTGCCATGACCAGCAAAGATTTACGGGCGTTTTGACGGTCGAAACTTTCGGTAATCCGTTTGAGTGCTTCTAGTTGGTATGTCCGTCCTGCTATCTCCCGTTTGGGAATTACCAAATCCAGGTTTTTACGGTTGCTACGGCGAAAAATAATTCGTTCCAGTTCTTCTTTCTGAAGAAAGCCGTGAATTTCTCTTGGGGGATAGGTAACATCATCCCAAATCCAGTGATTGTAACCATTAGAGTAAAAAATAACTGGTCGCTGCCCGAATTTCTGTTCTAAACAGTCGGCATAGAGTTTGGCTTGCTGCTTGCCCTTGGTGGGATTGCTACTGGTTCGTTTGGCTTCGATGAGTCCTAAAGGTTTACCATCATCACCCCAAAGAACGTAATCAACGTACCCCTTACCCGCACTGTTGGGCATTCCTTCAACTTCATACTCCGTCGTATCGGGAGACTCAAGCTTCCAACCAGCTTCTTGGAGGAGGATATCGAGTAAGTAACGGCGGGTGTCGGCTTCGTGGTAATCGTGGGTATCTGCTACCGCCTCATTTTGCTGTTTTAAGGCAGCTATCTCTTGTTTGAGGGCGTTGAGTTCGCTTTCTGTCTGCTGCTGCCTATTTAAAGCAATTTGCTTCATCTCGTCTGCTTGAGACAGCTTGGCTTCTAACTCTGCCAACTGCTCCCTAGACATATCCCTTTGTGCTTCGGGTTGTGGGATATGTTCGCGATTAAAGGAAATGACAGGTAAGTTTTTCCCGTTGGGGGAATAGAAGCGATAGAGCCAGTAGAGAAAGTGAAATAAATCCTCAACGATGCGGAGAGAATCTCTAGAGGTAATCTGGCTGGAACTGTGAGCTGCTAAGTTACCGACCTTCTGAATTGTCCGAATCTTGGGGAATAGTCCAGGTTTGAGATTGTCCTTAAAGGTTTGTTCGTGGATTAACGCGCCGAGATTATCATCGTAGGGAAGTTTCAGGTAGGTATCGTTATTGTAAAGCCAGAGAACCGCCTGTTCTAAGGTAAATCGAGCATAGAAGCAACTGGTACGGGGAGCAGAATATGCCATGCTTTCGGCATGGGTAGCATGGGTATAAAGTTCTGGAAACTGCTCTTTAAGAAAATCAAAATTGGATGCCATATACTTGCTCAATCAACTCTTGTCTTAGAGTTCCCGAAATACAATCAAACAACTTCTTTTTCTTGTGGCAACCAAGTCACTCCTTTACTCTATCCAAACTAAGCTACAAAATCATAAACAGGGGTTTTGATAAAGTGACTTGGTTGCTGTTGCCGAGCGATAATCTCTTGAATGCGTTCTACAGTAGCAGGAGCAAAGAATTGTTCGTCTGTTTCTAGATTAACTCTTGCGGGAACGTTTTCAATCAGGAAAAATTGACCATTAATTTTTAATGAATAAGTTACTTTGGTTTCAATTAGTGTTTCTTGATATTCTGAGTTCATGATTGATTTATTCTTTGAGTAAAGCTTTTATCTTCTCCTGTATTGCTTCAATTAAAGGAGGCATATTTTAAGATAAGTTTTTATAGTTCCCCACGAAAGGCTTTTTGCAGCAACGAGTTGAAAAGATTATCTAAATAACCTAACGATATATCCAGTTTTTGTTTTTCTAAGTTGTAAATATCAAAGACTTCATTGAAATCAATAATTAGATTTTGAGGAGGCAGAATAAATTCAAGATTTCTGACTTGATCTGCATTCAGATGTGGTTGACCTGCTCTCCTTGTAAGAGGTTCGATCATTTGCTTTCCTGAATTATCGTTTATTAGGTAATTGTAAAAAATAGAAAGCGATGGGCTGATGTCGATAATCATATCGTAGCCAGCATACGCATTTTCATACTCTTTTGAAATAAAAGCACTATCGCCAGAGTTTACACCACTTCTGACAATGACAATATCTCCATATTTAAGCTTGCATTTTTCAATTTTTCTCGCCTCTACCGAACTAATAAACCTTAAGTCATTTGTCACAATCGTGCCGTTTTTAATGTTCGTAGCTCTAACAAAGGGAATGCCTTTATCCTCAAAAATAGGCGGGGTGCTAGTTCCATATCTTATACTTTCAAATATTTCCTCAAACTTAACCACTTTCCACCCTTTCGGGTTAGTAACAGGATCGCCAAACATATCGAGGAAGGTCGATCGCAAGAGTTCTTCGGTTAGGGCGATCGCTTCTTTTCGCTTCCGTCGAATAGCATCAGCTTTATCCAGTATCGCAGCTATGCGCTTTTGTTCTTCGAGGGGAGGAAGGGGGATTTGATATGTTTCAAGCAACTCTTTTTTTACGCCATCTTGACCTGCTGTTCTCTCAGAGTTAGAAACAACATAATTAAATAACCTTTCGTTTTTAAGAAAATAATATAAATATTCTCTATCTAAAATGTTTGCGTTTTTAGGCGAAGCTTTCATCAATGCAACATTATAAGCTCCCTCTAATCCTCTTAGGATTTGAAATAAAGGTGGTCCATAACGACCAATCATGATGTCATCTTTACTACAAAATCTACGAGCTTTTTGCTGTGAAATATACGTTATATTTTTATCAGACTTGTAGTCTCGTATTTGCAGTAATCTTACATAACCCTCTTTAGGTTCAAAAATAAATTCACTTTTTGGTGGTTGACTTCCACCAATAAAGTTGCAAACTTCCCCCATCTGAGGATATTTCCAGTTAGTTTTTTGTTCTTTTAATTTCATCCCAACATTTCCTCCTAAGCATAAAGCAACCTCCGTTCATTTTTTACTAACATTTGCTAACAAATTGAAAAATTCTTGCTTCAACTAGGGTCGTCGGCGACTTCCTATCCACAAGCTTGAGTTTGGCGGTGACTCCACCTACTTAGATTTATGCTGGCGTTCCAATCTCGGTCGATAAAAGAACCACAGCCAACACATAGAAACCATCGATTGGATAGCTTTAGCTCTGGGTTATGCCAATTGCAATTACTACAAGTTTTGCTCGAAGGAAACCAGCGATCTGCAATAATTAACTTGCTGCCATACAGTTGACACTTGTATTCTAATTGTCTTCTGAACTCGTAGAATCCCATGTCAGCAATAGCCTTAGCTAACTTGCCATTTTTTAACATTCCCGACACATTTAAATCCTCGATTACTATCTGGCTGTGGTTCTTGGCTAGATAAGTAGTGAGTTTGTGAAGCGTATCTTTGCGGATGTTGGCTATTTTAGCGTGTAGCTTGGCTATTTTTAATTGGGCGCGCTTCCAATTGTTAGAACCAATTTTCTTATTTCGGTTTAACCATTGAAGTCGAGCAAGTCTTTTGAAGTAACAGCGATATGGCATCGGGCTATTGAAAGAAAAGCCCGTACTCAGATAAGCCAGGGTTTTGACTCCTAGATCGACCCCTACAACGTCTACTGATTTAAAAGTCGATTCTGGTTCGACTTCAATCTTGTAAGAAATATACCAACTGTCTGCTTTACGAGTTACAGTTACTGACTTAGGCTTATAACCATAAGGCAAACGTTCGTATGTCTTGACTACACCAATTTTCGGTAGCTGAACCTTGAAATGGTCAACTACTTTAATTGTGCCATCTAAGGTAAAGCTATCGTTGCGTCCTTTCTTTTTAAATCTCGGCGGTTTTGATACTTTCTTGAACGCTCTAGCCCATGCTTCTCTTAGCTGCTTTAAAGCAAATTGGGGCGCACACTTAGATGATTCGTAGTACCAAGGATACTCAGGTTTTACCATTGTCACCAACCATTTATGTAGATCGATAGCAGATGGAAACTTAATTTTTTCCTTTGGATTATCTCGATTGTTATCTAAGATTTGCTTGGTTAAGCGCAACCCCCAATTCCAAGCATGACGAGCCACACCAGCGTGTTTTGCCATTTGTGTTCGCTGCTTGTTATTAAGTTTGAGCTTAGTCTTGAATCCTAGTAACATAGTAATATTGTACAGCAATATTACAGCAGATGAAAAGACTAGATATAAGAATTTCAGATGAAGATAAAGCGGTCTTAGACGCATACTGTAAACAAAAAGAAATTACTCAATCTGATGCTGTTAGAACTTGGATTCGTGGCTTGAAGCGAAAGTTAAAAAAGGTGAGCAATGGTTAGCATTTAACTAACTGTTAACTAGCCCTTTTGGAGTAGGAATATCGCGCCCTAATTCTTGAGCGGTTTCAATCCATTCTTGTATCACCACCTCGGCATTAGTTACCGCTTCGACATAGGTTTGACCATCTGCCATACATCCAGGTAATTCTGGCACTTCCACGATAAAAGCTTGGTCTGACTCGCTCCAATAAATGATCAATTCGTATTTAACTGACATCGCTATACTTTCACTTCTAGATTTGATTCTTTAGCTAATAACTCATCACTTTGTCTAAACTCAGCTAGCAACCGATAAAAAGATTCAAACCCAATTTTTTCATCGTGACAAGAAAGCATGATTAACTTAGCCCAGGAAGTAACTGACTTGACCCCTAGCTTTTTTTGTAACCAAGGTTGAAATTCTTCATAAAACTTATTTTCAGCTTCGCTTAATTCAAGATCCATTTCGCTACGAGCAAATTCATAGCCAACAATAAACATAAATAAATCGCTGACTGAAGGACGACCGATATACATCCCTGGAGATTTTTCTATTTTCTGTAAGACTTCAAATAAATCGATCATAAAAATTTTCCTATTATCGTAAATTACAAAGAAGTTAATTCATCTATAACAAACTTATCGCTGCGAGAGTGAAAATCTTTTGTCCAAGCATCTCTCGATAAACCCTCTGTAGATAAATTGTCAAATACTAGCCCGTAGACCTCTACACCATAATGAGTACCATTTTCGGTAATCGATTCATTGCCTCCATAGCGATCGCTTATAATAAAAACTTCACTGCGTCTTTTGGTTCTCAATCTCAAGATTTTGCCCTCTATTCCATTATCTTGTAACCATTGCATAACCGAAGCAGCACAACGCGCGCATTCTAGAAGAGGGTAATCAGCAACAATTTGACTAACCTTTTGCCAGACTTCTTCTTTCGTCATTACCCCAACATCTTCTCTAGTGCATCGAGGTCAGAACTTATTTCTGCTTCGAGCGATCGCAGTTTACCTAAAATTACCTTGGGCGGTTCGTATTTCACTTCTTCATACTCAATCTCTTTGTAGCGGTTAATTGAAAGATCGTAGCCGTTATCCTTAATCTCTTTCTTAGGAACAAAAAACGCCTTGGATTTACGATTTGTCTTCTGCTTCGGATCGCGGTTGTGCCATTTATCCAGTAAATCGGGAATATCATTTTCTTCAATCGGCTGTCGTTTATCATCCAGGGATAACCCATCGGCTTTCATATCATAGAACCACACATAATCTGTACCGTCTTTTTCTACTCCAACCTTGGTAAAGATAATAACTGCCGTGGAAACTCCTGCATAGGGTTTAAATACCCCCGACGGCATAGAAATCACCCCATCTAGTTTATGATTCTCGATCAGAGTTTTACGGATCGATTTATGTGCATTGGAAGAACCAAACAAAACCCCATCGGGAACAATGACAGCCGAACGTCCCCCAATTTTTAGTAGTCGCAGGAATAGCGGTAAAAATAGTAGTTCGGTTTTAGTAGTAGAGATAACTTTGGTTAAGTCCTTGGCGATCGTCGATTTTTCTACCGAACCCTTAAACGGCGGGTTTGCCAGAATCATGGTGAAGGCTTCTTTTATTTCTGAATAAGCATCTGCCAGGGAATCTCTTGCCTCAATCTTAGGATCTTCAATCCCGTGCAGCATCAGGTTCATACTGCCAATTCGTAGCATCGTTCCGTCGAAATCAAACCCATGAAACATATCACTATTGAAATGCTCGCGGTTGCCTGGGGCATTTAAAACTAAATTGCCGTCGGAGTCTTTCAAGTCTCGTAAATACTCAGCAGCAGCCACTAAAAAACCACCCGTACCACAGGCAGGGTCACAAATAATTTCTCTTGCTCCTGGGTTCATCAAGTCCACGATCATCTTAATAATGTGGCGGGGGGTTCTAAACTGTCCGTTTGTTCCTGCGGTAGTGAGCTTGGAAAGCATATATTCGTAAAGGTCGCCCTTGGTATCGCGATCTTCCATCGGAATCTGCTCGATTTGCGTAACCACATTGGTTAACAGGGCAGGGTTGGCAATCAAAAACACCGCATCTTTCATGTGTCGGGCATAGGCGGTTTCTACTACTGTACCACCAAGGTTTTTAATAAAGGGGAAAGCCTCATCGCGGACGATCTTAAGCATTTCCTCGGCATCGGTGAGGTTCTTAAAATGCGACCAGCGCGATCGCTGTTGCTCTTCTGAGAAAATAGGATTCTCAACTGGCTGCCCTAGTCGCTGGGCTCTCCGTTCCTTGGCTAACTCCAGATCGTCGAGCCTTTTAATGAACAGCAAATAGGATATTTGTTCGATCACAGACAGGGGGTTGCTGATACCGTTATTCCAAAAAGTCGTCCAAAGTTTATCTACCTTGGATTTAATCTCACCTGTGATCATTGAAATAAACTCCTATTGTGTATAAGGGGATATGCCCCGTTGCGCTATTTTAGCCCCTGTCGTTCGCTGAAAGCTAGAAATGCTTAATCACTTAATCACTTAATTGCTTAATTGGTTGTCTAGATAAGTGCTTAAGAGTTCTTGCACTAAATCTGAGAAATCTCTGTCGGGCTTGTCTAGCAATAGTTTCTGAATTTGTAGGTAAGTATCTTTCTTGACATAAGCACCTACTTGTTTATAGGTCGGATCTGTTCTTTTACCAGTAGATTTACTTCTTTTAGGAGTATTGAGAGTATTAGTACTTGCCTCATCAATATCTTTTGTCTCAGCAGGACTAGTGACAGTAGATTCAATTTCTTCTACTTTCTCTACTTTATTCTTTTTAGCTTTAGCTCCTTTTAATACATCATCAAACATTAGAATAATTCCTCTATTTCTCTACCTACATCCTGATAATCTTTCCAAGCAATCTTAGATTTGCTATCGTTGACTTTATCAACTGAAACGCCTAATAGTGCTGCTTTCTTATACGCTTGAAACCTTCTAATTGAACTATCAAACAAAGGTAAGTCAGCTTTTAGTAATGACTTACGGGCTTCATCTCCATCTCGGTTTGGTTTAGGTGGCACTATGCTCAATAGAACTTTATAGCTATCACTGTTTAGCTTTTTTAGCGCCTCTACTGTCAGCATCATTGCCTCTAGACTAAGTACATCAGGTACACAAGGGAGAATTAATAAGTCGCAACCTTCAGCTAGAGTTTTTAAATCTTCCTCATTGGGACGGGCAGCAGTATCGATGATGATGTGGTCTGCATCTCTAGAATATTTAGCCGCGTGTCGTTCATCAGCTACAAGAAATGGTAGCTTGCCTCTTTCAGCCCAATTAGAAACACTACGGTTAGCATCTCCATCGAGTAACAGTACATTATTCTTTCCTTCCTGGGAGAAATAGGAGGCTAGGTGAATGGAGGTAGTACTTTTTCCTACCCCACCTTTAAATGAGGCTACAGTTACGATCATAGTTAATCAGTTAAGTGCTTAAGCGATTAATCGATTAGCCAAATAAGTAGTTATTTAATTAACTGCTTAAGTGATTATCTGACTTGTTATAGCCTCACTAACCATAAAGATCAAGTAGGCAGTTAAGTAATTAATCGATTAAGCGCTTAGTTAGTTACTATGTCATACCCTCCAAAGCTGTCTAATAAATCAATTGCGAGACAAACTGTCTACTAATAACCTGAAAAGAGATTTAGGAGACAGTATGTAGAGGGGGATTTTTGAGTCTATTAAGTTATAAAATAGGAGACACCTAAATTTAGTCATTCTATAGAGGAATATGTTTATTAAAAATTAATTATGCCAGTATTTTTCGATAAATTAGTCTTGTGTTACCGATAATTCTGCTTGTCTGTTATTTGAGATATTAAGATAAAAAAATAGCTACAACAGGACTCTGATTTTGCATATTAACCAATATACAAGAATGTTTGTCATTATTGATTCAGATCAGACAGATTAGCAGACTATATATTTTGTCTTATGCCTCAAGCTGGTGGAGAAGCAGATAAACTGGGTAATCGTTATGAAGCTCGCTGGACAATTCATTGCATGATTGATGTTATGGATGAACAAGCCGAGTCGATATACTTAGAACCTCCAGGAGAAGATGCTTTTGAATTCTTCATGTGGCGCAAAGGCAAGAAAGAGTATCATCAGGTTAAAAGGCAGAAAAGCAGCAGTGGTAACTGGTCATTAAAGTCTTTAGAAACAAATCAAATTAGCGTTCTTTCCGACTTTTGGGATTATCTTCAAAAACCAGATGTTACCTGTGTATTTATTTCGACCGAAAATGCCAAGGAGCTATACGAACTAGCTTACCGTGCTAAAAACTCCAACTCATTTACAGAATTTGAACGAAAAAGAATTAATGATATAGGTATCTCAACTAAATTTAAAGTCCTGCGTGAAAAATGGCAAAGTTGCTCTCCACAATCAGCATATGAAGCTTTAAGAAAAGTCAAAATTCAAACCGTTGGAGAAGATTTTTTAATTGATTCGATTGAAAATCGTCTTACTACTCTAGTAGAAGAAGACCCCAAGACGATCAGAATTGAATTAGCTGAGTTGATACTTAATAGTACTCGTAAAGAGTTGAATACACATGATATCTGGCATTATCTAAGTCAAAGAGGATATCGTCGTCGCGAATGGGGAAAAGACACGCGTGTTTTAGCTACTGTTGAGAATACAAATCGTCGTTATATTAAAAGACTCAAAGATATTGAGATCGCAGACAATATAATTTCCCGTGATGAAACTCAAACTATTTTGTCTAAACTTCAGTCAAATACTGGAAAAAAGGCAGTATTAGTAACGGGAGAAGCTGGAATTGGTAAAAGTGTGATCATGCTTCAGGTTTTAAAAGCACTGATTGATCTAGGCATTCCTGTATTGTCAATGCGTGTAGATAATCTTAAGCCAGTAGATCATTCTGATGATGTTGGTAAACAGTTAAAGTTACCTGGTTCTCCTACTAATGTCTTAGCCAGTATTGCTAAAGGTAGAGAATGCGTACTTGTAATAGATCAGTTGGATACAGTTAGTTTGGCTTCTGGTCGTCATCCAGATTTTTTTGAGTGCGTCAATGAAATAATTAGACAGACTTTAGTTTATCCTAATATGGGTTTGTTGTTAGCCTGCCGTCAGTTCGATCTGGATAACGATTATAGATTAAAGAAATTAATTGACACTAAGGGTATAGCTGAAACCTTCAATATCAATTATCTCAGTCATGACAAGGTTAGAGAAATAGTTGCTGAGTTGAATTTGGATGCTACAAAACTAAACTCACAACAACTAAATTTACTGTCTGTTCCCCTACATCTATGGTTATTATCGCAAATAGCTTCAGACTCAACTAGTAATTCACTTGAGTTTATTACTGCCAAAGATTTATACGATCGCTTTTGGGATTATAAGCCCAGAAAACTAAATGCAAGGCTTGAACGTAAAATCGAATGGACAAAGATAATCGATCTTATTAGTGATCGCATGAGTGAAAAACAAAGTCTTTCTGTGTCAAAGGCAGTTGTAGATGATTATCAAGCAGATGCTGAAGCTATGGCATCAGAACATATTTTAGTTAAAGATAACAACCGTTATAGATTTTTTCATGACGGTTTCTTTGATTATGCTTTTGCCAGACGTTTTGCTGCTCGTGAAGAAGATATATTAACCCTTTTGTATAGCGATGAACAGCATTTATTTCGCCGTACTCAAGTCAAGCAAATTTTAATTCATGAGAGAGAAAGCGATTTTGATTTCTATCTCGAACATCTTGAGGATTTATTAACCAGTAGTAATATTCGTTTTCATATCAAACAAATAATATTTGCTTGGCTAGGGACATTAAACAACCCCAAAGAAGAAGAATGGGAAATACTTCTCCCGATGCTTGAAGGTGATGGTAGTCTAAATCGTTCAGCTTGGTCAGCAATATGCACCTCTAGTAGTTGGTTCAAACTTTTAGCATCTTTAGGGCTAGTTACTCGATGGCTTAATAGCGGTCAAATTAGAGATGTCAACCGAGCAACATATCTGTTGTGGAATGCTCAAAAAGAAACACCAGAAATAGTAGCCAACTTATTAAACCCCTTAACCAATTCCTCAAAGAAAGGACAAGACTTAATTAATAAGATTATAGATTTTACTTATTTAGGTAATAATCGCCAAATTTTTGATTTATTTTTAAATTTACTCAATCAAAGCTATTATGATGGAAAAAAAGATATTTTTGACCATACTGGCTTAGATTTTTGGTCACAAATACATTCACTACCTAGAAACAATTCTGATTGGGCTTGCGAAGCAATAGGTCATTATTTAGATCGTTATTTGAATTTAAGTATCGCTATTGATCAAGACAACTTATTTGATTATAAAAATAGTATTTTTCCTCACAGTCAAAGTGCAGAAAGCGTCATCCGAGCAAGTGCGAATAGATCTCCTCGCTCTTTTATAAAATACATTTTGCCTTTTGTCTTAAAACAAATAAAACTTACAGTCGATTCTTCAAGTAGCAATCCACCGTGGAAAGATGATGTATGGCGTTACATAAAGTATGACAATTATTACGATTTTGAAGATATTTTATTAAACTGTCTTGAGAAAGCACTTCAAGATCTTGCTATTAAAGAACCGCAAGATTGTAAGGTAATTATTGAACAACAACTTAAGACAAACCAAGATTTTAAAACAATTCAATTTCTTATAGTTCGTGCATATACAGCAAATGGAGCTTATTTTTATGAAGATGCAACTAACTTTCTTTGTCAATCTCCAAGTAGACTAAAAAATGGTTACGATATTAGTAATGGCAACATCCATGCTGCTCCATATTGGGCAACAGGCCAGCTTTTGATTAATATTATTCCTTATTGCTCTGCTTCAGATTTAAATAAACTAAAAAATACGTTATTTAATTATTATCCTGTCTGGAATAAGAGAAAGCAAGAAAGTATTCCTTTAACAACTTACTTACACGATTCTAATTTTTTCTATATTCGAGTTCCAAAGCATTCAACACTCAAGCTATTTCCGCAAACTATAAATTTATTGTATTGGTTATCTTGCTCTCAATATCTTGGATTTCTAAAAAGAAGTGTGGAATATTCTTTACATTTACGAGGATATCCTCAATTTGTTTTAATTGACAGCTTTGTGATTGCAGCAGAATCGCAATTACAGATAATTGCCACTAAAATATTTACTTTAGCTTATTCTTCTAATACTCAATACCACAAAATAGCTTATTTAATTTTACTAAATAATATTCAGCTTTTTGCTTTTGATTCAACTATTGCTCATCGCTGGAGTGAATGGCGACGTAAATTTAAGTCATTAAACCTATTAACAGAAGAACTAGATAATATTGAACCTCCTGAAGCAGTAGAAGCTTTCGTTGTTGGATCTCCAATTAGTCAAGACGTTACAAGCTATATGACTGATGAACAGTGGCTAAACGCAATAAATAAGTATAATGCTGATGGCATAAATTCTAGAAAAAGTGACTTAACTAAAGGCGGTGCATTAGAGTTATCAAGAAATCTGGAAAAATCTGCCGCCAAAGAACCTGTTCGATTTGCACACTTAATCTGGAAACTATCAGATGATTGTCATACTTATTATTTCGACGCAATTTTAAATGGTTTGGCAAATTCAGAAATCAATATCCCGATTAAGTTTTGGAGTGTTCTGATTAATATAGATTGTTTAGCTGGTCTTTTATTTTTATATAGTTTCACCAATGTAGTGACTGCTTCTAGTGTTATCCGAAGATGTCATCAACTCCCTGACAAGCCTTGTGGACGAGCAATTAGCAATTTATGCCAAAAACTAGCTAGTCTGCCTTGGTCTATTGGGGCGATGAATATATTAATTTACTATGCCCTAAATGACTCCGATCCTGAAAAAGAATTCTGGCACAAGACAGAGCCAAACGATACCGTTTACTACGGTGGCGACATATTAACTGCTGGAATAAATTCGGTCAGAGGTTCTGCGGTAGAAGCGATCGCCAGTCTAATTTTTGCTGATAAAACTCGCGGTGCTTATTTTCAATATTCTTTAGAGAAAATAGTAAAAGATAAATCAATTGCTGTAAGAAGTTGTGCTGCTGAAGCTCTCACGGCAATGCTAAATTATGACCGTGATTTGGCTGTTCATTTGTTTTTAAAGCTCTGCGATACAGAAGATGTTTTGCTAGGAATACGTACAGTTGAAAGATTCTTGAGATACTCCACGTATACGCATTTTGAGATTTTAAAATTTCTTTTAGAAAAGATGATACGTTCAAAACAGCCTGACATAATTGAAGTCGGCTCAAGAATCTCTACAATGAGAGCTTTAGAAATGGATGAAGGTCAAGATCTCGCTCATTATTGTCTATCGGCAACCATCACTCATCGAAAGGCTTTAGCTCAAGTTTTCGCAGCAAATTTTAAATCTGCGAACTTTCGTCAATATTGTGTAGATGGACTGATAAAACTATTTAGCGATCTCGAAGAAGATGTTCGCTCTCAAGCTGCCAGATGTTTTTATGAACTTGAAGCTGACGAACTAGAACTCTACGTAAACCTGATACAGAAATTTGTCAATAGTCCTGCATTTAACAATAATTCTGACGCTTTAATCCACGCACTAACCAAAACTACTGCTAAATTGCCTCAAGAAACATATTTAGTTTGCAATCGCTTTATAGAACACTTAAAGACCTTACCTACTGAACAACTGTACTATGTCAGGGATGGAGATCGAATTAGTCAACTGTTAATTAGACTATACAGCCAGCGAAATAAATTGATGAAATCGAAGTGTTTAAACCTAATCGACAGTCTCAGTGAGATGAACATTCATCAGTTAAATCAAGCAGTTAGTAATTATGAGAGATGAAAATGCTAACATTTTCGTCTTATAAAAGTAGATAAAAAAAACATAACTCTTTGACAGTTTGATTTACTGGGTCATATGCTGGAAAGCGAGGTAATTAACTGCTTAAGCAGTTAATTAAGTAACTAGTTAAGTGCTTAATTAATCAAGCACTATTGAGTACTAAAAATTCAAAGTAGAAATAGCAGTTTCTTTCTGCTGCTCCGTCACACCTAGATACCTTTCTAATGCTGCTAAAGTTTTATGACCTGATATTGCCTGTATATGTCGTAGAGGCACACCAGAATCACTCATACGGGTTAATGCAGTGCGTCTAAAGGAGTGGGTCGAGACACCTTCTATTTCTAATTTATAGCAAGCATCACGTAGTATTTTATCTGCACTACCCTTATGAATGCTTCCTTTACCATGTCTGCCTGGAAATAGATGAGGACGAGTGGCCCATAAATTAGTGAGATGATGTTGATTTAAATATTCTTTTAGTTGAGGATGTATTTGAATTTCTCTAGTAGATTGTTTGCCTTTGGTGTTGTAGCTGCGGATTACTAGAACATCTCTTACCCCCTTGATACCTATTACATCGCCACGTAATAAAGTACAAGCTTCATTAATTCTTGCTGCTGCATATAAACACACACCAAAGAGGGCGCGATCGCGGGGTTTGGTGAATCCCTCGTTAAATAGTAGAGTTATTTGAGTCGGGGTCAGGATGGCAGCCCGACCAAACTTGTTCACTTTCATAGAAACAAGTTTACATGATCAAATCGAACGATGATCATCTAATTCTCCTCGATCGTTGTCAGATAAGAGTCATAACTTAAGCTTATACAGACTAGTAAACTGTTTTGGTAAATCTTAAATAGAAATAGTTAATAGATTTAGTGATAGGGGCTATTTTATGCTGGTAAGGTGAAGCCAATCCTAGTTTTTCAACTCACCAGTTGCGATTGTCCTTCGGGACAATCGGGGGAAACTCAGATTTATAGGTTTTTCTTTTGTTTCGCTGCATAGGCTTTGACAAAGCGATCGTCAAATAAATTGCTCAGATCGGGAGCCTGTTGCGCTAAACCTGATTTAACTAAAAAATCGCTGATTTTCTGCGCTGAAAACTGCAATGACGTGACATCTTGACCAGGTTCAAATGCCTTGATGTTGTCTTCTACTGAAAAGATGGTCGTACCATCGGCATAATCTTCGTATTCGGCGAGGGTTACATTTGCTTTTTTCGCCATGATTTTATTGGCTTGTTCTGGATTTTGCTTAAGGCGATCGAGGGTGGCAAACCAAGAATTGACTGTAGCCTGTACCTGTTCGGGATTTTCTTCGACAAACTGGCGCGAAAAGACTAAATGATCGGAGATTGCTCCAGGAAAGTCTTTGGAACTAAATAATTCTTTGCTGCCAGGTCGTTTTAGAGCTTGAGTGGTAAAAGGAGCAAATACGGCAACGGCATCAACTTGACCACCAACAAAAGCTGTAGCTGCTTGACCTGTTTCTAAAGGTACAAACTCAATATCTGCTGCGGATAAACCTTCTTTTTCTAGCCCGAGTAATAATAAATAATGATCGACTGTCCCTTCTTCAGCAGCAATCTTTTTCCCTTTGAGATCGGCAACACTATTGATTCCTTCACTGACAATAATTTTGTCGTTACCAGTAGAGTTATCGTTGACTAAAACTATAGCTAAATCTGCACCGCCAGAAGCACTGCTAATCGTGTCGTTTAAGGTTTGACTATTGGCATCAATTTGTCCTGTGGTTAAAGCACTGATGGATTCTAAATAACCATCAAACCATTTAAGCTCCACTGAGGCATTGTTGGCTTTAAAAATCCCTGATTCTTGGGTGACTTGCCAAGGAAACCAACCAGGCCAAGCACTATAGCCTAAAGTAAGGGCAGCCTCACCTGTAGCAGTGGGGGAATTGGTATCAGTAGTTGTTTTAATCGAGGTAGCTGGATTACACCCAACAACAACACTTGCGCTAAGGACAAAAATTACTAAAAGAAAATTTATTAAAGATCGAGCTAAAAATGATGTCAAGCAGGGTCACACCCCCCTCGCTCTCTTTCTAGTTCTAGATTGGTCGCCAGGAGAATCGGAATTTGTGGGTTTCGGTTTCTTGCTTTGTAATCGTGCAAGATTTACCGCAGCAATATCAGTAAAATAAGATTCTTTGGTTTGACTAATGTTAGTTCCCAGATCGAGCCACTCATTTTCTATATATTGAGCTGTTAAATATTCTTGAGGGTCGATCTTATTTTGATAAGTGATAATTTTAGTTTTTGAATCAAATTTAACTACCGAATTGCCATTTTCCACTATCTTGTTCTGATTGAGTTTGAGATAGTCGATCAAAATTGGAGCAATCTTTTTTACCCTGTCTTGCTGCTGGTTATTAGGGGATAAAACTAAATCTAAACTTAAGAGCTGCTTTCGATTATATTTGAGTAACTCAAGAGCAAAGTTCTTTGCCTCTTGAGTAAGACGCTCACTGGGTATTTTGGCAAAGACTCGTTCAATTTGCCTAAAATCAAGCTGTTGCAATTTATTTAACCAGATCTTAGCTGCTTGAGGACGTATTGTAGCAGCCTGTCTAAATACTTCTATCCCGCTTATCTCTTCACCTCGATCGCTAAAGGTTGACGCTCCCCGACCGTCGCGGACGGGGATTCCTAAGAGATAGTTATTCTTAGAGGGTTAGCCAAAAACCCGCTAGACACTCGCTGGAAATCCAGTCTGTGCTTACTTTTAACTAAAATATTAGCACTGCCATTAATATCTGCTGAGACTAAATGTTTATCCTTTGTTTTATACAATCCACGCTTAACCCTCCTTCCAGAGAATTTATTCTTTGTGGGGTTGTCGGCATTATAAAAGGGTATTGTGTCTTGGTCGTAAAAACTAGCTTTAGAAGTATAGCTCTCCTCTTGTTCAAGATATTCAATTCCGTATCTAAAACACAGCGCTTTAAGCTTGCTTCTCAGTTGCCAAAAGGGTATTTGAACAAAGTTTTGATTGTTAGACTTACCAATATTGATTTCCTGTTTAATGCCTGGATTGTAACCAACTATCAGTTTACCTATTTGATATTCAAGGCAATGGTTAATTATCAATCTAGTAGCCTTGTTCAAATAGTCTCTGACACAGTTACTACGCCATTGATTCAGTCTTGCTTGTTTGTTGGTCAACGATTTAATACCTTGCTTATCTTTAGCAGATTGGAGTTGTGCATTGCGTTTGTTGTACCACTGATTAATACTTTTAAGTCGTTTTCCATCAATCAAAAATTGATGCCCATCAGTATCGATACAACCACACAGATTATCAACTCCCAAGTCAATAGCAATAGCTTTACTGGAATCAACAGATGCTTCTATTTTTTCGTCTTCAAAAATATATTCAACCTCAAACCAACGAGCCGAGTATTTTGGATGTATTCGTACCTCCTTAATTTTTTTATTTTTCAGCCTTTCTGGAAGTTGGATCTTTACCTCGCCATATTCCTCTTTAAACTCACGAGACATGGGTACTGCAAAATACCCATCCTTGAGTCTAATACGAGGAATAATCAAAGGGAAATATCCCTCTTTTGGCAAATAGTTAGGCAGTTTAGGTCTTTGGTCACAGCGTCCAATAGATATTGCTTTGAGCAGTCCCAAGAAAGACCTTATACTTCTATCCACCACTTTTATAGTCTGTTGAGCAATGTCGGTATTAAGCAACCGATAGTTTTCATTCGACTTGCACAAGTGGTAATTAGATTCATACGTCAGACGTTTTCTTTCATTAAAGAAATATTGTCTACATTCATACAACGCCACGTTAAAAAGATTCTTACTCAAACGACACAAAGCAGACATAGCTTTAAATTCCTGTCGGCTAAGTCTTCTGAGTTGATTTTTTTGAGTAGCGTACATATCCAAAGTAATTCGCTGTATTTACAGTATATAGCGAATTAGTTTAAAAGTAAAGCCGTCCTAGAAGGACGAGGTTTCTAACCCAAATTTCTGATGATCGAATACAGGCGAAAGATAAAATTGCCCACTAGACTGTCTGACAATATCTAAATTTCGGTCATGACGGTCGCTATTACCTACTGTCGCATCCATCATTAAAACTCCGACAAACATATCAGCAGCATCTTTGATGCCTTCGGGAACTGGAAAATTTGGCGGGAGTTGAATGTTGTTATCTGATAAAGCCTGAATTACATTATCAACCTGATAATCAAAAGCGTAATCATATTGACTCATAGATTGCTGCAAAAGATTTTCCAGCGGAAAACGTTCTTCATCGTCAGGTTGAGACAGATCGATTGATATCGTACCAGGAACTTCTCGCTCGTCCTCTACCATGACAGCAAGCTCACAAAGCGCTGTAGGAAGACCTGTAAGTTGATTAATTTCTGAAACCACTTTTTCCGACCAATCTGTTCTAGACTCAGCAATATCTTCGCGCTACTTAAAATCTAGGCAAAGTTGGGTAAACTTAGGCAGACATGAATCCAAGCACAGAGATTCACTAAGGATTTTAGGAGTAGAATAATCTTTGCCTGCTAGCTTCCTGCTCTCTTGAGAACTCTGGCTAGTAGGCTTGACTCCAACCCTGACTCTCATCCCAAAGTAGCTATGCCTACGGCAACCCTTAACTAGCTTTGAGATACGCGCCCAATAAGACCACACGTGCTTATTCACATCCACTGGCGCGAATAAGGCGTTACAGAATCTAGGCAACCGCTCAGAGAATCGAAGACCACGACGAGCGAGTACTAATGCTGCGGAAGTACCCGAATTTAACCCGTACAAACTCATGTATTTAACCATGCCAATAAGCGAGGAATAGGCAGGGTTAACATCTATAACTTGAATGGCTGCACTTTTAGCTTTGGAATGAACTAGCTCTGAAAACTTACTATAGGCAAATTGTGAAAGCGTTCTGGCGTAACGTTTGCCGCTTTCTCTTAGTCTGTTTTTCTTGTTGGCAAAATCCAACTTCTCAATCACTATAGGACATTGATACTCAACAGCTAGATCTATTATCTGTCCGATGGATTCACTTAAGATATGTGTCGCTTGTCCTGATGATTTGCCTTGTAAATCGATATTAATTTGACCATGTTTAGCCAGATTTCCTTCGCTATCACAATAAGTCCAGGCAATATTATCAACATTCAAATCGATACCAATTGCGCCATTATTTTTGTGGCTAATCCAAGGCAGATCGGGCAATTCAACAGTTGTATGGAGATACCATTTACTATTTTTCTTGACAAAGCGATGAGTTACAGCTTTTTCTGTACCATTGCGATAGCTCAAGCCTCGCTTATGTCGCGTTGGAGACAAGGCAATATCTACAAAGGTTTGACCATAGTTAAACTTAACCCCATCACAATTAATGTGAGAACCAAACTGCTTTAACATACATGGTGGCACTGTAATTGTTAGCTGCCCAGCGCTAGTAACCCGACAAAGTTGGTTTCCACCTTGATAGGTTTTTGAGCCAACCATCATGAAATTAGATTGGCGGTTGGCTCTCCAATCAACTAGCCATTCATCATGACTAGCATAGCCATTTGCATCCAAGTTAAATTGTGCTTTGAATAATCTTTTAGTTCCAAAGCACAACCCGATATTTTTATCCTGTAATGCTTTTAGGTTGTGCTGCTTAATAGCTAGCCTGCGCTTTTGCTGATGGATAATGAATTTATCTTTTTGAGTAATCTGCTTTTTTTGGAGACGCTTTTTAATCGCAGATTGAATACTTTTGATAGTAGATTTTAAGTCTTTAGCCTGAGTCTTTCTAAGTTCTTTTATTCCTTGCTGCTTACCTTTGAGGTTGTGGTAGACATTACGAGTTGTGGTGCTATCTACTTTGTATTTAGACTGTAGAGACTTCTCAATACTGGCTATTGGTTCGCCACGCATTAATGCTACGTGCATATTTTTTTCAACAGCCGAATATATCTCGCTCATTTGGTCGAGAAATGGGTAGATTGATTCGGGTAATACAGTTTGATATGTAGGCATAAATATATTATCCCGAATTTTCTTTACTTATTTTAACTAATTTGCTCAGGTTTTCTTCTAAAAGTATTACGTTTTTACGACTTCTCATACTGTGCAGCTTCGCACTAAAGACAGTAATTATTTCTAAAACGTTTTTAACTAATTCCTCTTCAGGAGAACTGTCTGGAGTTTTATTAAGTATCACTACTTTTACTCCATACAGTTCACACATTGAAAACACTAACTCGCTGCCAAACCTAAGCAATCGATCTTTGTTAGTCAAAACTAATCTAGATACTTTACCTTCTACTAAAAGAGACAGTAGCTTATTAAGTCCTTTCTTTTTATAATTAACGCTTGAACCAATGTCTTTGAGAGTCAAGCAGTTTTGCCATTTGTTAATCTCAGCATAGGTTTCAAGTACTGCTATCTGTCTGTCTAAATCTTTCTTTTGTGGGCGAGTACTAACTCGACAGTATAAAACTGTTAATCCCTCTGTTGCTTTGTCTTTGAGAATTGTTGTTAAGTCATATCGTCTGTGACCACTTTCTGTTCTTTCTGGAATCAGCTTTTTCTCTTCTTCCCATCTCCGCAAGGTGTCTGTAGATACTCCCAGTAAATAAGCAGCTTCAGATCTACTTAACTTAGGCATTTTACAATATATATAGTATTGCCTAAGTTTATCTAAGTTTTAGACGTGCTGCCCGTAGCCGATCGCTCTTCGCTTCTTTAAATAAAACTTTTCCCAAGCGTTCGGTTTCAATCCAGCCTTTAGGGATAATGCCGTCTAATTCTTCGTTTATTTTTACTAGAGAAGCTGGGACAGAGATAATTCCATAATTATGGTCGATCATTAATTGGTTGATAATCAGGTTCAGAGGAATAGCAGTTTCAATAGAGGCAGCATTATAACCTTTTTAGGGATAATTACTGTTTCGTTCATTCTTTGGCCCTTGATTAAATTACTTTGTTTACTGTTACCGCGCGGACGCGGATGCGGTCAGCGCGACGCGATCGCCTTCCACGGTGACAAACTACTAGATCTTGCTCTTGTTTTTCTCTTCTTGTTTTCTTGTCTTTATATCTTATCTCATCTTTCTATCTTTTATTTAACTTTTGACGGATAAAAGTCAACTATCCGATTCTCGAAGTTAGATGTCAAGAATCCCCCAGTAGAGTGACGTTAGGAGCTTACTGTCGAGGTTGAGAAAGAGTATTCTTACTCAAAAGCCGCCGTGCGTTGGCGGGGTTCTCCTCAGTGCGATAAGGACAAGCCCCCGAATTCATTCGGGGGACAGCGCCTTGACTATAGAAGAACTGAAGCCGAAGCCCAAATCAATCATGCTATCGATCTGATTATGGAGTACAACCAAGCGTCAGGTAGAAATCATCAAGACAAATTTAGAATAGGCATGGGAGCTTTAAGAAAGATGACCAAACGTGGTTGTCGAGTCATTGAAAGAATAATTGAAAGTAGAAATGATGAGATTGAAAAACATCAGTTGCTAAATCCAAGGCACAATAATAAAGGGTTTAATGCTATTTCAATTGATGCCGCGATTCCTCTAGATTAATTATTTATTTGGGAATACTAGATAGAAATCAAGTTCCCATGATATGCAAGCCAAGCTATTCCTATTTTATTTACGCTTCCGTAAGCCAATAATTATAATCTCTGCCCTATTAGCTGCTGCCATCATTGGCTTAGATAACTGGCAAAGATACAAATACAGAACAGCCGACTATACACCCTGGACTTTAGAAACAGTAAATAGTGGCTCAAGTTTTACTGTGACTCGTAATGATGAAACTAAGATCATCAATTTATGTGGCGTAAATGCTTCTGGAGATAAAGCTAAGAACTATTTGCACTCAGTAATTAATCTTGGTAATGGCACAGTAGAGCTTGAGCAAGTTGGCGATCGCTATGAAGCTTGGATACTGCTAGACAAAAATTACGATGTTGAGTTAGTAAAACAAATTTCAGCTCGGCCTAACTATCTTATTGAGCAGCAGATTCACTTGAATACTTGGGTTATAGAAAACGGTTATGCCAAACAAGATCGACAAAGTTCTCATACCTGTAGAAAACCAGAACATTTAACTTGGGCAGAGAAGGTTGCTCAAGAAAATGGGTTGGGAATTTGGCAGGGCAAACAATCAAATTAGGACGCTCAATTAATTTACTTGGCTGACCGTGATAAGTAACCAAAACTTCTTTTTTAGCGCGAGTAGCTGCAACGTAAAGCAAACAGCGATCGCTATTTATTTATTTGTTGTGCGACGCTGTTATTTTAGCTGTTAAATTTGGGCATATTTGTAAGTACATAGATATTTTATATAGATATTTAATATGGTTAACTCTGCTGTGCTTGCGCCAGGAGCTAGAATTGTTATACGCGATTCTGAATGGTTGATACGTAAAACTCTTAAAGCTTCAGCGGGAAGTAGAGTAGTCATAGAAGTCGTTGGTGTTAGTAATTTTATCAGACACGAAACAGCACAGTTTATAGCCGAGCTAGAAGAAGATTTAGTTGTCTTAGATCCCAAAGAAATAAAGTTAGTTGCTGATAATTCTTCTGGTTATTTAAAATCACTATTATTCATTGAAGGTAATTTAAAACAGACTGCGCCTACTGACTCTAATCTCTACATTGGTCATAAGGCAGCGATGGATATTTTGCCTTTTCAGTTAGCTCCTAGTTTAAAAGCTTTAAAAATGCCTCGTCAACGGCTATTAATTGCCGATGCGGTTGGGCTTGGGAAGACTTTAGAAGCAGGTATTTTAGTCTCGGAATTAATTCGACGGGGAAAAGGAAGACGTATTTTGGTGGTCACGACTAAAAGTATGTTGACCCAGTTTCAAAAGGAATTTTGGTCGCGGTTTACTATTCCTTTAGTACGTTTGGATTCAGTAGGTATTCAAAGAATTAGATCGCGTATTCCAACTAATCACAATCCTTTTAATTACTACGATAAGGCAATTGTTTCAGTAGATACTTTGAAACAGAATAGGGAGTATCGTACCTACATCGAAAACGCTTATTGGGATGTTATTGTTATTGATGAAGCGCATAATGTAGCGCGTCGGGGAAAAGGTCAAAGTACTTCTTTAAGGGCGAAATTAGCCGAAAGACTGGCTACTCGTTCTGATAGTTTAATTATGCTGTCGGCTACGCCTCATGATGGTCGAGCAGAAAGTTTTGCTAGCTTGATGAATATGCTCGATCCCACGGCGATCGCATCCGAGCAAGACTACAGTAAAAGCGAAATTCGCGATCTCTATGTCCGTCGTTTTAAAAAGGATGTCAAGGATCAGTTAGCTAAGAATTTCCCCGAACGAAGCGCGATCGCAATTGCTGCCGATGCTTCTAGTTTAGAAGAGTCAGCTTTTGAAATACTAGATAGTTTAAAACTCCTTTCGATTAATAAGAAGGGGAAAGCAGGGATGTTATTTAAGACAACTTTGTTGAAAGCAATGTTGTCTAGCCCGATGGCTTGCTTGGAGACAGTTGTTAAACGCATTAAGAAAGTAGAGAAAAACGGTGATTCGCTTACACAAGATAAAGATATTGCTGAGTTAGAAGAATTCAAGTCTGTCTTAGAAGAAATTACTGCTGCGGAGTTTTCTAAGTATCAACAGCTATTGTCTGTCATCAAAGGTAAAAGCAAAGATGAGTTTGCGTGGAAGGGGAAATACTCAAAAGACCGTATTGTTATCTTTACCGAGCGTTTGGAAACAATGCGCTTTTTGGCGAAGAATTTAGCTGAGGATTTGTCTCTTAGCAAAGAAGCGATCGCAACATTAGATGGAAGTATGTCTGATGTAGATTTAATGGGCATCATCGAAGATTTTGGTAACGAAAAGTCTTCTTTAAGGTTATTGATTGCTACGGATGTAGCTTCAGAGGGAATCAACTTACATTACCTATCCCATCGCTTGATTCACTTTGATATTCCTTGGTCTTTGATGGCTTTACAGCAACGTAACGGGAGAATCGATCGTTATGGACAAGAGGAACAGCCACAAATTCGTTATTTGTTAACTCGTTCTAATAATTCTCGGATGGATGAGGTTGAGAGAATTATTCAGGTGCTATTAGTTAAAGACGAGCAAGCAGTTAAGAATATTGGCGATCCTTCAGTCTTTATGGGGGTGTTTGATGTTGATGAAGAAATAAGGATTGTCAGTAAAGCTATTGAGTCTGGGACATCGGCAGATGATTTTGCTAGTTCCCTCGAACCAAAACAGCTAGCAGATGATGATTTTGATTTCTTTGCTTTATTAGATGAGCCTGTTGTGGAGAAACAGGAAGAAGATGGCACAGAGACAAGGGAAGAGTCAGAGATTGGTGAAATGCCGAGCTTGTTTAAAGATGACTTTAGCTATGTCGTGGCTGCATTAGAGCAGTTTAAGCAGGAGCAAGACTTACAGTTATCTGTTCTCGAAGACGAACTCTTAATTGAGTTGACTATGCCGAAGGAGTTACGCGATCGCTATAAACGCTTTCCTAGAGAGATTTTACCTGAGAAAAATGAACCTTTAAGGTTATCGGCAGATAAAAAAGCGATCGCGACTGACTTAGAAGAAGCCAGACGCGCTGAAGATAGTTGGTCTTCTTTGCAATATCTTTGGGAATTACACCCGATAGTTACTTGGCTCAATGATAGGGGAGTAACTTTATTTGGTCGCCATCAAGCACCAGTAATTACTTTAAGGGATAATTTAGCACCCCAAGAAGTTGTATTTATTATCTCTGGAGTAATTCCCAATCGTCGGGGACAACCGTTGATTAACAAGTGGTTGGGGGTAGTGTTTGAGAAAAATAAGTTTGTCAGAGTAGAAGAATTTACCGCCACACGCGATCGCTCCCTTTTAGGCAAAGAACCAATTCCCAATACCAATCAAGAGGTAGACGAGTCTTTATTAGAACTGCGATCGCAAGCTGTAGAGGAAGCGACTAAAAATATCCTGGCAGCAGATAAAGAGTATAACGATTGCATTAATCCAAAGTTACAAGAACAATACGATCGCTTGGAAAAATGGCGAGGAAAGTCTTGTGAGCAGCTTGAACTGCCGACAGTTAATACATATAACATTGCCAAAAGTAAAAAAGAAAAAGAGCAAAATCGTATTCAACGTACTTTTGAAGATTATTGGAATTTTGTACAAGAAAGCACCACGACTGAAAAATCACCCTATATCAAGATTGTCGCTGTTTTAAGAGGTAGTGGCTAATAAGTAATTCCGAACTCGTTACTTATTACTTATTATTCATTACTTAAAAAGCATGGCTGTTTTAACTGGAATTATCAACGAGAATGAATTTTATTCCCACCATTATCTTGATGCTATTTTACATAACGATCTCAAAGAGGTTGTTAAACGCTGGAATGAAGAAGCAGAAACAACAGGAGATAAGTCCCCACCAAAAGCGATCGCATCTCTAAAAGTTGATTATTGTAAAACTCGCAGTCAGATTAGCCAGGAAAAAGACGTTCGAGAGCAATTATTGCTTCAAAGGCAATGGTTATGTAAGTTTTTCTCTGTACTGGGTTATGAGTTTAAACCGACGGAGAAAGTTGTAGAAGACGATGAAATAATTCCTGTAGTTGCCGAGGTTAGTAAGAGTAACGGACAGCCTTTACTGTGGATTATTGAGGCTATTTCCGAGACAGAAGAAGCAGTTGATGTCTTATCTCTTAGCTTAAATGAAAATCAGTTTGAAAGCGATCGCTCAGAGCAACATCTAAATCCCGAACTACTCAACATTGACTTTGAAGACTTAATTTCTGACTATATTTTTGCTCAAGACGATCCGCCTCGTTGGATTATTTTGGCTGGTATGCACCAAGTAGTTTTGCTAGATCGCTTTAAGTGGAATGCTTCGCGGTTGTTGCGTTTTGACCTAGAGGAAATTCTTGCCCGTCTGGATAATAATGCCCTGCAAGCTAAGGCGATTTTACTCCATCGCGAACATACTTGTCCTAGTGAGGGAACAGCTTTACTAGATGAGTTGGATGAAAATTCTCACAAACACGCTTTTTCTGTCTCCGACGATCTTAAGTATGCGCTGCGGGAGTCGATTGAGTTATTAGGTAATGAGGCGGTTTGGTATAAGCAAAATAAGCTTCATGAAGGAGTATTCAAAGGAAAACTGGATGAAGGACAGCTAACTCTAGAATGCCTGCGGTATATGTATCGCCTGTTGTTTCTCTTTTACATCGAGGCGCGTCGAGAATTGGGTTATGCGCCGATGAATTCGGATATCTACCGTCAGGGGTATAGTTTAGAGTTTTTGCGTAATCTCGAACAAGCAGAGTTACGCACTACGGAAGATACGGAAGGCTATTTTATTGATGCTTCGATTACAAAGCTGTTTAAATTGGTTTGGGAGGGATTTCCTGAAGGTGATGAGAATTTTAGTCTTAATTTAGAGCAGAAAGAAATTACCCACGATACTTTTGAACTAAAAGCGTTGAAAAGTCATCTCTTCGATCCTGCGCGTTTATTTCTACTCAATAAAGTCAAGTTTCGTAACGTGGTTTTGCGTCGCGTAATTGAGTTAATGTCTCTTTCTAGAGCGAGTAAAGGTAAAAGAAGAGGGCGTATTTCATATGCCCAGTTGGGAATCAACCAATTAGGTGCGGTTTACGAAGCTTTACTCTGCTTTCGGGGGTTTTTCGCGGAAGAAGATTTGTATGAGGTTAAGTCAGCCAAAGAGAAGACTACTGATGAATTAAAGGTGGCTTATTTTGTTAAGTTACCAGATTTAGAAAACTATACCGAGGAGGAACGAGTTTTTAATGATGACGGTACGCCGAGATGTTATCCCAGGGGTACTTTTATCTATCGTTTAGCGGGACGAGATCGCCAAAACTCCGCTTCTTACTATACTCCCGAATCTTTAACTCGTTGTTTGGTCAAATATTCCCTCAAGGAGTTACTCAAGGATAAAAAGGCTGATGATATTCTCAAGTTGCGTATTTGTGAGCCAGCAATGGGGAGTGCTGCGTTTTTGAATGAAGCGATTAACCAATTAGCCGAGGCTTATTTAGAATTCAAACAAAAAGAATTAGATCGACGTATCAAACAAGAAAATTATCTGCAAGAAAAGCAGAAAGTCAAAATGCTGTTGGCGGATCGTAATGTGTTTGGCATTGACTTAAATCCCGTCGCGGTTGAGTTGGCGGAAGTATCTTTATGGCTCAATTCTATTTATCAAGGGGCGCACGTACCTTGGTTTGGAATGCAGTTACACTGCGGTAATTCTTTAATTGGGGCGCGTCGTCAAGTTTACGACACCAGTTTAGTTCCTCAAAGTAACAGACACAAAAACTACTGGTATGATAACGAACCCAAACGAGTTTTATTAACAGAAGAATTACCAGTTAAGACTATCTTTCATTTCCTGTTACCCGATCCAGGAATGGCTAACTATACCGACAAGGTAATCAAACAATTAGCACCAGACAATATCCAAAAGATTAAAGATTGGCAGAAGGAATTTTGCAGAGAAGCTTACAGTGAATTTGAAATCGAACAGTTAGTTAGCTTGAGCAAAAAGATCGATCAACTTTGGCAACGCCATGTCAAAGAACAGCGTAAGATGCGAAACCGCACCACCGATCCTTTATCTGTTTTTGGTCAGGAGGATGATGAGCTAAAACGTAGCAGCTTGAGCATGAAAGATAAGATTGTGGCTCAAGAAAGAATGTCCGAAGGTGTGGGTAATTCCAGTGCCTATCGGCGATTAAAACTGGTGATGGATTATTGGTGTGCTTTATGGTTTTGGCGCATCGAACAAGCCGATTTATTACCTAGCCGTAGTGAATATTTGATGGAGCTTGCTGTCATTTTAGGAGAAATGCCCATCGCCCCTGAAAAACAGTTAGATATTCCTTTATTTCCTGAAACTACACCCCCAGAAGAAGCCAAAGAATTTATTGCTAAATATGGTTCGGTAGATTTAAAAATGCTTTGTAGTCGCTTTCCGCGATTGCAGTTAGTAGAAGAAATAGCCAAAGAAAAAAGATTCTTTCATTGGGAATTAGAATTTGCCGATATTTTTGCCGATAATAATGGCTTTGACTTTATTTTAGGTAATCCACCTTGGATAAAAGTTGAGTGGAAAGAAGGTGATGTTTTAGGTGATGCCGAACCTTTATTTGTATTACGAGGTTTTACTGCTAGTAAGCTAGGAAAATTAAGAGAAGAAACTTTGACTAAATATTCTCAATTAAAACCTGATTATTTTAATGTTTATGAAGGTTTAGAAGGTACGCAAAATTTTCTTAATGCTTTTCAAAACTATCCTTTATTGGTCGGTCAAAAAGCTAACTTGTATAAATGTTTTATTCCTCAAAGTTGGTCAAAGAGTCATAAAAAAGGGATACAAGCTTTCATTCATCAAGAATCAATCTACGATGATCCAAAAGGTGGTATTTTTAGACAATCAATTTATCAACGCCTTAAAGCTCATTTTCAATTTATTAATGAGTTACAACTTTTTCCAGACATCGATCATCACAATAAATATAGTATTAATGTTTATGGAGAAAAGTCGAAAACCGTATTTTTTAAAAACATATCTAATTTATTCTTAACTAAAACTATTGATGCTAGTTTTGAACATGATGGTAAGGGTAATGTTCCAGGAATAAAAGACGATGAAAATCAGTGGAATACAGATAATCATCTTAAAAGAATAATTGAGATCGACGAACAAAAACTAAAATTGTTTGCTCAACTTTATGATGGAGAAAATATACCTGCTTTACAAACTCGCCTTCCAGCACTTCATTCTCAACAATTATTAAGTGTATTAGAAAAATTTGCAATTCAACCTCAAAAATTAAGTCATTTAAAAGAGAACTACTTTAGTACATCTTGTTGGAATGAAGTGAATGCTCAAAATGATGGAATTATTAAGAGACAAACTTGTTTTCCTAGCTCAACAGAACAATTAATTCTTTCGGGTCCTCATTTTTATGTTGGTAATCCACTGAACAAAACACCAAGAGAAGTTTGTACCGCAAATAGCCATTATAATGTTTTAGATTTAACAAGTATTTCCAATGAATATTTACCACGAACTAATTATTTTCTTGCTTGCACTAAGGAAGAATATCGAAGCAAAATACCTCTCGTTACGTGGGTTGAAACGACAACAAATCAATCCAAAAAGTTTACAGAGTATTATCGTTTAGCTTTTCGAGGGATGCTACCTCCTGGCAATGAAAGAACTTTAATCGGTTCAGTTATACCTAAAGGTGTGGCACACATTAATGGCTGTAGAAGTTATGCTTTTGCCGATCAATATATTAATCAATTAACAATTTTTGGCTCTTTTACATATTCTATAGCTTATGACTTTTTAGTTAAAACGACAGGAAAAACAAATCTTCATCAAATACTAGATGATTTTCCATTAATTTACGGTACTTGTTTTGATAACAGTTTAAAAATCCGTTTCTTAACACTTTCTTGCCTAACCACTCACTACGCTGAACTTTGGGAGACGAGCTACACCCCAGAATTCAATCAAGACACCTGGACAAAACAAGACCCCAGATTAAATAACCAATTCTTCCACAACCTAACCCCAAATTGGCAAAGAAACGTTGCCCTCCGCACTGACTACAAACGCCGACAGGCATTAGTAGAAATAGACGTACTCGCAGCAATGGCATTGGGTTTAACCCTAGACGAACTAATCACCATCTACCGCGTGCAATTCCCCGTGATGCGCCAATACGAAAAAGATACCTGGTACGACCAAAACGGGCGCATTGTCTTCACTTCTAGTAAAGGACTTCCAGGGGTAGGCTTCCTTCGTACTGCACCCAGAGGCGAAACGGGTTGGGAAGATATCAAAGATATGAAGACGGAAACGGTAGAACGCACTATCGAAGATAACACCCTACCAGGAGGAACAGTTACCAGAACCATTGTTTATCAGGCCCCATTCGATCTTTGCAATCGCGAGGAAGATTACAAGATTGCTTGGTCAGCTTTTAAACAAAGATTCGCTAATCAGGAGGTTAAAGCATGATACCATCCGTTCTTGCCTCCGAAATTCAAGCCAGTATTACAGACTTCCTCAAGACCGAATTTCGCTCATCTTCTCCTGGTTTTGAGGATTTAATCGATCGCTTTTTGGCAGAACCAGAAGCCATCTTTAAAGGACCATATTTATCTACCAGTTTGCCTTTTAGATCGGGAACTGCGGGAGCTAACTATTTTCCCGACGTACCGATGGCTTTTCCTCCCCACCGACATCAAGAGCAGGCGTTCGGGCGACTGCAACACCCTAACTATCAGTCAACTATTGTCGCTACTGGGACGGGTTCGGGTAAAACTGAATGTTTTATGCTGCCTATCCTCGATCATTGTTTTAAATATCGAGGCGAACCAGGTATCAAAGCAATCCTAGTCTATCCGATGAATGCTTTGGCTACCGACCAAGCAAAAAGATTAGCGCAGCTAATTTGGCACAATTCTAACCTTAAAGGTTATGTTACGGCGGGTTTATTTGTGGGGGAAAACGAACGCGAACCTACTTCAGTAATGACAGAAACGGGAGTAATTACCAGTAAAGATATTCTGCGCCAACGTCCCCCAGATATCTTGTTAACCAACTATAAAATGTTGGATTATCTGTTAATTCGTCCCAAAGACCGGGGTTTATGGGTGGGTAATAGTCCCGAAACTCTGCGTTATTTAGTTGTAGATGAAATCCATACCTTTGATGGCGCACAGGGAACGGATTTAGCCTGTTTGATTCGTCGTCTCAAGGCTCGTTTGCAAACACCCGCGAATTATTTGGCTTGTGTGGGAACTTCAGCAACTTTAGGCGGAAATAAAGACACGGGGAATGAATTAATAAGCTATGCGGGAAAGATATTTAATGAGACATTCAATAATAACTCTATCGTTACCGAAGATAGGTTAAGTGCAGCAGAGTTTTTAGCCGATGCCTTTATCGATCCTCAACCAGTACCCAGTCCAGATTTACTAGACTCGTTACTACCGCAAAACTATGAGAGCGTAGAGAAGTATATCCGCGCTCAATATCAACTCTGGTTTAATTATCCCCTAGAAGATGATTGGGATGAAACAGACTGGCGCATCGATTTAGGCGATCGCTTGAAGTCTCTTCCCATCGTTCATAACCTGCTAAAAATCCTTTCAGGCAAACCAACTTCCTTGCCTTCTCTATGGACGCAATTGAGTCGTAAAATGCGTCTGCCAAATAGTACGGATACAACCTATCAAATTGCTTTATTTACTAGCCTAGCTGCTTTATTTTCCATTGCACGAGACATCAATAACCGTCCTTGGGCTAATATTCGTATACAGCTATGGCTGAGAGAATTACGGCGTATGGTAGCTGATATAAGCGATCGCCCTGCACTAACTTTTGCTGACGATCTGACTACGGAAGAATCGGGGAAAAGCTTACCTGTAATTCACTGTCGTGAATGTGGGGCTACTGGTTGGGGAAGCTTACGGCGCAAACAAAATGACCAACAGCTAGATTGCGATCTCAGAGCTTTTTATACGGCATTTTTTAATCGTAATCCTTTAACTGCTTTTGTTTTTCCCATTAAAGACAATGAAAAATACGAAACGGACATCTCACTGGGGCGAGGCAACCTCGCCCCCCGTGTCCTTGAGAAAGAAAGAATTGAAAGCAAGCTATGCCAGGACTGCTTGAGGTTAAATATTTCCAAAGCTACTTACTGTCATACCTGTAATGGGAAAAACTTACTTTCGGTTATCGAACCGAATATGGTGCAAGAGAAGAGTAAAAACGGCTCTAAATGGCGAGAAACCAGTCATGATTGCCCCTTCTGTAAGGCTAAGAATAATCTAGCTATCTTGGGTTCTCGTGCTGCTAGTTTGGCTAGTGCTGCTATTGGTACGCTGTTTGCTTCTACCTATAACGACGATCGCAAATTAATTACCTTTTCCGACTCCGTACAGGATGCTGCCCATCGCGCTGGTTTCTTTGCTGCCCGTACTTTTAGGACTACTTTACGTACCGCTATCAAACAGTATTTGGATGAACGGGGTAATGACAAATACTTAGAGCAAATTATTCCCGAATTTAAACAATATTGGCAAGAAAAACTAGGTTCGGATACTGATTATGTAGCTACCTTTCTGCCTTCAGATTTGGAATGGCTGTATGAATGGGAACAGTTACAGAAGACAGGTAAATGTAGTTCCCAGTTAAAAGAATATTGCGATCGCCGTTTGGACTGGGAAATTATCTCAGAACTCAGTCTTAAAACTTCTTTTGGCGGTTCATTAGAACAGACAGGGACTTGTGCAGTAGGGCTTAATCTCGAACAGTTAGACAAAGCTACAGCAGAAGTATTAATTAAGCTGCAAAACGAACTGGGACTGCATCATATAAACAATGACAGGGTAAAACAGTTTATCTTGGGCATTTTTTATCATATGAGACAAAAAGGAGCAATCTTACATCCTCTTACCAAACAATACATCGAACAGGATGGCAATATTTTCCTCTTGCAAAAACCTACTTTTATGCCCAACATGGGACCCGCTTCGATTAAACCTAGCTATCCCATAGAAGCGAGAAACCACGAGGAATTTGAACCAGTTATTATCAAAAACTCTACGTGGTGGGAAAATTGGGCAGTTAAAAACTTCTTTGACACTCAGGATTATAACTTCTTTGACACCCAGGATTATTCTTTAATTGGCGCACAGACACCCGCTATTTATCAATATACTTTCAATACTCTAGTTGAGTTTGGTCTTTTAGGCGATCGCTATACCAATAAAAACGCTAAAGTCTGGGGAATCGAAACTACAGCTTTAAATCTTGATACAGACACTAAGCATTTATCTTGTTCTAGCTGTCATCACTCTGTTGTCACTGACAATAGCGAACTATCCTATTGGAATGGAATGTCCTGTTTACAATCGCAGTGCTTAGGACATTATGAGGAAAGAACAGCAAAATTAAACTTCTACAAAAATCTCTACTCTAAAGGTAATGTACGACGTATCTTTGCCCAAGAACATACGGGACTATTAGAAAGAGAAGTCAGAGAAGAACTAGAACGTCGCTTTATTGCCAGTCAACATCGTTCTGACCCCAATTTACTCTCTGCCACTTCTACCTTGGAAATGGGGATTGATATCGGAGATTTATCCTCAGTCTTACTCTGTTCCATTCCTCCCCAACAGGCAAACTATCAGCAAAGAATCGGACGGGCGGGAAGAAGAGACGGTAATGCCTTTATCACTACCATTGCTAACGGTACAAATCATGACCTCTATTTCTGGTCTAATCCTCTAAAAATGATTGCGGGAGGAGTAGAAACCCCAGGTTGTTATCTTGATGCTTCGGCAATTCTCCAACGTCAGTTAACCGCTTACTGTCTTGACTGTTGGATCGGTGATTCGAGCAAAACCCCAGATTTACCAGAAATCTTTAATCGAGTTCTAGCACCAGTACAGCAGGGGGACATTAACCGCTTTCCCTATACTTGGTTAAACTATATCGATCGCGATCGAGAACAACTATTATCTGGCTTTATTCGGCTATTTGATGCAGAAATAGATAAAGATACCAAAGAACAACTAGAACTTTTCATTACTCAGGGAGAGCAAGAAAAAGGCGGTTTGCGGTGGCGTATCCTCAATCGACTACAGGAAGTAGTTGAGGAACGGAAAAGACTGCAAAATCAAATCAAAACCCTTGGTCGTCGCATCAAAGATAAAGAAAAAGGTGCTAAATCGCAAAACTTTGAGGCTGAATTAGATGAATTAAAGCTAGAAAGAAAAGGCTTTATGAAATTAGTAGAGCTTATCAACAAAAAAAATACTCTTAACTTCTTCACCGACGAGGGTTTACTACCTAACTATGCTTTCCCCGAAGCTGGCGTAACCCTCAAATCGATCATCTGGCGCAGAAGTAACCAGCCCAATAATAAATACGAAACCCGCCCCTTTGAATACGAACGTCCAGGGGCATTAGCTATCAAAGAACTCGTTCCCTCCAGTACCTTTTATGCTGAAGGTCGTAAGGTTAGAGTAGACCAGATAGACGTAAAACTGTCTGAAATAGAAGAATGGCGTTTTTGTCGTAACTGTAGCTATGCTACTCTCAATATCCATAAAACAGCAGACCAAAAAACCTGTCCGCGCTGTGGAGATACCATGTGGGCTGACGAAGGGCGTAAACGCAAAATGATTCGTCTGCGTCAGGTAATGGCAACTACAGGCGATCGCAAAAGTCGGATTGGAGATGACCGAGACGATCGCAATCCTTCATTTTTTAGCAATCAGCTACTAGCTGATTTTGCCCCCGAAGCCAGAGAAAAGTCTTATCTAATTGACTCAGAAGAATTTCCCTTTGGCTTTGAATTCCTCTCGCGGGTTAACTTCCGTGAAATCAATTTTGGTCAAATCACCAATCAAGCTGAAACAGTAGAAATAGCAGGTGAAGCTCGTCCGAGGGGCGGGTTTAAAATCTGTCGTGAGTGTGGCAAAGTTCAAGATAGGGAAGATCAAGCCAATCATACTCTAGCTTGTAAGAAAGACGATAACCCGAAAAACTTTATTGATGTCCTGTATCTATTCAGACAGTTTGAATCAGAAGCAATTCGCATTCTAATGCCCGTCGATACCATCAATTCTTCTCAACAGTTACCCTCATTCCTAGCTGCTTTACATCTAGGACTAAAACTACACTTCCAGGGCAAAGTAGACCATCTTCGTACTTTAGTCAGTGAAGAACCCGTTGCTAATAGTTCCCGCAGAAAACCCTTCCTTTTCCTCTACGATACCGTTCCTGGGGGGACTGGCTATCTCAAGCAGCTACTTCGTAATCCTCAAGAAATAATATCAGTTTTAGAAAAAGCTTTAGCTGTTCTGGTTAGCTGTAGTTGTGATGATGGTTGCTATGAATGCGTTTACGCCTATCGTAACAACTTCGAGCAGGACAATACTAGTCGTAAAAGCGCGATCGCCGTTTTAAATGACATTATCACCCGCAAAGATAAAATTACTCTATCTCAGCCTGGATTATCAGAAGTAAAGCTAAATGCCTTATTTGATAGCGTTTTAGAACAACGTTTCATTGATGCCTTAGCTCGTTATCGCCATGAGGATAAACCAACTACTTTGCGTAAAGAAGTAATCAACGGCAAACCTGGTTATTTGCTTTCTATCGGCGAACAAACCTGGCAAATCGAACCCCAGGTAGAACTAGGACAAAATGATGGAATAGCTATTCCCAGTCGCGCTGACTTCGTATTCTATCCTGCCAAAGAATCTCTAGATATCAAACCCATTGTTGTCTTTACCGATGGTTGGGAATATCATCGCGATCGCTTATCACACGACTTTCAACAAAGAATGGCGATCGCTAAAAGCGGAAATTTTCATGTTTGGTCGCTTACTTGGTCTGATGTTGAATCTCAGTTTAATTCCCAATCAGGTGCTTACGTCAATCTCCTAACTCAAGATATCAGTAGCTTGTTTCGTACCAATCAAAATAAACTTCACGAACAATATAAGTGCGAACAATTACGCCCCTTAAAAGACAAAGATAGTTTTACATGGTTGGTTAACTTTCTCAAGCTACCCGATCGCAATCTATGGCAACGTTGGGCATTACTCAGAACCCTGGCATACATCAATCCTCAAGCACAGTGCGATCGTAACCTTTGGGAACAAGAAGTCAGTCAATTAACAGATTCTAAGATAATTAATACATTCGACCTAAACACTTCCTGCCGTTTGGCAAATTTGAGCTGGAAGTCGATACAGCAAAATGACTTAATTCAATCTTATTTTGCGATCGCACCACCAAAGCATAAATCTTCTGATAGTAAAGGTTCGTTAGTAGTTATGTCGATCGGCGATCGCTTTGCAGAAATCGATGATGAAATAGTTAAAGCTTGGACTGGAATATTACGGCAATACAACCTATTCCAGTTTCTCGACTACAGCTATGTAGTTACTTCTCGCAGTTTTGAAACCGAAACAGAACTTGAACCATTATTACTTTCACCGCCAATAGATAAAGAAACTTTTGCCAGTAATAGCAATCCAATTTGGCAAGAAATTAAAGAATTAGTCTTTGATGAAGATGCGATCGCCCTAATCGACTATATGTCAACTCATAACTGGCAAGTACCCGAAGTCGGTTACGAACTTACCGACGATACCGATACCGTAATTGCTGAAGCAGAATTAGCCTGGAGTGAGCGCAATTTAGCCTTAGTCATAGACACCAGCGAAACCGAAATCTTTACCCAGAATCAATGGAAAACTTTCACTATAGCCGAAGTATTGAATGACCCAGAAGCTTTTTACAATGACCATCTAACTTCCTAAACATAAACAAAAAAACTTATTACTTATTACTCATTACTTATTACTTAAAAATGCTAAATCACAATATCCGCATGGCGATCGCCGCCGACTTTTTAGATGCTTTTAGCAAGCTACCCAGACAGACTCAAGCTAAAACCAATTCCTTTATTAGTAAATTCAAGCAAAATCCTACTAGCTCAGGGATTAACTACGAATCAATTCATAATGCTACTGATAAAAACCTCAAATCCGTCAGAGTTGATGGCAGCTATCGAGCGATCGTGCTTAAACCCGAAACTGGTAATACCTATTTACTATTATGGGTGGATAATCACGACGAAGCATACCAATGGGCGCAAAGAAGAGTTTGTAAAATTAATCCCGAATCTGGTGCATTACAAATTATTGATGTCGAAGAAGTAGCAGCAATTGAGCGAGAAATAGCAGCAGACTCTAAAGCATCCAGACAAAAAAGATTTGCCGATATTCGCGATCGTCACCTATTAAGATTGGGAGTTCCAGAAGAATTATTACCAGCAGTTCGGGCTGTCGTTACGGATGATGATGTCGATAAATTAATCTCTAAACTACCAGAAGAGGCTGCCGATGCTATTTTACTACTTGCTGCTGGTTATTCACTTGACGACGTTCTAAAGCTACAAGATAAGCAGAGCGATAAGCCTGACGGCATGGCTTCGCTACTCCAAATTAATACAGAAGACTTTGATACTGCCTTGGAAACCGATGACAGTAAGCGCAGATTCTATATTGTTGAAGATGATGCCGAACTGGAAGAAATGCTGGCAGCGCCTCTCGAAAAATGGCGTG
>JAESFR010000159.1_pt1 | contig 45134 bp, 41 predicted proteins | sample 9266191 | NCBI WGS metagenome assembly JAESFR01 (sample SAMN14503063, study PRJNA617104) | algae metagenome | isolation source: Pleurocapsa minor HA4230-MV1 and co-occurring heterotrophs from cement on... | place: USA: Nuuanu Pali Lookout, Hawaii | collected 2009-07-20
GCTCTGCAAGATCGAGGCATTCTGTGGATGAATGCAACCACGCTCCCCGCCCGGGGAGGCGGCGCCGTAGATCGGGAACAACCACCCCGTCGACGACCACGACTCGCAGTAATTCTGTCGCCCGCTCGCGACTCCGGCAACCGATGCAGGTCCGCACCGGCCCAGGAGGCGCTGCGGAATCTGCTGTCACAGGGGCGTTGCCACCCGAAGGTGGACGGTCGCTGCGACCGGCGTTCGGACTCGATGAACGGGCCGACATACGAGTCTACCGCCTTCGTGATCGGATGGCCGACGCCCTTCGGGCCGGTGTTGCCGGCCTTCCCTGCCCCGCCGCGGCGGCCACCGGTGTGGCGCGGCAGACATGGCCGGACCGCAAGGAGCGACGGGTGCTGCCCGCCGGTCCGGGCGGCAGGTGGTCAGCTGCCCTCGGTCGTCGGGGAGGTCGCCGCGGAGTCCACCGGCGCCGCGGCGTCGCTGCGGATGTCGATGCGCCAGCCGGTCAGCCGGGCGGCCAACCGGGCGTTCTGCCCCTCCTTGCCGATGGCCAGCGACAGCTGGAAGTCCGGCACGATGACCCGGGCCGCGCGGGCCGCGGCGTCGACGACCGTGACCGACAGGGCCCGGGCCGGCGACAGCGCATTGCCGACGAAGGTCGCGGGATCGTCGTCGTAGTCGATGATGTCGATCTTCTCGCCGCCCAGTTCGCTCATGACGGCCCGCACCCGGGAACCCATCGGGCCGATACAGGCGCCCTTGGCGTTGACGCCGGCGACGGTGGGACGGACGGCGATCTTGGACCGGTGGCCGGCCTCCCTGGCGACGGCGGTGATCTCCACCGACCCATCGGCGATCTCCGGCACCTCCAGCGCGAACAGCTTGCGCACCAGGTTGGGGTGAGTGCGGGACAGGGTGATCTGCGGGCCGCGCGGCCCCCGGGACACCGACACCACATAACAGCGCAACCGCTGGCCGTGGGTGTAGGTCTCGCCGGGCGACTGCTCGGCCGCCGGGATGATGCCCTCGACGTCGCCGAGGCTGACCACGACGACTCCCCGAGCGTTGACCTTGGCGTCCGCGGACACCGTGCCGGTGATGAGATCGTGTTCCCGGCCGGCGAAGTCGCCGAACGTGCGTTCGTTGTCGACGTCCCGCAGCCGCTGCAGGATCACCTGCCGCGCGGTGGTCGCGGCGATCCGGCCGAAGTCCTCCGGGGTGTCGTCCCATTCCCGGACGACCTCGTGCGCGGACTCGCTGGTCTCGGCCGTTTCCTGCGCCCAGACGGTGATCGCGCCGGTCTTCCGGTCGATCTCCACCCGGGCGTGCGGGGCGTGACCATCGGTGTGCCGGTAGGCCGTCAGCAACGCCGACTCCAGCGTCTCGATCAGGGAGCCGAGCTCGATGCCCTTCTCCTTCTCCACGGCCCGCAATGCCGCAATGTCGACGTTCATGGTTTCGCTTTCCTCCTGCGGGCGGCGCTGTCGCCGTCCGCGTTCTGCACATCTGACACGACCGGGTCGCCGTCGACGGTGTCGTCGTCCGAGTCGGCGTCGTCGAGGACCTCGGCGTCGTCGAGGACCCCGGCGTCGTCGAGGACCCCGGCGTCGTCCGGCTCGTCCGGCTCGTGGGTGTCGTCGAGCGCCACCGGCTCCGCCGGTGCCCGCACCCCGAGCAGCTCCAGCACCGCCGCGGGCGGCGGGCTGAACTCCACCTCCACCCGCGCCTTGGCGATGGATGCGATCGGCACCTGCTGCTGGGTGATCCCTCGACGCCCGGACAGGACGAGGGTCACCGTGGCGTCATCGGCGGCCAGTACGTGCCCGGTGAGTTCCTTGCCGTCAGTGGTGGTCAGCGCGACCAGCCGGGTCCGCGCCCGGCGGAAGTGCCGCGGCAGGGTCAGCGGGCGGCCGACACCGGGGCTGGTCACCTCGAGGGTGTACGGCGCGGACCCCGTCGGGTCGGACTCACCGGCCTCGTCGAGCCGGGCGGAGATCGCCCTGCTGACCTCGGCGGCGGCGTCGAGGGTCACCCCGTCGTCACCGTCGATGACGACCTTGACCACCCTGCGGCGACCTGCCAGGCGGACGGCGAGGTCCTCGAGGTCGTACCCGGCCCCGGTCACCACCTCGGTGACCACCTCACGAAGCCGACTGTCGTCGCCGGTGCCCATCGTTGCCTCCTCCGGTCCGCCAACGGCGACTGAGCGGCCCGCGGTGTCGAGTTGTAGAGCTGTCCGGTCCGCCCACTGCGTCGGGGACCAGTGCGGAAGCCTATCGGGCTTCCCGCCGCCCGGTTCGCCCCACGATCGACCGGCAGCGACCACTGCCGTGCGGTGTGTCACAGGTGGTCCACCGCGGTGGGCCGGCCGGGTCGCTCCTGCGCCGGTCGTGTTGCACGTCGGGTCGACCGGGCGGCGGCTGTCATGATGGGCGGGTGGTCACAGCTCCTCGCGCACCGATCTCGCGGCGCAGCCTGTTCGCCGGTGTCGGCGCCGTGGCGGCCGGTGCTGCGCTGTCGGCGTGCGGTTTCTTCTCCTCCGACGACACCCAACCGTCGACCGTCACACTGAACCCCGGTGCCCTGGACCCGATCAACGGGCTGATCGCGACCACCCGGCTGCACCTCATCCGGCTGAACGCCGCGATCGCCGCCGACAAGGCCGACGCCGCGCGACTGACCCCGCTGCGGGACGACCGGCAGGCCCAGCTGACCGCGCTGGAGAAGGAGTACGCCCGGGTCAATCCGTCGGCCTCGGGCGCGCCGAACAGCGGCGCCGCCGCGCCGACCACCGGCGCGGTGACCCTGCCGGAAAACCCGGAGGAAATCATCTCAGCGGTCCGCGGTGACGCAGCCACCGCGCAGGTGCAATTCACCGACGCGATCTCGGCGGCCACCCGCTACCGCGCCGCCCTGTACGGCTCGATCGCCGCATCGCTGGCCAGCCACCGGGCGGTGCTGGCATGACCAGTCCCGCACCCACACCCGGCAGTCCAGATCCCGACGCCGGTGCCGGCGGCTCGGTCGACCCGTCGGCGTCCGCCTCCTCGGCGCCGGCCGCCCCCACCAGCGCCGCACCGCCGGGCCCGCTCACCCCCGACGCGGTGAAGGCGCTGCAGGGTGCGTTGTCCGCCGAGCAGGCCGCCGTCTGGGCGTACGGGCTGGTCGCGGCCTACGCCAGGGACCAGGCGGCGATGATCGCCGAAGCGCGCTCCGGCCATCTGCTCCGCCGGGACTCGACCACCGCCCGACTCACCCAGGGCGGCGCCACCCCGCCGGAACCCGCTGCGGCGTACAAGGTCTCGGTCGACGTCAAGGACCCTGCGTCGGCGCTCCAACTCGCCATGGACATCGAGACCGACGCCGCCGCCGGCTGGCGCCTGGTGATCGGCTCCACCGATGACCCGGAACTGCGCGGCTTCGCCCTGGCCGGACTGTCCGACGCGGCGGTCCGGCTCGCGATGTGGAAGCAGGTCGCCAAGATCAACCCGACGACCGTGCCGTTCCCCGGCCAGGACTGAGCTCGCGCGGCCCCCCGGGCGGCGTGCACCTCCAGACGGCCGGGCCCGACGCCGAAGCGTTGTCGCCTAGGCGCTTTCGTCCCGCATGTGTCCCGTGCGGGCGAGCGTGACCACCTCGCCGGCCACCTCCGCCAGGGAGACCTCCCGCTTGTCGCCGGCGGCCCGGTCCCGCAGCTCCACCACGCCGGACGCCACCCCGCGGCCGACCACGACGATGGTCGGCACCCCGATCAGCTCGGCGTCGGTGAGCTTCACGCCCACCGAGGCGTTGCGGTCGTCGAGCATCACCCGGATCCCGACGGCGTCGAGCGCGCGCGCGAGATCCTCACCGGCCTCGGCGATCTCGGGTGTCTTGCCGGCGATGACGACATGGACGTCGGCCGGCGAGACCTCCCGCGGCCAGATCAGACCGCGGTCGTCGTGCGAGTTCTCGGCGATCGCGGCGACGGCGCGGGAGACCCCGATGCCGTACGACCCCATGGTCACCGTCACCAGCTTCCCGTTGATGTCGAGCACCTGCAGTTCGAGTGCCTCGGCGTACTTGCGGCCGAGCTGGAAGATGTGCCCCATCTCGATGCCGCGCGCACTGACCAGCGCGGAGCCGCACACCGGACACGGGTCCCCGTCCCGGATCTCGGCGGCCTGGATGGTCCCGTCGGCCGAGAAATCCCGCCCGGCAACCAGTCCGATGACGTGGCGCCCGGCGGCGTCGGCACCGGTCACCCAGGCACTGCCGTCGGCAACGGTCGGGTCGAGCAGGTAGCGGATGCCCGACGCCCGCTCGGTGCCGAGCACGCCAGGCCCGATGTACCCCTTCACCAGAGCCGGATTCGCCGCGAAGTGGGCCTCGGTGAACGCCTCCACCTCGGCGGGCGCGACCTGGGCCTCCAACCGCTTGGGGTCGACCTCGCGGTCCCCGGGCAGGCCGATCGCCAACGGTTCGGTGCTGCCGTCGGGCAGCCGCAGCAGCACCACCACGTTCTTCAAACTGTCCCCGGCCGCCCACGGCCGGTCGGCACGCGCGAACCGCTCGTTCAGCAGGGTCACCAGCGTGTCGATCGTCGGGGTCTCCGGGGTGTCCTCGACATGGGCGGGACCGAAGCCGGACGCGTCCATGGGCGCCGCTTGCGGCACCTGCACGGCCTCCACGTTGGCCGCGTAGTTGCAGTGGGTGCACCGGACGTAGGTGTCCTCCCCGACCTCGGAATCGGCCAGGAACTCCTCGGAGGCCGAACCGCCCATGGCACCGGACATCGCCGCGACGATCACGTAGTTGAGGCCGAGCCGGTCGAAGATCCGGATGTAGGCGTCACGGTGCCGCTGGTAGGAGGCGACCAGCCCGGCGTCGTCCATGTCGAAGGAGTACGAGTCCTTCATGACGAACTCGCGGCCGCGCAGGATGCCGGCGCGGGGCCGCGCCTCGTCCCGGTACTTGGTCTGGATCTGATACAGGGCCAGGGGCAGCCCCTTGTAGGAGGAGAAGATGTCCTTGACCAGCAGGGTGAACATCTCCTCATGCGTCGGCCCGAGCAGGTAGTCGGCACCCTTGCGGTCCTTGAGCCGGAACAGGTTGTCCCCGTACTCGGTCCAGCGGCCGGTGGCCTCGTAGGGCTCGCGGGGCAGCAGCGCCGGGAAGTGCACCTCCTGCGCACCGATCGCGTCCATTTCTTCGCGCACGATGCGCTCGATGTTGCGCAGCACCCGGTATCCCAGCGGCAGCCAGCTGTAGATGCCGGGGGCGGCGCGGCGGATGTAGCCGGCGCGCACCAGCAGCCGGTGGCTGGGCACCTCGGCGTCCGCCGGATCCTCGCGCAGGGTGCGAAGGAACAGCGTGGACAGGCGTGTGATCACCGCGGTACTCCCTGGTCAGTTCGTGCTCATCGCCGTCTTGAGGCTCCGGGGCGGAGCACGGCGGTGCCGCCGGCAGCAGCGCCGGTCAGCCTAGTGCGCGGCAACGACCCCGCCGGTCGGCCGCAGCCGCCCGTCAGATGCGCTTTCCGAGCAGTGTGCTGCGATCGAGGACGGCGAACTCGGCCCGCTGGTAGATCCGGCCGGCACCGGTCGGCGAGTCGGCATCGACATCCAGCTCGGCGCAGCGGTAGCCGTCGGCGGCCATCCCGCGCAGCGTCGTGGCGATCAGCGCGGATGCCACGCCACGCCCGCGGGCCCGGCGCAGCGTACCGATCCGGGCGAGGTACCCGGATCGGAAGCCGCGGAGCTCGGTGTCACCGTCGTACTCCAGCGACAGCACGAACCCGACGATGTCGTCACCGGCCGGGTCGCCGACGGCAGAATCGCCATCGTGCGGGTCGCCGGCAGCCGGATCGGCGCTGGCCACCGCGACCCAGGAATGGGCGGGGCGGGCGGCCACGGACGTCGAGAACTCCGCCCGCCACATGTCCAGGTCCATCGGCGTCGATCCCCAGTGGTCGGCGAAGGATTCGTTCGACACCCGCAGCAGCGCCTGCTCATCGGTGTCCCGGTACGGCCGGATTCGGATGCCGGTCGGGAGGTCGATCTCGGGCAGGGCACCGGTGAGTTCTCGGCGCATCCGGAAGAAGTACCGCCACGGGCGGTACCCGTTCGCCTGCATCAGCCGTACGGCACGCCGTCGATGGTCGTGGACGAAGACCTTGAACTCGAGGGGATTGCCAGGTGCGGCCCGGTCCCGGTCGCGCACCGCGGCCGCCTCCAGCTCGGCGACGATCCGGCGGCCGACGCCCCGACCGGTGTGCTGCGGCAGCACGCCGCCGATGAGCGTGGCCTTGAACACCGGTTCCCGGGACCGGACCGACAACAGGCCGAACCCGATGAGCCGCTCCCCGTCGAACAGGCCGACGCTGGACTGCTGCAGGTCCACTGCGGGCGACTGCAGCAGCTCGAGGGCGTCGGCCTCGGAGTACAGCTCGTCGGTCGGCTCGTCGGCCTCCAGTGCCGCGTGCACCGCCGCGATCGCGGAGGCGTCCTGCACCGTCAGGGCGCGCCCGCTCAGTGTGATCGTCATCGTTCGAACGGTAATGACGGACCGGACCGTTGACGACGCAATAAACCGCGGATGTGCCGCGCGGTGACGGGCACGGCGGGACGGCGTCGCCGCGATCGCCGTGATGGGTCGTTCGGCCCTGGCCGGGTGGTCGCGACCACCGCACAGTGAGTGGGCGAAGCGGTGCGGGTGACCGGCCGCGATGGTGCCCGGGGGAGTGCGGACAGGTGTGACGCGCCCCCGTCGGGGGAAGTACGGCTGACGCCGGAGAGGAAGACAGCGATGACATCGTCACGACAACTGGACCGTTCCGGGCTCGGCGTGCTGACCGTCGACGAGTGCGTGGACCGGCTGCGCGCCGCCAGGGTGGGCCGGCTCGCGTTCTTCGATGACGGCGAACCGATGATCCTTCCGGTCAGCCACGGGATGGACGGCAATGCCGTGGTCTTCCGGACGGCGCCCGGATCGAAGCTGCTCGTCGCCGAACAGGAGACCGCCGTGGCCTTCGAGGCGGACGGCATCGATGCCGACCGGCGGGCCGGCTGGAGCGTCGTGGTGCGCGGGATCGCCCGGACCGTCGAGTCGCGCGGCGAGATCGCCCGGCTGTCGTTGCTCGGGGTCTGGCCGTGGGCCGACATGGCCGAACGCAGTCACTGGGTGCGGATCACCCCCCGGACCATCACCGGCCGGGTGGTGGTGCACCCAGCGTGGTGAAGGCGTTGGCGGACGGGTGATGTGACGTCGTCGGCGAATGTCGGCGCGCGCGGTTAGCAAGCGTCCAGCTAACCTGCTAACCAGTGCGGCCCGTGGGTTGTGTCCGCGGCGACCGGCGTCGCGACGATGGGGGCAGGCAGTGGCATCGACAGGTTCCGAAAAGGTTCTCGCAGCGCGGGGTGAACGCCCGCACAAGCGGCTGGGTCGCGTCGACCCCGGCGCGGCCGTGGCCGGCCGGACCGAGGCGGATGTCGACGCCGCCCTGCGGCAGCTTCCGTCGCAAGGATCCAGCAACGGGTGGACGAACCGGCGCAACCGCGCGCTGCTGGTGCTGTCCCAGGTTGCCGGACTGCGGCCGGACAGCATCGTGGAACTGACGGCCGGCGACATCTCCGTCTCCGGCGGCGTCGCCACCATCCGCACGCCCGGTGGCACGACGACGCTGCGCCGGGACGACGACGTGCTTCTGTGCGGGCCGTGCGCCCTGGCCCGCTGGCTGCACGCCCTGGACCTGACGGTCGTCCAACCCGCATCCGTGGCCGCATCGGTGGTCGCCCGCTCGGCACCGCTGACGGCACGTTCTCCACACCTGTGCGACGGCGAGCTGGCACTTTCGGCGGCGACCAGCCGGTTGCCGGTGCTGCCGCCGACAGATCCGTGGGGGCCGCATCGCCAGGTGACCCGGGTCGCCGTCCCCGCGCACAGCACGGCCGCCGTCCCGGCGCAACGCACGACCGCCGACCCGCGAGCAGCCGCGCAGCTCATCAAGAGAACCGGCACGCTGCGCCTGTCCAAATACGCCGACGCCCTGGAATCCGGTGCGGCGCAACGACTCCGGCACAACCTGGAGAGCACCGTGGGTGAGTTTGCGGGCGCCCGGCGGAGCAACTGACGGCGCACCGCCCAGCGCACTCCGCCTCCAGGGACAGTCACCGCACACCGGGCGGCGACTCTCCCCGAAGGCGCCTGCCAAGGCGGCGCTATCCGCATTTTTGTCTGGATCGAGCGTGTGATCACCGTCACTCGGCTCGTCGGAGCCCGTTAGGTCCGTCACAGCTAGCCTGCTGGAGGAAGCACTCCGGGTGGGCGTTCTCGGGCCACACGGACCCGGACCAACGGGCCCTTCGCCCCTATCTCGCGCCGGCCCTTCGGCAGCAGGCTAAATCGCGCCCTTCGACCGGACGCGGCCACCGATCAAATCTGCGGCGTGGTGGGAGGCACGGAAAACATGCGGGAGGCTTTTGAATACTGTGGATTTCAGCTTTCCGGCCCGGCATTTCAATTCAAATTAGGAGATTTCCAATGAGTAAGGATGTTGTCGTTCTGAGCGCAGTGCGTTCTGCCATTGGTACTTTTGGCGGCGCACTGTCCAACATGGAGCCTCCGGAACTTGCCGGAATCGTGATGAAAGAGGCGATCGCCCTCTCAGACGTTGATGCCGGTTTGATTGGCAATGCTGTGGTGGGCACCTGCGTCCCGACAGACGGGCGTTATGCCTACGTGTCGCGCGTGGCATCCATTCAGGCTGGCATGCCGATGGACTCTATTGCCATGCAGGTCAGCCGTCTTTGCTCCTCAGGTCTGCAGGGCATCGTGACCGCAGCTCAGAACATCATGCTCGGTGATTTTGACTACAGCATCGGCGGCGGCGTTGAAGTCATGTCGCGCGGTGCTTACACGCTTCCAGCCATGCGTTCAGGTGCACGCATGGGCGACACCAAATCCATTGACCTGATGGTGGCCATCCTGACTGACCCGTTTGGTGCGGGTCACATGGGCATGACGGCTGAAAACCTGGCCACCAAGTGGAATATCTCGCGCGAAGAGCAAGATGCCCTGGCTTGTGAGTCGCAGCGTCGCGCCGCAGCCGCCATCGCCGAAGGCCGTTTCAAGTCACAAATCGTGCCGATCGTCCAGTCAACCCGCAAGGGTGACGTGGTTTTTGACACCGACGAGCACGTCAGAGGCAACACCACCATGGAGACCCTGGCCAAGATGAAGCCAGCGTTCAAGAAGGATGGAACAGTAACCGCCGGCAACGCCTCGGGCATCAACGACGGTGCGGCCTTCTTCGTGCTGGCTTCCGCCGATGTGGCAGCCAAGGCCGGCAAGAAACCAATGGCCCGCCTCGTGTCTTATGCGGTGACCGGTGTACCCAATGACTTCATGGGCGAAGGCCCGATCTCGGCGACCAAACTCGCGCTCAAGAAAGCCGGTCTGACGCTTGATCAGATGGACGTGATTGAAGCCAATGAAGCCTTTGCTGCGCAGGCGATTGCTGTCAGCAAGGCACTTGGCCTGGATCCGGCCAAGACCAACGTGAATGGTGGTGCCATCGCGCTGGGTCACCCCATCGGCTGCTCAGGCGCTTTCATCGCGACAAAAGCGTTGCACGAGTTGGAGCGCGTCGGCGGCAAATATGCGCTGGTCACCATGTGCATCGGCGGCGGTCAGGGCATTGCGGTGATTTTCGAGCGGCTGTGAGTCTGCCCGGTGCTTGTGCGGTGCTGTACTGAGCGCACCGGAACGCTGACTGCAGGGGTTGCAGCTGTTCCAGAATGTCAGCCGCGATGCTCGAACCAGCAGCGGCAGAGAAAACTTGCCGCTCAGCTGCGCACATCAACCACCGGCTGGCTGCCGAAATCGTCTCGCCGGAGGTATGCCAGCACCCTGGCTGCGGCATCATGTGCGCTGGCAGGCTGGCCCGTAGTTTGAGTTACATGAATTTGATCTGGTCTAAAAGTTCGAAGGTCTGAACAACTCGCTCGATGACGACCGCCGTGTGAACACACGCGGTTGACGAACCGAAAGCGCCCGGCGGATGCCGCTCCGCGGGCGCTCTCGGCTGTTCGGGCGTTGTGGCCGGGTCGCGGACGGCCGGTCCGCTAATTCACTTGCCCACGGTCGACGCGGGCGCCATGCTCGGTTGTGAGGTTCCGTCGAGGGAACCGACTGACGATCAGGAAAGGGGTGCGTCATGACGATTGTCGTTGTGCTGGCCAGTTGCCGACCAGCCGTCATCCAGCACCCGGAACCTGTCTGATCGATCGTCTGCACGGTCCGGGTGCTCCTTTCCTCAGGAGACCTGAAGTGCCACGCATCCGCATCAACCACGCCGGGGACGGTCTCGGCGACGACTACGACGACCTGCACGACAATCTCGACGCGCGTGCCACCCGCAGACGCCGTCGACCCGAGCCCGACACCGGCCCCCGAGTGGTTCGCCAGGGCAAGTCGGGCCGCACGCTGGTAGAGGTCGACGTGCTGGACGCCGACGGGGATCAGCGCGACGTCGCGTCCGGCGCCATCACCTCGCCCGCGCCCTGGTCACCCGGCCGGGACGCCGCCTACTCCAGCTACGACGTCGCCACCCGCGGCCCGACACCCGTCCCGGACTGGGTCGTCACGTCACTTTCCGCTCTGGACACCCCGCTGGGTGTCCTCAAGTCCGGCAAGGAAGCCGACGTCGGTCTGCTGGACCGGTCCCTGCCCGGGGGCCCCGGCTGCCTGCTGGCGGTGAAGACGTTCCGCACCGCCGAACACCGGATGTTCCACCGGGACGCCGGGTACCTGGAGGGCCGGCGGGTACGCCGGTCGCGGGAGACCAGGGCGATGGCCGCGCGCACCTCGTTCGGCCGGGAACTGCTGGCCGGTCAGTGGGCGACCGCGGAATTCACCGCACTGTCCAGGACGTGGAAGGCCGGCGCGCGGGTGCCGTACCCGGTCCAGCTGATCGGGTCGGAGGTGATGATGGAGTTCATCGGCGAGCCGGACGGCACGGCGGCCCCGCGACTGGCGGCCTTCGACGCCGGGACGTCCGACTTCACCGACCTGTGGCACGACCTGGTGTCGACGCTGGAGGTGCTCGCGGAGTCGGGTCTGACCCACGGCGATCTTTCGCCGTACAACGTGCTGGTGAGCGAGAACGGCTGTGTCGTCATCGATCTGCCGCAGGTGGTGGATCTGGTGGCCAACCCGCAGGGCGAGGACTTCCTGCGGCGGGACTGCCGCAACATCGCCGACTTCTTCGCCCGGCGCGGGGTGCTCGCCGCGGACGCCGACACCCTGGCGCTGCATCTCGGCGGCTTGGCCAGGCCCTGACACCACCCCGCACGACGGGGGTCAGGGCAGCCCACCGGGGTGGTGGACCGGCAGGCGATGGTCTTTCGCCGCCGGTAGCCTTCTCGGCGTCGTTCACCGTTGCCGTTCGCACCGCCTGGAGAGGACCACCGTGAGCCTGGACCGACCCGTTGCGCCCGACCCCTACGCTCTCCTGCCGGCAGTGGACTCGTTCCAGGTGACCAGCACCGACATCACCGACGGACGGCAGATGGACCGCCGGTTCGTCTACGGCCCGGGCGATCCCGGCGGGGACAACATCTCGCCGGCCCTGTCCTGGTCGGGCTTTCCGGCGGAAACCCGGTCGTTCGTGGTCAGCTGTTTCGATCCGGACGCACCGACGCCGGCCGGCTTCTGGCACTGGACGCTGGTGGACATCCCCGCCGATGTCACGTCGTTGGCCACCGGCGCCGGGAACTCCGCCGGCGCCATCCCGGCGGGCGCCTTCCACGTCGCGGGCGACTTCGGCACGCACGGGTACGACGGGCCCGCTCCGCCGGCCGGCGACCAGGTGCACCGCTACTACTTCGTGGTGCATGCGGTCGACGTGCCGACGCTCGGGGTGGACACCGACGCCACCCCGACCGTGGTCGCCTTCAACCTGGCATTCCACACCCTCGCGCGGGCAATCATCGTCCCGGTCTTCTCTGTCTGACCACCCCGCGACGCCGGTCCCCGCCTGCAGGGCCGGCGTCGGCATGTGGGCGAGCAGGCACGAGCGGTGGCGGGGGACCCTGCCGACGCACGGTTAGCCTTGTGCAATGCCTCATTTCGATCTGGTGATCGTCGGCGCCGGCTCCGGTAACAGCATCGTCGGCAAGGAGTACCGGGATCTGTCGGTTGCCATCGTGGAGGCCGGCCCGTTCGGCGGCACCTGCCTGAACGTCGGCTGCATCCCGACCAAGATGTACGTCTACCCGGCCGACGTCGCCGAGGCCGCGCGCAACGCCGGCCCGCTCGGGGTCCGGGCAACGGTCGACGCCGTCGACTGGCCGGCCATCCGGGACCGGATCTTCGAGCGCATCGACCGGGATTCCGCCCATGCCCAGGCGTTTCGCGAGGGGCCCAGGTGGCCGAACCTGACGGTGCTGAGCGGGACCGCCCGCTTCACCGGGCACAAGGCGATGACCGTCGACCTCAACGGGGGCGGCTCGGTGGAACTCACCGCGGACCGGTTCGTACTGGCCGCCGGTGGCCGGCCGGTGATCCCCGATGTGCCCGGTCTGGACGAGGAGACCGTCGGCCGCGGCGTCGTGCACACCTCGGACACCATCATGCGGATCGACGCGCTGCCGGCGCGGCTGGTGATCGTCGGCGGTGGGTACATCGCGGCCGAGTTCGCGCACGTGTTCGCCTCTTTCGGCACCACGGTCACGCAGATCGTGCGTGGTTCACGGCTGCTGCGCCGCCACGACGCAGACGTCTCGCAGACCTACACCGCGTTCGCCCAGCGCCGTTACGACCTGCGCCGGGACACCGAGATCTGCGGCATCAAGCCGGCGACGACCGGCGGAGACGGCGTCACCGTGTTCACCGAGGGCCCGTACGGCGAGTCGACGGTCGAGGCGGACCTGCTGCTGCTCGCCACCGGCCGCAGACCCAACAGCGACCTGCTGAACCTGCCCGCCACCGGGGTGCAGGTCGACGACCGGCACCTGATCGCGGTCGACGAGTACCAGGAGACCTCGGTGCCCGGCATCTATGCGCTGGGCGACATCAGCTCCCCGTACGCGCTCAAGCACGTGGCCAATCACGAGGCGCGGGTGGTGCGGCACAACCTGATGCATCCCGACGAGCGGGTACGAACCGATCACCGGGCGGTGCCCGCCGCCGTGTTCACCGAGCCGCAGATCGCCTCGGTCGGCCTCACCGAGGAGCAGGCGCAGCACCGGCAACTGCCCTATGTGGTGGGCCGCCGCGACTACGGCGGCACGGCTGCCGGCTGGGCCCGGGAGGACACCGTCGGTTTCGTCAAGGTGCTCGCCGACCCGGCGACCGGGCTGCTGCTGGGTGCGCACGTGATCGGGCCGGAGGCGGCAACCGTCATCCAGCCACTGATCCAGGCGATGTCGTTCGGCCAGCGGGCGCATGACGTCGCCCGGGGCCAGTACTGGATCCACCCCGCACTGTCCGAGGTCGTCGAGAACGCGCTGCTCGCACTCCCCCGGCCGACCGGCTGAGCAATCGCGCCGGCGGCGTCGGGCCGGTCCGGTGTTTCGCCGTTGCAGGCACGTGGCGTTGACCACTGCCCCGCGGGCGGGGCGCAGAGGGTTCCAACCGCCGTGCCATAGTAGGTAAGCCTTACCTGAAAGCGGCGTGTGCCGCGTGTGTCCCCGACCTGCACCAGGAGATCCCGTGACCCATCGTTCCCGCCCGCTCCGCATCGCGGCGTTCGCCGCGGCGGTGCTCGCCGTCCTGAGCGCGTGCAGCTCCGGGACCGGGTCCGACTCGACCAGCGCGGCCCCGGCGGCCGCGGGCAGCGCCGCCGCCTCGTCGGCAGCGGGATCTCCGTCGGCTGCAGAGGACGAGGGCGAGGAAGCGGTCGGCACCGGCAAGGGCGGGATCGTCGTCTACAACGCCCAGCACGAGAACCTCACCCAGGCCTGGGCCGAGGAGTTCACCAAGGAAACCGGCATTGCCGTCGAGATGCGCAACGGCAGCGACAACGAATTGGCCAACCAGCTGGTCGCCGAGGGATCCGGGTCACCGGCGGATGTGTTCCTCACCGAGAACTCCCCCGGGATGAACATCGTGGAGAAGGCCGGGCTGTTCGCCCCGGTCGACGCCGCCACCACCGCGCAGGTGCCGCAGCAGTTCAACCCGTCGACCGGCAACTGGGTCGGCATCGCGGCGCGCTCGACGGTGTTCGTCTACAACACCGACCTGCTGCCGGAATCAGAGCTGCCGTCGTCGATCATGGACCTGCAGGAGCCGGCGTGGGCCGGCCGGTGGGCCGCCTCGCCCAGCGGCGCCGACTTCCAGGCCATCGTCAGCGCCATCCTGCAACTCAAGGGCACCGACGCCACCTCGGCCTGGCTGGACGCGATGCAGAGCGGCGCAAAGGCCTACCGCGGCAACGGAACCGTGATGAAGGCCGTCAACGCCGGGGAGATCCCGGCCGGCGTGATCTATCACTACTACTGGTACGGCGACCAGGCCGGCACCGGCGAGAACAGCGACAAGACCAAGCTCCTGTACTGGAGCAACGGCGATCCCGGCGCCTTCGTCAGCGTCTCCGGCGGTGGGGTGCTGAAATCGAGCACGAAGCAGGAGCAGGCCCAGCAGTTCCTGAAGTTCGTCACCGGCAAGAAGGGCCAGCAGATCGTGGCGGATACGGTGTACGAGTACCCGATCGGCAGCGACGTCCCGGCGAACAAGGCCCTGAAGCCGCTCGGCGAGTTGCAGCCACCGACCGTCGACCCGGCGAGCCTCAACGGCCCTGAGGTGACGGACCTGATGACCCAGGCAGGATTGATCTGAGCGAGACCGTTCGGGGCGACCCGATCACGTCCGGCAGCGAGCCGGCGGATCGGGTGCTAGCTGTGTCTGCCGCACAGGGAGTCGGTGGGGACCCGCCGGCGAACGGCCGTTCGACGCCCGACGCCACGACCGCACGCCGACCGCGTCCGCCGATGCCTCCGGTGCTGCTGGTGGTGGCGGCGGTCGGGGTCACCGTCCTGTGCCTGGTGCCGCTCGGCTTCATCGCGTTCTCCACGGTGACGGCGGGCACGGACACTGTGCGGCGGTTGATCTTCCGCCCGCGGGTGGGCGACCTGCTGGTGAACACCGGCCTGCTGGTGCTGCTGTCGTGCACCGCCACCGCCGTCCTCGGCACCGCCGCGGCGTATCTGGTGGAGCGGCTGCGGGTGCCCGGATCCCGGGTGTGGGGTGCCCTGCTGGTGGCGCCGCTGGCCATTCCGGCGTTCGTCACCAGCTACGGCTGGGTGTCGGTGTTCCCCGGCATCGACGGCCTCTTCGGCGCCAGCCTGATCATGACTTTGGCGTACTTCCCGTTCGTGTACCTGCCGGTCGCGGCCTCTTTGCGAGGCCTGGACCCGGCATGGGAGGAGCAGGCGAGGACGCTCGGCCTGCACCCGGCCGCGGTGTTCGTCCGGGTCGTGTTGCCGCAGCTGCGACCGGCGATCCTGGGTGGCGCGCTGCTGGTCGGGTTGCACTGCCTGTCCGAGTTCGGCGCTTTCGGCATGCTCCGCTTCGCCACGTTCACCACCGCGATCTACGACCAGTACTCCTCCAGCTTCGCCAGCACCGCGGCGAACATGCTGGCCGTCGTCCTGGTCGTGTGCTGCCTGCTGCTGGTGACGGCGGAATGGTGGCTGACCGGGTCCGCTCGGCAGGCCAGGGTCGGCGCCGGAGTCGCCCGCACCGCCGAGCGGCCCCGGTTGGGCGCCGGCGCCATCCCGGCCGTGGCGTTCCTGGCGGTGCTGGTGGGTGCCGCGCTCGGAGTCCCGCTGTCCAGCGTCGCGTACTGGCTCGGCCGCGGGAGCTCGTCCTGGGCGGATGCGCTGGCCACCTCGCTGACCACCATCACGCTGGCCGGGGCAGGCGCCGTGGTCACCGTGCTGCTGGGCTTCCCGGTCGCGTACCTCGCGGTCCGCTACCGCAACCGGGCGACGGTCCTGATGGAGCGGCTGACGTATGTGTCCGGAGCGTTGCCGTCGATCGTCGTGGCGCTGGCGCTGATCACGGTGACGATCAGGTTCGCCCGGCCGATCTACCAGAGCGTGCTCACCCTGATCGCCGCCTACGCGCTGCTCTTCCTCCCGCGCGCGATGGTCACCCTGCGCGCCGCGCTGCTGCAGGCGCCGCCCGAGCTGGAAGAGGCGTCGCGTGCGCTGGGCGTCGGGCCGCTGCAGACCGTGCGCCGGGTCGTGCTGCCGCTGGCGGCGCCCGGCATCTTCTCCGCCGCCGCACTGGTGTTCATCGCCGGCGCCACCGAACTGACCGCCACGTTGCTGCTGTCCCCGATCGGCACCTCGACGCTGGCCACCCGATTCTGGAGCGCGGCCAGCGGCATCGACTATGTCGATGCCGCGCCGTACGCGGCGATGATGATTCTCATCTCGGCCCCGGTGACGTACCTGCTGCTGCAGCAGTCCCGTAGGGTCCGTGGCCGATGACCTCCGTTCCTGCCACCCCGACTCCGGCGCTGAGCGTCGAGGACGTACACAAGTCCTTCGGCGCCTCCCTCGTGCTACGCGGCGTGACGCTGCAGGTGCCCGAGGGCGGCATCACGGCCATCCTCGGGCCGTCCGGATGCGGCAAGACCACCCTCCTCCGCCTGGTCGCCGGGTTCCTGCGGCCCGACGCCGGCGTCATCCGGATCGGCGGGCAACAGGTGAGCGGCCCGTCCGGTTCGCTGCCGCCGGAGTCGCGCCGCCTCGGCTACCTGGCGCAGGAAGGTGCGCTGTTCCCGCACCTGTCCGTCGCGGACAACATCGCCTTCGGGTTGCCCCGCCGGGAGCGCCGGGACACCGCCCGGCTGCACCGGTTGCTGGAGCTGGTCAGCCTGGAACACACCGTGGCCAAGCGTTTCCCGCACGAACTCTCCGGCGGTCAGCAGCAGCGGGTGGCGCTGGCCCGCACCCTCGCACCGCAGCCCCGGCTGGTGCTGCTGGACGAGCCGTTCTCCGCACTGGACGCGTCGCTGCGCACCGAGACCCGGTCACTGGTCGCGGCGGCGCTGGCCGCCGCGGACGTCACGGCACTGCTGGTGACCCACGACCAGGCGGAGGCACTGTCCTTCGCCGACCAGATCGCCGTGATGCGCGCCGGGGTGCTGGCCCAGGTCGGGGAGCCGCGGGAGGTGTACGACGAGCCGGTCGACCTGCCGACCGCCGAGTTCATCGGCGACACCTGCACGGTGCCGGGGATCGTCACCGGGTCCGCCGCGCACGGACCGCTCGGCGACCTGCCGGTGCGCTACCCAGCCGGCGCCCGGCATTTCGACGGGCCGGCCATGCTGATGCTCCGCCCCGAGCAGTTGCAGGTCCGCACCAGCCCGGCCGAGGGGGCCGACGGCGTCCGCGCGGTGGTGTCGTCGGTCGAGTACTTCGGTCACGACTGTGTCGTCACCGCCGACCTTCCCGGTGACGCGGTGACGCCCGGAACAAGTGTGACCTGCCGCCTGCTGGGCGCCGAACGGATGACAACCGGCGCGGTGGTGGCCATCTCGGTGAGCGGCGCCGCGCTCGCCTATCCGCTGCAGCCGGTGCCCGCGGCCTGACCGACGACACATCCCCGGAGGCGCGGCGCGCCACCGGGGACGGTGTGTCAGGTGTTCGAGTGTCAGGTGTTCCGGTGCCAGGTGTTCGGGTGTGTGCAGGAGGTTGGACCGGTCAGCTGTCCAGCGACAGGTCGTTGCCCATGTAGCAGTAATCGGAGACCTCGGAATACTCGGCGTCGTAGTACTGCTGGTAGGTGTCGATGTACTCGCCGGAGTAGTCGTAGTCGGCGCCGTTCCACTGCGCGTAGGCGACGTAGACCATGTAGTAGCCGGGTTCGAAGGTCAGGTCGGCGACGTTGAAGCCGGTGTTGGCGTCGGCCTCCACCCAGTTGTCGTCGGTGACCCACTCCTGCGTGGCCGGGTCGTACACCCACACCTGGGCGTAGCTGCCGTAGTCCTGGTCGGAATGCACGGTGAAGAACAGCTCATCACCACCGCACTCGACCAGCGAGTCGAAAACCGCTGTGCCGGTGACGGTCTCGGCATGCGCGGGGGTGGCGGAGCCGGCCACCGCGAAGCCGATCAGCATGGCGGCGGTGGCGATCAGGATGCCGGCCAGGCGCTGCAGCAGGGTGACCCGGCGGCGCCGAGCGCTTCCGGACGAATGCGAGGCGGTCGGTGCGGCGGCGGTGACGGTGGTGGTGGTCATAATGTCCTCCCGGGACTGTGCGGGCTGTTGGGCTGTTGACCCAAAGGTTGCGCCGGGACGCTGAAAGCCCACCTAAAGGCGGCTGAAACCGCCTCGCCGGCAACCGATCCCACACCGCGGCGTGGCGCGCCGGCCGCGATCCGCCGCTACGCGCCCAGCCGGAAGACGATGTCCACGCCGCCGATCGCGATGACGTCGCCGTCCCGCAGGACGTGGCTGTCCAGCACGCGCTGCGCGCCGACGGTGATGCCGTTGGTGGACCGCAGGTCGTTGACGGCGAAGCCGTTGCCCATCGGTGCCACCACGGCGTGGTAGCGGCTGACCTTGCTGTTCTCGATCACCAGGTCGTTGTCGTCCATCCGGCCGATCCGCAGCCCCCGGGACGGCACCGGATACTCCTCCCCGCTCGGCAGGACGAGCCGGCCCGCGCTCAGCACCACCGCGGTGTCACTGACCGTCTGGAGCATCCCGGGGCTCGCCGGCCCGGGCGCGGGCCCGACCGGCTCCTGGCGGAGGATCCTGCGTTCCAGGTCCTGCAGCGCCGGGCTGGGGTCGATGCCGAGTTCGTCGCTGAGCAGCTCGCGGATCCGGCGGGACGCGTCCAGCGCGTCCGCCTGCCGGCCCAGCCGGTACAGCGCCGTGATCAACTGCATCCAGAACGGCTCCCGCAATGGGTGTTTCGCGGTCAACGTGGTCAGTTCACCAACGACAGCGGAGTCCAGGCCGCGGGCCAGGTCGGCGTCGATCCGGGCCTGCAGCGCATCGAGCCGTTCGTTCTCCACCGCGACCGCGAAGTCGTCGGCGAACCGGAGACCGCGCAGGTCGGCCAGCGCATCACCGGTCCACTCCGCCAGGGCAGCACCCAGGGCCTGTGACGCCTGCGGATAGCGGTGCGCGCGGAGCATCTCGTGGCCGGTGGCGACCGCGCGGGTGAACCGCCCGTGGTCGACGCACTCGTCGGCGATCAGCAAGCGGTACCCGGGCGCCTGGGTCGCGACCACCGCGGCGGTGTCGATGCCCAACGCCCGCAGCGAACGGCGCAGCGTGGAGATGTAGACCTGCAGGATCGCGGTGAATGTGGGCGGCGGGTCACCGTCCCAGGCGGCTTCGGCGATGGCCGTCGACGGTACGACGCGGTTGCGGTTGATCAACAGGACCGCCAGGACGGCTCTGGGTTTGCCGCCCGGCATCGACACCGGCACGCCGTCGACCAGTACCTCCAACGGGCCGAGGATGCGGAAATCGACCGTCGCGGGCTGCCCGGCCGACCGCGCCGGCTGCTCGACGGCGCCGGCCACCGGGTCCTCGGGGTGACCGGGGGACGACGACGGAGCCATCCGCACATCATCACATCACCGTCGGTCACCGCACCTCGGGCGTTCTCCCGTCCCGTGCCCGCGCCAACCGCGGCACCTCAGTCGGTCGTCGTCCCATCCCCGGTGTCCTGATCGGTGCTACTCCGTGGCCGGTTCCGGCCCGGGGTCCGCGGCCGGTTCCCCGGACGACTTGACGGCCAGCATCTCGGCGAGCCCGCGGATCAGGTGATTGGGCCGCTGCAGCCGCAGGCCACCGCTGATGCCGGTGAGCAGGGCATGCAGGCAGACGGGATCGATGTAACGCAGGGACGAGGTGTCGACGTTCCGGTCACCGCCGGCGGCGGCATCGGCCAGCACGGGGAATGCCGCGTCATGGTTGCCCCGCTCCCACCTGCCCGCCAGCCGCACCCACCCGGCGCGCGGTCGGGTGATCCGCAGGATGCCGTCGTCGTACTCGGCGTCGTCGGGGATCTCACCGGTGTGCAGCCGACGGACCGCCTGTACCTCGTCGAAGGTCAGTGACGCCCGGTCGTACCCGCAGAGAACCTCCAACGGAACCTCGCGAACGACGTCGTTCAGCGCGTGCTCGTGCGGGCCGACACCGGTATCGGGGTAGATGCCGCCCAGCCGGACGCCCGTGAATCCGTCGGCGAGCGACTGGCGGACCTGTTCGGCGACGGACGCGGTGAGGTCATTCGGGGTCAGTGTCACCATCTGCCGGGAGAGCTCCTCGGGCATCACCACGATCCGCCCGTCCCGCAGCGGCGCGTCCGTGTCGATGCCGTCCTCGGACAATCTGCGGAGCAGGGCGGCCTGCTGGTCCAGGCGCAGGCCGGCCAGCACGACACGTTGCTGTTGCCGCAGACCGTCCTGCAGGAAGCCCGACAGGGCCTGCCAACCCTGCTCGGCGGATCCGAGCACCGCACATCCGTGCCACCGGCCACCGCCGGGCTGCCCGAGCATCCTCGACATCGACCTCACCTCGTTTGCACGGTGCCCGGGGTAGGGCACCGCCCCTGGACGTCATTGGCTGACCACTGCTGCGTCCGGGCGGGCTGCCGGTCGGCCTCTGCCCGGGATCCCAGCAGTCGCGGCCCGAACCCGCGCTGGCTCCTCTCACCCGCCGACACGTGCCTGCACTGACGACATCCGTTGTGCCTGAGGAATATCCCTGCGCGGCAGGCGACCCGGTGCGTGCGAACGCTACTCGGCGCACTGCACGGACGGAAGGTTCGACATGCTACGAAACGGGTGACAGGCTACCGCGGCACCCACCGTGAAAGAGACTCATCTGCGCCGTCGACAGTGCCGCGGGCGCCCACCCGGTCAGCCGCCGACCATCCTCGCCCAGGCGACCGCACGGAAGAACCGCCCCTGCCGGTGGCGAACCGAGTCCCGCCGGCGGTGCCGCGAGCACCGGGTCTGCGCGCGGAGCACCTGCCGGTGGGCGTTCTACGACGCTTCGCTCAGCCAGGTGCGCCGCTGGTGCTCGATGTCCCTCTGCGGGAACCACATCACGATGCAGCGCACCTACCGCCACCCGTCGGCGACGCGACCAGCCGTCGACTCCCTGATCACTCGGCTGCCGGCCGTCCCGATCCGTCGGCCACCGAGACGAGCACCTGTCGGCGGTCCCGCGCAGGGTCGGCAAGCCCGGCCCGGCGCGGCGGCTGCACCCGCAGTGCGCCGGTGCCGGTTCACCCGTGGTGGAATCCGCCCCGGGACTTGCGCCGTCGCGGCCGCCCGGCGCCGGCGCCGTGGACCCCGTTGGGCGGCCCGGATGCTTCCGCCAGCGGCAACCAGTCACTGCTCGCGGTGGCCGGCCGCTCCCCGCCTCCCGACCGCGCGGCCGGGGCCGCGACGGCCGGAGCGGGCCACTCCGCCACGATCGCCTCGGCCACGCGGGCGAGCGACGTGCCGGTGTCCTCCGCGGTCTGTCGCATCCAGTCGGCGGCCACCGATTCCGGCACGGTGTGCCGGGTCATCAGCAGACCCTTGGCCCGCTCGATCAGCTTGTGTTCCTCGATCCGGCCGCGCACCCGTTCGACCGACTCCCGCAGCGCGTCCTTCTCGGCCTGCCGGGCGAGCACCATGTGCGCGGTGGCCACCAGTGACGGCGGCACGACCGGCTTCACCAGCCAGGCCATCGCGCCGGCGGCGACGGCCTCATGGACCAGCCCGCCCTCGGACGGCGCCATCAGCAGGATCACCGGGATGTGCTGATCGCTGATCGGTCCCGCAGCTGTCAGGCCGCGCACTCCCGGCACCGCCACGTCGAGCACGACCAGGTCGGGCTGCAGTTCCGCGGCCAGCGCCACTGCGGCCGCACCGTCCCGGGCCTGCCCGGCAATGGAGAATCCCGCCTCGGTGAGGATCTCCTCGAGGTCGGCGGCCAGCACCGGGTCACGCTCGGCCACCAGAACCCTGCTGGGCGCCGACTGTCCCGTGCGGGCCGCAACTGCGGGCGCGCGGACGTCGACCGCGACCGATCCTTCATCGGCGCCGGACCAGAAATCGATCTCGGTCATGGGCTCGTACATCGCAGTTACCCGCGTTCTCTCCATTGGCAGCGATGGTGGACGGCAGCGTTTTACCCGAATTGCGTTGACCCGAAACGCCGCCGGCGTGCACTCGCCGCCGGCGGGCGGGATTGCCCGGGCCACCGGGGACGGTGGCGCGCAGGATCACCTGATGTGACCAGGTGACGATTGGGCGGTGACGTGGGTTCGCACCATGTCCGCGAGCAGGTCGGACGCGCCCCGAACGCCGTCCCGGTCACCGGTGGCCAGCAGATCGAGCAGCAGCCCACGGGCCGCCGCCAGGCCCAGGCGGGCGTGGACCGGCGCGTCGCGCGGGCTCACCCCGTACCGCTCGTACAACGCCGCCAACGGCGGCAGCCACGGGTCGATCAGGCCGTCGAGCAGCGGGCCGGTGTGCGGGCGCCCTGGAGCGCCTGACCTGTGAGCTCGAAGAACAGCGGCGAAGGTGCCTGCGGCCGCGACGACCCGCTGCCAGAACCGGGCGGCCTGCTCGTCGGGTGGCAGATCGCGATCGGTCAGCAGGACGTCCAGCGCGTCCCGCTGCGCGCCCTCGACGACACCGAGATCGCCGCGATCAGGCCGTCCTTGGAGCCGAAGTGATAGATCAGCCTGCGATTGCTGGTGCCCAGTTCGGTCGGGATCCGCCGAAGGCTGAGGTGACCGATCCCGCCGCCGGCCGCCAGGTCGACGGCCGCGTCCAGCAGCGCGATCCGGGCAGACGGCCGGGCGGCACCGCCCGCGTCGCCGATCCGGGCAGACGGCCGGGCGGCACCGCCCGCCTCGTGGGTCATGCCTGGCAGAACCGCTGCAGCCCCGCACCTTCCATCTCCAGGTAGCGCTGGGCGAGGCGTTTGGTGAGGGCACCGGCGACACCGGCGAGCGGCCCGGTGTGCTCGATCTCGAGGGTGACGGACGTGCCCTGACCCTGCTGCTCGACGATGTGACGACCGGTGGTGACCAGACCCGGACGCCGGGACACCCAGGTGAAATGGTCGTCGCCCACCTCGGTCACCTCCCAGACGGCGGTCTGCAGTTTCGGCTGCACCACCCTGGCCTTCGAGCCGACGGCCAGCGGACCCTCGTCGAGCCGCTGCACCGAGGTGACGCTCGCGGTCCACTCGGGCCAGTGCTCCACATCGACGAGCGTGGCGAGAACCCGGGCCGGCGACGCGGCCACCACACACCTCGACGTGAGCAGCATGTACCGAACGGTACAACGACCGGCCGGCGCCGTCCGTCGCTCAGGGCAGGGTCAGGATCTCCGCGCCGGTGTCGGTGACCACCAGCGTGTGCTCGAACTGCGCGGTCCACGACTTGTCCTTGGTGGTCACCGTCCAGCCGTCGTCCCACAGGTCCCAGTCGATGCCGCCCAGGGTGATCATCGGCTCGATCGTGAAGGTCATCCCCTTCTCCAGCACCGTCGTCACGGTCGGGTCGTCGTAGTGCAGGATCACCAGCCCGGAGTGGAAGCTCCGGCCGATGCCGTGGCCGGTGTAGTCGCGCACGACGCCGTAGCCGAAGCGCTTGGCGTAGGACTCGATGACGCGCCCGATGACGTTCAGCTGTCGTCCGGGTGCGACCGCCTTGATCGCCCGGCGCAGTGTCTCCTGCGTCCGCTCCACCAGCAGCCGGTTCTCCTCGGCGACGTTGCCCGCCAGATAGGTCGCGTTGGTGTCGCCGTGCACACCGTCGAGGTAGGCCGTCACGTCGATGTTGACGATGTCGCCGTCCTCGATGACCGTCGAGTCCGGGATGCCGTGGCAGATCACCTCGTTCAGCGATGTGCAGCACGACTTCGGGAAGTGCTTGTAGCCCAACGTCGACGGGTAGGCGCCGTGGTCGCAGATGTACTCGTGCACCACCCGGTCGATCTCGTCGGTCGTGATTCCGGGTGCGATGACCGACGCACCCTGCGCCATGGCCCGGGCGGCGATCCGCCCGGCGACGCGCATCTTTTCGATGATCTCAGGCGGCTGCACCCACGGGTCCGTACTGCGGGCGGGCCGGTCCCGCCCGACGTATTCCGGGCGGGCGATCCTGGCGGGAACGGATCGGATGGGGGTGGGTCGGCCGGGCGTCAGGGCGGTGCGCAACATGAATCGAGCCTACGAGGTATCGCCGGGCACCTCCGCCCGCTCCAGGTCACCACACGCTGCACGCGTCGAGCGTCCAGTTGACCCGAGCGAGGACCCTTCATGAGCACGATCACGTCCGACCCGCTGCCGGTGATGCGGCTCCGAGTGCCGGTCCCGACCGGCGCGCACCGGCGTCTCCTGGCGGTGCTGGTCGGTGCGGTCGTGCTGGTCGGCGGCGCGGCGGCGGTGTCCGCGGGAGCATCGTCGACGGTGGCTGCGGTGCATCTGGACGTGGCCGGTGTCGCCCTGCACCGGGCGACCACGGCCGGCCACGGCGCGGACAGGCACGGCCCGGACGCCGATGGGTCGGCGTTGCGCGAGCGGGCCAGTTGCTGGCGGCAGGCGCACCGGCTGGGACAGGATCCGTCGTCCTGTGGGTCCATGGGTGCTGCCGACCGGGCCCGCTGAGCCCACCGACGGGGCTGCACCCGATGCCGCCGACTCGATGCCGCCGACCCGATGCCGCCGACCCGATGCCGCCGACCCGACGCGCCCGGCCGATCCGACGTGCCAAGCGGCGCGCGACCAGGACAGTTGATCCGATCAGGGCTGCTTTGCGGCGGTCAGGAAATTGGCGACGAGATTGACGGTCGCACCGGAACCCTCGCCGCCGACCACCAGGGCGGCGAAGGCCAAGTCACCCAAGTACCCGATCGTCCAGGCATGCGCGTGTGTACTGCCGTCCTCCACGGTGAATTCCGCGGTACCGGTTTTGGCGTGCACGTCACCGAATCGCTTCAGCTCCTGGGCCGTGCCCTCCTGGACCACCGCCTGCATCAGGGTCTGGATGCCCTGCTGCACGGGCGCCGGCCGGGTTGCCGGCTTCTTGTCCACGGTCGTGGTCATGCCGCGGATCAGCGTGGGCATCGGCATCGCCCCGTTGGCGGCGGTGGCGGCCATCAGAGCAGCAGAGAACGGCGTCATCAGCACCTGCCCCTGACCGAACCCGTTCTCCGCACGCTGCACCTGGGACGGCGCCTGAGGTGCCTTGCCGGTCAGCGTCGTGGCCCCCGGCATCACGAAGTCGAGGCCGATGCCGTACTCGGACGCCGCGGCGGTCAGGGCATCCGGCGGCATCCGTACGGCCAGATTGGCGAACGTGGTGTTGCAGGATCTGGCGAACGCCATTGTGGCGTCGACGGTGCCCAGGTCGAAGTCGTGCGAGTTGCGGATCTCCCGTCCGTCGATGGCGAACACGCCGGGACAGGCAACTGCCGTTGTCGGGGTGAGCAGACCGGCTTCCAGGCCCGCCGTCGCGGTCACCACCTTGAACGTGGAGCCCGGCGGGTACTGGCCCGTGAGAGCGATGCTGCCCTGCGTGTTGGCCGGTCTGTTCTGCGCGACAGCGAGGATCTCGCCGGTCGATGGCTGAATCGCGACCAGCACAGCAGGCAGCTGGATCGGGGCCAGCACCGCCTCGGCCTTCTGCTGCAGGGTGCTGTCCAGCGTGACGACCACCCGACTACCGGGAACCGCCGGATGGTCGGCCAGCGTCTCCAGCGTGCCGCCGGTGGTGTCGACGATGATGACCTTCCAGCCCGGTGTGCCGGTGATCTCCGGTTCGGCCACCGCCGTGACCTGCGGGAGCACCGCCTTGGCGAAGTCCTTGGTGGGCGGCAGGTCTCGCACGTCGGACGGGAACGTCAGGCCCGGGATGGTGGCCAGTTGTGCCTTCAGCTTCTGGTAGTCCCGCTCCCGCAGGTTGATCACCGTGTAGGTGACGTCCGCCGGCTTCACCGGCGCTGCGGAGGCCGGACTCGACGGTGCCGGCGAGGCCGATCCCGACGCGCCTGGTTGCGCCGAGGCGGACCCGGCGGCCTCGGCCGGCGCTGTCGCCTGCGCCACCGCGTCAGCGGCGCCGGCGACGATGCTGTCGGCCGTGATCGTCTTGTCGATGCGCGCCAGCACCGGGGCGACGGCGGCGGCCGTCGGTGCCACCGCGGGGCCGGACGCCTTCATCACCACCGAGTACACCCGGATCGGGGAAGCGAGCTGCACGTTGTTGCGGTCCACCAGGACCCCGGGCTGCGCCTCGGTGCGGGTGACCGACAGGGTCTGCCGCTCGCTGAGCTGCGGATGTACCACCGTCGGTGACCAGTCGAGCGTCCAGTCGCCGCCCGGCTGCCGCTGCCAGGCCCAGGTGGCCGGGTACGACCAGGTCTCGGTCTCGGCGAACGTCCAGGTGTAGGTGACCGGCGTGGTCGCCGTGTCCGGTCCGGTGCGGTCGGTCGATCCGGCGGCGACAGCGAGCGAGCGCGGATCCAGATTGGCCGTCACCTCGTCGAGGAACACCGTGGCCGCGGCGGGATCGGAGGTCAGATCCGCGGCCTTGGTGGCGTCCCCGGCCTGCCAGGCGGCGATGAATGCAGCCAGCCGGGCCTCCGGGCCCGGAGCCGCGTCCGACGGCGATCCCGCGGTGCAGCCGGACAGGGCGAGCACGGACACCAGCAGTGCAACGATCGCCGTGGTCCACCGGGCGGTGCGGGTCCGGACGGTCATCGGGCCTCGCGCATCATGGGAGTCAGTATCCCCAGTGCAGTCGCTCCACCGGCCCGGGACATACGGGAGAACCCAAGGTTCTGACCCTTTTCCAGCCCGGAGTGGCCCCGAACCGGTGCCGATGGAACAGCACCGACTGAAATCGGACCGACTGAAATAGGACCGACTAGATGTTGTACCCAGGGAGGTTGGTGACGCGCCGAGGGGTGGGGTGACTGGTACGGGGAGGGCCTCCTGGTGAGGTGTGAAGCGACCAAGCAATCACACTGATGCACCGAGGAGGCCCTCGTGGCCCACCGTAATGCCCCGCTGACCCCGGAGGGACGTCGACGCTTGTGTGAGCGGGTCGACGCCGGCCGCCCGGTCTGTCACGTCGCGGCCGAGGCCGGCATAGCCCGGCAGACCCTGGCCAAATGGCACGCCCGTTGGCGGGTCGATGGCGACGAGGGGTTGGTGGACCGCTCGTCCCGGCCGGTGCGCTCACCGCAGCGGACCGATCCCCGGGTGGAGGATCTGGTGGAATGGTTGCGCCGGGGTATGAAGATCGGCCCGCTGATGCTGGTCGCCGAGCTCGCCGAGTTCGGCATCACTCTGGCGGCCTCGACGATCCACCGGATCCTGCTGCGCCGTGGCATCTCTCGGCTGCGCGACCTGGACGTGACCGGGCAGGATATGCGCGCCGCGGCCGTTCGTTACGAGCACCCGCGGTGCGGTGATCTGGTGCATGTCGATGTCAAGAAACTGGGTCGGATCCCGGACGGCGGCGGGTGGCGCGCACACGGCCGGGGCAGCGACGGGCACCGCGCCTCGAAACGGGGTCAGCGCCCGGGATATGTGTATCTGCACACCGCGATCGATGACCGGTCAAGGTTGGCGTACACCGAGGAACTCGCCGACGAAAGATCTGTGACTGCCGCCGGTTTCTGGCACCGGGCGGTGGAGTTCTTCGCCGCGCACGGCATCGACCGCGTTCACCGGGTCCTCACCGACAACGGTTCCTGCTACCGCAGCAACGTTTTCAATGCCGCGCTCGGCCGGACGGTGCACAAGTACACCCGCCCGTACCGACCACAGACGAACGGTAAGGCAGAGCGATACCAGCGCACCCTGGCCAGGGAATGGGCCTACCGGCAGGACTGGTCATGCAACGCCGAACGGACCGCCGCGCTCGCTGGGTTCCTGCACCGCTACAACTACCATCGACCGCACACCGCGCTAGCAGGACGACCACCCATCTACCGCACCCAGGTCGTCACCAAACTCCGCGGGTTCAACAACTAGAACAACACCGACGCAAACGTGCCGACCTGTTCGAAACCGATCCGGCTGTAGGTCCGCCGGGCCGCGGTGTTGTACGCGTTGACGTACAGGCTGGGTACCCGGCCGAGGTCGTGCTGGATGGAGCGGACCACAGCGGCCATGGCCGGTGCGGCCAAACCCCGGCCGCGCAGTTGCGGATGCACCCAGACACCCTGGATGAGCGCGACAGTGCTGGAGAGCGATCCGATCTCGGCCTTGAAGATCACCGTCTGCCCGTCGAACCGGGCGTAGGCGCGGGCGGCGCCGATCAGCTCGGCGATCCGGGCCCGATAGGCCCGGCCGTTGTCGCCCTCCCGGGGGTCGATGCCGACTTCCTCGGTGAACATCGCCACCGCGGACGGAAAATAGGTCTCCAGTTCCTCCGGCCGGACGGGCCTGACGTTCGGGTCCACCGGGCCGTACGGCTCGACGGTGCAGGCCATCAGCGGCTGGTCCGGCCGGACGTCGCGGGCCGGTCCCCAGCGGGGCTCGAGCCGTTCCCACAACGGCAGGACGAGATCGGCCTGTCCCAGGATGGTCGCGCACCTGCGTCCGCGACGACCGGCGATCTGCGCGAACGACCGCATGGACGAGGCGTCACCGGCCAGCGGGACCATCGAGGCGCCGGCGAACAGCAGCCCGTCGCGGCCGCCCCCGACGCCCCAGAACTGGCCGCCCATTGCGGCCTCGTTCATGCCGACCTGCTCGAAGCGCGCGGCCACCATGCAGCTGGAGACGGGGTCCGCGGTCAGCACTCGGCTCACCTGACCGGCGTGCGCGGGCCCGAGGACGCGGGCGAAACTGGCGGTCAGCATGGCCCGTCCACGGCAGCGGGCACCGTCCGGGCCGCATCGATCGCCGGGCACTGGAAGCCGGCGTTCACGATCAACTGGTGCCTTCACAGGTCGGCGGGCGCTTGACGCACACAATGCCAGAAAGCAGGCGGCATCAGGGAGTTCCGCCGTCGACCCGGCCGGGCAATTCGCACGGCGGGAGCAGCGGGCTCAGGCGAGGCTCACCGACGGTTCCCCGCTGACCACACCGGCGTCGCGCATGACGTCGGCGAGCCGCATGGCCTCCTCGATGAGGGTCTCGACGATCTGCGACTCGGGCACGGTCTTGATCACTTCGCCCTTGACGAAGATCTGCCCCTTGCCATTGCCGGACGCGACGCCGAGGTCGGCCTCCCGCGCCTCCCCCGGCCCGTTCACCACACAACCCATCACGGCCACGCGCAGCGGCACGTCCAGACCCTCCAGCCCGGCCGTCACCTGCTCGGCCAGCGTGTAGACGTCGACCTGTGCGCGACCGCACGACGGGCAGGACACGATCTCCAGCCCGCGTTCGCGCAGGTTGAGCGACTCGAGGATCTGCAGGCCGACCTTGACCTCCTCGACCGGCGGCGCGGAGAGGGAGACCCGGATCGTGTCGCCGATGCCCTGCGACAGCAGCGCACCGAACGCGACGGCCGACTTGATGGTGCCCTGGAACGCCGGCCCGGCCTCGGTGACGCCGAGGTGCAGCGGGTAGTCGCACTGCTGGGCCAGCAGCTCGTAGGCGCGGACCATGATCACCGGGTCGTTGTGCTTGACCGAGATCTTGATGTCCCGGAAGTCGTGCTCCTCGAACAGCGAGCACTCCCACAGCGCCGACTCGACCAGCGCCTCCGGGGTGGCCCGGCCGTACTTGGCCAGCAGTCGCTTGTCCAGCGAGCCGGCGTTGACACCGATCCGGATGGGAGTGCCCGCATCCTTGGCGGCGCGGGCGATCTCGCCGACCTTGTCGTCGAAGGCCTTGATGTTGCCGGGGTTCACCCGGACCGCCGCGCACCCGGCGTCGATGGCGGCGAAGACGTACTTGGGCTGGAAGTGGATGTCGGCGATCACCGGTAGCTGCGACTTCTTGGCGATGATCGGCAGGGCCTCGGCGTCGTCGTTGGTCGGGACCGCCACCCGGACGATCTGGCACCCCGACGCGGTCAGTTCGGCGATCTGCTGCAGCGTCGCGTTGATGTCCGCCGTGACGGTGGTGGTCATCGACTGCACCGACACCGGGGAGTCGCTGCCGACCCCGACGCCGCCCACGTCGAGCTGCCTGGTCTTGCGGCGGGGCGCGAGAACGGGCACCACCCGGTCGGCGGGCATGCTGGGCAAGCCCAAACCGATTGTCGTGGGCCCGATGGCGGTGGAGGTGGCTCCGGACGGACTGGTGACGGACATCAGACGGCTTTCTCGAGGTAGCGGTGGGACAACGGCCGGGGTGACGGTCGGGTCACCCGAACAGCTTGACGGGGTTGACGATGTCTGCGATCAACGTCAGTGCGGTGAGCCCGATGAACAACAATGCCACCACGTAGGCGACCGGCATCAGCTTCGCCACGTCGAACGGGCCGGGGTCCGCCTTGTGCCGGAACTTCGCCCACCCGCGGCGGACCCATTCGATCATGGCGCCGAGGATGTGCCCGCCGTCCAGCGGCAGCAGCGGCAGCATGTTGAGCAGGAACAGGCTCATGTTGAAGCCGGCCACGAGATTGAGGAACAACACCCACTTGTCGGTCGTGGTCGTGCTGTCCGACTCCAGGATCTCGCCGCCGATCCGGCCGGCGCCGACGATGCCGACGGGCGAGTTCACGTCGCGTGGCTGGTCGCTGACGATGGCGCTCCACAGCGCCGGGATGCGGGCCGGGATGGCGACCACCGCCTTGGCCGCCGCGGCGATGAAGTCGCCGGTGCGGGTGATCGCCGCGCCGATCGACTGCTGGACGTACGGCGCGGTGACGGAGATGCCGAGGAAGCCGGCGGGTGCGACGCCGGTCTGTACGCCGGCGTCGTCGACCACGGGCCGCTCGGTCTGCACGATCGGCACCGCCACGGTGACCTGCTGACCGTTGCGGACGTACTCGATCTGCACCGTCTGCCCGGCGGAGGCCCGGATCAGGCCGGTCAGCTGGTCCCAGCTGGTGACCGGGTTGCCGTTGAAACCGACGATGGTGTCGCCCGGCAGCAGCCCGGCCTGCGCGGCCGGGGTCTGCGGGTCTGCCGCGGTGCAGGCGCGCTCCGCGGTGGCAGTCGCGGTGGCCGGGATGACGCACTGACTGACCGTGGAGACCGTGGTGCTCTGGGTCGGCACGCCGATACCGACCAGCAGGATGCCGAAGATCGCAACGGCGAGGATGAGGTTCATCAGCGGCCCGGCAGCCATGACGACGATGCGTTTGGCAGGGTGCAGCTGGTAGAACTGCCGTCCGTCGTCGGCCTCGGTCACCTGCGAGCGGTCCCCTGCTCGGGTGTCCTCGACGATGTTGCGGACCAGGCCGGCGGCGCCCATCGCTGTGGTCGCGATCTTCTGCCGGCCGTCAGGTCCGGGCGGCACCATGCCGATCATCCGGATGTACCCGCCGAGCGGGACGGCCTTGATGCCGTATTCGGTCTCGCCGACCTGCCGAGACCAGAGCGTCTTGCCGAAACCGATCATGTACTGGGTGGTGCGGACGTTGAACAGCTTGGCGAAGGTGAGGTGGCCGAGTTCGTGCCAGGCGATGGAGAACAGCAGGGCCAGCACGAACAGCACGATGCCGATCAGGGTCCACATCAGACTGCCGCCCCCGTTCCGTCTTTCGTGGCAACCGACGCGGTCCCGACGAAGGCCACCGCTGCGGTGGCGTGCGTTGCAATGATCTCCCGGGCCCGCGCGCGGGCCCAGTCCTCGGTGGCCCAGACGTCGGCCACGTCCCGGGGGTTGCCCCGGGCGTGATCCGCCCCGTCAAGGATGCGTGCCAGCACATCGGAGATGCCTGTGAAACCCAGGTGGCCGGCACGGAAGGCGGCGACTGCCTCCTCGTTGGCCGCGTTGAACGCTGCGGGCACCGTGCCGCCCGCGCGACCGGCGGCAACGGCAAGGTCCAGCGCAGGGAACGCCGCCCGGTCGACCGGCTCGAACGTCCACGACGCGGCCCGGGAGAAGTCGCAGGCGGCGGCCACCCGGTCCAGCCGGCGCGGCCAGCCGAGCGCGAGCGCGATCGGCAGCTTCATGTCCGGCGGGCTGGCCTGGGCCAGGGTGGAGCCGTCGATGAACGTGACCATGGAATGGATGACCGACTGCGGGTGCACCACGACGTCGATCCGGTCGTACGGGATGCCGAACAGCAGGTGCGCCTCGATCACCTCCAGCCCCTTGTTGACCAGGGTCGCGGAGTTGACCGTCACCACCGGGCCCATCGACCAGGTGGGGTGGGCCAGGGCCTGCTCGGCCGTGACGGTTGCCATCTCGGCGGCGCTGCGTCCGCGGAACGGGCCGCCGGACGCCGTGACCACGAGCTTGGCGACCTCCGATGCCGCGCCGCCGCGCAGGCACTGCGCCAGCGCGCTGTGCTCGGAGTCGACGGGCACGATCTGCCCCGGTGCGGCGGCGCCGGTCACCAGCGGGCCGCCGGCGACCAGCGACTCCTTGTTGGCCAGGGCGAGCACCCGCCCGGCGCGCAGGGCGGCCAGCGTGGGTTCCAGGCCGATCGACCCGGTGATGCCGTTGAGAACGACGTCCGCCTCGACCGACTCGACCAGTGCAGTGGCGGCCCGGGGACCGTCGATGACGGCACCGGGCTGGTGCCCGGCGAGCGCGTCCGGCCGGTTGCCCGCGACGGCGACCACGGCGCCCGGGTGATCCGCCGCCTGACGGGCGAGCAACTCGGGGTTGCCGCCGCCGGCGGCGAGGCCGACCACCTCGAACTCGTCGGGGTGATCCGCCATCACCTCGAGCGCCTGGGTGCCGATCGACCCGGTGCAGCCGAGCACCAGCACGCGGCGGCGACCACCGGGCCACGCCGCCGGCGCTGCGGCGTCGGGTGCTGGCGATGTCGGTGCTGGCGTCACGCACCCATCTTCCTCCACCCCCCGGACCGTCCGGACCGATCGCGCTCGGCCCGTGCGGTGAGCTGAACCACCACATCGGCCGGGTCGGCGGACATACTGGCCTCATGCCGGACCGCAGGACGCTCAGCACCCGCTGGGTGGCGGTGGTCATGGTGGCGGCCCTGGTGTGTTCGATCGCCGTGGTGTGGAGCCTGATCCAGTTGACCGGCGGCGCATCCGCCTCCCCGACGACGCCGGCCGCGCCCGCGTCGGGCAGCGCCTCTGATCCGCCCGCCGGGTCCGCGACCGGCTCCGGTGACGCATCCGCAATGACATCCGGTTCGGCCGCCGATGCTTCGTCCTCGCTGAGAAGCTCTGCGCCGCAACGCTCGCCGGGTTCATCAGCCACCTCGGCCACGACCGCGGCAACCGTGCTGCCCGGTTCGGGACTGACCCTGCCGGCCGCTTGGACCGGCACCGCGAACATCACCATCACCGTGCTGGGTCGGTGCGCGAAGACCGGTGGCACTTCGTCATACACCAGGCAGGCGGAGGTGGCGCTGCAGCCGCCCGCCGCGGGCTCCGGGCCCATCGGGGACGCCAACCCGCTCTCCCTGACGCTGGGCATCACCCCGGCGGCCGTGCCGGGAGTGTCGATCTACTCCGCAGCGACCGGCGTCGACGGAGCGGTGCGGCGGACGTGGTGGCTGGCGACCGGGGCATCGAAAGGTCCGGAACACACCGGGCGGACGGACATCTCCGGCGTGCTGATCGACGACCAGCCGGTCGGCGGTGTCCTGCCGCCCAACCTGTTGATCGACAACGAAACCGATCTCCAGCCCTGCGAGACCAGCAGCACCGTCCGGGTTCCGCGGATCCTCGCGGCGGGATCGACGCTGAACGGTTGGGTGACCGCGACCGCCGGCCACCTCGACCTGACGGCGACCACGACCGACGGCGAACGATCGGTCCGGGCCGACATCACACTGTCCCGCGACGGCGCCTGAGCGCGGCGCATCGGGGCCGAGGCCGTTCTGGAGTCACGTCTCGGTGGCCGGGGAGGCCGCACTGCCGGTCAGGCCGGCCGGCCCTGCCGTTCGCCGACGGCACCCAGCGGGTGGATGGGGACGTTGAACCGGATCACGGCGGCGGCTCCGCCATCCACCTCCAACTCGGTGAGCGTGCAGTTCCCTACGTCGGGGAAGACCGTGCGGTACCGCGCCAGTGGCAGTCCCAGCAGTCGGCAGAGCGCCAGCCGGATCACAGTCGTATGGGCGACGATCAGCACCCGGCCGCCGGCATGCCGCGCGTCGGCATCGCGCACGGCCGCGACGAACCTGCTCTCGGCGGCGACCGGGTCCTCCCCGCCGGGCAGGTGGTGGACGACAGGGTCCTGCAGGAATGCCCGGCGCTCGGCCGGGAAGCGAGCGGTCATCTCCGCCGCGGTCAGTCCCTCCGCCCGACCGAAGTCGATCTCGCGAAGCCGCTCGTCGACGGTGATCGAAGCGCCGCAGGCCTCGGCGGACAGAGTCGCCGTCACCCTCGCCCGGGCCAGCGGCGACGTCCACACCGCATCGAGAGCGACCATCCGTGCCCACTGCGCCAGTTCGCCGGCCTGGGCGATGCCGCGATCGGTCAATGGCACGTCGGTGCTGCCGGCGTAGCGATTCTCCGCGTGCCAGGTCGTTTCGCCGTGCCTGACCAACACCAGCCGCGTCATCAGCACATCCCGGTGATCGTCGAGCGGACCGCAGTCTGCGACCCGTGTATCGCGATGCAGATGACAGGAAACCTACTGCTGTTGTGATGGAGCGGGTCGAGACCGTGTCCCGCACCACAGAATTGACTCGAAGGCGGCCGATGACGTTGTCGGCGAGCCGGCCCGGCCGTCCGCCGCCAGGCCGCGGTCCGGCCGTGCCCACCGGTCCGCCGCACGCCGCGTCGTGCAAAGATGCCATCAGGCGAATCGCATCGCGGTTGCCGCACCAGCACCGCACACCTGATCCGGGAGGACCCGTGGCCGGCACGTCACTCGAGCACCGTTCCGCAGCGGGCGACGACGAGCAGCAGCACGGCCGCGAGGTCGCCCGGGTCCAGACCGGTGAGGTTGTCAGCTACAACCCCGACGCACCGAGCGAGGAATGGGGCTGGCACGGCAGCTGGAGCCAGATGGCGCCCCGCGGTTCCCGCTTCCTGCTGTGGCTGGGGTGCGCCGGGCTGTTCCTGATGATCTTCGGCAACCAGGAATCGAACGTCGAGAACTGGTGGTTGGCCGCTCTCGGCACGCTGATGGCCATCTGGTTGGTGTGGCGTGAGGTGCAGCTCCGCAGGGAGCGAGCCCGCCGGCCCTGATTGACCGCCCGGTGCGTCTGCCGGCCTCGCGCCGGCGCGATCTGCGCCGATATCCCTTGGCACACAGGACGACGTCGGCGATGTCGCCCGCGTCGCCGGCCTCTGGCCACGGGTCCCCGAGTGTCGTCAACCGGTGTTCTGGCGACCGGCGCCGGACACGCGCCAGCGGCACACCGACCATCGCCGCGGGCTGGTCTCCGACCCGGGCGTCATCTTTCTGATGGCGCGACGGCACGGCGCACCCGCTGGTTACTGCTCCGCCGCGGCCAACTGCCCGCAGGCAGCGGCGATCTCCTGACCCCTGGTGTCCCGGACGGTACAGGCCACACCCTGGGCGCGGACCCGGCGGACGAACTCGTCCTGCACCGGCCGCGGCGAGGCGTCCCACATCGATCCCGGGGTGGGGTTCAGCGGGATCAGATTCACGTGCACGAGCTGCCCGAGGTGGCGGCGCAGCAGCTCGCCGAGCATGTCCGCGCGCCACGGTTGGTCGTTGATGTCGCGAATCAGCGCGTACTCGATGGACACCCGGCGGCCGGTCGTGTCGGCGTACGCGCGGGCGGCGCGCAGCACCTCGTCGACCTTCCAGCGGTCGTTGACGGGCACCAGCGTGTCGCGCAGTTCGTCATCGGGGGTGTGCAGCGAAACGGCAAGCCGCACCTGCATCCTCTCGGCGGTGAGCTTCTCGATGGCCGGCACCAGCCCGACCGTGGACACCGTCACGGACCGGGCCGAGATGCCCAGCCCGTCCGGTGCCGGCGCGGTGATCATCTTGACGGCGGCGACGACACGCTTGTAGTTGGCCAGCGGCTCGCCCATGCCCATGAACACCACATTGGACAGTCGGCCGGGTTCGCCCAGCGCGCCGTCACGCGCCGCCCGGGCCGCGAGCCGCACCTGCTCGACGATCTCCGCCGTCGACAGGTTGCGCTGCAGGCCGCCCTGCCCCGTTGCGCAGAACGGGCACGCCATCCCGCAGCCGGCCTGGCTGGACACGCACAGCGTGATCCGGCCGGGGTAGCGCATCAGCACCGACTCGATGAGCGTGCCGTCATGCGCGCGCCACAGCGTCTTGCGAGTGTCCCCGTCGTCACAGGCCAGTGAGCGCACCTCGGTCAGCAGCGCCGGCAGCAACTTCTCGACGAATTCCGTCCGTCCCTCCGCGGGCAGGTCGGTCATCTCGATGGGGTCGCGGGTGAGCCCGGTGAAGTAGTGCCGGGCCAGCTGCGAAGCGCGGAACGCCGGCTGCCCGGCCTCGATGACGGCGGACCGCCGTCCGGCGGCATCCAGGTCGGCCAGGTGCACCGGCGGCATGCCGCGCCGGGGGGCGGTGAAGACGAGCGGGAGGGTGGTTGCCATAACCGGTCCAGTGTTCCACGCTGCTACCCCTCCACCGGCGCGTGACTCCGCCGGTCCGCCGGTCTCGGCCCTTCTGGACAGGCCTCCGCACGCAGGCCGACCACCGACGCGAAGCGACTTCCGGACATTCCAGACAATGCGCCCGCATAGACCGCAACCGTTGCCGCATTGACGCATCTGTCAGGCCACATGTCGGACTCGGGCCCGTCTCACGGAAGTCACGACCGATCGCCAACGGGCATCGGTCCACACAAAACCACAGGCTGAACGGCCCGAACGTTTCCGAATCTTTCCGAATGTGTTGACATCGCTTGTCAGAGGCCCTATAACTGTGTGCACGGCCACAAAGTCAAGTCGCCGGGTCCGGCATCAGGGGCCAGGATTCAAACGGCTCGGACGTGGAAAGCAGTCGTCGGCGTCACACGAACGTGAACGCCGACGGAGCGGATCGCCACCCGCGCGGTACTCGGCAACACAGCACCAGCAGCACGGCCACCCCAGCCAGCCCGCATCCGGCAGGCCACAGACAACGGAGTCGACATGTACGCACCTGAACGGCAGCAGGCCATCCTCGGCCGCGCCCGCTCAGAGGGACGTGTCGACGTGAACACCCTGGCCGAGGCCTTCGACGTCACCGCCGAGACGATCCGCCGTGATCTGACCGGTTTGGAGCGCCGCGGCGTCCTGCGCCGGGTGCACGGCGGCGCCATCCCGGTCGAACGACTGAGCATGGAGCTGCCGGTCAACCAGCGTTTCGAGCTCCACGCGGCAGAGAAGGAGAGGATCGCGAAGGCGGCGCTGGAGCACCTCCCTGACGGCGGATCGATCATCGTCGACGCCGGCACCACCACGGTCCGGTTCGCCGAGCTGCTGCCGCCGGACCGGCAGTTCATCGTCGTCACGCACGCCCTGCCGATCGCCGCGCTGCTGGCCGAGCGGGCGAACCTGACGCTGCACCTGGTCGGCGGGCAGGTCCGTCCTGGCACGCTGGCCGCCGTCGGCAGCTGGGCCGAACGCGACCTGGCCGCCGTCATCGCCGATGTCGCCTTCGTCGGCACCAACGGCATCACCCCGGCTCGGGGGCTCAGCACCCCCGATCTGGCCGAGGCCGCCGTCAAGCGCGCCCTCATCCGCTCCGCCCGCCGCACGGTCGTGCTGGCGGACCACAGCAAGTTCGGCCGCGACGAGTTCGCTCACGTCGCCGATCTCGCCGACATCGACACGATCATCACCGACAGCGAAGTGGAAGCAGAGATGGCCACAGACATCGAGAACGCAGGACCCGAGGTGATCCGCGCATGACGCATGCCGCAGACGCCGACCCGACACAGCCTGCCACCAAAGCTGATTCGCGGCCGGCCGGTCCGGTCGTCACGGTCACGCCGAACCCCAGCCTGGACCACACGGTCGAGGTCGACCAGTTGGTGCGCGGTGAGGTGCAGCGCACGAGCCACGCCCTCATCGAGGCCGGCGGCAAGGGTGTCAACGTCGCCCGGGCGCTGGCCAAGCACGGACACCGGACGACGGCGATCCTGCCGGCCGGCGACGACGCCCAGCGCATGGTGAGTCTGCTGACCCCCCAGCAGGTCTCGACGCTCCCCGTGCCGATCGCCGGTGCCATCCGCACCAACATCGCGGTCGTCGAAGCGGACGGGACGACCACGAAGCTCAACGAGCCGGGTGCCACTCTGTCCGAGGACGAGGTCGCCGCGCTGCTGGAGACGGTGGAGAAGGAACTCGCCGCACGGCCGAGTTGGCTCGTCGCCGCGGGCAGCCTGCCCGCCGGCGCACCGGTCGACTTCTACGCCCGGGTGACGAAATCCGCTGTGGCACGGGGTGTTCCGGTCGCCATCGACACCTCCGGCCCTGCCCTGGCCGCCGCCATCGATGCCGGCGCCACCGTCGTGAAGCCCAACCTGGAAGAACTCCAGGAGCTGATCGACACCCCGCTCGTCACCGTCGGCGATGTGGTCGACGCGGCCCGGCAACTCCGGGAGCGCGGCTGCAAGGACCTGCTGGTCAGCCTGGGCGGGCACGGTGCCCTGCTGATCACCGCCGAAGGTTCGTGGTGGGCCGGCGGCCCGCCATTGGTCCCCCGCAGCACCGTCGGTGCCGGTGACAGCACGTTGTCCGGGTACCTGCACACCGTCGGCAGCCCGGCCGAGCGGCTCGCCGGTGCCGTTGCCTGGGGCAGGGCGGCGTGCCTGCTGCCCGGCAGCACGGTGCCCGGCCCGCAAGAAACACAAGCCTGCGCCGACGCGGTCCGCGTCGTCGCCGATCCCGATCCCCTCCAAGCAGTGAAGGACGTCGCATGACAGACCTCATCACCGAAGATCTGGTTGTTCTCGACCTGGTCGCCAAGGACAAGGCGGACGCCACCCGGCAGCTCGCCCAGAAATTGCAGGCAGCAGGCAGGGTGACCGACCTCGAGGGGTTCCTCGCCGACGTCGCAGCACGGGAGGCCCAGATGGCCACCGGCATGCCCGGCGGCATCGGTCTTCCGCACGCCCGGTCCGAGCACGTCACCGTGCCGTCGCTCGGGCTGGCCAGGGTTCCGGCAGGCGTCGACTTCGGCGCGCCGGACGGCCCGGCCACGCTGGTGTTCCTCATCGCCGCGCCCGCAGGTGGCGGCAGCGAGCACCTCACCATCCTGGCGGCGCTGGCCCGCCGGCTGGTGCGTCCCGCGTTCCGCCAGACGATCATCGATGCCCCCGACGCCGCGTCGGTGGCTTCCTACGTGCAAGGAGAGGTGGGAGGTCAATGAAGTTCGTCGCCGTCACGTCATGCCCAACGGGCATCGCGCACACCTACATGGCTGCCGAGAATCTCGAGCAGGCCGGTAAGGCTGCAGGCCACGACGTCCAGGTCGAGACCCAGGGATCGGCCGGCACCGTGCCGCTGCCCGACGATGTGATCGCCGCCGCCGACGGCGTGATCTATGCCGCCGACCTGGAGGTCAAGGGCAAGGAGCGCTTCGCCGGCAAGCCGTTCATCGATGTCGGCGTCAAGAAGGCCGTTCACGACGGGCCCGGCGTCCTCGCCGCGGCGATCGCCGCCGTGGAGAACGCACCGAAGGGCGGCGCCAGCGCCCAGCAGGCCGCCGTCGGCGCGAGCCCCGCATCCGGGTCAACCGGTGGCGGCGGCACCCGCAAGGTCGGAGCCGGCACCAAGGTCCGGCAGTGGCTGATGACCGGCGTGTCGTACATGATCCCGTTCGTCGCCGCCGGCGGCATCTTGATCGCGCTCGGCTTCCTGTTCGGCGGCGAAGAGGTCGTCTACAAGCTGTACGGCGGTGAATGGGAGGGCGTGACCTACGAGAACATCGCGGGCAACCTCCCGGTCAACTTCGCCAGCGGTGACTTCGACGCGCTGCTCGCCGCAGCCGGTTTCGCCGGTGTGCTGTTCGCACTGGGCAAGATCGCGTTCTTCATGCTGGTGCCGATCCTGTCCGGTTACATCGCCTTCGCGATCGCAGATCGACCCGGCCTGGTTCCCGGCATCGTCGGCGGCCTGCTGGCCGGCCTGCTGGGTGCCGGATTCCTCGGCGGCCTGGTCTCCGGCTTCGCCGCCGGTGGCATCGCCTACGCGTTGACCCGCCTGCGGGTGCCGAAGGGCGTTCGCGGCGTCATGCCCGTCGTGGTCATCCCGCTGGTGTCCACCATCGTCGTCGGCCTGTTCATGATCTTCGTCGTCGGCAAGCCGATCGCCTCCGCCACTGTCTGGCTCACCGACTGGCTGACCGGGCTGGGCGGCTCGACCGCCATCGTGCTCGGCATCGTGCTGGGCCTGATGATGGGCTTCGACCTCGGTGGCCCGGTCAACAAGGTGGCCTACACCTTCGCCGCGGCGGGTCTGACCACGGCGATCACCAACGCCAGTGGCGGCACTGCCCTGGTGATCATGGCCGCCGTCATGGCTGCCGGTATGACCCCGCCGCTCGGTATGGCGCTGGCCACCGCCGTGCGGAAGAAGCTGTGGACCGAGGCGGAGCGGGACAACGGCCTCGCCTGCTGGCTGCTGGGTGCCTCCTTCATCACCGAGGGCGCCATCCCGTTCGCCGCCGCCCACCCGCTGCGGGTCATCCCGTCCACGATGATCGGCTCGGCCGTCACCGGCGCGCTGGTCATGGGCTTCGGCAACGAGCTGCGCGCCCCGCACGGCGGCATCTTCGTGCTGCCGCTGGTCAGCAGCCCGGTGCTGTACCTGCTGGCGATTGCCATCGGCACCGTCGTCACGGCGGGCATCGTCATCGTCCTGATGAGCCTGGACAAGAAGAACACCGAGGAACTGGCTCACGAGGAAGACATCCGCGAGGGCGTCGCCGCCTGACAGGGGCGACCGTTCGCACCGCGGCCGGGACTGCAACGATGTCTGACGCAGTTCCGGCCGCGGGCGCCGGGGCACTCCCCTCGCACCTGTGCCGAGTCCACTCGTTCGCCGTCCCACCCGGTCACCTGCCGGGAGAACAAGGAGTACCGCAATGCCGAGCCGCAAAGTCACCGTCGCCTCCCGCGTCGGGCTGCACGCCAGGCCCGCCTCGCTGTTCGTCCAGGCCGTCACCGCGACCGGGCTCCCGGTCACCATCGCCAAGTCCGGCGGCGACCCGGTCGACGCCCGGAGCATCCTGATGGTGATGGGCCTGGGGGTCGGCAGCCAGGAGGAAGTCGAGCTGACCGCCGAGGGCGACGGCGCCGACGAGGCCCTGGACAAGCTGGTCGAGCTGCTCGAAATCGACCACGACGCAGCCTGAGCACTCGCCCGGCCGGTGCGAACCGTTGTGCCACTGGGCGTCCCGGACGCCCGGGCACCCCGACGCACCGGCCGGGTCCCGCATTGCCTTTCTGCACTACCCAGCCGGGACCACCGCGACAACGGCACCCCGCCCCCCGCCGTGCGCGTCGGTGATGATTCCCTGACGATGCGCGGCAAGCCTTTCGCACTGTTCACCAGTGCGCAGCCTCGATCACCGGGTCCGAGCCACTTCAGCCATCCAGCCCTGCATCGACACAGGAGTTGACCGACCATGACGAGCACCACGACGACCAGCGCCTCGACCTCTACCGCACCGGGGTCGACGGGATCCGCCACGCCCAGTCTGACCGGCATCGGAGTCGGCCGTGGGTCGGCCGTGGGATCGGTGGTGAAGCTCGCACCGGCGGCCCGCCCACCGGCCGACGAGCCGGCACCGACTGACCTCGCCGGCGCCGAGTCGCTGGTCAAGGCCTCCTTCGACTACGTGGCCGACAACCTGCGGGCCCGGGCGGCCGCCGCCCAGGCCGCGACCGCTGCGGTCCTCGAGGCGACCTCGCTGATGGCCCAGGACCCCGGCCTGTTCGCCGACGTCAAGCGCCGCATCGAATCCGGGACCGGTCCCGCCACGGCGGTCGACCAGGCGGTGGAAGGCTTCTGCAAGATCCTGGAGGCCAGCGGCCCGTACCTGGCCGAGCGGGTCACCGACCTGCGTGACGTCCGGGACCGCATCGTCGCCAAGGTGCTGGGGCTGCCCGAGCCGGGCCTGCCCGCGCTGTCCAAGCCGACCGTCATCGTCGCCGCCGACCTGGCGCCCGCCGACACGGCGACGCTGGACCTCGACCACGTGGTCGGCATCGTGACCGAGCTCGGCGGCCCGACCAGCCACACCGCCATCATCGCCGCCCAGCTCGACCTGCCCTGTCTGGTACGCGTTCCCGGCGCCCTGGGTCTGCCCGAGGACGCGACGGTGGCCATCGACGCCGCCACCGGCTCGGTCGTGATCGATCCCGATGACGAGCTCCGGGAGGCGATCATCGCCCGGGCGAAGGCGCGGGCTGCGTTGAAGACCGCCACCGGTGGTGCCGGCCGGACCTCCGACGGGGTGGCCGTGCAGTTGCTGGCCAACATCGGCGCCGTCGAGGACGCCGAACGCGCGGCGAAGGAGGACGTGGAGGGCGTCGGGCTGTTCCGCACCGAGGTGCTGTTCCTCGACTCCCCGACCGCCCCGACGGTGGAGGACCAGCTCAAGGCCTACACCAAGGTGTTCACTGCCTTCGGCGACCGCAAGGTCGTCATTCGCACGCTCGACGCCGGCGCCGACAAGCCCCTCGCGTTCGCGCCCAGCGAGGAGGAGGAAAACCCCGCCCTCGGCGTCCGCGGGTACCGGATGGACCGGCGCTTCCCGCAGCTGCTGGACGACCAGCTGGAGGCCATCGCGCAGGCCGCACGGGCAACCGGCGCCAAGGTGTGGGTGATGGCGCCCATGGTGTCCACTGTGCACGAGGCAAAGGCATTCACCGACAAGGTGCGGGCGCACGGCCTGCCGGTCGCCGGGATGATGGTCGAGGTGCCCGCCGCCGCGCTGCGCGCGCGGCACATGATGAAGCTCGTCGACTTCGCCAGCATCGGCACCAACGACCTCACCCAGTACGCGATGGCCACCGACCGGATGGCCGGCGAGCTCGCCGAACTGCTCGACCCTTGGCAGCCGGCGGTCCTCGACCTGATCGCCGCGACCGGCGAGGCGGGCAAGGCGGCGAACAAGCCGGTCGGCGTCTGCGGTGAGGCGGCGCGTGACCCGCTGCTCGCGCTGGTGCTCGTCGGGCTCGGCATCAGCAGCCTGTCGATGGCACCGTCCGGCGTGCCGGCCGTGCGGTTTGCCTTGTCCCGCACCGACCTTGCCGCGTGCGAGGCCATGGCCGCGGCCGCCCGCGACGCCGAGGACGCGGCCTCCGCCCGTGCCGCGGTGGAGAAGCTGGTCGACCCCGAGGTGCTGCTGGCGCTGTAGGCATGACGACGACTGGTGCCGCCTGAGGCTTCTAAAAACCTCGGGCGGCACAGTCGTCTCTGGCGAATCGCATTGCCGGTTAGTGCCTTTCTGATGTAGCGCATTGCTGGTGGCAGCGCGCCCCAGACTCATCGACCGACCGCGTCGCCTGCGTTCGCCGGTCGTCACCTGCCAGCCTCCGTTGATGGTCTCGGTCCACGCACGCGAACACCGCCCGGCTCATCGGACCAGGTCTTCCATTGGGTGCGGCTCTCGTCACGGCGTCACACGCGGCCGTGCGCACGACCCTCTTCCGGACGGCGCGCACGACCCGCATGGGCCGGCGCGCACGATCCATCTCCGAGCGGCAGGTGGGCACGCCTCACATCGGACCGCGCGCTCGACCAGCTGTTGGCCGCCCCGGGGGCGCGGCGCCTCTGTCGGGACCGCTTCACGCCGCGTCCTGCTGCTGTCTACGCCTACATATGACCGCATCCGGGGCCGTCGACGCCCACGCCCGGTGTCTCGTGCCATCGCGCACCCTGCGACCCGCCAGGGGCCCCTCTGCCGCAGTCGTACGGCACCGGTGCCGATGCGGGCGCTGGTGCCTGCCCCGGAAGGCAACGGCCGTCGATATCGAGACAAGCACGGTTCGACGCTGCGCGCGATTGGCACTCCGCCGTCCCGATTGGTGATCAGCTCCAAAGACTTGTCTCTGCCGTCAACCATGTCGACTCTTGCCCCTTCCCTGCACATCGTGGCTGCTCCTTGCTATGATTAGAACATGTGTACCGGGTAGCTGCTTAAGTCAAGTAGCATCTCTGGGATGACAGAGGTTGTCTCATCTCATCCGGTCGGTGGCGTTGATTACCCGCGGACATTCCAGGAGTTGTTGGCTTGGTTTCCCGATGACGCTGCTTGTGTTGCCTTCTTGGAGCGGTTGCGCTGGCCAGAGGGTTTTGTCTGCCCCGGCTGTGGCGAGGCAGCTGGGTGGCGGACGGCCAAAGGCCGTTGGATGTGCATGTCGTGCGGTAAGCAGACCTCGGTCACCGCTGGGACCATTTTTCACCGCACCCGGACGTCCCTGACGACCTGGTTCGCGGCCATCTGGTTCATCACCTCGCAGAAGAACGGCGTATCAGCGTTGGGTCTGCAGCGGGTGCTGGGATTCGGGTCCTACGAGACGGCGTGGGCCTGGTTACAGAAGCTTCGCCGGGCTATGGTCCGCCCGGATCGAGATTTGCTGTCCGGCGTCGTGGAAGTCGACGAAGTGTTCATCGGCAACGAGTCTCGCGGCCGCGCGGGCGGGTTCAAGGACAATTGCGCGGCGATGATCGCGGTGGAGTCGCTTCCCAGACGCCGGCTGGGCAGGGTGCGCATCGAGGTCGCACAGATCGCCCGATCCTCGGACTTGATCAACTTTGCCGACCAGGTCGTCGCTCCCGGCTCGGTCATCAAGACCGACGGCGACCGCCAACTGCGCCGCTTGTCAACAATGGGATTTGAACACCAGTACTTCGTCAGCCTGAACGCGAAAGAACCGGCGCACGTCAATCTGCCGGGCGTGCACATGGTCGCTTCACTGCTGAAGCGTTGGCTCACCGGAACCCTGCACTACGCGGTATCCCAGGAGCACCTCGCGTACTACCTGGACGAATACACCTTCCGGTTCAACCGTCGCGCTTCGAAGAGCCGCGGACTGCTGTTCTACCGACTGCTCCAACAAGCCGTGGAAACCGAACCACACCCGCTCGCACAACTCCGCAACCCGGTCGCCGCTGCGGAAGTGCCCTTCTAGCTTGACTTAAGCAGCTACCCAGTACA
>JAESFR010000160.1_pt1 | contig 45034 bp, 42 predicted proteins | sample 9266191 | NCBI WGS metagenome assembly JAESFR01 (sample SAMN14503063, study PRJNA617104) | algae metagenome | isolation source: Pleurocapsa minor HA4230-MV1 and co-occurring heterotrophs from cement on... | place: USA: Nuuanu Pali Lookout, Hawaii | collected 2009-07-20
GTGCCGGTGCCCCGCTGACACCTTGCATCTGCTGACGGAGCCGATGCGCCAGATGCCGGTGCCACCGCCGGGCGGACAAACTGACTGCAGCACCGCGGAAGTCGCTTTCCCGAAACCTGCATCAATCCGGGAAGTTCCGCTGCCTGATGACCCGGTTACCGCAAATTGGGTGACAACATTTTCACCGGCGTGACAGCACAAGCGGGTTCCGAAGAAATCGAACGAGCCGGCCGACAGTACGGGATCCCCACAAACGGACACAACCGGACGAACGACGTCGCATCGGTTGATCTGCATTCACCTGAATGGTCTAACAGCAGAGCGCTCACGGGAACTTCAGAGCCCGGTGAACTGGGTCTATGCCTTCATGAACCGTTCATCTACAGTCCGGTTCATGACAGTGCCGGGCCACGTGCCCTCCGCGAGCGAGGTCGCCGAGCTCGACCTCACCAGCGACGCAGTCGAAGAAACGGCCCATCTTCAGCGACACTTCGGCCGCCGCGAGATATTGCTGTTCACCATCTGCACGCTGGTCGGTGTCGATTCGATCGGTGCCATTGCGGCGTCCGGCGCCGAGGCGTTCAGCTGGCTGATCATCCTGGGCGTCATCTTCTTCATCCCCAGCGGTCTGCTCTTCGCGGAACTCGGAACGGCGTTTCCCGAGGAGGGCGGCCCCTACCTGTGGGCGCGCCTGGCGTTCGGCCGATTCGTCGGCGCGGTCAACAACTTCCTCTACTGGGTGACCAACCCCGTCTGGTTCGGCGGGACCCTCGCCGTCCTGGCGATCGCCACGTACGAGGTCTTCTTCAACAACGGTGACGACCTGCCGTCGTGGGGCTTCTACTTGCTCGGCCTCATCTTCATCTGGACGGGCACATTCTCGGCGATCCTGTCGTTCTCGGTGGGCAAATGGATCCCGATCTCCGGCGCGTTCGCCCGCTTCGCGCTGCTCGGCTTCTTCACCATCTCGGTGATCATCTTCGCCGTCGAGAACGGCGTGAACGGCGTCAGCGCAGGCGATTTCAGCATCTCCTATCCCGGATTCGTCGCGCTGGTCGGCTTGATCATGTTCAGCCTCGTCGGGTTCGAACTGCCGAACACCGCGGGCGATGAGATGAAGGACTCCAAGAAGGACGTCCCCTACTCGATTCTCCGATCCGCGATCGCGGCAATCCTGCTGTACGGCGTCCCGGTTCTGGGCATTCTCGTGGTCCTTCCGACCGATCAAGTCACCAACTTGGGCGGGTTCATCGATGCGATCAAATCGGTGTTCACCGTCTACGGCGGGGAGATTGCCGCGGACGGCACCGCCACTTTGTCCGGGGCGGGGGCCGTGCTGGGCGACATCGCGGCGGTGCTGTTCATTCTGTGCGTCCTGTCATCCGGCACCACCTGGATCATGGGATCGGACCGGGCGCTGGCGGTGTCGGGCTATGACGGTGCGGCCCCCCGCTACCTCGGTCGATTCAGCCCCAAGTTCGGCACGCCGGTGCGCGTCAACGTGCTGTCCGGTCTCCTCTCGACCGCCGTGCTGATCATGGTCCACGAGATCAGCAACGGTGATGCCGCGAAGTATTTCGGTGCGATCCTCGGCATTGCCGTTTCCACCACGCTGATCTCCTACATCGGCGTCTTCCCGGCACTGTGGCGCTTGCGTGTGAAGTTCCCGGAGCACCCACGCTCGTTCCGCGCGCCATGGGCCCCGTTCCTCTCGATCTGGCTGACGCTCCTGGTGCTGTTCGCCTCCGTACAGCTGGTCGCGCCCGGCCTGGGCAGCGATTGGTTCGGTGACGACTTCCGTCCCGACGGGTGGGAGGTCGACGAGAAGTGGACGTACCTGTGGACCGAGTTGATTCCGCTGCTGGTCTTCGTCGCCATCGGCGCGATCTTCTACATCGCCGGCGCTTCGACACGGCGTGACCGTGGCACGGTCGCCGTCCAGGCGGCGCAAGCCGAGGCGCATCCCGACGTGTAGCGGTCGAACGATGCCCTGACAACGGCGTGGTGGTGCAACTCCGGCTGATCCCTGCAGTCATCGGTGTCGCCGTGATGTCCCCGCCGCGCCGTCGGCGGAGCGCCATGGCCGCTACCGACAGGGATGAACCCGTTGATGCGGCACCGCCTGGTCGCCCGTCGTTCGCTCAGAGGTCGCCTGTGAGATGGGTTGTCGCCGCGAAGACCTGACACCGTTCGTGACTGCCACTAACAAATGCTCCGATTGCGGCCTCCCCGACGCGCAATCGCCGGGACAGTCACGTGAGGACACATGCCTTTTCCCCGCACCACAGCGCTGATCTCACTGGTCATCGCGTGCTCGATGTCATTGCCGCACACCGTCGCGGCGAGTGACCCGCCCGCTGCCTCGGACACCTCCACCAGCAGGAAGCCTCCACACTCCCAGAATGCGCGGTTCGACCTGCAAGCACATCGGGGCGGGATCGGCGAGCGCACCGAGAGTTCGCTGGCAAGCTTCTCGCACGCGCTCGAGGTGGGCGTCACCACCCTGGAGTTGGACACCCAGATCACCAGGGACGGCAAGGTCGTCGTGACGCACGACCGGAAGACCAACCCGGACGTGTGCGTCGACACGGCTCCTGCTTTTGCTGGCGACCCATCCTTCCCGTACGTCGGCAGATACGTGAAGGACCTGACACTGCGTCAGCTGCAGACCTTGGACTGCGGATACCAGCAGCGGCCCGGCTATCCAGAGCAGCTGAACACGCCCGGGTCGAGGATGCTGGAGCTGAAGGATGTCTTCGACCTGGTCGATCGGTACCGCGCCTGGGGCGTCCGACTCAACATCGAGACCAAGGTCGAAGCGGGAGCGCCGGACCAAACGGCACCTCGCGCCCTGTTCGTCGCGCTCGTTCACCAGGAGATCGAGCGTTCGGGGATGAAGAAGCAGGTCACCATCCAGAGTTTCGACTGGGGCGCGCTGATGGCGATGCACCGCCTGGACCGAACCCTGCCATTGGTTGCCCTGACGAATGTCGACTTCCTGCAGGTGGGTCAGCCGGGCGCCTCACCGTGGTTGGGTGGCATCGACGCCGACGATTTCGGGGGCGACTTCGTTGCGGCGGCCGATTCGATCCCCGGCGTGGTGGCGCTGTCACCGGTCGACGGCTTCCCCCAGGGCGGATCGATCACCGACCCGACCTTCCGTCCCTAGGTCACGGCGGACATGGTCGAGCGGGCTCACCGGCGGCACCTCAGGGTGATCCCGTGGACCGTGGACGATCCCGCAACGGTGCAGTACATGATCGACACGGGCGTCGACGGGATCATCACCAACTACCCGACCCGGACCAGGGAGATCCTCGCCGAAAACGGGTTGAAGCTCCCCAGGAGCTATCGACCGCACCCGTCACGGTAGGGAGTGCGCCGGCGCCGACCGGTACGGCCCAGACGCGTCCGTGGTTGACCGGTGATCAGTCGGCCCGATCGTCATCCAATGCCGCTGTCCACTCGGGCACCTTCTTGTCCGCCCAGCGCTTCTTCGCAACGGCCTTCAAGTAGTACGACCGCCCACCCTTCTTGACGAGCTCCCGCTTCTTGAACCGGTACTGCCCTTCTCCGTCGATGGCCTTGTCATCCACGGTCGCGGTCTTGCCTCGGTGTTTACCGTCAAGGAAGCGGATCAGAGCCATCAGCGGAATGTACCCGACGGGGACGGGGCCTTCTTCGCTGTCATCCGGCGTTCACCTTCTCTTCATCTTGACGAAGACAACGCGCTGCGTCACTTCGGCTTTCGCGCTCCCACCGGTGTGCGATCCCGCTGATGTGACCCTGCAGCCGTCACGGTCGGATCCGACCGCTGGACGAGCGAAGGGGCAGCGGTGGGTGTGAACAATGTGCCGGATGTCGCGGCCATCGAAGATGCGGAGCGAGTCGTTGATGGCCTCCTCATCCTCGACCGGGCAACGGCGGCTGGGGCGGCCCGCAACGGCCCGGGCGACTTCTTCGTGTCGGCGGTCCGGTCGCCGACGCGGTCCGTGACATCGTCCCTTGCACCCTGAGGCAACGGGTACGCACGCCCGGCAGGGTCAGCTGTACGCGCGAGGAACGGCGTCAGGCTTCATTCGGTTCGGGCGAGTCGCGGACCGACGTGCCGTGGCACTGTGATCATCGCCGACCGATCGCCGTCGCCACCGCCTGCACGACAGAAAGGTGAACCCCATGTTCAACGACAACGGATCATTCCTGCTGGCCTTGCTCGAATTCTTCCTCTTCTTCGCCTGGTTCATGTGCCTGTTCTGGATCTTCGGTGACATTTTCCGCAGCAGCGACCTTGGCGGGGTCGCAAAAACGTTGTGGGTCATCTTCGTGATCTTCGTTCCGTGGCTTGGCATCCTGGTGTACCTCATTGCCCGCGGCAAGGGGATGCACCAACGCCAGTTGGACCAGGCCGTGCAGATGCAGAAGGCGCAAACCGAGTACATCCGGTCGGTGGCCAACCCGGCACAGAGCACGGCGGCCGACCAGATCGCCTCCGCCAAGAGTCTTCTCGACAGCGGAACGATCACCCAGACCGAGTTCAACCAGCTGAAAGCAAAGGCCCTCGCCTGACGCTGCGCCGGGTGAGGTCTGTGCTCATCACCGGACGCGACCGATCCGGGGTTGGAGCGGCGCCTGTAACGTCAACACGCGGCGACGGCGTGGCGGACGGCAGACAGATCCCCGTCGCGATTCGCAGGGTCAGGAAAACGGCAGGGCCCCTGGGCCGGTTCCGGCGACCGAATCGACAAGCCGCCGGTCATCGACGGTCTCGAGGGCGCAGACCAGCCAGGACAGACCGTCGGAGGTGTAGTAGACGCCGACATCGGCGGTGAACGGCATGTGCCGGGGTCCGGTGGTATCGGACAGGACCACCACCCGGAGCTGACCCCCATAGGTGGGATCGCTGGTGCCGGCAGCAGCCTTCGCCGCCTCGACACAGGAGCGCGTCGAACCACTCCAAGGCGGTTCGTCGGCAGCGGTGATGGCGGGAACCGGTTGTGTCGCAATGACCTCACCGGAGTGCGGCGACGTGCACGGCACCACCACCCGCGCCCGTCCCGGATCGGAATAACACGTGCGCAGCTCCCCCGGATCGGGTCCAGTCGCCGGTACTGCCCGCACCCGACCGACGTAACCCTGGAACGGAGCGGGTCCCATGGGGGCGACAAGGCAGAGCTGCCAGGACCAGTCGGGGACAGTGCTGCTGCCGTCCGGACCTCGGGCGATCAACGGCCGGTACCGCAGCGGAGCGGTCCACCGGCCGACGCCGTGAGCATCGGCGTCCTGCGCCGGGGGCCGGCCGACGTACTCGCGAGCCTTCGCGGCGCACACCGAGAAGGACGGCACCGGCCCCGCAGCGGGTTGAGCCGCCGACGAGCTGTAGGTGACCTCGACGGTGTGCACCTCGGTGCACTGCACGATCACCAGCACACCGCCGCGGACATCCCCGCACTCGCCCGGCACAGGAGCGGTCGGCGCGGGCGCCCTCACTGCGACGCCCCGCAGGGGCGGCGCGACGAGCATGGTCATGACGGCAAGAACCAGGACGGCCAGGCCCAGCGTCAGCACGCCAACGGCTCTTCCCTGCACCGTGCCAGCTTATGCAGCACCTGATCCCGGCCTCGAGGCGTTGTTCGATGTCCGGCAATCGCGGCGCGCGGCTGAGCCGGCGGTGACCGGTCCGCCGGCCGACCGCCCGGGCCAGATCGAGACTGCATGGCTGCGCGACATCGGATACGCACCGTCCATCCGCGGGACCGGGTTCCATCCACCGGACGGCTGCCTGCACCTGCGGGCACACGGACGGTAGGAACGAATGTGGGCCCTGGTGTCTCACCACTCGGGAGCGCGGTTCATGCCGGCGGAGCGCGGCTTCGGCGAACTGATTGCGGAGTTCACCTCGAACAGGAACCGGTGCCCGACAGGTTGACCCTACGCCGACCGGACCGTCGGACCCACCGGACGGCGGATGACCATGCCGTACCGGATCACCGCAGCGATGACCCGCCACGGCCTCGACTCCCCCATTGCCAAAGGCCAGGATTGGCCGCATCCCCTACCTGCTCGCCGCGGCCGACCGGGTGGAGAACCGGCTCAGCGCCCGGCGGCGCTGAGGACCCGGCCACCTGTATCGACGCCGGGTCCAGCGTGGACTCCGGTTCAGTTCGCGAAGAGCACACGTTCGATGGTGAGCACCTCGGCGCCGCGACGGTTGACCGAAACCTTCAGCCACTCGTCCACCCCGGTCGAGCCCTCGACGGTGACTCGCGTGAGATTGTCTGCCGCAGAGTCGATGCCGTAAAAGGACAGCCAGGGTGAACCGCCGGCCAGGGGCTCATCCTGCCGGTACACGTGGCTGTCACCGTTGAACAGATAGACCTGCCCTCGGTAGGCCGCCGACTCCTCGGCGATGGCTCGCACGATGGGTTGGAATGCGTAGTAGTCGGCGAACTCCGGCCCGGTGACGGTCGCATCGAACATGTCGGCCTGGGTCAGCAGCACCACCGCCCGGTCCCGGTGACTCTTCGCTCGGCGGAAGGTGTCCCGGATGAGCGCAATGGCGGCGGCCGTGCGACCGATCACCTCTGCGGTCTGCTCCGGGGTGGCAGTCGTCCTGCCCGTCCACGGCGCGAGGCTGTTGTTGCTGCCGACGATGTGCACGGCGGCGAACGCCACGCGTCCCCGCTCATAGGACACGTTCTCCGGGTAACCCTGCGCGGCTTGCGAATCCACCCTCGCTGGGTGCTCCCCGAGGGTGCGTCCTGGGCGCGGGAAGAATACCTGCCGAAGCGTGGCGAGCCTCTCCAGCGGGTTGTAGGAACCGTTGTTCGGCCGGTGACAGTCGGTCCATTCATTGTCCCCCGGCGTGTAGACGAGCGGGTCGGCAAAGCGGTCGAACTGGGATTTGACTTCGGCGAAGTACGCGTCGGTGCAGGGCGTGGATCCGTTCTTGATGTCACCGAGGTGATCGACCAGGTCGACCTGCGGATCCGCGTTGATCTCGTCGATGCGAGCGGGGAATGACGCGATCTGCTCTGGCCCGTAGGGAGTATCGCCGATCACGGCGAAGGTGAAGGGCGCGTCGGACGCCGATCCGGCCCGCGGCGGTGCGCCGTGCTGCTCACCTGCCCAAGCACTTCCCGACGTCGTGACGCAGGACACCACCACTGCTGCAATTGCCGCCGACCTGATGCGCATGATCGCCCTGTCTGTCGTGAAGAAGCTCGTCCGGGCAGGCGTTGCCCAGCTGAATGAATGCTGCGCGGTGCCCGGGGATCACCGGAGTGAGTTCGATACGGTTCTGTGGTTCGACCCATCGGCGCAGATGCACTGTGTTGCAACGGGGTCAGCGAAGATACTGCGCCCAGGGCCCGCGGATGGCGAACACGTGACCGGGCTCCTGCACATTGCCGAACAACACCGAACCGTCGGGCGAGAAGGTGGGTCCGGTCATCTCGCTGAACACGTTGCCGCCCAAATCGCTGGTTTCCAGGACGATGAGGTTGCGGGCGATCGCCTGAGCGCCGGTGTCCGCGGTCCAGCTGAGCAGGTGGTTGGCGGTGTTGCCGTCCTCGGCGATGACCAGGGTGCCGTACGGGGACACGTGCACGTTGTCCGGGCCGTCGAAGGCCAGGTCCAGGCTCGGCCCGAGATCGGTTTCCCAGGTGGGGGTCTCCCTGTGCAGCACCGGGTTGTACGGGAAGTACGCCAGCAGGGTCAGGGTGCCGCTGGAGTAGTCGTAGTACCAGATCTGCCCGTCGTGCGGAGTGGCGCTGGGAGGAAGATCGCCCTCTTCGAACGCATAGCTGGCCGCAAAGTACATACCCTTGTTGTCGCCCCACGCTCCCTCGAGCTTGTGGGAGGGGGTTACCTGATCCTCGTCGAACTGCCTACGCACGGACTCGGTACTCGCATGACGGTCCGGGACGGTGACCCACTTCGTCGTGAACGGCCGGCCGATCTGGGCGGCGGTGACGAAGGCCAGGTCGGGGAGCACGCTGCCGTCCGCGGTGAGCACGGCCAACGCCTCCAGAGTGCCGGCGTTCGGCCCGAGCAATCGTGCGATGTAGGGGTTGAGCCGGTCACCGTCCGGGGCCGTCCACCGGTACAGCAATCCGTTGGGGCCACTGGCGTCTTCGGTGAGGTACACGCGGCGACGTGACGGTTCCACGACGACGGCCTCGTGCGGGAAGCGCCCCCAGGCCCGGATCGGCAGCGGCAATTGCCTGCTCGGCTCCGCGGCGAAAACCTCGAAGACGTAACCGTGGTCCTTCTCCAGGGTTGCCGTCCCGGACCTGGTGCCCGCCTTCACCTCGGTCTCCTCGCAGGTCAACCAACTGCCCCACGGCGTCAGCCCGCCGGCACAGTTGTTGAACGTCCCGGACAGGCCCACCCACTCCGAGAGCCGCCTGCCGTCCCGTGTGGTCTCCAGCACGGTGCATCCCCCACCCAAGGCGCCGGTGTCGTAGACGGTGCCCGCGACCAAGGGGACCGGCGACGTTGCGCCGGGGCGCAGCTCGTGGTTCTGGATCAGCCGCACGTTGCGTCCGGCGCGCATCGAGCCGGTTCCGTCGGGCCGGTCCGGTGTCTTCCCGATGACCCTGCCGGAGCCGTCGTGGATCTCCGTCTCGCCGGAGACCGACACCACCTCGTAGGTGAACCCGGCCGGCAGTGCGAGCAGGTCGCCGGGAGCGGACTGCAACGGCGGGAACAGACCTCGGCGGGCTGACGGTCGGTACCCGGCGGTTGCCGGGCTGCCGCCCGGGCCGGCCGCAGCGGCGGCGGTGCCCGCCAAGCCGGAGGACGCGGTCAACACGGCAGCACCGGTCAACGCGGTGGTGCCCAACATCTGACGGCGATTCAGCGGCATTCGATTCCTCCATGGGCCGTGCGGGGTGACGGGCAGACCCTCCTCCCGGACGATGACACCGCCACCACCAAGGGGTGAACAGGTGCGGAACGGGCATGACAGGAACTGTTCATCGACAACACGTTTCACGGGCGGCGTCACGGGAATGTTCCGCGGGAGCCGCCATCGGGTCTTGCCTTCACCGCGCTGCTGATGCCAGCCCGATGACGCTGTGGCCGCCTGTGGCCGAGGTGCGGTGAGTGATCAGCGGATCGTGTCGATCGGCGACCGTCGTCGAGGTGCGCGGCCGGCCCTCGACGGTGACCGGCGTCTTGGAGCGCCGACCACATCCCGGCCATTTTTTCGGCTGCGATCTTCTCGGCTGCGGCCTACCGTCGATGAGCCCGTGAATTCGGCACTTCGGACCCGCTCAGCAATCAGGAGACCACACGTGTCACTGCAACCTCGGGTACGGCTCATTCCCGCATCGGTGCCCCTGCTGACCGCGTTGACCAACGAACGCGACGCTTTCGCAGAGATGATCGGATCCCCCATCCCCGACGGGTGGCCCGAGTTCCCCGAGGCCATCGGCTTCACCCTGGCGCAGCTGCAGGATGCGACCGCCGATGTCGGTGCGTGGTCCATGCAGTTCTTCATCGACCTGGAGACGGGGCGGCTGGTGGGATCGGGTGGGTACGTCGCCCCGCCGGTCGATCGCACCGTCGAGATCGGTTACGAGGTGGCTCCGGAATTCCGCGGTCGGAAACTCGGCGTCGCAGCCGCCCGCGCGCTCATCGAGAAGGCTGTGGAAAGCCGCGATGTCGACACCATCATCGCGCACACCCTGCCCGGTCCCAATCCGTCGACGGGTGTTCTCGCGGCGTTGGACTTCCAGCACGTCGCCGATCAACTCGACCCGGATGTCGGCGCCGTCTGGGAATGGAGATGGGCTCGGTCAGTGGTCAGGGGTGATCCCGGCAGCCGGTGACTGACCGGCACATGCGGAGAACGACACCGGTGCCGGTGGTCTCTGCCTCCATCGCAAAATCGAAAGCATCCACCCGGGTGGCCATGTCGACGTCGCACGGGTCCGCATTCCCGGGCCCCAGACCACGGGTCACCGCGGCCTGATGACTCGCGTGAACCGCTGCAATGGTCCGGTCGACGTGCAGCGACTGACCGCGGCGGGCCCTTTCGATGAATCGCGCAGTTTGCAGGTCGTCCTCGCCGGCATGCTCGGGGCCGTGCCATCCCGTTATCACATAGCTGGGCTCCCCCAGACCACTGGCGGTGACCGCTGCCGCCGTCGCGCTGGCGCAGACCAGGCTCGCACACCACCGACGATCGGCGGCGGTGGCGTTCATTACCCCACGGGTCCCGGCCGATGTGCGCTGCACGACGTCACGCCCGTGCAGGTCCGCGCGGGCCACCTCGGAGGGAGAATTGGACAGATCGAAGCCCGGCACCCGGCGGCCCCAGTCCGACCCCATCGCCACCATTCCCGGCCGGGCAGCCTTGGCCGCCAGCGCCTCCTCGACCGAACTCACCAGCCAGATCCGGTGCGCCCCCGCGGCGAAGGCATACGCAGCAGTGGTGAAGGCGCGCAACACATCCACGACAACGACGGCTCCGGTCGCCCGGCCGGCGTGCCAACCGGGCAGCAGCCGCGGACCGTGCGCGTTCGGCGATCCGCTCGGGTCGGGTTGGGCCGCCGACCCGTCGACAGTCGTGGAACGGCCACCCTTCAGGTGACGTCCACTCCCGCCCGCGTGGCTTGTCACGGCACCCGTTGGCCGTGAACGGTCGGCCTCATCCGCCGCTCGTACCGGGCGGCGAGGATCACGGCCACGACCATGACCGCCAGGACGTCGACAAAACCGAGAATCGACGTCCACGGCAATTCGAAGGACTGCGCTTTGACATTGGCGAAGAATCCGCCCAGCGGGGTCAGCAGCGGCCAGATCACCAGCACGTTGCGCACGACGGCGAAAGCGACGGCGTAGACGACGCCGAGGCCGAACAGGAACATCATCTCGTCGGCCTGCATTCCGTATCCCACGTGGTACAGCGCGTACATCGCTGCCGCCCCCCCGACGCCGGCGACCGGTCCGAACGCTGACTCCAGCCTGTTCTGAATGAATCCCCGGAAGAACACCGCCTCGAACAGCCCCACCGTCAGCGACATCACCAGCAGGGGGACCCAGTCGACCGGGTCAGCGGGCAACGCATAGCCGAACAGCGTCAACCAGAACTGGATGCCGGCGAACACAAGCCCGAGGAGCACTGCCTGCCGCCAGTTGTCGGCGCGGAATCCCAGCGTGCGCAGTGACCGACCGCGAACCCGCACGGTGTAGACGATCGGGCCCACTACACCGAGAATCAGCCCGCCGGCGAAGCACAGGAACAATCCTGCGACGGAACTCACCGTGAAATAACCGAATGCGAATCGGTACAGCACAACGACAGCGAGGTAAAAGCCCGCGATCACCGCAAGGTCGAGACGATCCGGCGAGCGATGACCGGGTGGCACCGCTCCGGGTACCAGCGCCAACAACAGGGCCGACACCGGAACGGCGATGCCGTACACCACCGGCTGCGCCACGGCGAGGATGACGAGGGCAACCACCACCCACCCTGACCAGAGCAATTGCCGTCGACTCAGGAATCCAGCCATCAGCAACCTCCCAGGGTTCTTCGCACCAGCCAGCCTGACCGGTTCGGCGCGCCCAGGGGTAGAGCCCAACGACCCACCACCGGCGCCGCCCACTGTGACGCGCGCCTCACGTCGGATCGACCAGGACTTGAGTTCTCTCGCCAGAGGAGATGCTGAGTGCACCGTCACCAGGAGGGCCGAAAGCCGCCGATTCGGCTTCCCGCTGCGCCTCGTCGGTTCGCAGGGCGACGACCTCGTCGTGACCGCTAGAGGCCGATGCCAGGACGCCCTAGGCTCAGCACGTGATCGTCGGGCGCAGTGACGCCTGCCGGCGCATCGAGGCGCTGGTCGTGGACGTCCGCGCCGGAAGTGGCGACGCTCTTGTTCTGAGCGGGCCCGCGGGCATCGGCAAGACCACGCTGCTGGAGTTCGCCGAACATCAGGCGCCTGACTTCCTGGTCCTGCGGACCACCGGATCACCGGCGGAGCGGGGCCTACCCTACGCGGCGCTCTCCCAGGTGCTCGCCCCGATACTGACCCACCTACCGATGTTGCCACCGGTGCAGCAGGGAGCGATCAGATCGGCTCTCGGGCTGGATCCGCCGATCGGGGCGGACGCGTTCCCGGTGTACGCGGGCACGTTGGGCTTGCTCGCCGCTGCTGCGGCCGAGCGTCCGGTGGCCATCATGATCGATGACGGTCAATGGTCTGACACCGCTTCGATCCAAGCTGTCCTGTTCGCCCAGCGCAGGCTCATCCATGACCCGGTGGCGTTGATGCTGGCCACCCGCGCCGATCACCAGGGCGCGCTGTGGGCCGACCTACCGGTGTTGGAGGTCACCGGCTTGGCAGCAGAAGCGGCGCACTCCCTGTTGAGACAGCATGGGATGACCCTGGACGAGCACGTCCTGGACTGGCTGGTCCGCTCGACCGGCGGCAATCCGCTCGCCCTTCTCGACGTGCCGACCTATCTACCATCTGCTGAGCTGGCGTTACGGGCGCACCGGGCGCAGCAGGCACCGATCGGGCCGGTGCTGACCGCTGCCTACGGTCATGCGATGGCGACGAAGTCGCCGGATCAGCGCCAGGCACTGGTCATCGCGGCCATGCTCGACGGCGCCGACATTGCCGTGCTGGCAGCCGCTTTGGCGTCAGCCGATCTGGACATCGCGCTGCTCGGGGACGCCGAGGACACCGGCATGGTGCGTCTGTCCGCGGGCGCTGTGCAGATGCGCCATCCCTTGACCCGGTCGGCCGTCATCGCATCGTCCCCGCCGACCGCGCGCCGGGCCGCCCATCGCGCGTGCGCAGAAGGCCTGCGCCGGTCGGTCCGTCCGACCGACGCGGAGGCCCGGGTGTGGCACCTGGCGGACGCCGCCCTGGGGCCCGATGAAGAGATCGCCGCCCAACTCGAGGATCTTGCGCACCGTGCGACCGGCCGGACAGGTGACGCCGCAGCGTGTCTGACCAATCAGCGGGCGGCGGAGCTGAGCGCACCGGGTGAGGGTCGGACACGCCGGCTCATCGCCGCGGCCGCCGCGGGCCTGGCGGCCGGACTGCCCGCCGACAGCCAGCACCTTCTCACCGTCCTGGAGCACCAGCAGGGCACCACCGGCCGGCAGGCGCTGCAGATCGCGCACCTGCAAGGCCGTGTGCGAGCAGCCGCCGGTGACCCCCCGGGTGCTGCCCGTGAACTGCGCCGACACGCCCTGGCCAGCCGGCGCACCGATCCGGATCTGGCCGTTCAACTCGCCGTGGACAGCGCTTTCGCCGCCGTCCTTGCCGGTGACATGGAGTTGGCCGCCGGCGCCGGTGATCTGATCGCGTCGGTCGACGGCGATGCGTCGACCGACGCACTGGCCGACCTCATCATCGGCACGGCAATGGCCATGGGCGGGTCCGGCGCCGACGCCCTGCCCCGTTTGGACCGGTGCCGCGCCTTCTTCGACATTCCTGATCCGCCAACCGAATTGCTGCAGCAGGTCATCTATCTCGGCACGGCCTACAGCCTGGTCAACCGCTTCGACTCCGCGATACCGCTGCTGGACAGGGGAATCAGTGTTGCACGCCGACGCGGGGCACTGGGTGTGTTGCCGTTCGCCCTGGCGATGTCGGCGACGACGGCCTACCGCACCGGTGACTGGAACAACGGCTATGCGCGGGCCTGTGAGGCGGCGGCGCTGGCGGAGGACACCGGCCAGACGCACATCCGCCCGAACGCGACCGTGATGATCGCCCAAATCGATGCTGCGCGAGGACGTGAACGTGCTCGCGGCGACGCCGAGGCGGTGATCCGGGACTCGTCGGCCATGGGTGCCACTTTCATCCAGGCGCAGGGCCTCAGCGTCCTCGGGTTGCTCGAGCTCAGCCGCGGGGACCCCGCCGCCGCCATCGCACCGCTGCGGGAATGCGGTCGATTGTCCCGGCAGTTCGGCCTGTTCGAACTCGGTCATCTGCAATGGGCGGCGGAACTGATCGAGGCCGAAGTGCGCTGTGGCATCACCGAAGACTCTCCCGAAACGCTCGAGATCATGCGCGGCGCAGCACATCCCGGCGCAACCACGGTGAATCGGGCACTCCTGCTGCGATGCGAGGCGATGCTGGCAGCCGATTCCTCCTGGGAGGACAGCTTTCGGGAGGCACTGGCGCTGCACGGTGGACCCAACGTCCGGCCGTTCGAGGTGGCGCGGACCGAACTGTGTTTCGGTGAGCGACTGCGTCGCCGACGCCGACGTAAGGAGGCCAGGGAACACCTGTCCCGGGCGTGGGAGACCTTCACCGCGCTCGGCGCAACCACCTGGGCCGCGCGCGCCGGGCAGGAAATCGCCGCTCTCGGTGGACAGGCCCCTGGCCCGGTGTCCCATGTGACGGACCTGCTCACCCCACAGGAACTGCAAGTTGCCGTGACCGTTGCCGGCGGGGCGACCAACCGCGAGGTGGCCGGTGCCCTGTTCCTCAGCCACAAGACGGTGGAGTTCCATCTCAGCAACATCTATCGGCGGCTGGGGCTCCGCACGCGCGCCGAACTGGTGCGCGTCATGAGGGACAGGGCGACGCCGCCGGAGTCGACCACGGGCTGACAACGCAGGTCGACGCCACGACCGATGACGACCCCTCGTGCGCCACCCGCCGCGGCCCCGGGGGTCGGCCCTGTCCGCGCCGGCCCCTCGGCTGTGGCCAGTAGACACGCACTTCCCGAGAAGCGCACCGGGGTACCACCCTGGTGGCCCACGGGCCGTGTGGCGAACAACCGGGTCAAATGACGGCCACCGCGCGCGGTGCGTCGAGGCGGACGGCGTCCGGCAACGTCTCGACGAGCATCGCGCAGGCATTCCGGAGTTGATCACCGAGGTAGCGACCCTGCACCTGTCGCCGGCTGTAGCCCCTGGAGAACGCTTCCCCACCGTAGAAGACCGGAATCCGCAGCGTGTGTAGCGCCAGCAGCGACTCCACGGCCGACCGGTGCCCCTGGCTGTCAGCTGACATCATCACGACGGCGGCGGCATCGGTCGCTTGGACTGCAATCGTCCATGTGAACGTCGAGATCCGGGACCCGAGCACCCGGTGCGGCACGCCGCGCTCGTGCAACAGAGCCGCCAGACACTCCAGGACAACCAGGTCCCGGTCGCGGGGTCCGCAACCGAGCAGGATGGCAGCATCCGTTGCGGGCGGCGGCCCGAACGAACGCCGGTTGCTCAACCAGGCTCGAACAGCCTCGCCGGCAAGAACCTCGTGACGCACGTCGAGCCGACCGGCGAGGCGCCATCGCCGCACTGTCCGCCACGCGGGAATGACGACCTCGTCCAAGCACCCCGCGAGCCCGAGTTCGACTGCACCGCAGTCCAACTGCACCGCCAGCAACAACGGGTCGCGATCGCGGGCTGCGCGCAGCACTCGGTGCAGGAGTGCCAGGGGTGCGGTTGTTGGCACCAGCCCCCCTTTCGCGAAACGACGACCGACCTCACCGGTTCATCCGGCGAAGGTGTCATTCAGCGTGCCCCGTCCGGCACGTATAGCGCTGGCCGGGCGTCGTTTTGCATAGTTTCACAAGCCTGACCACACACACCCGGTCACCTCACGCCGACAAGCGGCGGTCCGCTCAGGCGGTTCGCGCGGTCGGTCGCGTCAGCACCCTGGCGTCGGGAACGGCGGTCTCGACAATCGCGTCGCAGGGATAGGGGTAGGTTGCGCCGAACTGATCGACCAGGACGACCTGACCGTTCCGGCGGTGCACACCGGTCACCACGCGCGGCCTGTCCTCGGGACCGCAGAACCACCAATCACCTGGACTCAGGTGGCCGATGTGGTGCCGCGTGCGGGTGTAACCCACACCCGGTGCCCGTCCGTCCTGGTGATCGAGAACCGCTGACGCGTTGCGCAGACTCAGGCACATCTGGCACTCCTTCGGCCGCTGCGGCGCGTGCTCCGCACGGTGCACGCACTCTCAGGAGCGCCTCGGGGGCACATCCCGGACATCGCCCGCCGATCGAACCGGCACACCGGCCGGTTGGTGACCCGTGTCCGCGCGGCGGGGGGTGGCGCGGACACGGGTGGCTCCCATGGGCCCGCCGAGATCACGGCAGAGACTGCGGGGGGACAGCCCGACGAACCTCGACTCACACCGACAATAATGGCTCACCACAGGAGCTCTCGCGGCCATTGCGCCGGTTTGCATAGTTTCGGTTTCCACAGCACCAGCCGGATCACTTGGCGGCAGGAACCCCACCGGGATCGCGGTCCTCCAGTGCGCGGGTGAGGGTTGCACACGCTGCCTCGATGCCGGCGCCGAGGTATCTGCCCGGCACGCCGCGACGGCTCCGCGCGGTGGTGAACGCGTTGCCCGCGTAGAACACCGGGACACCGAGTTCGGCGACAGCCCGGATCGATTCGATCGCCCGGTTCCGGCCGGTCCCCAGATGCGAAACGATCACGACCCCGGCCACCTGGGTGGCCCTGGCGGCGGCCGCGATCGTCATCGTCGACGTCCTGGCTCCGAGCACGCGACACCCCCAGCCCTGGTAACGCAGCAGCATCGCGGTGGACTCCAGACCGACGGTGTGCAGGTCACCGGGCCCGCACGCGAGCAGAATCGGTCGGGGTCGGGTGGGAGCGGGAGCGAACGCACTGCGGCGATCGAGCCAGGCGCGCACCGCCTCGGTCGCCATGCGTTCCTGAATCACGTCGCAATGGCCCACCGCCCACCACACGCCGATCTGCCGCATGGCGGGCAGCAGCACATCGTCGACGGTCGCGGCCAGGCCGAGGTGGTCCACCGCCTTGTCCAGGCCGGCACGGACTCCTGCCGGGTCGAGCCGCTCGGCCGCGTCCAGGATGCAATGGATGAGGTCGTGCGCGGGGCCCTGCCTGCCGAGCATCCTGCGCACGGACTGGGCGGCGGCCGCCGCCTTCTGCCCGCGGGCGATCTCATCCCGCATCAGCCGCAGCGCGGTGATCTCATCGGGCAGATAGCGGCGATGCTGTCCCGGTCCGCGGCTCAGCGACGGAATTCCGTACCGCAGCTCCCACGATCGAAGCGTCGGCATGGGCACCCCGAGAAGTTGTGCGACGTCGTTGATCGGAACTCCCCGAGGATCGCCGACCGCAACGTCTCTGTTGGTCGATGTTTCCACGCGAGCCTCACTCTCGCCCCGGATCAGCGGCCGCGGCTGCGGGCTCCGATCCGGTTCACTCCGGCCCGAGAGTATGCCCATCGGGTGCTACGACGTCGACCAGTACCTCGTTGTGGCGCAAGAACCACGGCTTGTACGGCGGGTCGAAACGAGCGAACCGCACGCTGCCGTCCGCGTGCAGCCCGGCGGCGGCCACCGCGTCGAGGAGTTCTGCGGCCTGCTGCTCGAATGAGGACTGTGACCAGCGGCCACCGAACGTTCTGGCCGCCGTGAAAGTCGCGGCGACGGTGACGATCTCGACGTCGGGGTTCGTCGGGACCGGGGCGGTGTCGGCAGTCATGCCGGCGGGCAGGATGAACGCGATGGCGTAGTCGCCGTCCGCCTGCGGTCGCTGGACGACCGGCGCGGTCATCGCGATCTTCTCCGAGGTCGCGGCGGTCTGCACCACGGGCGCCGTCATCGCCACCGACGTCTTGGACCGATTCTGTCCGGCGATGTAACCGAACAACGACCGGAACGCGATATTGCCGGCACGGTCGAACGACGACCTGACTGTCACCTGGGCGACAACGTGGGACGGATAACGCCGGAGTTCGAATGCCGGGAATGTGCGGACCACATCGTAGGGCTGCTGCTCGGTCATTCCGATGCCGGGCCGTCGGTTGTCGCGGAATGGCCGGCTTTCTTCTTGCCGATCGGCAGCGCGTGCAACACGGCGACGATCGCCGCTCCGACGATCACGCCCAGCACGGCGGAGAAGAAGGTGTTGGTCAGCCACCCCAGGACGGGCCCCAGGGCGCCGGTGGCGTCGTGCACTGCGACCTCGAGGTGGTGGACCCAGTCGTACGGGGCCTGCAGACCCAACTCGTCGGCACCGACCAGCAGGATGTGACCGCCCACCCAGAGCATCGCCACGACGCCCACCCAGGACAGCGTGGACAGGACGATCGGCATGGCCCTGACCAGGCCACGCCCGAGCCCGGAAACGGTCCGTCCCGGCCGCTGGGCGAGCGCCAGGCCGGCGTCGTCCATCTTCACGATCAAGCCCACCACGCCGTACACCAGCGCAGTGATGAGCACGGCAACGACGGCAAGGATGACGGCCCTGGCCACGAAACCCTCGTCAGCGACCTCGTTGAGGGCGATCACCATGATTTCCGCGGACAGGATGAAGTCGGTCCGCGTCGCGGCCGCCACCACGCTCTTCTCGTGCTCGGCGGAGTCCGTGGCCGCCGCCTGCTCCGCCTCCTCGCCGTGCTCGGCGTGCGCGAAGAACTTCTCCCACAGCTTCTCGGCACCCTCGTAACACAGGTAGGTGCCTCCGACCATCAGGATCGGGGTCAGCAGGAACGGCGCGAACTGGCTGAGCAGCAGCGCCACCGGCAGGATGATCAGCAGTTTGTTGCGCAGGGATCCCTTGGCGATGCGCCAGATGATCGACAACTCACGCTGGGGCTTGAGGCCCTGCACGTACCGCGGGGTGACCGCAGCGTCGTCGACCACCACCCCGGCGGCCTTCACGCTGGCACGGCCGGCGCCGGCCGCGATGTCGTCCAGCGACGCGGCGCTCAATTTGACCATTGCCGCGACGTCGTCCAGCAGGGCGAACAAACCACTCATGGCCCCATCGTGACATCCCGCCGGCGCTGCGGCGGCACCGCCCGACGACGAACGGGGCACCCGGCGTACCGGATGCCCCGTTCAGTCGATCTGCCGTCAGGCCGTGGTCAGGCGGTTTTCTTCAAGAAGGTGCCGACCCAGTTCTGCGCCACCGGGATGTCGACGCGCTGGTAGCCGCCGAGGTAGCGGCAGTTGTCGGTGTAGCCGTAGCTGGTGACAGCCACCAGGTAGCCGTTCAGGAACACCGGACCACCGGAATCACCGAAGCAGGTCCCGCCGCCACCGCGGGTGTCGTTGATGTTCCCGTTGAGCTGCAGGATCTGCGGAGTCAACTTCTGGCCCGGTGAGGTGGTGTACCGACGGATCAGCGGGTAGCTCATCGGCTGCGGCTTCTGCGGACCGGACTCGGGCTTGCGCACCTCGGTGCCGTATCCGACCACCTCGAAGATCGTCTTGTTCAGCCGTGGCTGGCTGTACTGGTCGAGGTAGTTCTCCAGTGCGAGCTTCGCGGGCGCGGTCCCGGTGACCGGCCGATCGAGGACGATCACGCCGACGTCATTCCAGTTGGCGGTGTCGGTGAAATCGGAATACTGCGGGTGGGTGTAGGCGGTCCCGGCCAGGTAGCCGGCCGCTTCAAGCTCCTGCGAGGTGTAGCCCGCCGCGGGGTCGGCGGCAACCGGCAACGGCGATGGCGGTGCCTCCGCGATTTCCGTGTCGAAGGTGACGAGGGTCTTGCCCAGCGTGCCGTCGGTGCAGTGCGCCGCGGTGATCAGCACCGTCGGGGAGATCAGTGTTGCCGAGCAACGGAACCGGCCGTCAGGGTCGTAGAACACGATCAGCCCGACGTTGGGGTGCCGGTTGCCGTCGGGGTCGCCGCCGGTGATCGCGTTGGCGGGAACCGCCCACAGCGTGCTCACCAGCAGGATCGACATCAGGACGGCTCCGCACCTGCGGAACATGCGCATACTGCCTCCGGAAAGAGAAGTGAACTGCGGTTCGCGGAACCTAGCACCAGGAGTGGCGACCGATGACCGCGGTGCCCACGGGTTTAGGGTCGGCAATCACGGGTTAACCCACCAGGCAGCGGAAGGGGGCTCGACGTGCACCTGCCCGACGGATCGCCGAACGGTGACGGCTCGCGTCGGTCGTTGCGCAGCACGCTGGGCGAGTCGACGCTGTTGGGCTGGCCGGTGCTCCGGCAGTTCCTCGGCCGCGACTCCACCGGTCGCGGATCTGCGGTGACCTCGGCCCGGACTCAGGCCATGACACCGCGGACCGCCACGGCGGACCGCGTGGTGCAGAGCGTGTGCCCGTACTGCGCCGTCGGATGCGGTCAGCGTGTCTTCGTCAAGGACGAGAAGGTCATCCAGATCGAGGGCGACCCCGACTCGCCGGTGTCGCGAGGTCGGTTGTGCCCCAAGGGTTCGGCCAGTGAGCAGCTGATCAACAGCCCGATGCGGCAGACGGCGATGCTCTACCGGCGCCCGCACGGCACCGAATGGGAGCCGCTGGACCTGGAGACCGCGACCGACATGATCGCCGACCGGATGGTCGACACCCGGAACCGGACGTGGCAGGACACCGACGATCAGGGGCGGAAGCTCAACCGAACCATGGGCATCGCGGGTCTCGGCGGCGCGACGCTGGACAACGAAGAGAACTACCTGATCAAAAAGCTGTTCACCGCAATCGGCGCGGTCCAGATAGAGAACCAGGCCCGTATTTGACACAGCGCCACTGTCCCCAGTTTGGGGGCTTCGTTCGGACGTGGCGGGGCCACGAGCTTCCTGCAGGATCTGCAGAACGCTGACTGCATCGTCATTCAGGGTTCGAACATGGCCGAGTGTCATCCTGTCGGATTCCAGTGGGTGATGGCCGCCAAGGAGCGCGGCGCGACGGTCATCCACGTCGACCCACGCTTCACCCGGACCTCGGCCGTGTCGGACATGCACGTTCCGCTGCGCGCCGGCAGTGACATCGTCTTCCTGGGCGCCATCGTCAACTACATCCTGTCCACCGAGACGTACTTCCACGACTACGTTCTCGCCTACACCAACGCGTCGGTGATCCTGCGCGAGGACTTCCGGGACGTCGACGACCTGAACGGCGTCTTCTCCGGTTACGACCCGGAGACGGGAACCTACGACACCGAGACGTGGAACTACCAGGGCGCCGCCCCCGAGACGTCGGCCTCGGCCGGCGAGGAAGAAACACTCAGGAACTCCGCCACGGACGGCTCCGGCGCACAGGACGCCGGATCGGGGGCCGACGTGGCCGACGGTGGCCCGGCGGCCGGCGCAGATCGCGACGAGACGGGTGACGCCGACGAGAGCGAGCAGTCGGAGAAGGAACGCGGCGCGGGGCACGAACTCGGTGGCCACGGCGCCAACATGGGTTTCGACGACATCCAGCGCGATCCGACGCTGCAGCATCCGCGCTGCGTGTTCAAGGTGCTCAAGCGGCACTACGCCCGGTACACCCCGGAAATGGTGCAGCAGGTGTGCGGCGTGCCGCCGGAGCAGTTCCTCAAGGTCTGCGAGGCGGTGACGCGCAACAGCGGGCGTGAGCGCACCACTGCGTGGGTGTACTCGGTCGGCTGGACGCACCACACGGTCGGCATCCAGTACATCCGGGGTGCGGCGATCATCCAGCTGCTGCTGGGCAACATGGGGCGGCCGGGTGGCGGCATCATGGCGCTCCGCGGCCACGCCAGCATCCAGGGTTCCACGGACATCCCGACGCTGTTCAACCTGCTGCCGGGCTATCTGCCGATGCCCATGGCGCAGACCCACGAGAACCTGCAGGACTATGTGGCGACCATTGCTTCGCCGAACCAGAAGGGCTTCTGGACGGCCGCCGATGCCTACACCATCAGCCTGCTGAAGGCGTATTGGGGCGACGCCGCCACCGCCGAGAACGATTACGCCTTCGATTATCTGCCCAAGCTGACCGGTGACCACGGCACCTACCAGACCGTGATGGACATGCTCGAGGACAAGGTCGAGGGCTACTTCATCCTCGGCCAGAATCCCGCGGTGGGTTCGGCGCACGGGAAGATGCAGCGGCTGGGCATGTCGCACCTGAAGTGGCTGGTGGTCAGGGATCTCAACCTCATCGAATCGGCGACGTTCTGGAAGGACGGCCCAGAGATCGAGACCGGGGAACTGAAGACCGAGGACATCGGCACTGAGGTCTTCTTCTTCCCGGTGGCGTCACACGTGGAGAAGGAAGGCACGTTCACCCAGACCCATCGAATGCTGCAATGGCGGCACAAGGCCGTCGAGCCACCGGGCGATTGCCAGAGCGAATTGCAGTTCTTCCACACGTTGGGCCGCAAGATCCGGGAGCGGCTGGCCGATTCCGCGCTGGAACGCGACCGGCCCATCCTCGACCTGACCTGGGACTACCCGGTGGACGAGCACGGTGAACCGTCGGGCGATGCGGTGCTGCGGGAGATCAACGGCTATCACCTCACCGGTGAGAAGGCCGGCCAACTGCTGAACTCCTACACCGAGATGAAGGCGGACGGCTCGACATCGGGCGGTTGCTGGATCTACACCGGGGTCTATGCGGACGGGGTCAACCAGGCCGACCGGCGCAAGCCCGGCAAGGACCAGAACTGGGTCGCCGGCGAGTGGGGTTGGGCCTGGCCCGCGAACCGGCGCACGCTGTACAACCGGGCGTCGGCCGACCCGCAGGGTCGCCCGTGGAGCGAGCGCAAGGCCTACGTGTGGTGGGACGCCGACGCGAAGAAGTGGACGGGGCACGACATCCCGGACTTCGTCGCCGACAAGGATCCGCTGTACCGGCCGCCCGCGGGAGCCAGCGGTCCTGATGGACTCGCCGGTGATGATCCGTTCATCATGCAGGCGGATGGAAAGGGCTGGTTGTACGCCCCGACCGGCTTGATGGACGGCCCGCTGCCGGCGCACTACGAGCCGCAGGAATCCCCCGTCGTCAATCCGCTGTACGACCAGCAGGCGAACCCGACCCGACAGGTGTTCCGCCGTCAGGACAATCTGCAAAACCCGTCCGCCGACGAGCAGGGCGGCGACATCTTCCCGTTCGTGTTCACCACCTACCGGCTGACCGAACACCACACCGCGGGTGGGATGAGCCGCTGGGTGCCGTACCTGTCGGAACTGCAGCCCGAGTTCTTCTGCGAGATCTCACCGGAGCTGGCCGCGGAACGGAAACTCGAGCACCTCGGCTGGGCGACGATCGTCACCGCGCGGACGGCGATCGAGGCCAGGGTGCTGGTCACCGACCGGGTGGTGCCGCTGCGGGTCGGCGGCAAGATCATCCACCAGGTGGGGTTGCCGTATCACTGGGGGGTCGGCAACGAGGCGCTGGTGTCCGGTGACGCCGCCAACGACCTGTTCGGCGTGACCCTCGATCCGAACGTGCACATCCAGGAGTCGAAGGTCGCCTCCTGCGACATCCAACCCGGCAAGCGGCCCAGGGGCCCGGCCCTGCTGGAATACGTCGAGGAGTACCGGCGGCGCGCCGGCATCACCGTCTTCACCGGGAACGAGGTGCGCACCGGCGACCCCGGCTCGGGCGGCGCCGCGGCACTGAGACACGAGCTGGCGCAGCAGCACGCCGCGCAGTCGGATCGTTCGATGGGAGACGGGCCATGAGCTCACTGCTCGGACCGAAGGACCCCGCGTCGGGTGCCGGTTGGGAGGACCCGCCGCCGCGGAAGGGCTTCTTCACCGACACGTCGCTCTGCATCGGGTGCAAGGCCTGCGAGGTCGCCTGCAAGGAGTGGAACGGCGTCCCCGAGGACGGGCTGAACTTCCTCGGGTCCTCCTACGACAACACCGGCGCCCTGGGTGCCAGCACCTGGCGGCACGTGGCGTTCATCGAGCAACCACGGCGGCTGGGACGGCAGGACATCAACCTCCCGCTGTACCCGGTGGGCCCGTCCGTCTCGGACGCGGCCAACCACGCCGCGGACGAGGCGCTGACCGGCGACCGGAGCAGGCTTGGCACCGATACGACCGCCGTCGACCTCGGGATGCCGGCGTTCGACCTCCCCGGCGCGACCGCGGATCCGCAGTCACGCACCGACTTCCGCTGGCTGATGTCGTCCGATGTCTGCAAGCACTGCACGCACGCGGCGTGCCTGGACGTGTGCCCCACCGGGTCGCTGTTCCGGACGGAGTTCGGCACCGTCGTGGTGCAGGACGACATCTGCAACGGCTGCGGCTATTGCGTGCCCGCCTGCCCGTTCGGCGTCATCGACCGCCGGATCGGTGACAAGAACACGAAGAACGTCGGCATCGCCCAGAAGTGCACGCTGTGCTACGACAGGATCGGGCACGGCCAGACCCCCGCCTGCGCGCAGGCCTGCCCGACCGAGTCGATCCAATTCGGTGACGTGGACGAGCTGCGGGAACGCGCCGCGGCGAGGCTCGCGACGCTGCACGAGAACGGTGTGCCGGAGGCCCGGCTGTACGGGGAGAACCCGAATGACGGTGTGGGCGGGTCCGGTGCGTTCTTCCTGCTGCTGGACGAGCCGGAGGTGTATGGCCTACCGCCGGACCCGGTGGTGACCACCGCACACATCCGGGAGATGTGGCACATGGCCGTCGGGGCGGCGTTCACGCTGCTCGTCGGATCGGCGCTCACCTTCTTCCGCCGGCCACAACTGCTGCGGCGCAACCACACCGGCAGGCGGCCGTGACCAGCCCGGCAACGCCCTCGAGGGGTCGGGGCGGTCACGGCTCCGGGAAGCGGCGGGGGCGGGGAGAGGAGGCCGTCGTCCCGGATGCACACTTCACCTCGTACTACGGCCGGCCGATCCTCAAGGCGTCCCCGTGGGAGGCGGACATCCCGGCCTACCTGTTCATGGGCGGTGTTGCCGCCGGTTCCTCGTTGCTGGCCGCCGGCGCCGAACTGACCGGTCGGCCGTCGCTGCGGCGCACCGGGCGGGTGGGCGCGGCGGTGGCCATCACCGGCAGCCTGATCGCGCTGGTGCACGACCTCGGTCGTCCGGCGCGCTTCGTGAACATGCTGCGGGTGGCCAAGCGCACGTCGCCGATGTCGGTGGGCACCTGGATCCTCACCCTGTACGGGCCCTTCGCCGGGATGGCGGCCGCCACGGAGTTCCGTCGCCTTCTGCCGCGCCGATTCACCCGCATCGGCGCCGTGCTGGACTTCGTCGACCGGCCCATCGGGGTGATCGCCGCACTCACCGCTCCCCCGGTCGCCTCGTACACCGCGGTGCTGCTCGCGGGCACCGCGACGCCGACCTGGCACGAATCCCGGCGGCAACTGCCGTTCGTCTTCGTCGGATCGGCGGCCGCCGCCGCCGGTGGTCTCGGCATGATCGGCTCCCGGGTCGCCGAGGCCGGTCCTGCACGCCGCCTCGCCATCGCCGGCGTCGGCCTGGAACTGGCTGCGGCGCACCGGATGGAGACCCGGATCGGGATTGTCGCCGAACCGCTGCGCACCGGCAAGAGCGGTCAACTGATGAAGGCCGCGCGGCTGCTGACGACCCTCGGCGGGGTGGGCGCACTGCTGTCCGGGCGTAGCCGCACGCTTTCCGTGCTGTCCGGGGCGGCGCTGATGGCCGGCTCCGCGTGCACCCGCTTCGGCATCTTCGAGGCCGGCCAGGAATCGGCGCGCGACCCGAAGTACACCGTGCTGCCGCAGCGAGAAAGGGTGGAGAACAACGAGCGAGTGTCTACCGCACCTGCACCACGGCGGATCTTCGGGCGACTGTCTCCCCGATGACCGGTGCGCCCGGCACCTCGCCCACGACCAGCAGCCCGCCGCTGGTCTGGGCATCGGCCAGCAACAGAAGTTCGAGTTCGTCGACAGCGGACTGCAGGTGTGGCCGCACCCAGTCCAGGTTCCGCCGGGTGCCGCCGCTGATGTAGCCGGCCGTCGCCGCCGCCCGCGCGCCGTCCAGATACGGCACGGCCGCCGCATCCACCACGCCGCTGACCCCGGATGCCCGCATCATCTTGTACAGGTGACCCAGCAAACCGAACCCGGTGACATCGGTGGCGGCTCGGACGCCGGCGGAAACCGCCGCGGCGCTTGCGGTGTCGTTCAGCTGCACCATGCTCGCGATGGCGTGCGGGAACACCTCACCGGTCGTCTTGTGCTGGTTGTTCAACACGCCGACACCGAGTGGCTTGGTCAGGCTGATGGGCAGCCCTGGTGCGGCGCTGTCGTTGCGCAGCAACCGATCCGGATCGACCACGCCGGTGACAGCCATGCCGTACTTGGGTTCCGGGTCGTCGATGCTGTGCCCACCGCCAACGACGCAACCGGCCGCCCGGGCGACATCCAGGCCACCGCGCAGCACCTCCCGCAGCAACTCGATCGGCAGCACCTCGCGCGGCCAGCCGACAAGGTTCACCGCGACCGTCGGCCGACCGCCCATCGCGTACACGTCGGACAGCGCGTTGGCGGCGGCGATGCGCCCCCAGTCGTAGGCATCGTCGACCACCGGGGTGAAGAAGTCGGCCGTGCTGATGATCGCCAGGCCGTCCGCGATCCGGACCACCGCGGCATCGTCACCGTTCTCCAGGCCCACCAGAACATCCGGCGAGGTGGGACCGGTCAACCCGCTGACGATGGCCTCCAGCTCGCCCGGCGGGATCTTGCACGCGCAGCCACCACCGTGCGCGAACTGCGTCAGGCGGTACGGGACATCGGTGAGCGCGGTCATGGCGAGAGAGTAGCCAGGAGATTCCCGCGGCAAACGATCCCCGCCACTTCCAACGTATAGCGCACCCGGGGGCTTGCGGCAAGACCCCTGCGGCGCCGCACAATGCCCGCGTGCTGATGGGTCTCGAACAGGTTGACCGTACACAGGTTTCGCTGGTCGGCGGGAAGGCCGCCTCGCTCGGAGAATTGCTACGGATGGACGGTGTCCGGGTACCACCGGGTTTCTGCGTGACGACGCGGGCGTACCGGGACACCGTGACCGCCGACCCGGCAGTCGTCGCACTGCTCGCGGATCTCTCGCGGCTGCGTCCGGACCAAGAAAACGAAATTCGCGCGGGAAGCGCCGCACTCCGTGCGGCCGTCGCGGTGATCCCGCTGCCGGACGACCTCACCTCGGCTGTCGATCGAGCCCTTGCCAGGATAGGTGCGGATGCCGCGTACGCCGTCCGTTCCAGTGCCACCGTCGAGGACTCCCCCACCGCCTCCTTCGCGGGCCAGCAGGACTCGTACCTGAACGTCGTCGGCCCGGCCGCCGTGCTGCGGCACATCAGCCTGTGCTGGGCGTCGCTGTTCACCGAGCGGGCCGTGGTCTACCGGATGCGCAACGGCATGGACCATCGCACCGTCGGGATGGCCGTCGTGGTGCAGCGGATGGTCGACGCCGACGCGGCCGGCGTGCTGTTCACAGCCGACCCGGTGTCGGGCAACCGCACCATCGCGACGGTCGAGGCCGTCCCCGGACTCGGCGAGGCGCTGGTGTCCGGCCGGGTCAACCCGGACGTCGCCACCGTCCGCAAGGGCGACCTTGCATCCCGGGCGATCGTCGGCGAACGACCCGTGCTCACCGACGATCAGGTGCTTCGCCTGGTGCACCTGGGACGGGCGATCGAGGCGCACTTCGGCGCACCGCAGGACATCGAATGGTGCCTGCAGGACAACGACTTCCAGATCGTGCAGAGCCGCCCGATCACGACTCTGTTTCCCCTTCCCGCCGTGGACGACGACGACCCGCACGTCTACATCTCGGTCGGGCACCAGCAGATGATGACCGACGCCATGACGCCCTTGGGCCTGTCGATCTGGCAGCAAACGTCGATCGCCCGGATGCAGCACGCCGGGGGGCGGCTGTTCGTCGACGCCGCCGGTCCGCTGTCGTCCCCCGCAGGTCGGGTGCGGTTGCTGGACACGGCGTTTCGGTCCGACCCACTGGTTCAAGACGCGCTGCGGGCCGTCCTGGAAAGTGGTTTCCTACCCCTGCGACCCGAACCCGCCCGAGCCGATGCCGACGAAAGCGCCGCTTCACCTTCTCCGCCTGCGCCGATCGACAATGATCCCGGCGTGGTCACGGCATTGATCGATCGGAGCCGGGCGTCGATCGAGCAGCTGCGGCAGTCGATCAGCTCGGTGTCCGGGGCCGCCCTGTTCGACTTCCTGCCAACCGCCTTCGCCGAACACCGGCGGATGCTGAGCGACCCGCAGAGCATGCGGGCGATCATGGCGGGGATGGACGCCGCCTGGTGGCTCACCGACCATCTGCTGGAGTGGCTGGACGACTGCGATGCCGTGGACGTGCTGACCCGCTCCGTTCCGGGCAATGTCACCTCCGAGATGGGCCTCGCCCTGCTCGACGTCGCCGACGTCATCCGCGGTCACCCCGCGGTGGTCGCGTACCTGCAGGACGCCGACGACGACTTCCTGCAGGCCCTCCCCGGCATCGACGGAGGGTTGCAGGCGGCGGAGGCGATTGCCGGTTTCCTCGAACGCTACGGGATGCGATGTGTCGGCGAGATCGACATCACCAGACCACGGTGGAGCGAGCGGCCGAGCGGTCTGCTGCCCATCCTGCTGGGCAATGTCGCGCACTTCCCGCCAGGTGAGGCCCGGCGCCGCTTCGACCGTGGCCTCGAGCAGGCCAAAGCCAAGGAAGCCGAAGTGCTGCAACGACTCCGCGCGCTGCCCGACGGCGCGGCGCGGGCGGCCCAGACCCACTGGATGATCGACCGGGTCCGGACCTTCGCCGGCTACCGCGAATACCCGAAATACGCGGTCATCAGACGTTACTTCCTCTACAAGCAGGCGCTGATGCGCGAAGCGAACGCCCTGGCGGCGGCCGGTGTGATCACCGCGGCGGAGGACGTCTTCTTCCTCACCTTCGACGAATTCGCCGCCGCGGTCCGCACCGGTCGGGTCGAGACGAGCGTCATCAACCGGCGCCGGCAGGAGTTCGCGTTCTTTTGGACGCTGCGCCCGCCACGGGTGCTGACCTCTGACGGCGAGGTGTTCATGGGCGGCTACCGGCGCCCGGAGCCACCCGCCGGGGCGCTGCCTGGTCTGCCGGTGTCCACCGGCGTCGTCGAGGGCAGGGCGCGGGTCATCCTGGACATCGCCGAAGCAGCTGTGGAGCCGGGCGACATCCTCGTCACCACCTCCACCGATCCGAGTTGGTCGCCGCTGTTCGTCGCCGTCGCGGCACTGGTGACCGAGGTCGGTGGGCAGATGACCCACGGTGCGGTGATCGCCCGGGAGTACGGACTGCCGGCGGTCGTCGGTGTCGAGGGCGCGACCACGCTGATCCGTGACGGCCAGCGGATCCGGGTCGACGGCTCCGGCGGGTACGTCGAGATCCTCGCCGACGCCAGGCCCCGGGAACGGAAGGACTGACGGCGATGCCGTCGTCCCGGCACCGCGGGCATGCCGCCTCAGGCCGTGGTGTTGCCCTGCTCGGGAGGCGGTGCCGGCGGCGAGCTCGGTGGGCCGGATCGAACGCGCCGGCGGGACGTCGGAGGTGCTGTGCCACGCGACCAGGCGACGACGCCGAAGGCCAGCGCCGCGCCCAACGCAACGATCACCCACAGCACCACGGCGATGTCGACCCACGAGCCCGGCGGCGGGTTGCCCGGCAGGAAATTCCGGATGGGGATGGTGGCGAAGAGCATTGCGGCGATCCAGGACAGGAACGACGGCTCCATCTTGCGCCGGCCACGAAAGGCGTTGATCGCCACGGCCAACCCCAACACGGCGAGCACCACCATCACGAGCACGAGCAACAGCCCGAATCCGATGATGCCGACGGTGCGGTGCAGTGTCACCGTGGTGAATTCGGGTTGCGCCGGGTCGGGCTGCCGGCCAGATGCCACCCCTGCACGCTGCCGTCGACGGCCAGCGTTGTCGGTAACGCCTCCAGGGCACCTGCACCGGTCCACGCCTGAGCGGTCAGCGCCGCTGCGTAATGATCGGAGGGCCACGCCTGGATGTCGCCGTCGAAGACGATCCGCACCTGCTGCACCTCCGGGCGCCGACCGGCGGGATACACCAGGTCCACGTCCTGCTCCGTCGGATTGATCGACACGGCGATCTGACGTGCCGGGCCGTCGGAATCGGTCGCCAGCAGGGACGGATCGAGGAGGATCTCGACGTCCGCCTCCATCACCGCGCCACCGGCGGCGAACTCCCTTGGACTGATCAAGACGCCGACACCGCCCGGCGGCAGCAGCGGATCCGGCGCCGGGATCGCGGTGCCGCCGCCCACCGCGTAGGCGGTCAGCAGACCCGCATACGCCAGCGCAGCGACGATGGCGCCGACCGTCCAGCGTCGTCTCCGGGCCCGCGACCCGACCAGGGAGTCGTCGTTGTCGACCATGGCGTCATTCTGATCGAGTGCGCGGTGCCGGTGGGGACGCCGGAGAGGGCGCTCGGCTAGCGTGTCCGGCGGAGGCGTACAGGCGCCTGGTGGCCCTCCCGGTCTTCAAAACCGGTGAAGCCGAGCAGCTCGGCTTGGCGGGTTCGATTCCCGTCCGCCTCCGCCGGCGTCCGTGCCGGGTGGTAGAACGGCCGGGTGACGGTCGACCCGCGGCGCCTGGTGCCCCGCACCGACACCGTGCTCGCCGACCCCCGGCTGGTGGCGGCAGCAGGGCGGCTGGGAAACGACATCGTCCGCGGCGCGGTGCGTCAGGCCCAGCAGTTGGCCCGGTCGGGCGGCATCGCCCCCGAGGTCGTCGCCGATGCCGCGGTCCGCGCGCTCCCCGAATCCGGCACCGCGCTCAGCATGGTGCTGAATGCGACAGGCGTTGTGCTGCACACCAACCTGGGCCGGGCACCGCTGTCCCCCGCCGCCACCGATGCCATGACGACGGCCGCCGGCTATGTCGACGTGGAGTTCGACCTCGACTCCGGTCGACGGGCCGCACGAGGAACGCGGGCCCTGGACGCACTGCGGGCGGCGGTGCCCGACGCGGAAGCCGCCCTGCTGGTCACCAACGGCGCGGCCGCATTGGTGCTGGCGACCACCGCACTGGCCGCGGGCGGGGAGGTGCTGGTCAGCCGCGGCGAGATGGTGGAGATCGGCGCCGGGTTCCGGTTGGCGGACCTCATCACGTCGACCGGTGTGCGCATCCGCGAGGTGGGGTCCACCAATCGGACGGCGCTGCGCGACTACGAGCAGGCCATCCGGCCGGACACCGCGGCCATCGTCAAGATCCATCCCAGCAACTTCCGGGTCACCGGCTTCACCTCGGCGGTGACGGTGGCCGAGCTGGCGCGGCTGCCCGTCCCGGTGATCGCCGATGTGGGCAGCGGCCTGCTGCGGCCCGATCCACTGCTGCCGGACGAGCCGGACGTCCGGTCGGCGCTGCGGTCGGGTGCCACGGTCGTGACCTGCAGCGGGGACAAGCTTCTCGGCGGCCCGCAGGCCGGCGTGGCGCTCGGTGCCGCGACCGCCGTCGAGGCCATGCGGTCCCACCCACTCGCGCGTGCCTTCCGGCTGGACAAGATCAGTCTTGCCGCGTTCGAGGCCACCCTGCGCGGCCCTGTCCCCCCCGCGCACCGCTACCTGCACGCCGATCCGGACCAGCTCCGCCGGCGGTGCGAGAACATCGCCGCTGAATCGGGTTTCGATGTCGTCCCCAGTGACGGCGCCGTGGGCGGCGGGTCGGCCCCCGGACTGTCCCTGCCGGGCTGGGCGATCGCCGTGCCCGTCGCCCTCGCCCGGCCGCTGCGGCTGGGCCGGCCGCCGGTGGTCGGCCGGGTGGAGCGCGACCGCTTGCTGCTCGACCCGCGGTGCGTGCCGGAGGAGGCGGACCCGTTGCTGCGCAAGGCCCTGGCCACGGCAGCCGGCGCCCGGGACGGCTGAGCCCATGCACGTGCTGGCCACCGCCGGGCACGTCGACCACGGGAAATCGACCCTGGTCCGCGCCCTGACGGGCATGGAACCCGACCGCTGGGCGGAGGAACGCCGCCGCGGCATGACGATCGACCTCGGGTACGCCTGGACCGACCTGCCGTCGGGCGAGACGATCGCCTTCGTCGACGTCCCCGGCCACCAACGCTTCATCGGCAACATGCTCGCCGGGTTGGGTCCGGCGCCCGCCGTGATGATGGTCGTCGCGGCCGACGAGGGATGGCGCGAGCAGAGCACCGAACACCTCGCCGCGGCCGATGCCCTGGGCATCTCCCGCGGCCTTCTGGTGATCACCCGCGCGGACCTCGCCGACCCGTCGGTGGCACTCGCGCAATCCCGGGAACGCCTGCGGGACACCGGCCTGCACGGTGTCGAGGCGGTGACGGTCTCGGGCGCAACCGGAATGGGCCTGGACGACCTCCGGGCGGCCTTGGAACTCCTGGTACGGAGCCTTCCGCCACCGATCGCGACGGGTCGGATCCGGCTGTGGGTGGACCGGTCGTTCTCCATCCGCGGATCCGGCACGGTGCTGACCGGCACTCTGGAAGCCGGAACCCTCCGCACCGGCGACGATCTCGAACTCGCCGGCCAGCTCGCCGGGCACCGGGTGGGTGTCCGGGGGCTGCAGAGCCTCGGCCGCGTCGAGCGTCGCGTCGACGCGGTCGCCCGGGTTGCGGTGAACCTGCGGGGCGTGCCCCGCCAGGCGGTGGGCCGCGGTGACGCCTTGCTGACCCCGGGCGCCTGGCGGCCGGTCACCGTCCTGGATGTCCGGATGGCCCGCCCGGACGACGACTTCGCCGACCTGCCAACGGAAGTCGTGATGTACGTCGGCACAGCGGCGGTGCCGGCGCGGGTGCGGCCGCTGGGTGGGGGCACGGCACGGTTGACGTTGCACCGGGCGTTGCCGCTGCAGACCGGTGACCGGGCCATCCTGTCCGACCGCAACCGGCACCACCTGCCCCGCGGCGTGGTGGTGCTGGACCCGGAACCGTTGCCGCTGCGCCGCCGCGGCGCGGCCGCGGCGCGAGCCGCCGACCTCATCGGCCTTGACGGGACGCCGACCGCCGCCGACCACGTCCGGTGGCGGGGGGCGGTGCGCACCGCGGATCTCATCGCCTGGGGGGTGACCGGCGAACCCGCGGCGGGCACCGTGCGGGTCGGGGAATGGCTGATCGACGCCGATCACTGGCAGCGGTGCGGCACCGCGCTGACCGCGGCGGTCCGGGGGCGCGTCGCGGCGTCACCGAACGACCCCTACCTCGCCGTGGATGCCGCAGCCGCCGCGGCAGGAGTTCCGGACGCCGCCCTCGTCGGCCCGCTGGCGCAGGCGCAGCGGCTCCCCGTTACACGCCGCGGCATCGGCTTGCCCGGCCGCGAGGTTGCCCTCGGGCCGGCCGAGGCCGCCGTCCGGGAACTGGAAACCACCCTGCAGGCAACGCCTTTCCTCGCCCCCGACCGCGCGGAACTGGACCGGCTGCGGCTTGGCAACCGGGAACTGGCCACCGCCGCCGCGCTGGGCCGGGTGCTGCGGCTGCAACCGGACGTCGTCGTGCTGCCGGACGCCCCCGCACGGGCGATGCGCGTGCTGGCCGCACTCGAGCAACCATTCACCACCAGTCAGGCGCGGCAGGCGCTGAGCAGCACCCGGCGGGTCGTCATCCCCCTGCTCGAGCACCTGGACGGGCGCGGCTGGACCGAACGGCTGGACACCGACCACCGGCGGGTCGTTCAGTCGACTGCTCAATCAAGGTCGACGAACAGCGCGCGATGATCCGACAGCGGCAGCACCGGCGCCCCGCTGCCGCGAACCTCGCCGAAACGGCCGCGGACCAGGATGTGATCGAGCTGCCGGTCGGCCGCGTCCAACGGGAAAGTGGGCAGCGACACCAGCGACCGGAACCCGGTGATCGACGCCGGCCGGGGCGCCGTCATGTTGAAGTCACCCATCAGCACCACCGGCTCGTCGAAGGCGGAAAGATCTCGGCGGATCCGGCGCAGCTGATGGGCACTCCACCCCGGCACGAACGACAGGTGCGTGTTGGCCACCGCGACCCGCCCGGCCGGGGTGTCCAGGTGACCGACCACCACCGCTCTGGGTTCCTCGCGCACCACCAGCATCTTGCGCGGCTCCCGCAGATAGATCGGGACCGGCACCGGGATCCGCGGCAGCCGCAGCACCTGCCAGCTGGACGCCGGATAGCGGGACAGCAGCGCGATCCCGTAGGACGCGGTGCCGGGCAGTTCCTTTCCGGTGGCCGCCATCCAGGTTGCACCGGGGGTGCCGGACAGGGCGGCGACGAACCGCTGCGCCACCGCGCCCATCGCCTCCGCCGCCACCGCCGTGAGGTCCGCCAGGGCGGAGCGGGGCTGATCACGGTCCACCTCCTGCAGCGCCAGGATGTCGGGATCCAGCGTCCGGACCGCTTCCCGGAGCCGGTCGAGGTTGACCTGGCCGTCGACGGGGGACCGTCCATGGAGAATGTTGAACGTTGCCAGGCGCATGCGAAGGAAGGTACCCACCATCACTGACCCCACCCCGCTCCGGGAAGCGCTGAAGCGATCGACCTCCGCCCTCAAGGCGGATGGTGTGCCGTTCGCGCTTGCCGGCGGCTATGCGCTGTGGGTGCACGGCGCCCCGGAGAGTGCGCACGACGTCGACATCGTCATCGACGAGCAGGACGTGGAGGCGGCGGCGGAAAGTTTGCAGCGGGCCGGCTTCACCATCGAACGGCCGCCGGAGGATTGGCTGTTCAAGGCCTACCTCGACGGCGCGATGGTCGATGTGTTGCACCGGCTGAACGGCGTCCGGGTGGACCGCGCGGTGCTGGATCTCGCGGACCGGTTCGACGTGCTGGGGTTGCACATCCCGGTGCTGCCGGCCACCCAGGTGATCACCACGAAGCTGAACTCGTTGTCCGAGCGGTACTGCGACTTCGGTCAGTTGATCGGCCCGGTGCGCGCCGTCCGGGAGCAGCTGGACTGGACCGCCATTCGCGCGCACACCGCCGACAACGATTTCGCCGCAGCGTTTCTCGTGCTGATGGAGCGGCTCGCCATCACCAGCCATCCGTGACAGGGGAAGGCCCCGGGGTGCTGCCCCGGGGCCTTCCTTCGCTGGGGAGGTGGATTACTCCGTCGCCGCCCGGCCCGCTTCCAGCCGGGCCACCGGGACCCGGAACGGCGAGCAGGACACGTAATCCAGACCCGCGCCGTGGAAGAAGTGGATGGACTCCGGGTCGCCGCCGTGCTCACCACAGACGCCGAGCTTGATCCCGGGCTTGACCTTGCGGCCCTCGGTCACCGCCATCTTGACCAGCTTGCCGACGCCGTTGGCGTCGATGGTCTCGAACGGCGACACCGTGAAGATGCCCTTGTCCATGTACTCCACGAACATCGTCGCCTCGACGTCGTCACGCGAGAAGCCCCACGTGGTCTGGGTGAGGTCGTTGGTGCCGAAGGAGAAGAAGTCGGCACTGGCGGCGATGTGGTCGGCGGTGAGCGCCGCCCGTGGCAGCTCGATCATCGTCCCGATCGGAATGGTGAGTGAGACACCGGCCTCGGAGGTCAGCTTCTTGATCAGTGCCTCGGCCTCGTCCCGGACGATGTCCAGCTCTCGGACGGAACCGACCAGCGGGACCATGATCTCGACCCTGGGATCCTTACCGGCCTTCTTCTGCGCGATGGCCGCCTCGGTGATGGCGCGGATCTGCAGGGCGGGCAGACCGGGGGTCAGCAGGCCGAGCCGGACGCCGCGCAGACCCAGCATCGGGTTGGCCTCATGCAGCCTGTTGACCGCGGCCAGCAGCCTGTTGTCGGCGTCCACCTTCGGGCCCGTGTCGCCGTGATCGGTCTCCAGCGCCACCCGGACGGACAGCTCCGTCAGGTCGGGCAGGAACTCGTGCAGCGGCGGGTCGAGCAACCGGATGGTGACCGGCAACCCGTCCATGGCATCCAGGATCTCGATGAAGTCCTGCCGCTGAAGCGGCAGCAGCGCCTCCAGGGCCTTCTCGCGATGCTCGAGATCGGTTGCGAGGATCAGCGTCTCGATCAGTTCGCGGCGTTCGCCGAGGAACATGTGCTCGGTGCGGCACAGCCCGATGCCTGCCGCTCCGAGCTTGCGGGCGCGGATCGCGTCCTCCGGGGTGTCGGCATTGGCCCGCACTCCCAGCCGGCGTACGTGGTCGGCGTGGGTGAGCAGCCGGTCGACGGCCTTCACCAGGGCCGAGGTTTCCTCGTCGGCACCGGCCACCGAGGAGATGCCCTCCTCGATGTACCGCTCCACCGGTGACGGCACGACAGGCATTGCGCCGACGTAGATCTCACCGGTGGAGCCGTCGATGCTGACCTGCTCGCCCTCCTTGATCAGAACCTTGCCGACGGTGATCGTCTTGGCTGCGAGGTCGATGTCGAGTTCCTCGGCACCGCAGACACAGGTCTTGCCCATGCCGCGCGCGACCACGGCCGCGTGCGAGGTCTTGCCGCCGCGGGCGGTGAGAATGCCGTTGGCGGCGATCATCCCGCCCAGATCGTCGGGGTTGGTCTCCCGGCGGACGAGTAGCACATGCTCGCCGCGCGCGGCCCACTCCACCGCCGTGGCGGAGTCGAAGACGACCCGGCCGACAGCGGCGCCCGGTGAGGCGGCCATTCCGCGGGTGAGCAGCGTCCGCTTCACCTTGCGGTCGAACTGCGGGAACATCAGCAGCGCCAGTTGCGCACCGGTGACCCGCTGCAGGGCCTCGTCCAGGGTGATCAGGTGCTCGTCGACCAGGGTGCTGGCGATCCGGAAGGCAGCCGCGGGGGTGCGCTTGCCGACCCGGGTCTGCAGCATCCACAGCTTGCCGCGTTCCACGGTGAACTCGACGTCGCACAGGTCGCGGTAGTGGGTTTCGAGCCGGCGCATGCAGGTCATCAGGGCGGCGTGCGACTCGGGATCGATTTTCTCCAGGTCCTCCAGGCTCAGCGTGTTGCGGATGCCGGAGACGACGTCCTCACCCTGCGCGTTGACCAGGTAGTCGCCGTACTCACCGGTCTTGCCGGTGGCCGGGTCACGGGTGAAAGCGACGCCGGTGCCGCTGGTGTCGCCCCAGTTGCCGAACACCATGGTGCAGATGTTCACGGCTGTGCCCAGGTCCTGCGGGATGCGCTCGCGGCGACGGTACAGCCGGGCGCGGTCGGTGTTCCAGGAGTTGAAGACCGCGGTGATCGAGTTGTCGAGCTGCTCGCGCGGATCCTGCGGGAAGTCCTTGCCGGAGTGCGCCTTGATCTCGCTCTTGTACAGCGTGACCAAGCCCTTGAGGCCGTCGACGCTGACCTCGAAGTCGGTGCTGACGCCCTCGGTGGTCTTGGCCTTGTCCAGCGCGTCGGCGAAGATGTCGCCGTTCATGTCGAGCACCGTCTTGCCGTACATCATCAGCAGCCGGCGGTAGGAGTCCCATGCGAAACGCTCGTCGCTGCTCTCCTCGGCCAGGCCGATGACGCTCTCGTCGTTGAGCCCGATGTTCAGGACGGTCTCCATCATCCCGGGCATCGAGAACTTGGCGCCGGAACGCACACTGACCAGCAGGGGGTTGTGCCGGCCGCCGAGGCGCCGGCCGACGACGTCCTCCAGGTGTCGCAGTGCCATGGTGACCTGCACCCGCAGCTTGCCCGGCTCCTTACCCAGGGCCAGGTACTCCCGGCAGGCCTCGGTGGTGATCGTGAAACCGGGAGGGACCGGCAGCCCGAGGCGGGTCATCTCGGCGAGGTTCGCACCCTTGCCGCCGAGCAGGTCCTTCTGATCCTTGTTTCCTTGCGTGAAGTCGTAGACGTACTGGGTCATCTTCCTTTGGCTCCTTTGCCGGTGGGCAGGCGTGTGTAGGGGCACAACCCGAGCTCCACGCCGCGGACTCCTCTGCAGAATGGCGTAGCTCCACAGCAGCAGGCAGGGTCCTTGGTCCCTCTGCGCCGGGCAATAAAGAGGGCCGGGACCAACGTCCCGAAAGGTCGGACCGAACGATCCTTACCGGTACGAACCACCGCAGGTCCAATGGTTGCGGTGACGGAATTCACGTTGCGTCTCACGCCGGGACGCTGCCGTCACCGTCGATTAATGGTTGAAGCGCCGCCGCAGGTCCCCAGCCCCACACCGTGACCGACGCCCGGTCACGGGGGGCTGGGAACACGGAACGGCCCGTCGGCCGCGACGCCCGATCTAGAAAGCCTCCGGCCGGTGTTCGACCGTTGGCTCCTCGCCCGGTCGCCACAGCACACCGATGACGTCGAACCGCATGCGGGGGAAGCCCCGAATGTGCGGCTGCGCCAACCACAACAGGCCCAGCCGCCGGAGCTTGCGCCGCTTGCCCTGGGTCACCGCCTCGAACGGCGAGCCGTAGCCATGGCCGCTGCGGGTCTTCACCTCGCAGAAGATGACGACCGGATGGTGCTGAGACGGGTCGGTCGCGACGATGTCGAGCTCGCCCTCCGAGCACCGCCAGTTCCGGTCCAGCACCACCAGACCGGCACGCTCCAGCACGGCGACCGCAACGTCCTCACCCCGCCGTCCCAGCTCGTCCTTGGCCGCCACCGGTCCACTGTCCCCTGCCCGGCCGGCGCGCGAGCGCGCCCGCGGCAGATTGTGGACAACTGCCCGATCAGCCTGCCAACAACCACTTCTCGAAAGACGGATTGCACAAGCAGGCCGGCGACCGCTTCTCCCGGATCAACTTCACCGCATCGCCCGGAGCCATCCCACCCAGCACGAGCGCCCGCCCGACGACCAGGCTGGAACGGTTCAAACCGGCCTGGCAGTGCACCAGGGTCGGCCCGTCCGCCCGACAGCTGTTCACCCAGTTCGCGATCGCGTCGACCTGCGCGAAGCCCTGCTCGATGCTGTCGTACATCCGCACCTCGAGCCGGCTGCCCAGATCGTGCCGCACGGTGTACTTCTCCCACGGGTACAGCGAGACCAGGTGCCGGATGAAGCGCGGCAACACCAGCTCGTCCTGGCAACCGCCGAGCCACAGGTCCGGCGCGACCTCGCTGATGAACGGCACGTCGAACGGCAACAACCCGTGCGCGGAGACCCCGACCAGTCGCTGCCGCTGCGGGTCGACAGCGAGATCGATTCTGGTGGGGTCGATCTCGCCCGGCTCCGTCGTCACCGGGGGAACTCCCATTCCTGTAGTTCGCCGGCCAGCCCGCCGGTCAAGAACTCGCCCAGCCCGTCGAGCAACCGGTCGACGTCGGACCGGTCGGTGTAGGGCGCCAACCCGATGCGCAGTCCGCCACCGTCGCCCAGCCCGAGGTGACGGGATGCCTCCAGCGCGTAGAAGGACCCGGCCGGGGCGTACACGCCCAGCATGGACAGGAACTCGTACGCCTTGCCGGCGTCGCGGTCGGCGAAGGTCACCAGCAGGGTCGGCGTCCGGTCCGCGGCGCGCGAATGCAGCAGCACACCGGGCAGCGCGGCGAGCCCGTCCTCCACGACGCGGCGCAGGCCGTCCTCGTGCTGCTGTACCGCGGACATCCCGGCCAGCACGCGCTGCCGGCGGCCCGCGTCCGGATCGGCGGCCCCGTTCGGCGCGAGCGCGGCGAGAAAGTCGACGGCGGCCGTGGTTCCGGCCAGCAACTCGTAGGGCAGGGTGCCCAGCTCGAACCGTTCCGGCACCAGATCGCTGGACGGCAGCAGCTTCTCGGGCCGCAGCGTGTCCAGCAGGCCGGGGTCGGCGGCGAGCACCCCGCAGTGCGGGCCGAGGAACTTGTACGGCGAGCAGGCGTAGAAGTCGGCGCCCATCGCCCGCACGTCGACCGGTCCGTGCGCGGTGGCGTGCACGCCGTCGACGTAGCACAGCGCGCCGGCCCCGTGCGCCAGCGCGGCGATCTCGGCGACCGGGGGGCGGGTGCCGATCAGGTTCGACGCCGCCGTCACCGCCACCAGCCGGGTGCGACGGGAGACCACGGCTGCGACGTTGCCGATCGGCAGCTCACCGGTGTCCGGGTCGAACTCCGCCCAGCGCACGGTCGCTCCCGCCGCCTCCGCGGCGATCACCCACGGCCGGATGTTGGCGTCGTGATCAAGCCGGGAGACGACGATCTCGTCGCCCGGCCGCCAGGTGGCGGACAGGGTGCGCGCCATGTCGAAGGTCAACTGGGTCATGCTGCGGCCGAACACCACGCCGTGCGGGTCGGCGCCCAACAGGTCGCCGGCGGCCAGCCTGGCCTCCTGAACAACGTTGTCCGCCAGCCGCTCGGCCGAGGTGACGATGCCCCGGTTGGACAGCCCCGAGGTGAGCGTGCGGTGGATGGCGTCGGCCACCGCGTCCGGCACCTGTGATCCGCCGGGACCGTCGAAGTGCGCCGCACCGGTGGCCAGCGCGGGGAAGTGCTTGCGGACCGTCGCGACGTCGTAGGCTGCGCCCGTCATCCGAACGGATTGTCTTCCGGCAGCCGCAGTTCGGGCTTGTCCAGCTCCTCGACGTTGACGTCCTTGAACGTCACCACCCGCACGTTCTTGACGAAGCGGGCCGGCCGATACATGTCCCACACCCAGGCGTCGGACATCCGCAGCTCGAAGTACATGTCCCCCTCGGGGTTTCGTACCTGCAGGTCCACCGCGTTGCACAGGTAGAACCTGCGCTCGGTCTCCACCACGTACGAGAACTGACCGACGATGTCCCGGTACTCCCGGTAGAGCTGCAGCTCCATCTCGGTTTCATACTGCTCGAGGTCCTCTGCACTCATCCGTTCATCTCAGCACAGAAGAGTCCGGGTTCCTCGCACGGCAGCCGCCAACTGCGGCGATGCACCGGTGACGGGCCGTGCTCCCGCAGCGCGGCCAGGTGCTCGGGGGTGCCGTAGCCCTTGTTGATGGCGAACCCGTAGACGGGGTGCCTGGGTGACAGTTCGGTGAGCAGCCGGTCCCGTTCGGTCTTGGCCAGCACGCTCGCACCGGCCACCGCGGCGCAGGTCAGGTCCGCCTTGATCCGCAGGTGCACCACCGGCTCCACCGCGCCGCGGGGCGCCTCGTCGAGCTCGAACAGCGGCGGTTCGTCGCACGGCTCGGTGATGACCCTGGGGACGCTGAGGTAGTTGTGGTTGCCGTCCAGCAGCACGGCATCCACCGGCCCGGACAGGGCGGCCAACGCACGCCGGCCCGCGGTGCGCAACGCCTCGATGATCCCGATGGTGTCGATCTCCGCCGGACTGGCGTGGCCGACGGCGTACTCGCTCACCCACCGGCGGACCGGCCGGACCAGTTTCTCCCTGGCCGCCGGCGTCAGGAGTTTGGAGTCGGCCAACCCCGGCGGAACCCGGCCGATGACCGGGGTGATCACCACGACCCCGACCGTGACCGGTCCTGCGAGGGCTCCCCTGCCGACCTCGTCCATCGCGGCGAGCCGAGTGATGCCGCCGCGGAACAGTTCCTTCTCGAACCGCAGCGACGGCCTGCGTTTGGCGACGGCGACCGTCATCAGCTCGCCGGGTTCCCCGGATCGATGTCGGGATTGCCGATGGTGCCCCACCGGGACGGCGGCATCACGATGGCAACGGCCTTGCCGATGACGTTGTCCACCGGGATCGGGCCCTGGCACATTGCCGCGCTGCCGGGCGGGAAACCTTGGCAGCCGTAGGAGGAGTCGGCCGAGTTCGACCTGTGGTCGCCCATCACCCAGAGCTGGCCGGCCGGCACGGTGACGGGCCCGAAGCAGCGCCGGGACAAATTCGGTGACGTGGAGCAGTCCAACTGGCCGGGAACGAATTCGATCGGCTCGTAGATGTACGGCTCGTCCAGCGAGCGACCGTCCACCATCACGTTCCCGTTGGCGTCACAGCACTGAACGGTCTGCCCGCCGACGGCGATGACCCGCTTGACGTAGTCCTTCTCGTTGGGTGGGGCGATGCCGACCACCGAACCGAGCGACTGCAGCGCCTTCCCGAACCAGGTGGCCGGTTCGGCGATGCTCGTCTCCGGCGCCCAGGTGGCGGGTCCGGCGAACACGACGACGTCACCCTGCTGCGGGTCGCGGAAGTCGTAGACGACCTTGTTGGCCAGGATCCGATCGCCGCCGCTGGAGGCGCCGTGCAGGGTCTGCTCCATGGAGCCGGACGGCACGTAGTAGACCTTGGCGATGAAGGTCTGGATCAGGAACGTCAGCGCGAAGGCGATGACGATGAGGATCGGCAGTTCTATCCAGAACGGGCGCTTCTTCGCGGGCTGTCGCTGACGACGCCGCCGCCGGGTGGGCTCCTCCGCGGCGGTGCTGCCGGCGTCCGGCGTCCCGTCACCGGCCGGTTCGGACGCGACGGCCTCTGGTTCGTTGTCGCTCATCGAGGTCAGGCTACGGTCCGCCGGGTGAGCGGACCGTTGACCCCGATCAGCGGCCCTGCCGCTTTTCCTTGATCTTCGCGGCCTTACCGCGCAGATCCCGCAGGTAGTACAGCTTGGCGCGGCGGACGTCGCCGCGGGTGACCAGTTCGATCCGGTCCAGGTTCGGGGAGTGCACCGGGAAGGTGCGCTCGACGCCGACGCCGAAGCTGATCTTGCGGACGGTGAACGTCTCGCGGATGCCGCCACCCTGGCGACGGATCACGTGGCCGGCGAACACCTGAATGCGGGAGCGGGTGCCCTCGATGACCTTCACGTGCACCTTGACCGTGTCCCCGGGACGGAAGTCCGGGATGTCGGACCGCAGCGAGGCGGCGTCCAGCGTGTCAAGGGTGTTCATGGCGATGTCCTCTTCGATGTCAGCAAGCACGGTGTTGATACGGCAGCGTCGGCGCGGTCGCGCGTCAGGGCGCGCGAAGACGGCTGCCGCGAAATGGCAACCTGTCCATTGTGCCAGACCGGGGAGGTGATCAGGAAACCGGCGGCAGCAGATCCGGGCGGTTCTCCCTGGTTCGGCGCAGCGATTCGGCCCTGCGGTAGGCGGCCACCGCGCCGTGATCACCGCTGGTCAGCACGGGCGGCACAGCCAGTCCCCGGTATAGCGGGGGCCGGGTGTAGCTGGGCGCCTCGAGCAGGTCGGTGAGCTCCCCGGAGAAGGAGTCGTCACCGGCCGAGCTGGGGTTGCCGAGCACCCCGGGGATCAGCCGGGTGGCCGCCTCGATGATCACCATCGCGGCCACCTCGCCGCCGGCGAGCACGTAGTCGCCGATGGACAGTTCCAGCACCGGCATCCGCTGGGCCGCGTCGACGATGACCCGCTGGTCGATGCCCTCGTACCGGCCGCAGGCGAACACCAGGTGCTCGGCGACCGACAGGTCTCGGGCGACGGACTGGGTGAACCGGCGGCCCGCCGGAGTCGGGACGACCAGCGTCGGGGTGCTGTCCGGGGCAGCGACGTCGTCCAGGGCGCGTCCCCAGACGTCCGGCTTCATCACCATCCCGGGGCCGCCGCCGTACGGCGAGTCGTCCACGGTGCGGTGCCGGTCCGTCGCCCAGCTTCGCAGGTCGTGCACGTCCAGCCGGACCACGCCGTCAGCGATCGCCTTGCCCAACAACGATTCCCGCAGTGGTTCGAGGTACCCGGGGAAGATCGTGACGACGCTGATCAACATCAGTGCTCGATTCAATCGTCGGCGAACATGCCGTCCGGCGGCTCGACGACCAGGCAGCCGGCGTCCAGGTCGACGACCGGGACGATGGCCGCGACGAACGGCACCAGTTCCTGCGAGCCGTCCGGGCGGTCCACGGCCAGGACGGGCGACGCCGGCGGGTGCCACACCTCGACGACTGTGCCCAGCACGGTGCCGGCCCGGTCCAGCACGGACAGGCCGATCAGTTGGTGGTCGTAGAACTCGTCGGGGTCGTCGGGCACCGGCAGCAGTGAACTGTCCACGGTGAGCACGGTGCCACGCAGTGCCTCGGCGGCGTCCCGGTCGGCGATGCCGTCGAAGCCGACCACCAGGACGGGACCGGACCGTCGCATCCCGGTGACGGTGAGCGGGCCGCGCCCGGCGGGGTCCGTGTCCAGGACCGCGCCGGGCGCGAAACGATGTTCCGGAGCGTCGGTGGTCACCGTCACGGTGACCTCACCGCGCAGGCCGTGCGGCCGGCCGATGCGACCGACGATGACGTCCACAGCGGGGACGGTCAGCGGTCGGTGTCGACGACGTCGACCCTGATCCCCCGGCCGCCGACCGCGGACATCACGGTCCGCAGCGCGGTGGCGGTGCGGCCGGCGCGGCCGATCACCTTGCCCAGATCGTCCGGGTGCACCCGGATCTGCAGCGTGCGGCCACGGCGACCGGTCATCAGCTCGACGCTGACGTCGTCGGAGTTGTCGACGATGCCCCGGACCAGGTGCTCCAGGGCGTCCTCGAGCATGCTCACGACGCGTCGGTGCTCTCGGCCGCTGCCGGGGTGCTGTCGGCGGCCGGTGCCTCGGCGGCAGCAGCGTCGGCGGCCGGCGCGGTGCGCTTGCGCTTCGGGGTTGTCGCGGACGAACCCTCGTCGGTGCCGACGGAGGCCATCGCGGCGTCGTACAGCGCACGCTTGTCTGCCTTCGGCTCGGCCCGGCGCAGGGTGCCCTCGGCGCCCGGCAGCCCCTTGAACTTCTGCCAGTCACCGGTCACCTTGAGCAGCGCCTGCACCGACTCGGTCGGCTGCGCGCCGACACCCAGCCAGTACTGCACGCGGTCCGAGTCGACCTCGATGACGCTCGGCTCGGCCTTCGGGTGGTACAGCCCGATGTTCTCGATCGCCCGGCCGCTGCGGCGGGTGCGGGCGTCGGCAACGACGATGCGATAGAACGGCTCGCGGATCTTGCCGAAACGGGCGAGCTTGATCTTGACAGCCACGGTGGTGGAGTACTCCTTGCAGGTCTGAATGAGGCGGGCGTCGCGTCCCCGCGTGGGGCAGCGGGTCCGGACGCACCAATGGCGGCCGCGCCCGGAGAGAGGGGCCGGACGGCAGCCGTAACCGAGCCATTCTGTCACACCGGCCCGGGGCGAACGACCTTCCCGGCCCGCACCACGAACGACGGGGCGTGCAGTACGTCGAGATCCTCGGCCGGATCCACCGGGTACACCGTCAGGTCGGCCGACCCGCCGATGTCGTAGATCGGCAACCGCAGCCAGTGCCGCGCGCTGTGCGACGTGGCGTACAGCGCCTGCCTGGCACCCAGCAGCTCCCCCATCGCCTGCACCTCGTCGGCGACCCGGCCGTGCTGGACGAAGCCGCCCGCGTCGGTGCCGGCGTGCACCTGTATGCCGGCATCCACGGCCGCCCGGATGGTGTCAGCGTTGCGGGCGTGCAGGTCGCGCATGTGCTTGGCGTAGGCCGGGTACTTGCCGGCGGCGTCGGCGAACGAGGGAAAGTTCGCGATGTTGATCAGCGTCGGCACCAGGTGGACGCCGTTGGCCGCGGCCAGCGCGATGGTGTCGTCGGACAGCCCGGTGCCGTGCTCGATGCAGTCCACCCCGGCGGCCAGCAGCCCGGGCACGGC
>JAESFR010000161.1_pt1 | contig 44366 bp, 36 predicted proteins | sample 9266191 | NCBI WGS metagenome assembly JAESFR01 (sample SAMN14503063, study PRJNA617104) | algae metagenome | isolation source: Pleurocapsa minor HA4230-MV1 and co-occurring heterotrophs from cement on... | place: USA: Nuuanu Pali Lookout, Hawaii | collected 2009-07-20
CGGTCGATCGACAGCGCGCACACCACCGACGCGAGAACACCGACGGCTGAGGTGATCCAGCCGTAGAAGATGCTGTCCTGCGTCGTCATGTGGAACGTCGTCTTGTACAGCGTGGGCAGCCAGGTGACCATGCCGTTGTTGATGGTGTAGACGGCGATCCAGAGCACCCAGATCATCAGGGTGCGCTTGAGATAGATGCCCTTGAACAGCTCCCGCCAGTCGGACTTGGCGGTGGCCATCGGGTCGACCGGGCGGATGACCGGCTCGGGCAGCGCCTTGCCTTCTTTCCGCGCCTCGTTCTCGAGCATCGACACGACCTTGTCGGCCTTGTCGATACGGCCGCGGGAGGCGAGCCACCGCGGGGATTCGGGCATCAGAACCCGCAACGGAATCATGATGATCGCCGGGACGAGCCCGACGATGAACAGCGCTTTCCACCCGAACGCGGGCACCAGGAAGTACCCGATGATGCCGGCGGACATCAAGCCGATCGGGAAGATCAACTCGTAGAGCAGGAAGAACTTGCCGCGCTTCTTCGCGCCGATGAACTCGTTGATGTAGGCGGACGCGACCGGGACCTCGCCGCCGGTGCCGACGCCCTGCAGGAACCTGAAGATGATCATCATCAGGCCGCCGGTCGCGAACAGGCAGGCGACGTCCATGGACACGAACAGCACGATGGTGATCAGCAGGGTGGGCAGCCGGCCGATGCGTTCGGCCAACTGGCCGAAGCCCAGTGCCCCGAAGATCTGGCCGACATAGCCGGCCGACAGGATCATCCCGACCTCACCGGGGGACAGTCCCCATTCGGTGACCAGTTGCGGCATCGCGAAGGCGATCACCAGAACGGTGTAGGCGTCGAAGAAGGTCGCCGAGCCGATGATGATCCGGATCCACAGCAGGCGCCGGGTGACCGGGATCCGCTCCAGGCGGGCGACGAGTTGGGCATTGGCGACCGCGGTGGGTTCGCCGGCGTAAGAAGTTGTCATCTCAGCTTCCGAATTGTGCTCGCCCTCCGCGCAGAACGGCGGAGACGTCGGGACTGCTCTGTCACCGAACCGGCCCCGGGAGTGGGCACCGGCGGGTAGGGCCGCCGCGGCTGGCGGACGGCCCCACCCCGTGATCCGGCGGCCCGGGCGGCCGTGCGCGGATCGGTGCTGGCCACAACAACTCATCGCGGGTGGCGTACCCGCGAGGGTGAGCGGCCGAACATCGGCGGGGCAGCGGCCCCGCGGATGGGTCAGATGATGCCCGCCGCCCGCAGCGCGTCGGCGATCTCGACGTCCGCGCCCGGCGCCAGAGGCAACAGTGGGCTCCGAACGGTGGCGTGCGGCAGCACACCGCGGGCAACCAGGGCGTGCTTGAGCGCGACGGTCCCCTCCATGTGCGATCCGCGGTGGTAGACAGCCTTGGTCAACGGCAGCAGCTGGTCGTGGATCTTCTTGGCAGCGGTCCAGTCCTGTGACTTGCCGGCCTTGATGAACTCCACGAGCAGCTCGGGCGCCATGTTGCCGTAGCCGACGAGCAGGCCGTCGACGTCCATGATGGTGTGCAGCAGATACTCGTCATGGCAGGAGAAGATCTGCAGGTCCGGGTACTCGCGGCGGAGCACCGGGATCTCGGTGTCCCAGCGGCGCATGTTGCGGACACCGTTCTTCGTCCAGAACACGCCGTCCTGGCCGGCGATCTCCAGCTGGGTGTCCAGGCTGTAGGTCGCCTTGGTGTTGTCCGGGTACTGGAACAGGATCTGCGGCAGTCCGGCCTCCTCCCAGATGGCGCGGTACCGGTCCTGCGGTGCGCCGTCCTGATAGCCGAACCGCAACCACCCGTGGGATGGGTAGGTCAGAGCCGCCTTGGCGCCGGCGGCGACTGCCCGCTGCGCCTCTTCGACGGCGACCCTGGTGCCCTCACCGGTGATCCCGGCGACGATGGCGACCTGGTCACCGACCTCACTGACCAGGGTCTCGATCACCCGGACCTGCTCGTCCTGGGTCAGGAACGTGCCCTCCCCGGCGTGGCCGAGCACGACGAGCGACTTCACGCCGTCGACCGACGCCAGGAACTTTCCGAGATCGGCCAGTGCGGCGTAGTCGACCTCTCCGTCCACGGTGAACGGGGTGACCGGAGCGGGGTTCAGACCACGCAGGTCCAGATTGCCAAGAGACATCGTCGGCTCCTCCTTGGGAAGCTTTACGGGAACGTTCCGGTACACGATGGCCTTACTTACGGGAACGTTTGCGGGAACGATGCAACTATGACCGCCCAACGTTCCGCCGTCAAGCCCTCGATCACGGAGACCGCCGTCACACCGCTTAGGCTCACCGGCGTGGTGACCCTTCGTGACGTGGCCCGAACCGCCGGCGTCAGCATCTCGACCGCGTCCCGGGTCCTGGACGAACGCCTGCCCACCTCCCGCACCCCGGCGGCCGACCGGGTGCGGCGGGCCGCGGCCGACCTCGGTTACGTCCGCGATCCCCTGGCGTCCGGGCTACGCCGCTCCGGCACCAGCACCATCGGGGTGATCGTGCCCCGGCTGACCGACACGGTCATGGCGATGCTCTACGAGGAGATCGCCGCAGCGGCCACCGCCCGGGGGCTGTTCGCCGTCGTCGCCACCACCCAGGACCGTCCGGAAACCGAGCGCCTGGCCGTGCAGTCCCTGCTGCATCGCCGGGTCGACGGGATCATTCGCACCACCGCCCGCACGGGGTCACCCCTGGAGCTGGACGGCGACGGCGCCCGGCAGGTGCTGGCGCTGCGCACCGACGGCATTCACCCGGCCTCCATCGGCGACGACGATCTCGGCGGCTACCTGGCCACCCGGACGCTCATCGACCAAGGCCACCAGCGGATCGGGTTGGTGATGGGACCGGAATACGCCACCACCGCCGTCAACCGCCGAGCCGGCTACCGGGCGGCACTCGCCGAGGCAGGCCTGCCGGTGGACGACTCGCTGATCGTCGGGGACGCCTTCTCCATGGACGCCGGCGAAACGGCCGCACATGTCCTGCTGGACCTACCGGACCCGCCCACCGCGATCTTCGCCGTCAACGACAACAACGCCATCGGAGTGATGGCGGCGGCCGCCGCTCGTGGCCTGCGCATCCCGGACGACCTGTCCGTCGTCGGGTACAACGACATCCCGGTCGTGAGCAAACTGCCCGTCCCGCTGACCACGATCCGGGCACCGTTCAACCTCATCGCCCGCGGCTGTATCGACCTGCTCCTGGACGAGAAGTCCAGCGGCGCAGGCGAAGTGCCGACGATCGTTGCGGCGCCGACGCTGATCCCACGTCGGTCGACGGCAGCGCCAGAGTCCGCCAGATGACCATCGGCAGCGCTCGACGGGGCAGCACCGCCACCAGGAATCGCACCTTCACCGGACATGCACCGGCATCAGCACCGCAGAAGGCCGCCCCCACCGGGACGGCCTCGAGCGCAGTACGGAAGGAGCTAGTCGCGTTCTCCCAACGTCAGCTCCACCCCGCCGGACATGGCGGCGGCGGCGTTGTAAATGAACGCGGCGACAGTGGCGAGCAGGGTGAACAGCACGATGTTGATGGCGCCGACGACGGCCGTCACGGTGAACACCCGGCCGGCGGTGATCAGGTCCGTCTGACCCGCGGCGGCCTGGTCGGGTGACGAGGTCAGCGTCGAGAAGGTGTCGTTGATCTTGGACCAGACGTCCATCGCGCCGAGCGTGTAGTACAGGACTCCGACGGCGATCATCCAGACGAAGAACATCACGATCGACACGATCAGGCTGATCTTCAGGACCGTCCACGGGTCGACCCGCTTCAGCTGCAGCGACGCGAGCCGCGGCGGGCGGCGGGGCGCCTTCGCCCGCCGGGCATTCTCCGAGCCGACCCGCGGGGGCGGCACCGCGGGGGCGCCGGGCCGCTGCGCCGGCGGGCCGACGTGCTGGGACGGGGCCAGCGAGCCGTCATTGCCCCGCGACGGATCTGCCGCGGACGCGGTCGACGAGCCGGGACCCGAGGTGGCCGTCACGATGAGCGCCCTCCGTTGTCACTGCCGCCCGCCGGACCGGAAGCACCGCCGTTGGACCCCGCTCCGCCGCCGGCCGCGGAGCCACCGTTGGACGAGGCCGTCCCCGGAGCGCCGGAGGTGGCACCCAGGACCGCGTCCTCGACCTGCTCGGCGGCGGCGTTCCGCGCGATGGCAACGAGACTGTCGCCCTCGGACAGGTTCATCAGCCGCACTCCCATGGTTTGGCGCTTCGCCTTGCGGACTTCCTTGGCCAGGGTCCGGATGACCCCGCCACTGGAGGTGATGGCGTACACCTCTGTGTCCAGATCGACCATCAGTGCGCCCACGAGTTTGCCACGCCTGCGGTCGTACTGAAGCGTCAGCACACCCTTGCCGCCGCGACCCTGCACCGGGTACTCGTCGATGTCCGTCCGTTTGGCGTAACCGCGTTCGGTCGCGACCAGCACCTGCGCGCCTTCCCGCACGACGTCCATCGACAGCAGCTCGTCGCCGGCGTTGAAGCGCATGCCGAGCACCCCGGACGTGGCCCGGCCCATCGGCCGCAGCGCCTCGTCGCTGGCGTGGAAGCGGATGGACTGACCCTCCGCGGAGATCAGCAGCAGGTCCTCGGTCGAGCCGCACAGCACCGCGCCGACCAGTTCGTCGTCCTCGCGCAGGTTGATCGCCACGATGCCGCCGGACCGGTTGGAGTCGAACGAGGTGAGCTCGCTCTTCTTGACCAGCCCGCCCTTGGTGGCCAGCACCAGGTACGGGGCGACGTTGTAGTCGCGGATCTGGATCACCTGGGCGATCCGCTCGTCCGGCTGGAACGCCAGCAAGTTCGCCACGTGCTGGCCGCGCGCGGTGCGGTTGGCCTCCGGCAGCTCGTACGCCTTGGCCCGGTAGACCCGGCCCTTGTTGGTGAAGAACAGGATCCAGTCATGGGTGGAGGCGACGAAGAAGTGGGCGACGATGTCGTCCGCCTTGAGCGTGGCGCCCATCACGCCCTTGCCGCCGCGCCGCTGAGCCCGGTACAGATCGGTCTTGGTGCGCTTGGCATAGCCGGTGCGGGTGATGGTGACGACCACGTCCTCGACGGCGATGAGGTCCTCCATCGACACGTCGCCGTCGTAGGGCACCAACCGGGTGCGGCGGTCGTCGCCGTGCTTCTCCACGGCCTCGGTGAGTTCGTCGGAGATGATCTGTCGCTGCCGCTCCGGGCGCGCGAGGATGTCGCGCAGGTCGGCGATCTCCCGCTCGATGGCGGCCAACTCGTCGATGATCCGCTGCCGCTCGAGGGCGGCGAGCCGGCGCAGCTGCATGTCCAGGATCGCGGTGGCCTGCACCTCGTCGACGTCGAGCAGGGCCATCAGGCCGGCCTTGGACTCCTCCGCCGACGGGGAACGCCGGATCAGCGCGATGACCTCGTCGAGCATGTCCAGCGCCTTGACCAGGCCGCGCAGGATGTGCGCCCGCTCCTCCGCGCGGTTGAGCCGGAACTGGGTGCGCCGGACGATCACGTCGATCTGGTGCGCGACGTAGTAGCTGATCATCTGGTCCAGCCGCAGGGTGCGCGGCACCCCGTCGACGATGGACAGCATGTTCGCGCCGAACGAGGTCTGCAGCGAGGTGTGCTTGAACAGGTTCGCCAGCACGACCTTGGCGACGGCGTCCCGCTTGATGGTGATGACGATCCGCATGCCGACCCGGTCGCTGGACTCGTCCGCGATGTCCGCGATGCCGGCCAGCCGCCCGTCCTTGTGCAGCTGGGCGATGGCCTCGACAAGGTTGTCCGGGTTGACCTGGTACGGCAGCTCGGTGACGACCAGGATGGTGCGGCCCTTGGCGTCCTCCTCGATCTCCACCACCGCGCGCATCCGGATCGACCCGCGGCCGGTGCGGTAGGCCTCACGGATGCCGTCGGTGCCGACGATCAGCGCACCGGTCGGGAAGTCCGGGCCCTTGACCCGCTCCATGGCCGCGTCCAGCAGTTCCTCGGCGGACGCCTCGGGATGTGCGAGCGACCAGATGACCGCGGAGGCGACCTCGCGCAAGTTGTGCGGCGGGATGTTGGTCGCCATGCCGACCGCGATGCCCGACGAGCCGTTGACCAGCAGGTTCGGGATCCGTGACGGCAGAACGGTCGGCTCGGTGGTCTTGTTGTCGTAGTTCGGGATCCGGTCGACGGTGTTCTCGTCGATGCCGGCGAGCATCAGCATGGCCAGCGGAGTCAGCCGGCACTCGGTGTAGCGCATGGCGGCGGGCGGGTCGTTGCCCATCGAGCCGAAATTTCCCTGCCCGTCGATCATCGGGTAGCGCAGCGACCACGGCTGCGCCATCCGGACGACGGTGTCGTAGATCGACGAGTCGCCGTGCGGGTGGTAGTTGCCCATGACGTCGCCGACCACCCGGGACGACTTCACCGTGCTGCGATCCGGCCGGAACCCGGAGTCGTACATCCCGTACAGCACCCGGCGGTGTACCGGCTTGAGGCCGTCCCGCACGTCCGGCAGCGCCCGGCTGACGATGACGCTCATCGCATAGTCGATGAACGAACGCTGCATTTCGTGTTGGATGTCGACCGGTTCGGTGCGGTCGTGTTCCGGGATGGTGGGACCTGTCACGGCTGAGAACCTTCCATGTCACATTTCGATCACGCCAGTTGCTGGGAACTACCGCGCCGCAGCTAATGCGCCCATTTGTTTGTCGGTGTTCCGCGGCGGGCTGCGCCTGTCATTTGCCGGCGCCGACCGGCCTTTCCATCGGAGATGCCGTCGCCGCAGGTCACCGGCCACGGAACTGTCCACATGTGGACAGTTACTGTGTATAGCCGCCGTTTAGGCCGTTCGATCCAGGACTCTCACCGGAGAATGTGACCCGCATCGCAATCCTCACTCCCTGCAGATCTTGCGCCGACACCGCCTCACCCGTTCCGGACGGGCCGCCCTGCCGCCGTGCCCGGTCGGATGAGGTCCCGCGGCGGGGAGTTCGCGTCAGAAATCAAGGAACCGAACGTCTTTCGCGTTGCGGGTGATGAACGCCCGGCGCGCCTCGACGTCCTCACCCATCAGGACGGAGAACAGGTCGTCGGCCTGCGCCGCATCCTCCAGGGTGACCTGCAGCAGCAGCCGGTGAGCCGGGTCCATCGTGGTCTCCCACAGCTCCTTGGCGTTCATCTCGCCCAGGCCCTTGTACCGCTGGATGCCCTCGTCCTTGACCAGCTTGCGGCCCGCCTGCTCGCCCGCGGCGATCAGCCCGTCCCGTTCCCGATCGGTGTACGCGAACTCCTGCGCACCCTTGGTCCACTTGAGCTTGTACAGCGGCGGCTGCGCCAGATACACGTGCCCCGCCTCGACCAGGGGCCGCATGAAGCGGAACAGCAGGGTGAGCAGCAGGGTGCGGATGTGCTGGCCGTCGACGTCGGCGTCGGCCATCAGCACGATCTTGTGATAGCGCAGCTTGGACAGGTCGAACTCGTCGTGGATGCCGGTGCCGAGTGCGGTGATCAGCGACTGCACCTCGGTGTTGCGCAGCACCCGGTCGATGCGGGCCTTCTCGACGTTGATGATCTTGCCGCGGATCGGCAGGATCGCCTGGAACATCGAGTCACGGCCGGACTTGGCACTGCCGCCGGCCGAGTCACCCTCCACGATGTACAACTCGGACTTGGCCGGGTCGGTGGACCGGCAGTCGGCCAGCTTGCCGGGCAGGCCGCCGATCTCCAAGGCGCCCTTGCGGCGTACCAGGTCACGGGCCTTGCGGGCGGCCGCCCGCGCCTGCGAGGACGACACCGCCTTGCTGATGATCGTCTTGGCCTCGGCGGGGTTGCGCTCGAACCAGTCGGCGATCCAGTCGTTGCCGGCCTTCTGCACGAACGACTTGGCCTCGGTGTTGCCGAGCTTGCCCTTGGTCTGACCCTCGAACTGAGGCTCGCGCAGCCGGATCGAGATGATCGCCGCGAGGCCCTCGCGGACGTCCTCGCCGGTCAGCGACGGGTCGTTGTCCTTTAGCAGCTTCTTGTCGCGCGCGTACTTGTTGACCACGGTGGTCAACGAGGCCCGGAAACCCTCCTCGTGGGTACCGCCCTCATGGGTGTTGATGGTGTTGGCGAAGGAATGGACCGACTCGTTGTAGGAGGAGTTCCACTGCATCGCCACCTCCACCTCCATCGTGTCGCCCTTCACCTCGAATCCCACGATCGACGGGTGGATGGCGTCCTTGCTGGCGTTGAGGTGCTTGATGTAATCCACCAGCCCGCCGGGGTAGTGGAAGGTCCGGGTCAACGGTTTCCAGGCCTTTTCCTCCGGCACCTGAACCGGGAGCGGATCGGCGGCCGCGCCGCTCTCGGCGAACTCCACCAGTTCGCCGGCGCGCCGCTCGTCACGCAGGTTGATGGTCAGACCCTTGTTGAGGAACGCCATTTCCTGCAACCGGCGGGAAACGGTCTCGACGTTGTACTCGGTGGTCTCGAAGATGTCGCCGTCGGCCCAGAAGGTGATGGTGGTGCCCGTCTTGGTGCTCGGTCCGAGGTCGTGCAGCGGACCGGGCTTGGCGTACTCGTAGGTCTGCTGGTAGCCGCGACCGTCGCGGTGGATCTCCACCTCGAGCCGGCGGGACAGCGCATTCACCACGGAGATGCCGACACCGTGCAGACCGCCGGACACCGCGTAGGAGTCGGAGTCGAACTTGCCGCCCGCGTGCAGGATCGTCATGACCACCTCGACGGTGGGCCGCTTCTCCTTGGGGTGCATCTCGGTGGGGATGCCGCGACCGTTGTCGGCGACGGTGACGCCACCGTCCGCCCGCAGCGTCACACTGACGGTGTCCGCGTAGCCGGCCATCGCCTCGTCGACGGAGTTGTCCACCACCTCCCACACCAGGTGGTGCAGGCCCCGCTCACCGGTGGAGCCGATGTACATGCTGGGGCGCTTGCGGACGGCGTCCAGGCCCTCCAGCACGGTGATCGAGGATGCCCCGTAGTCGTTCTTCTTCGTCGTCACGGATCTGCTCGTCGCTCCTGTGCTCGCTGCTCGGCCCGGCCGCCGGAGGTGGGCCGCACCGCCACCCGGCAATCCGGGGAAGGCAGATCGGTCGGCCCGCGAAGCGATCGGGGGGCACGCACGCGCCAGACACCGGAGCCGACACCGGCCGTTCCGGTGTGCCGCCGGATCGAATCCCGGTTCGATCGACCGAACCGCTCGATCCGCCAGCAGAGCTCTCAGGGCCTATTGCGGACGAAACCTTCCCGAGTCTACCGGTTCACGCGCGCGTAAGAGGCCAAATGAGGGCCCTGTGGATGCCGTGGCGCGTTCAGCCGACAGGTCCGATAGTGATGGGCCGCATGCCCCCGGTCGGGAGGCCTTCTCCGGGCGATCAGCGGCCCGCCGACCGGCGGAGTCCTCGCTACCGGTGGGGCCGGTTGGGCCGGAGGTATCGCGGCGCGGCTCTGCTCCCTCCCCCTGTCGGCGCTCCCCCCTGTCGGCGCTCCGGGCGTGCAGCCATGGGCGACGGCACCACTGGCGGTCGCGGTCGTCGTGGCAGTCGGGTGAATCACGTCGACCGACCGGGGCGCCTCCGTGTCATTCCGCTGACCCGGGGGTACAGAAAGAGGGCTGCGTACCGCCGGGCAGCACAGCTCTGCGCCGGTGAGAGCACCACTGCTGAAAAGGATGTCGCCGAAGATGACCAGTCTGCACCCCACCGCAGCCGCCGGCCTGACGAGCGCCAGTCACCCGTACGCGATCTTCGACGCCGCCGTCCGGCACGCGCTCATCCGGGATCTGCACCGGTTGGCCGACGTGCTGGACGAGCCGATCACCGACGTCCGGCGGGCCGCCCTGGCGCAGCACATCGGGTACCTGCTCGACCAGGTGCAGTCCCATCACCGGGTGCAGGACGAGGTGATCTGGCCCCGGGTGGCCATCGACCGCGCGGACCTGGCCGACCTCGCCGACCGGGTCCGGCTCTCGCATGCGGAGCTGGTGACACCGGGCCGGGAGCTGCGCAGGGCAAGCCAGAGCTGGACGTCCGTGCCCGCGCTGCGCCCGCAGGTGCTGGAGGCCGCGACGGCAATGCGCGACGCGATCGGGCCGGTGCTGGACGAGGACGCCGCCTCGGTGCCCGTCGCGTGCGACGTGCTGCCGGACCATGACTGGACGGAGATCAGCCGCCGGCTGGGACCGGCCGGTGGCCCGACCGCGCGGGCCCGCCGGCTGTTCTGGTTGCTGGACGACGCCGAGCCGCAGCTGGCGAACCTGGTGCTCGCCCGCACCCCGCGGGCCGTGCTGTGGGTGCTGCGGAACGGGTTCAGCGGCGGTTACAACCGGGTGGCCTACCTGATGTGGGTCGGCGGGGGCACCGGCCCGGCGGTTTGACCCGTTGATCCGGTCGGCGCTGTCGACGTCTTGCCCTGGTGGTCGATTCGGCGGGCGGCCTCAGCCGTAGGTGTCCCGCGGCCCGCGTCCGGAGACGTGCCGGGAGCCGAACTTCCAGGACGGCGCCGACGGCCCCCGCGCCTTGATCCTGACGACGGTCCGGTCTCCGACCTCGGCGTTGATCCGCTTGAGCAACTGCGGGGCCAGCATCCGGATCTGCGTCGCCCACGCCGTCGACTCCGCCTGCACGACGAGCTCGCCGTCGGTCAGCGTCACCGGAGAGCAGTGATCGGCGATCTCCGCGCCGACGATCTTCCCCCAGCCCGCGAACAGGGTCGCCTTCTTCAGTTCCGCCGCCGTGCCCGCGGTGCTCACCCAGGCCCGCAGGGTCGCGGCCAACGGCTGCGGGTCACGGTAGTCGGGACCGGACCCCGACCACCGGGAGCGCCGCAGCTTGGCCGCGCCCCCGCGCTGGGTGATCGGCGTGCGGCCCGCCGCCTTCCGCCTGGCAGCGGCGCTCGCCCGGGCACCGGCCAGCGCCTCGCGTGCGAGATCGGCGCCGCGTCGCTCCGCAGCACCACCCGCCTGGGTGTCGGCCGGCGGCTCACCGTCACCGGCGGCGCCACCCTGCGGTGAACTCCCGACCATCGGCGTCACACCGCCCGGTGCGAAGTTCGCATCCCGTTGCCGCTGCGGGGAGCGCATCGGACACTGGGCGCGGGACGGACGAGCGGCACCGTGAGCGGGGGTCTGGGCGTGGGCATCGTCATCGGCTTCATTCCGTGGATCGTGTACTGGATCCTGGTCGGGAACATTCCGTTCACCACCGCCGTGACGGTGGCGTTCGCGGTGACCTTACTGATCCAGATCGCGCTGCGGATCCGCAAGCAGCCGATGCGCACCCTCGACGTCGGCAACCTGATCGTCTTCGCGCTGCTGATGATCGCGGCCTATGTGGTCCCGGACGACGTGCTGGAGCGTTGGCTGCAGCCACTGAGCAGCCTGGGCCTGTTGCTGATCGCCCTGGTGGGCGTGCTGATCGGCAAGCCGTTCGTCCGGGAGTACGCCGAGTCGTCGGTCGACGCGGCGACCGCGAAGACTCAGGGCTTCCGGACCATCACCACTGCGATGACCTGGATGTGGGTGGGCGCGTTCGCCGTCATGTTCGCCTCCGCGATGATCTCGCCGATCGTCGACGGCAACGCCACCATCCTGGACATGGACGACACGCTGTCCATCGTCTGTTACTGGGTCGTCCCGTTCACCGTGCTCGGGTTGGCGGGCGCGGTGTCCGCCGCCTTCCCGCCGTGGTTCGACAAGAAGTCCGCCGAGGTCGACCACCGCGGCTCGCAGGAGGCGCCGGTCGTCGCCCACCAACCGCCGCCCGCGGCCGACCTGGACGGGTTGACCATCACCGCACCCGCGGACAGCCGGTTCGACGAACCCTTCGCGGTGACGGTGGCCGGCAGCCGCCCCGGGTCCCAGCTGCAGGTCACGACCACCGGCACCGACCTGTTCGGCCGGACCTGGCGCTCGACGGCGGCATTCACCGTTCCGTCCGATGGGGTTTTGGACGTGGCATCGGCTGCGCCGCAACGGCTCGACGGTCAGGACCCGGACTGGACGGGCACCGACGGCACCGCACCGATCTGGGCGATGCGGTTCGACGACCCGGGTTCCACCCCGGAGATGTTCGTCCCGCCGGCCGAGCCGTGGCAGCTGACGATCGACGCCACCGAAGTGGGCGCAGTGGCCGGATCCGGTTCCGGACGGGCAGATGCGGGGCGGCCCGCCGCCGGACGGCGCACCGTGCTGCGCCGGACCGGCGCCGCGGACCTGCACTACGAGCCGGCGAAGGTCGGCGACCTGCCGGGCATGCTGCTGCTGCCGGGCGGACGGCGGCCGGACGCGGGTTGGCCCGCGGTGGCCTGCTTCGGCGGCTCCGAGGGTGGGTTCGAATCCCAGTTGTCGAACGCCGCGGTCCTCGCCTCCCATGGGTTCGCGGTGCTCGCCCAGGCGTGGATCTCCGAGGCCGACGCCGGTGAGTCGGTCTCCGAGGTGCCGCTCGAGCGGTTCGCGACGGCACTGACCACGTTGGCCCAACACGACGGCGTCGACGGCACCCGGCTCGGCGCGATGGCCATCTCCCGCGGCTCCGAGGGACTTCTCGCTGCGGTGGCCCACGGGCTGACGCCGACACTGACCGGGCTGGTGCTGGTCAGCCCGAGCGCCGTCACCTGGCAGGCACTCGGCGGCGGCGGCGAGGTACCGGACACCTCGTCCTGGACGGTCGGTGGGTCCCCGCTGCCGTGGATGCCGCTGTCCAGCGGGGTGCTCATGCGGCAGATCGTGCACAACGCCTGGACCGTCGGCCGCGACATCTCCCGGAAGCGGCCCACCCTGCTGCGGCTGCGCGCCGCCTACGAGACGTCACTGATCCAGGCGGGTCTGCTCGACAAGCACGGCCGGCCGGCCGATCCCGCCGGAGGGAACGGCGCCGGCGCCCACCCGGCGGTGATCGACACCGTCGCCGTCCGCGCACCGCTGCTGCTGATCACGGGCAAGGCTGACGCGCTGTGGCCCGGTGAGCCGATGGCCCGGATGATCGCCGCACAGCGCCGCGCGGCCGGTGTCGACCACCAGGACCGCCTGGAGATCTATGACGGCGCAGGCCATCTCATCCGGCTCGGCGTGCTGCCGACCGACGCGGCATGGACCAACGGCATTGCCTTCGGCGGCACCCGCGAGGGTCTGGCGCAGGCGCAGGCCGGGGCCACCGCCCGCGTCGCGGCGTTCCTCGGTGCCGGGGTGGTCACACCGGCCTGACGCCGTCCGGGCCGACCGACAACCGGCGGCCGCCGAGTTGCGGCGGAACGTCCGCGTCCACGGCGGCGGTGATCAGCACCTGGTCGGCATCGGCGATCAGCTCCGCGAGCCGCTCCCGGCGGGTGACGTCCAGCTCGGCGAACACGTCGTCGAGGACGAGCACCGGGTCCACCCCGTCCGAGCGCAGCAGGGCAAAGGCGCCCAGCCGCAGCGCCAACGCGAACGACCACGACTCACCGTGCGAGGCATACCCTTTCGCCGGCCCGCCGCCGAGGGACAGGTCCAGGTCGTCGCGGTGCGGGCCGATCAGCGAGATTCCCCTGTCCAGCTCGTTCGACCGGACCCCGGCCAGCGCCTCCAGCATGGACGCGCGCAGGGTGTCCACCTCCGGCACCACCGGCGGGTGGTGGGGGTCTGTGCGGTCGGTGGGATTGCCGGCCGGCTCCGCGTGATCGCCCGCGGTGGTCTCCGGGGCGTCGGTGCTCTGATCCGCACGGTCGGGGAACGGCACAGTGGACCGGTACACCAGGTCGACGACCTGGTCACTACCGGCGACGTCCGCGTACGCCGCCTGGACGTGCGGCCGCAGTTCGGCAATCAGAGCGAGCCGTGCCTGGACCAATTCCCCACCGACCGCGGCGAGGTGCTCGTCCCACACGTCGAGCGTCGCCAAATTCCCACCGGACCGCCGCGCGGCACCGGCCGTCTTCAGCAAGGCGTTGCGCTGCTTGAGCACCCGGTCGTAATCGGCCCGGACCCCGGCCAGCCGGGGCGCGCGCATGATCAGCACCTCGTCGAGGAACTTGCGCCGCTCGGTGGGATCGCCGCGGACCAGCGCGAGGTCCTCCGGTGCGAACAGCACCGTCCGCAGCACGCCCAGGATGTCCCGCGCCCGGGTCAGCGGCGCGCGGTTGATCCGCGCCCGGTTCGCGCGACCGGCAGTGATCTCCACCTCCAGCAGCAGCTCCCGGTCCTGCGACACCACCGCCGCCCTGACCACCGCCCGCTCCGTGCCTCGCCGGATCAGCGGGGCGTCCGCCGCCACCCGGTGCGACGACAGCGTGGCGAGGTACCCGAGCGCCTCGACGATGTTCGTCTTGCCGGTGCCGTTGCGGCCGATCAGCACGTTGACCCCGGGCTGAAGCGGCACCTCGGCCGTCGGCCAGGACCGGTAGTCGGTCAGCGACAGGTGCCGCGCGAACACCTGCCCCGCTCCTCACTGCTGTTGCTCTGTCGGATCCGGCGGTCCCGGGCGGTGGTGAACGATGCCGCCTGTGTGTTGACCGCGCTCCGCCGAGTTGATCATGACAAAACTCGCAGGAAAGGCCCCTGACACGCCGCGTTCGGTGCGAGTTCTGCCATGATCAACAGCGCACTGCCGCAGCTGCCGGCCGAGCTGAGGTCAGGGTCAGGTGACCGGGACGGCGCCGGTGGTGCCTTCCTTGCCGACGGCGTGCCCGCCGAACTGATTGCGCAGCGCGGCGACCACCTTCATCGCCGGTGACTCGTCCTGCCGGGAGGCGAACCGGGCGTACAGCGCGGAGGTGATCACCGGCATCGGGACGGCGTTCTCGATGGCCGCCTCGATCGTCCACCGGCCCTCGCCGGAGTCCTGTGCGTATGCGCGGATGTCCTTCAGTCCCGGGTCGTCCGACAGCGCCCGGACCAGCAGATCCAGCAGCCAGGACCGGATGACCGTGCCCTCCTGCCAGGACGCCATCACCGCGTCCGGATCGGGCACCATGTCGACCGCCTGCAGCAGCTCGTAGCCCTCACCGTAGGCCTGCATGATCCCGTACTCGATGCCGTTGTGGATCATCTTCGTGAAGTGGCCGGCGCCGGTCGGGCCGGCATGCACGAACCCGCCGTTCGGTGGCTTGAGGCTGTTGAAGATCGGCTGCGCGACGGCCACGGTCTCGGCGTCACCGCCGACCATCAGCGCGTAGCCCTCGGTGAGACCCCAGACGCCCCCGGACACCCCGACGTCCAGGTACCGGATGCCCTTGGGCTCCAGCGAGATCGCATGCTTCTGGTCGTCGGTGTACCGGGAGTTGCCGCCGTCGATGATGATGTCGCCGGCCTCGAGCACCTCGGCCAGCGAGACGATCGTGGCCCTGGTGGGCTCGCCGGACGGCACCATCACCCACACCACCCGCGGCGTGGACAGCGCGGCCGCGAGCGCCTCGAGGGAATCCACGTTGCGGGGGCTGTCCGGGTTGCGGTCGTACCCGATCACCTCGTGACCGTCGCGGCGGAGCCGCTCGGCCATGTTGCCGCCCATCTTGCCCAGTCCGATGAGGCCGATCTGCATGCTCATTCCCCTCACGACGCGACCGTTCCGGTCGACCGACGATGAACCGCGCTCGGATCATCCCAACACACCGGCCGGGACCATCGGCGGACCGACCCTCGCTCGCGGACCGGGCGCCGGTCGGTGGGACGGCCGGGCAGCGCAACCGGTGCAGGCCCGGGCGCCGGCTCAGCCGGGCAGCCGGGCCGGCATCACCAGGTAGCGGTACGCCGAGTTGGCGCTGCCGGGCGCGCCGTCGGGGCCGTTGTCCGCACCGTCGGTGCCGGCGCTGTCGCCCTTGCGGCCGTCGGACTCCGCCGGGATCGGCACGAGCAGGGCCGGCCTGGCCGGCGTGGTGAACGCCAGCCGCACGGAGTCGGAGTGCACGACACCCAACCCGTCGAGCAGGTAGGTGGGGTTGAACGCGATCAACAGCTCCGCGCCGTCGACGGCGGCCGGCAGGTCCTCCTCGGCCCGACCCTCGTCGTCACCGCCGGCGGTCAGGGTCAGCGATCCGTCACCGACCTGCATCCGCAGGTGGTGTCCCCGGTCGGTGACCAGCGCGACGCGCTTGATCGACTCTCCGAGCTCGGACACCGGAATGTCGACCGTGGTGGTGTGCGACGACGGCAGCAGCGAGCGGTACTTGACGAACTCCACGTCCAGCAGTCGGACGGTGGTACGGCGGCCGCCGGCCTCCAGCCCGAGCAGGCCCTCACCGAGGGCGATGGTGACCTGCGAGGCACCGCCGAGGGTCTTGGCCGCGTCGGCGAGCGTCCGGGCCGGCACCAGCACCGCGGTGGACATGTCGGGGCTGTCCGGGATCCAGTTGAGCTCGCGCACGGCCAGCCGGAAGCGGTCCGTCGCGGCGAGGGTCAGCGTCTCCCCGTCGATCTCCACCCGGATGCCGGTCAGCATGGGCAGGGTGTCGTCGCGCCCGGCGGCGACCGCGGTCTGCGCCACCGCCTCGGCGAACACGCCGGCATCGACCCGCCCGGAGGCGGCCGGCATCTGCGGCAGCGGTGGGTAGTCCTCCACCGGCATCGTCGGCAGGGTGAACCGGGCGGAGCCGGCGACGATCGACACCCGCGGCCCGTTCACGGTCAGTTCGACCGGCTTGGCGGGCAACGACCGGGCGATCTCGGACAGCAACCGACCGGAGACCAGAACGCGCTCCGCGGTCGGCTCGCCGTCCTCACCGGGCTCGGTCAGCGCATCCAGGGTGTCCACCGAGACGGTGGCCCTGGTCGACACCTCGTAGTCGAAGCCGGCGACCGTCAGCGTCGAGCCCTTGACCTCGAGCAGGATCCCGCCGAGCACGGGCACCGGCGGGCGGGTCGGCAGCGACTTGGCCACCCAGGCAACGGCGTCGGCGAGGTCGTCACGGGCGACACGGAACTTCATCGAGCAGACCTCCAGGGTCGCGGCTCCGCACACAGGGTCACAGCGGATCGGGTACCGGCATTGCGCGTGCCAGGGGCGGCGACCGGAGCGACGCTGCGCCCGCATGGCAGCGGGGCGTCCGAGCGTACGGCCAACAGGCCGTTCCGCGACAGTCGGGGCGTGCGCGCTGCGCAGATTCCTGTGCGCTCCGTCCGCCGAGTGTCATCCGCGTGACGGCCGTCGCCCGGGCTGTTCACAACGGTCCGGCAACCTTCGTCCCCAAGGTTAGTTGAAGAAGTAGCTCTTCTAGAGACAAAAGCAGTAGCAGTAGTAGGTGGTGTGGATGGTGTGGATCCGGGTCCTTCGTCCCTGGTCAGCAGGCGTGGCGCCGTGGTGGACAGCCGGTGGGACACGGTGGGGAGCTCCGGGGCCGGATGTGGAGCGCTGTCATTCGCGCCGGGTTGTCCCCCGAACGGTTCCCAGCTGTCCACAGAGTTGTGCACACGATGTGCATGGGTAAGAGGAGGCGTGACGGATCCGTGACCAGAACGGACAAAAGGTAACGGAGAGCCACCGAAAACGACGAAGTCTTGGGGCTGAGCGACGTTGCACGGCCGGACCGACTGCCGTTCACCACTCACTGTGGATAACTCGTCGCAGCGTCGGTGGCGTCGGGGGTGGCTCTGACAGCGCTGAGCGGCGTCCAGCCGGCACGCCCTGGGGCCCCGCGCCGGAGCAGGCGTCGGCGACGCAGCCGGGCGGCCCCATTCGAGGCGGTGCGGTCTGTTCGCGGTCCGACCAGGCACTGCGGACTCAGTGCCGGACGCGGTCCCGGACCCGGGCGGTCAGCTCCTGGACGTGGTCGTAGGTCTGCCGCCGCTCGGCGAGCTCGGTGCGGATCTTCTTCGCGGCGTGCATGACGGTGGTGTGGTCGCGGCCGCCGAACGTCTGCCCGATCTTGGGCAGTGTCAGGTCCGTGAGCTCCCGGCACAGGTACATCGCGATCTGCCGGGCGGACGCGATCTGTTTGGTCTTCACCGGTCCGCACAGCTCGTCCAGGCTCACCGCGAAGTACTCCGCGGTCACTGCCATGATCGTCGCGGCGTCGATGTCGTTGGCCACCGGATCGCGGATCAGGTCCCGCAGCACGATCTGCGCCAGCGCCAGGTCGACGGTCTGCTTGTTCAGCGACGCGAACGCCGTCACCCGGATCAGGGCGCCCTCGAGCTCGCGGATGTTGCGCTCGATCCGGCTGGCGATGAACTCGAGCACGTCGTCCGGTGCGTTCATCCGGTCCAGCGCGGCCTTCTTGCGCAGGATCGCAATCCGCGTCTCCAGTTCCGGCGGCTGGATGTCGGTGGTCAGCCCCCACTCGAACCGGGTCCGCATCCGGTCCTCCAGGGTTTCCAGCCGTTTCGGCGGCCGGTCGGAGGAGATGACGATCTGCTTGTTGGCGTTGTAGAGCGTGTTGAACGTGTGGAAGAACTCCTCCTGGGTGCCTTCTTTGCCCTCCAGGAACTGGATGTCGTCCACCAGCAGCACGTCGACGTCGCGGTACCGGCGCTGGAACGCGACCTTGCGGTCGTCGCGCAGGGAGTTGATGAAGTCGTTGGTGAATTCCTCGCTGGACACGTACCGCACCCGCATCCCGGGGAACAGCCGCTGGGCGTAGTGCCCGATGCCGTGCAACAGGTGGGTCTTGCCCAACCCCGAATCGCCCCAGACGAACAACGGGTTGTAGGCCACCGCCGGCGCCTCGGCCACCGCGACGGCCGCCGCGTGCGCGAACCGGTTGGACGCGCCGATGACGAACGTCTCGAACGTGTATTTCTCGTTCAACCGGGTCTGCGACGGGTTCGGCGGCGCCTGGTCACGCCGGCCCGAGTAGGTCGGCCAGATCGCGGTGACCGCCGCGAGCGCGTCGGCCTCCTCGTCGGCTTCCTCGAAGTCCTCGGTGTCCCGGAAGTCGGCGGCCGCCCGTTCGCTCATCGGTCCCTGGCCGGGGCGGCGCAATGTGCCCGCGCTGTCGGTCCCGTAGGTGACCGAGCCGTTCACGAACCGGTCGGGTGGCGGGCGCCCGTCACTGGCCGGCGGCATCGGGGCCATCGCCCCGTCCTCGCTGACCGTGACGGCGAGATTGATCTGCTGGTGCAGCTTCTCGGACAGCGCCCCGGAGATCGCCTCACGCAGCGTCCGCTCGATCGCCTCCTTGGCGAACTCGGTCGGTGCGGCCAGCAGCGCGGTCGTGCCGAGCAGGCCGACGGGCTGGGTGAGGGACAGCCAGGCCCGCTGCTGTTGGCTCAGGGTTGGTTCGAGGTCGGTGACCACGGCCCGCCACACGGGCGTCAGCCGGTTTTCCGTTTCCTCGAGTGTCACCAGTCCACCCCTCGCGCAATACTCCGCCCCGTCCGCCGTCCACAGCAGTTGTCCACAGGTGTGGACAGAAGCTGAAGACGGTAACGGCCCACCCTGCCGCCGGACAGCTCCGGTCGGCAACGCGGCGGTGCCGGGGGACCCGGTGAGTCCGAGTCGTGCGAAGCGGGACGCTAACAACTTTCCTCGCCTTCCCACAAGGCCGACCAACGCGCGGTGAGGAACTCCCGGCGTGTCGACACCGGTGGCCCAGCACCGCCTGCTACCGCTGGTTTGACCCTTCGGTGCGGCGGTCCGTACCCTGGGATGCATCCGGCGTATCCGGTCGCTTTCTGCTGCCCGCTGTCGCGGGCCTGCACGGCAACATGCCCTGTAGTCGGTACCTGCTGTGGCGGGTGCTGCGGTGCGATCCGAGTGCCGCCAGCAGTGACCAGCATCGTGCCAAGCGTTTTCAGCAGTTCCTGACAGTGGAGAGATACCCGTGAGCAAGCGCACCTTCCAGCCCAACAATCGTCGCCGGGCCAAGACCCACGGCTTCCGGCTGCGGATGCGGACCCGTGCGGGCCGCGCCATCCTCGCCGCCCGTCGTCGCAAGGGTCGCGAAGAGCTGTCGGCCTGACGGTCCCGGCCGTCCGTCCGAACCGCACCATGCTTCCCGCTGGTAGCCGGCTGCACACGTCATCGGAGTTCGCCGCTGTGGTGCGCTCCGGTCGCCGCGCGGGCAGCCGGCATCTCGTCGTGCACCTGCTGCACGGCGCGGGCTCCGGCGCGCCGCGTGTGGGTTTCGTGGTGTCGACCAAGGTCGGCAACGCCGTCGTCCGGCATCGGGTGACTCGTCGGTTGCGACCGCTGATGCGGAGCGAACTGTCCCGGCTGCCGGCCGGTACCGAGGTCGTCGTCCGGGCCCTGCCGAGTGCCGCCGGGGCCGCCAGCGCCGATCTGGCGGCCGACCTGCGCAGCGCGTTGGCCGCGGCGGAGCGCAAGAGCCGGACCGCACCGGCGGCGTCGGGCGGTCGGTCATGACGTCGCCGGCCGCGAAGGTCCTGATCGCGCCGATCCGGTTCTACCAGCGGTTCATCACGCCCTACACGCCGGCGAGTTGCCGGTACTACCCCACCTGCAGCGCCTACGCGGTGACTGCGCTGCGCACCCGCGGCGCCGTGGTCGGCACCGCGTTGACCATCTGGCGGCTGCTGCGCTGCAACCCGTGGAGCGACGGCGGGATCGACCACGTGCCGGTCACCGGCTGGCGGACCCGGCCGCCTGCGGACGAGCCCGTCGGCCTCGAGCACTCGCACGACGACCATGAAGACGACCGTGAACTGCCCGACTCCGCAGCGGGTCCCGGGGAACGAGACGACACTGTGGGGAGTTCCCACGGAGACGACGGGGGGAGTTCCGGCCGCGACACCGCGGACGGTTCCCCCAGCACAGCCGCCCCGGCGCACCCCGCCGCCGCCAACGACCTCGACGCGCCGCAGTCCGCGGCCGCGGAACCGATGACCGGGAGATCTGCCGCGTGACTTTCAACTTCTGGTCCCTGGACTACATCTACTACCCGATCTCCGGGATCATGTGGATCTGGCACAAGGTCTTCGGATCCTTCCTGGGGCCGGACACCGCCGTCACCTGGGTGCTGAGCGTCGTGTTCCTGATCTTCACGCTGCGCGCGATCCTGTTCAAGCCGTTCATGAAGCAGATGGACTCGCAGCTGAAGATGCAGGCGGTACAGCCGCAGATGAAGAAGCTGCGGGAGAAGTACAAGGACGACAAGCAGCGGTTGTCCGAAGAAATGATGAAGCTGAACAAGGAGGCGGGGGTCAACCCGCTGGCCTCCTGCCTGCCGGCGCTCATCCAGGCGCCGGTCTTCATCGGCCTGTTCCACGTCCTGCGGATGTTCCAGCCGGTGTTCGAGAACGGCGAGTGGATCTACCGGCAGAACGTCTACTTCTTCGGCTACTCCGACGTCGTCTCGATGGGCAACGCCAAACTGCCCGGCGGCGCCCCGCTGGTCGGTTTCATGACGATGCCGCTCGATCAGCTCACCTTCATGGCCGGCGACCGGGCCGCCATCATCTGGTGGGGCGTTCCGCTCACCATCCTGGCCGGTATCGCGACGCACCTGACCAGCCGTCGCTCGGTGGCCCGGCAGCGCGAGATGAACATCGACGCGTCCAGCCCGCAGACCGCGATCATGAACAAGTTGATGCTCTACTTGTTCCCGCTGTTCGTCGTCGTCGGCGGCCCGTTCTTCCCGCTGGCGATTCTCTTCTACTGGCTGGCCAACAACTCGTGGACCTTCGGTCAGCTGTGGGTCGCGCACCGCCTGCAGGACAAGCGGGCACTCGCCAAGGCGCAGGTCGTCGAGGAAGCCAAGGAACAGGCGAAATTCTCGACGCCGCGACCCGGCGCGAAGCCGAAGTCCGCGTCCAACCGTCCGGTCATCGAGCCGTCGAAGATCGGCGACACCGCGCTGACCACGCCGAACGCCGGGAACGGTGGATCGAGCGGTGGATCGAACGGCGGTGCACCGAATGGCACCTCGAACGGCGGCGGATCGAGTCCCCTCACCAAGGGGGCGAAGCCGTCCACGACCGGCAAGACCGCCGCCGCCGCCAAGGGCGGCAGCAAGCCCGCGCCTGGCGCGAAACCTGCCCCCGGTGCGCGCCCGCAGCGCAACGCCGGCCAGCAGAAGAAGAAGAACTCCGGCCGTCGCTGAGCGCGGTCCGCCGCACGCAGTCCCGTCGGGTCCTCGCCACGGGGCGCCGCGGCGACTCATCGGGACGACCGGACCAGACCCAGTAGATCCAGCAGGGAGAATTGATGACCGAGAACGCCGCGGGTGTTGCCGTACAGGACGGGTCCGAGCCGGTGTCGACCGACGAGTCACACCACTCCGAGGACAACGGCGCGACCGGTTCCGGCGCGCTGAGCAAGCACGACCTGCTGGTCGCCGAGGGCGATGCCGCCGGTGACTACCTCGAGCGGTTGCTGGACATCCTCGACTTCGACGGGGACATCGACCTGGACGTCGAGGGCGAGCGGGCCGTGGTCTCGATCATCGGTGACGGGGACGTGCACCGGTTGGTCGGCGAGCACGGCGAGGTGCTGGACGCGCTGCAGGAGCTGACCCGGCTGGCCGCGATGGCCGAGACCGGGCAGCGGTCGCGGCTGATGCTCGACATCGCCGGCTACCGGGCTCGGCGGCGTGCCGAGCTGACCGAGCTGGGCAGGACCACCGCCGAGCAGGTCGCGGACAGCGGTGAGCCGGTGCGGCTGGCGCCGATGAACCCGTTCGAGCGCAAGGTCGTGCACGACGCGGTCGGCACCGTGCAAGGTGTGACCTCCTCCAGCGAGGGCGAGGAGCCCCGCCGGCGGGTCGTCGTCAGTCCCGCGCCCTGACCGCCCCGGTCGAGCTCGAGCCGGAGCCACCCGCCGCGACGGCGGTGTTCGGTGACCGGATCGAACTCGCGCGCCGTTACGCCAAGGTCCTCGCGACCGACGGCGTCGTCCGCGGGCTGATCGGGCCGCGAGAGCCGCAGCGGCTGTGGACCCGGCACCTGCTCAATTCGGCGGTGGTCGGCGCGCTGATCGATCCGGACGCCGCCGTCGTGGACATCGGCAGCGGCGCGGGGCTGCCGGGCATTCCGCTGGCCATCGCCCGGCCCGACCTTCGGGTGACCCTGGTCGAGCCGCTGGAACGGCGGGTCCGGTTCCTGCTGGAGACCGTCGATGACCTGGAACTGGCCGGCTGCCGGGTGGTGCGCGGGCGGGCCGAGGACGTCATCGCCGACTGCGGCAACGCCGACGTCGTCACCTCCCGTGCGGTCGCGCCGTTTCACCGGCTCGCGGCGTGGTCGGCGCCGCTCGCCCGGGACGGCGGGCTCGTGCTCGCACTCAAGGGCTCCAGCGCTGCCGAGGAACTGGACCGGGACGCCTCGGCGGTCGCCGCGGCCGGACTGGTGGACGCGCAGGTCGTCGAACTCGGCGGTGACGACGTCGAGCGCACCTTCGTCATCCGTGCCCGCAAGGCGCCGCGCGCCCGCGGGCGAGGCGCACGGCCGTCCGGCCGCCGCCCACGCCGCTGATCGCCGCCGCCCGCCGCGTCACGTCCGGCTCATTCGGTCACTCCACGATCCTGACGAACCGCAGATGCGCCGCCGCCTGCGACGCCGCCAGTTCCACACACCGGTAGCCGGGTAGCGCGGCCGTCGGTCCGCCGGCCACATCGCCCGGAGCCTCGCCGCGGCCTCCGGTGAACAACCGCTCCCCCCGGCCCAACAGAACCGGCACCACCGCCAGGTGGAGATCGTCGACGAGACCCGCCCGCAGGAACTGGGACATGGTCGCGGCGCCGCCGCCCAGCCGCACATCGAGGCCGCCCGCCGCCTCCGCCGCGATGGCCAGAACGCCGCTGATGCCTCCGGCGCGTTGCGGGTCGATGAAATGGAAGGTGGTGCCACCCGCCATCGGGAGCGCCGGCCGAGGATGGTGGGTGAGGACGAACACCGGGTGGTGGAACGGCGGATCCTGTCCCCACCAGCCGGTCCAGCCCAGGTCGGGCCACGGGCCACGGAGTGGCCCGAACATGTTGCGGCCCATGATCGTTGCGCCGATGCCCTCGTCACCGGCGGCGATGAAGGCCCTGTCGATGTCCGCGTCCGACTCGGTCGCGTTGCGGTTGCGGCGGCCGCTGTCGCCGTCGCTGTCGCCGTCGCCGTCGCGCGAGCCGAGATGGGGCGCCGGCGCGAAGATCCACTCGTGCAACCGGTGTCCGTCGACGCCGACCGGATGGTCGCGACTCTGGCCCGGACCAGCGACGAAACCGTCGGCGGAGATGGAAAAGTTGTGTACTCGAAGCCTGCTCATCAAACCGCCCCTGGTCTGCTCCGGTGATGTCGGGTCGACCGGCACGGGCCGGAAATATCAGCGGTCACAGGGGCAGGAGAATGTCACCCCGGTCAGGTGATGCCACCCGGAGGTGCAGTGGCGAACATGACGGTATGGGTCTTTTCCGGCGCGGTCACGACGGTCCGACTCCACTGCGATTCCAGATGCGGGAGAAGTTGCTGTCCATCGGTGACGATTCCTGGATCGAGGACGGTGCCGGCCAGCGTGTGTACAAGGTCGACGGGAAGGCCCTGCGCATCCGGGAGACGTTCGAGCTCAAGGACATGTCGGGCAACGACGTCGCGAAGATCCAGGAACGCAAGCTCAGCGTCCGGGACAAGATGAAGATCGAGCTGGGCGATGACGTGACGGCCACGGTGCACAAGGCGCTGGTCGGGCTGCGTCACCGGTTCCACATCGACGTCGACAATGGGCCGGACATGCGCGCCCAGGGCAATTTCGTCGACCACGAGTACGAGATCGAGCGCGACGGCGAGACCGTGGCGACCGTGTCGAAGAAGTGGTTCCGGGTCCGGGACACCTACGGCATCGAGATCGGCGCCGGCGAGAACGTGCCGCTGCTGCTGTCCGTCTGCGTCTGCATCGACGAGATGACCGAGCGTTGACCGGCACCGCCGGTCGGTCCTGCCGAGCCGCGGACGCACCCGGTCGTCAACGACAGCACACCAGCAGCACCTCCCGCACGCGCCGATCGACCGGTGGCGTCACCACCACCCGGGAGTGCTCATCGACAGCGGACCCGTCGACATCGTCGAGTTCGCCTTCCCCGGCAACGGGTTCAACGGTGCGATCCTGCCGGCACTCGAGGACCTGATCAGGTCGGGGAATATCCGCGTCCTGGATCTGCTGTTCGCCGACAAGATCCCCCACGGCGAGGTCGGCCCGATCGAGCCGACCGGGCTGACCGCCGAGTGCGGCCCGCTGTTCAGCAGCGTTGACGGGTCGGGCGTCGTCAGGCGACCGGTAGGCCCGCCAACCGGGAGGCCGCCACGGCGATGGTGCCCAGCGCCATCACGATCAACAATGCCCTGGCCGGTCGGTAGCGGAAGGACGACGTCACACCGGCGAAGAAGAGCGCAACGGCCAACAGGATCGTGGTCAGCACGTACTCGTCCGCCGTGTTGCCGGCCTCTTGACTGGCCACACTGAGATCCTCCGACTTTGCCGCCGCGTCGTTGTACTGCTGGAACTGGACCTTCAGGTAGGCGGGGTCGGTGAAGATGTTGACCTTCTGGCCGGCCCGGAACTGCTGCTCCAATGCGTCCAGCTGGGGAAGGAACTCAGGACGGATCAAGGAGTCACGATAGAACTTCGCCAACGTGCTGTTGCCGGCCTGGACCGCCTGCGCATAGTCGGCGATGAGTGTGCTGTCGTAGGCGACCTTCTGCGTGGCGAGGCCGAATTGCCGGTTGGCCTCCACTCGCTGATCGGAGGACTGCCGGGCCAGATCGGTCTGCACGCCGTTCCATTGCGACGACTGGTAACCGCACCACGCGGTGCCGAGGGTGGCAACGGCCAGCAGCAGGACGGCGACGATCTCCAGCAGCCGATCGCTGAACGACGTCGTGCCGTCTTCGTTCACGATGACTTCTCCGGGTCACCGGTGAAGACGGTGCCGGTCGGGTCGACGGGCGGGGCCAGCGTCTTGGAGCCGACGGCGGGACCCTCGCGCAGGGCGAGATTCAGGGCCTGCGCCTGCTGCACCAGGTCGCGCCAGACGTCGGTCTCCCGGTACCGCCAGGCCTCGTCGCTGGGGGCGGAGAGCTTGACCTGCAGGTCCGCGTCGTTCATCGCGCGCACGGTGCGGGTGGCCGCCTCCGCCTGTTCCCGTTCCAGTTCGTAGCGCGCACGGACGGTCGCCTGGATCACCTCGCCGGTGCGGCCGAGGTCGACGGTGCCCAGGACGACCACGGTGACCTCGATGCCGTCGGCTTCGAGCGCCGCCCCGATGTCGGTGAGCAGCCGGTACTGGCAGGCGTCGCGGGCGGGCCCGAACAGGCTCGCCACACCGAGTTCCGGGTCACCGAGCGTCGAGGCGACGGCGCGCGTGGTCTCGTCCCGGACGATGCCGAAGATGCCCTGCGGACCGAACCGTTCGTGCACCCGGCGCAGCTGGTCGGGGATCAGCCGGAACCGCACCGTGAGGCAGATGGTCGCCGTAGACCGGTCACCGAGAGTCACCTGAAGGGCGGGGCCGTACCGTTCCAGTGACGACGACCGCCGGCGCGGTCCGCCGGTGCGATCCACCGCTCCGCGTTCGCCGAGCAGTGCCTCCTCCGTGTCGGGTTCACCGCCCGCCAGGTAGGCCATCTCGACGGAGGGGTACTCCACGACCATCCGGCGGCGCAGCGCCGGCACGAAGTGCGGCCCGGGCAGCAGGACAGTGTCGGTGGCCCGGCCCTTGGACATGACCAGACCGAGACTGCCCGATGGAACCCGCACCAGCGACGCCGTCACGACGATGAAGATCAGGATGCCGAGGGCCGGCAGCAACACGATGAGCAGGATGATCCAACCGATGGTGCTCACGGCACTCACTTCCCTGTCGATGCGTCGCGGCGACCGTCACCGGCCGACACCAACGCCATGACAGTTCTGTCGGGCGACGGGTTTCGCGTCGCTGGCGGCCGGGTGACGACCTGTTCGCACAGTAGGGCGGAGGTTATGGCCACCGCCTCATTCGAGCCGGGCGAACCAGCCGGGCGGCGCCCACGCCGAGCGTGCTCACAGCGCCGGTCGAAGCGGTCAGAGCAGCCCGGCCGCCCGTGCCTGCTCCACCGCCTCCCGGCGGTTGCCCACCCCGAGCTTGCGGTAGATCGCCCGCAGGTGCGCCTTCACCGTGTTGACCGAGACGAACAACTCGTCGGCGATCTCACCGGCCTTGAGCATGGTCGGCAGGTACCGCAGCACGATCGCCTCACGATCGGTCAGGCTCTCGGTGATCACCGCGCCCGCCGGTGCCGGTGCGGGTTGCAGCAGCGCGAGGATCTCGGCCGTGAAGGCGTCGTGACGCCCGCCGATCTGCCGGTGCCGGGCCAGGACCGCTCCCACCCGGTCGCCGACGGCGACGAAGGGCCGGCGGATCCGCTCCGGGTACGCCAGGTCCACCGCGCTCTCGATGGCGGCGAAGGCGGCCGCGTCCCGGTGGCTGCGGTCGGCCAGCACGGCCAGCAGCAGGTGGGCGGCGATGGTCGCCTCCCGGTCGGCCGTCGCCCTGGCGAGCACGGGCTCGATCAGTGCGGGGATGCGCGCGGTCGACCCACTGGCGAGTGCCGCTCGCGCGAGGCAGATCCGTTCGCGCGCCGTGAGTGTCGCCGATATCGCGGGTGCCGAGCCGTTCCCGTTGTGACTGCCGTTGTGGTCGCCGTTCGTGCTGCCGTTGGATCCGGGCGAGGCTGCCAGGATGCGCGCGGCGGCCCGTTCCGGCTGACCGGCCAGCAGCAGCGCATCGGCTCCGGCGACGGCGATCCAGCGGCGCAGGACGGCGGTGGCGGCGGGTGTCCGGTCCAGGCCGTCGAGCACCCGCTCGTCGGCGGCCAGCGCGGCCCGCGCGTCACCGCGACCGACCGCCACCTCCACCCAGGCCGCGCCGAGCGCGAGCCGCAGCGCGCGATCCGTGTGGTGGGCGCTCGACGACAGGCCGCGCCGGACATGGTGGCCGGCTTCGGTGGGCCGCTGCCGCGCCAGGTCGACCAGCGCCTGCGCGAGATACGTTGCCAGCGCCTGCGGTTCGGAACCCCACCCGCGTCGGTCGATGATCTCCGTGGCCTCCGCCGTCCGCCGCGAGGCGGAGGTGCATCGACCGCCCAGCGCGTCCAGCAGGGCGATGTGGCCGATCGCGTTGAGCTGGGTGAGCAGCAGCTGCAGGTCCCGGGCCGTCTCGGCCTCGTTCTCCAGGATGACGGCGGTGTCGTCGCCGGCGCCGGTCCAGATCTGTGCGCCGGCCCGGTTGACGGCGGCAATGGTGCGGAACGCCGGCCCGGCCGGCAGTAGCCGCCGCGGCGTCCGATCGACGATGTCGATGACCTGCTGGGCCAATTGCTGGACCGCCGCACTGTCAGCGAGGGACCGCCGGTGCGCCATGTCGCAGGCGGTCATCATGGCCTCGGCACTGGCCCGGGCATCGCCCGCGTCATCGAGGAACTCGCGTGCCGCGTCGACGTCCCGTTGCATCGCGGCCAGTTCGTGGTGGTGGAAATGGCATGTTGCGGCGGCGAGAAGGGTTGCCAGTCCGGGCTTTTCCAACGCCTCGGCGGCGAGCGGAGCCACCGCGGCGGCCAGCGCAGGACCCTCCGGCGACAGCACCTTCGGCATGACCATCAGCAGGATCCGGCCGGCACCGGCGGTGTCCCCGGCGGCGATGCGGTGTCGGATCGCCTCGATCGGCTCACCGGCTGCGAGGAGCCACTCGGCGGCGGCCAGATGGGCTTCCCGCAGCACCTGCGGTTGTTCCAGCGCCAACCGGTACAGCAGCAGTTCGCGCAGCATCCGGTGATAGCTGAACCATCCGAAGCCGCCACCGATCGCGACGACGAAGGCGTTGGCGCAGGCCAGGTTCTCCAGGATCGACTGGCCGTCGGAACGGCCGGTGAGGTGATCGGCCAGCGGTCCGCTGATCCGCTGGACAACACTCGTGCGCAGCAGGAAATCCCGGGTGTCGGGCGACAGTCGCTGCATGAGCTCGCCGATGAGGTAGTCGGCGATCGTCCGGTTGCTCCCGGACAACCGGTCAACCGCCGCGTCCAGATCACCGCCCTCGAAGGAGAACGCCGCCAGTCGGAGCCCCACCGCCCATCCCTCGGTGCGTTCGCGAACCACCGCAACCTGGTCCGCGCGGAGCGGGATGCCCGCGCGCTCGAAGAGCAACGCCGTCTCGTCCTCGGAGAAGGCGAGATCGGCGGTGCGGATCTCGGTGAGCTCCCCGTTGGCGCGCAGCCGATGCATCCGCAGCGTCGGGTCCGCCCGGGTGATCAGGACCAGCTTGAGCGAGTCCGGCAGGTGGTCGACCAGCTCACCGAAGGTGGTCAGCGCCGCCTCGTCGGTGATCTCGTGGAAGTCGTCGAGCACCAGCACCACCGGAAGAGGCAGCGACGCCAGGATGGCGCGCACGGCGAGCACTTCCTCCGGCCCGAAGCCCCCGGCCGGGGACAGGTCACGCAGGGAGCCACGCCGGGGGGTGACGCCGCACTCGGACAGGCTGTACAGCACGGCCGTCCAGAAGGCCGGGAGGGTGTTGTCGGCAGCGTCCAGGCTGAGCCAGGCGATCGGCCACGGCGCGTCCTCCGACCTCGCCCACGACGCGACCGTCAGCGTCTTGCTGGTGCCGGGACCGGCGCACACCAGGGTGACCGGCCGCGCGGAGCCGGCGGTGAGCCTTTTCTCCAGCGCGGGTCGTGGCACGAGGTCCGGCGGAAGCACCGGCGGGGTGGTCTTGAGGGCGAGGGCAGACTGCAGGAGATCCAGCACTGCCCCTCCTGACATGACGGCGCGGTACCTGACCGGGTACCAGGTGTGGACGCCGTGACTCCGCACCGCGGCGTTCGCCACGATGCAGACACCGGACATTCGGGCAGTAACTTACCCTATTCGCCGGTGCTTAGCCATCGAAAGCGAATCGGAACGGCCGTGACGGGTGGGCGTGCTCGGACGCACAGGTCGCTGTTCACGACGCCTGGCAGTGGCTCCCGATGGTTCGATGCACTCGGATCTCCGTCTCGTCCAGGCCGAGCTCGGCGATGCGATCGAGCAACCGCTCGAGCTCGGCCGGCCCGGCGACCACCCCGGTCAGCGTGCACGGCTGTTCGGTGCCGCCGAACGACAACTCCGGGATGGCGGAGCGGATCACGGGGCCGATCTCCCCCGTCACCCGGAATTCGTAGACCGGCGCGGGGGTGGGGGTGCCTGTCGTCGCACACACGGTGCTACGGCTTGAGCTGCGTGATGAGAGCGGGGACGCGGCGCACCTCGATCAGATCGAGCCCGAGGCGTTGCAGGCGATTGATGATGCCGTGCAGGGCCGCCTGGTCCGCGACCGGCCCGCGCAGCACCGTCTGCACGGGCTCGATGCGCGACTGCACGCCCTCCATCTCGATCAGCACTTCCTCCGGGATGGCGCCAGAAACCCTGATCTCGTACTCGATCGAAGAAGTCACGTCGGCCTCCGGTCAGCAGTCCGTCCTGTGCCACCTTCCCTTTCGAAGCGAAACACCGCGTCATCCGAGTCGGGTAAAGAGCGGGGAGTGATGCCGACCGGAGCAGTTCACCCGGTCGTTGGGTGGTCGTAGCATCAGCACGGGGCGCCGTGCTCGGTTCCTGGCCTCCTCGTCACAGCGCCGCCTCACCGACGGACGTGCCTCGCCCGCAACGGCCGGTGACACCTGAGCCCGGAGGTGGTCGTGCCCGGCCTTGTGCTCGACACCAAGATTCGCCCTCCCCGGCGTCGTGCAGGGTGGATCACCCGCCCGCGACTGACCGAGCGACTCCGTGCGGAGAGCCTGCCGGCGCTGACCGTCGTCTCGGCACCACCCGGTTTCGGCAAGACGACCATGCTGGCGGACTGGCTGGCGGAGCCGGCGGCGGACGGGCGCACGGCATGGCTGTCCCTCGACGCCCGGGACAGCGATCCCACCGTGTTCTGGACCTACCTGGTCAGCGCGGTCAGGACTGCCCATCCGGCGGCCGGCGCCGACGCCCTGTCGATCCTGCAGTCGCCGCGCCCCGCGATGGAAGCCGTCATGTCCAGCGTCATCAACGGCCTGACGCAGATCGCCACCGACCTCGTGCTGGTGCTGGACGACTACCACGTCATCACGAACCCCGACATCCACGATCAGCTGGGGTTCCTGCTGGAGCATCGTCCGGACCGGCTGCACCTGGTGATCGCCGCTCGCGCCGACCCACCCCTGCACCTGGCCCGGCTCCGGGCACGCGGCGACCTTGTCGAGATCCGGGCGACCGATCTGCGCTTCACCGCCGATGAGGCGGCCGCCTACCTCACCCGGACCATGGGCCTGGCCTTGACCGCCCAGGACGTCTTCGCCCTGGAGCACCGGACGGAGGGGTGGATCGCCGCACTGCAGTTGGCCGCCCTGTCGATGCGCGGCAGGGCCGATGTCGCCGGCTTCATCAGCGACTTCGCCGGTGACGACCGGTACATCGTCGACTACCTGGCCGAAGAGGTGCTGAACCGCCAGCCGGGGTCGGTCAAGGAGTTCCTCATGCAGACGTCCATCCTCGATCGGCTCAGCGGCCCGCTGTGTGACGCCGTGACCGGTCAGGACGGCGGGGGCCGGATGCTGGCCGCGCTCGAGCGGGACAACCTGTTCCTGCTGCCTCTCGATGACCGACGCCGGTGGTACCGCTATCACCAGCTGTTCTCGGATGTCCTGCGTGCTCGCCTGCTCGACGAGCGACCGGACTCGGTCGCGGGCCTGCACGGGCGGGCGAGCAGGTGGTTCGAGCGAACCGGCGACGCGTCGGGGGCGATCGGTCATGCGCTGGCGGCGGGGGAATTCTCCCGGCCCGCAGACCTGGCCGAACTGGCCCTCCCGGCGATGGCCAGAACCAGGCAGGAAACCGTGGTGCTGGGTTGGCTGGCGGCCCTGCCTGATGACGAGGTGCGGCGCCGGCCGGTGCTGAACGTCGGTTTCGCGGGTGCGTTGCTGCTCGGTGGCCGCACCGATGGCGTCACGGAGCGCCTGGCGCAGGCCGAAGCCCAGCTCAGTTCGAGCGTCGACGATCCGTCCACCCCCCCGGGCGCGTGCATCGTCGTCGACGGCTCACGGGTCGCCGGGCTCCCGGGCATGATCGAGCTGTACCGGTCGGCGCTCGCCCTGGCCGGTGGTGACGTGCCCGGGACGGTCGCCCACGCCCGGCGCGCACGTGAGATATCGGCGCCGGACGACCACCTGTGCCGCACCGCAGCCCTGGGGCTGTCCGGCCTGGCGTTGTGGTCGAGCGGTGACCTGGACGCCGGCCATCGCGCCTATACCGAATGCATGGCCGGGCTCTATGCCGGCGGGTACCTGGCCGACACCTTCGGCTGTGCACTGGCTCTGGCCGACATCCGGGTCACCCAGGGCCGGCTGAGCGATGCCCTGGGTACCTACGAGCAGGCCCTGCACCGCGGAACGGAACCGGGTGGACCGGTGCTGCGCGGCACCGCCGACATGTATGTGGGAATGAGCGAGATCGCCCTCGAACGCGACGACCTGCCGGCCGCCGAGGCCCTCCTGTCACGAAGCCGGGAACTGGGAGAGAGCTTCGGGCTGCCGCAACACCCGTACCGCTGGCGGGTCGCGATGGCACGGATACGCCGCGCCCAGGGCGATCTCGCCGCATCGGTCGACCTGCTCGGGCAGGCGCACCGGCTGTACAACGGAGACCTGTTCCCCGAGGCGCGTCCCGTGCCGGCGCTGCTGGCCCGGATGTGGATTGCGCAGGGTGCGCTGGATCGGGCGTTGGGATGGGCGGCCGAACGCGGGCTCTCCGCCGATGACGAGCTCAGCTATCTCCGCGAGTTCGAGCACATCACCCTCGCCCGGATGCTGCTGGCCCGGCACACGAGGGACAGCACCGAGAGCGCCATCGCCGAAGCCGACCAACTCCTGGGACGCCTGCTGGCCGCGGCCGATGCCGGCTCCCGGACCGGCAGCGTCATCGAAGTCCTTGTGCTGCAAGCGGTTCTGCATCACCAGCGCGGTGACCTGCCGGCCGCGCTGGCATCACTGGATCGGGCTCTCGCGCGGGCCGAGTCCGAGGGTTACGTGCGCATCTTCCTCGACGAGGGTCACGTCATGGCGGCTCTGTTGAAAGCGGCCGCACAGCAGGGGGTGCATCGCGGCTACGCCCGGCAACTCCTCGGGGCCACCGCAGCGACCGGGCACTCCGGCCGCCGGGCAGATGCTCCCGGGCAGCCGCTGATCACCCCGCTCAGCGACCGCGAACTGGATGTGCTGCGGTTGCTGGGCACCGACCTGGACGGTCCCGCCATCGCCCGGCAGCTGTTCGTCTCCCTGAACACCGTCCGCAGCCACACCAAGAGCATCTACGCCAAGCTGGACGTCAACAATCGCCGGGCGGCTGTGCGTCGGGCCAGGGATGCTCACCTGGTCTGATCACGGCACTGATTAGGTTGCGGCGCAACGGTTTTCGTCATGGGCTGCCCGCAGTGGCGCTGACCTTGACGGCTGACGCTCCCCATTACCCGGTTGTCGGAGGAAGTGCCGGCGAGCGGATCGGACTTGGTCGATCCTCCCTGTCGCTCGTTGGGGACGGCGCGCTGCGCGGTTGCTGCGGCCATCGCCTCACCACCCGGCTCACCACATGTGGTGATGTCGACTCACCACCCGCCCTCCTACGGTTCGGTCACACGAGGAAACGCCCGCGGCATCGCCGGGAAATCTCCCTCGAGGGTCAGGTGAGGAGGTCGGACGGTGAGCGATCAGCCAGCAGCCGAGGGAGCAGGCCGGTACGAGGTTCGGGTCCTGGGCCGGCTGGATGGCCGGAGGGCGGCCTGGTTCGACGGGATGACCCTCACCCCGCTGGCTGACGGCACCACCGTCATCAGCGGCCGAGTGGTCGACCAGTGCGCCCTCCACGGATTGCTCGCCGCGGTCCGGGACATCGGTCTTCCGCTCCTCTCGGTGACCCGGATCGCCTCCGACGAGCCTTAGCGCAGGCGCCCCGCCGCGTGCGTCCAGCACCATCCACGCCCCGACCGCTACCAGGCCGAACTGCCGGCTGCTCCAGGGCCGATGCGTCACCCACCCCGCACCCCACTCGAGGGAGAACACCGTGTCCACCACCGAACGCCCCCTGACAGGCACCACCGCACAGCACGTTCCGATGACCGCCTCGAGGAAGTCGTCCCTGGCGGCCGGCGTGCTGTACCTGATCACCTTCGTCTCGATCCCGACACTGGCCCTGTACGCGAATGTCCGCACACCGGAATTCCTGCTCGGACCCGGACCGGACACACCCGTGCTGATCGGTGGCTTGCTGGAGATCATCGTGGCCCTCGCCTGTATCGGGACCGCGGTGGCGTTGTACCCGGTACTCAAGCGGCAGAACGCCGGCCTGGCGATGGGTTTCGTCGGAATGCGAACCTTGGAGGCGGCCACCATCTTCTCCGGTGTCGTCACGCTGTTGTCGGTGATGACGCTGCGGCAGAGCGGAGTCGGCGCGGGCGGACTGGCCACCGCACAGGGGCTGATCGCCCAGCACGACTGGACGTTCACCCTCGGGCAGGGGCTGCTGCCCGGCATCAACGACGTGCTGCTGGGAATCCTGCTGCTGCGATCCGGACTGGTGCCGCGCGCGCTGGCGCTGATCGGGCTGATCGGCGGACCCATCGTCATCGCCTCGGTGATCGCAAAGTATGTGGGCCTGTACGACGAGCTCTCGGTGTGGTCGCTGTTCGGTGCCCTGCCGGTCGCCGTGTTCGAGTTCTCGCTGGGCGTGTACCTCCTGGTTCGGGGCTTCAGGCCGTCCCGCATCACCGCAGAGATGGACGCCGCTCCCGTGGCGGGACGAACCCGCGTCTGAGTAGCGGATTCGGCGCGCGCGCTTCACGGGCAGCCGGCCACGGCCCCGTGGAGCGCGCACTCCCCGGTGACGATGTCCGGCCGGCCGTCGCTGCCATTGGCGAGGAACAGGGATGGCGGCGGGCGGAGCAGTCGGCATGGGCAGCGACCCACGATGGCTGAAGACACCAAGATCCGTCGTCGCGAAGGTGTTGTCGGGTAGCAGGTCGGCCACCAGCGCCAGATCGACCGTCGGGTGGAGCCGAAGCCCAATCCCCCGACGGTCATTCCGACGAAGAAGCCAGGAGGCTGATGGCGATGACCCAGGTGGCGCGCGCGAAGCAGCTATCGCCGTGACTCGAGACCCAGTACGACAAGAAACGTCACGTGACGAAACTTGATTGTGTCTGTATCTGCCGATGCGGCAGGCGGCTGTCGTTTCACGTGAAACGCTGGGTTTCGGAGGACGGGTATGTCGGGTGGGAGGCGGCTCGTCTCTGAGCGCCCGGATGCGTACGGCTGGGATCGATTGTCTCTCACGGCGCACGGGAATCGCAGCGGCGGCGGCCATGGACGGGCCTTGCTGAGTCACGGTGCGGCGGAATCCCAAGGCCGGCCATCCGTGGTCACCGCGACCTGAGTGCGGTGACACGTCGATCTCGGGGACGTCGCCGCCGATCTCTCGGGCGTGGTGCCAGGCTCACCGGCAAGGAGCGGCGGCCCCCGGAATCGGTGTTCACAGATGGCACGGGAGCCTGGGCGGAGCCGGTCGAGTGCCAGCACGAGCGCAACAAACACGCGCCCGTCATCCCGCCGATAACCAAGCGGCACAGCGTGGTTGCGCTGGCCCCGTGGCCGATTTGTCTCTGCTGCCCGCGTCGGGGACCCGGCCGGCCGGTACCGGCGGCTGGGGTCGAGCACCCTGACAAGTCCACGGTGGAAAATCCCGATCTCCCTGTCGTCCCAGTGCAGGCGCCGTCGCATTGCTGTCCCTGGAGAATGTTGATGCGACCGCCAATGGTGTTTCACGTGAAACAGAAATGCACGCCTGCCGCCACCGCATGAGCGCATCCTTCCTCTCCGACGTCGGATTGATCGCCGGCGACGGCCATGCCCTTGTACCGGCGGAACAATTGTCCCGGGTCCCGGTAGTCGTGCCTTGATCCACTGGCTGGCCTTCGCCAGACACACACGCTCACACGCGAAGTGGCCGGGCGATGTCCTCGCACGGGTGCCACTTGCCGGCTTTGCGTACCGCCTGTTCAGCCATTCGTCAGGTCCGTACGCCTCGATGCGGCTGCACGGTGCACGTTGCGTGCCCGAGGCGGGCGCGCCTTCCCGCGGCCGAGCGGTTCCGCATGCCTACGGACCGGCTCGTCGGGTCGGAAGGCCATCTGTCGGGGGCTCTCCGGATGCGACGTCAGGGATCGCTACGGACGTTCCACGTGAAACACGGGGCGGCATCCATTCCGAGCCGAATGGGTCAGCTCAGCCGGAGCCGATTGCACAGCAAGTGGTCGCCAACGGTTGGCTCGACTCAGCACGGATCGGCGACTGTTGCGGCGGACGGGCGACGTGGCACGAAGCCGCCTGTACTCGTGCAGGTCTCACGTCGCGGCACGAGGTCACCCTTGGTTTCACGTGAAACACCGCTGTCGCCTGGCGGCGGATCAGTGCGGGCCCACAATGGATGAGACACCTCGACCCGGACGATCAGATCAACGCCCTCGTCAACCAAGTGTCTACGGGAAGCCATTCAGCACCTGTCGACAAAGCTGCGGCGAAGCTGCAGTGGGCACCGGCTCTCAGTCGTGTTGGCCGAGTCCGGCCCGTCCCCCTCAGCAAGAGCCACCAACCGGGCCTGTTTCACGTGAAACGGCGGGCGACACGCCGACCGGCGGGGCATTCGGGTCACCTTTGCGATCCGCTGCGGCGTGGTGCACCGATCTACATCGACGTGCACCGTAGCGTCCGGCTCGCAACGTCATCACCCGTTCGTGGCAGAGCGACGCGGCGGTGACGACGGCGATTCCAGAACTGGAGGCAGCATGAGCATCGATGTCGATGTTTCCCGTGAAACACCGGACCTCGACGAGGACACCCCGCTCGCGCGAGCGACGGAGGCGGCGTTGGAGATGCGGTCGGGCGACCTCACGCTGCCGCGGCCCCGCCACCGGCGGGTGTTCTCCGTCGCCAACCAGAAGGGCGGCGTCGGGAAGACGACCACCACGGTGAACATCGGCGTCGCGCTGGCCCTGTCCGGCCTGCACGTGCTGATCATCGATCTCGACCCGCAGGGCAACGCCTCCACGGCGCTCGGAGTCCAGCGGACCGCCGGGACACCGTCCGTCTATGACGTGCTGGTCGGCGAGATCACTCCCGCCGAGGCCATTCAGACGTGCCCGGACGCTCCCCGCCTCGGCTGTATCCCGGCCACCATCGACCTCGCCGGCGCGGAGATCGAGCTGGTCACGATGGAGGAGCGTGAGCTCAGGCTCAAGAAGGCCATCCAGGCGATCGACGTCTACTACGACTACATCTTCGTCGACTGCCCGCCGTCCCTCGGCCTGCTTACGGTGAACGCGATGACAGCCGTCGACGAAGTCCTCATCCCGATCCAGTGCGAGTACTACGCGCTGGAAGGACTCGGTCAGCTGTTGAACAACATCAACCTCATCAAGGAACACCTCAACCCCCAGTTACTGGTCAGCACCATCCTGCTCACCATGTACGACGCACGTACCAAACTCGCCGATCAGGTGGCCAACGAGGTGCGCAACCACTTCGGCGCCAAGGTCCTCACCACCTCCATCCCGCGGTCGGTGAAGATCTCCGAGGCACCGGGCTATCAACAGTCCGTCATGACGTACGACCCCGGGTCCCGCGGTGCCATGAGCTACATGGACGCCGCCCGCGAAATCGCCGAACGAGGCACGAAGGAGCTGTCATGACGGGCAAGGCACGCGGCGGGCTGGGACGTGGACTGGCCGCCCTCATCCCCACCGGGCCGGACACCACCACGGTGGCCGACGTCCTGATCAACGGACCCGCGCCCCGCCGTGAGGCCCCGCCCCTGTCACTGGTCAGCCAGCCGGACAGGTCCACCGAGGACGGAGCGAACGGCAAGAACGGCAAGAGCGGACAGAACGGCTCAGCGACCACAGTTGTTGACGCGTCATCCAACGGCGCAACCTCGGTGGCAACCGGCCCGCGTTACCTCGATATTCCGGTCGACCAGATCCGGCGCAACCCCCGCAACCCGCGGACGGTGTTCGATGAGGACGCCCTGGTCGAGCTGACCCACTCCATCCGAGAGTTCGGCCTGCTGCAGCCGGTTGTTGTCCGTGACGTCCCGGGTGGTGGCTATGAGCTGGTGATGGGCGAGCGCCGGTGGCAGGCAGCACAGCGGGCCGGCCACACGACCATCCCGGCCATCGTCCGGCGCACCGAGGACGCCGACCTCCTCCGTGACGCCCTGCTGGAGAACATCCATCGGGCGAACCTCAACCCGCTCGAAGAGGCTGCGGCCTACCAGCAGTTGCTGGAGGAGTTCGACGTCACGCAGGAGGAGCTGGCATCCAGGCTCGGGCGCAGCCGGCCGGTCATCTCGAACACGATCCGGCTGCTCCGGCTGCCGGTGCCCGTCCAACGCCGGGTCGCGGCCGGCGTCCTGTCCGCCGGGCATGCCCGTGCCCTTCTGGCGTTGCCCGACCCGGACGACCAGGAGCAGCTGGCGGCTCGCATCGTGGCCGAGGGGCTGTCGGTCCGTGGTGCCGAGGAGGCCGTCACGTTGCTGGCCGGCCGGCCGGCGCCGCGTCGCCGGACCGCCTCGGCGAAGAAGGTCATTCCAGGTCTGGACGACCTGGCCGTCACCCTGTCGGACGCCTTCGACACCCGGGTCAAGCTCGAATTGGGCCGGACCAAGGGCCGGATCGTGGTCGAATTCGCCACCCACGAGGATCTCCGGCGGATCGTGACCGTGATGGCGCCGCATGCGCTGCCCGGCGAGTTCCTTTCCCGGGAGAATGAAAACTTCACGCCGAATTCGGCCGACCAGTCACCCCAGGCGGAACTGTCACGGTGACGCATCGACCGGGGACGCCTGCGACAATTGCGAGACCCGTTGCCCTGCAGCGGTTCTCACAAAAGCCAGGCGTCCTCCGGTCAGTGCGAGCGGCTGATTGCCCGCTCCACCAATTCTGCATAGACGGCGCCGAGGTCTCGGCCCGCGGCGGCCACCGACATCGGCAGCATCGAGGTCTCGGTCAGTCCGGGGGAGACGTTGACCTCCAGGAAATGCACCAGTCCGTCCTCGGTGGCGATGGCATCGGTGCGGGACACGTCTCGCAGGCCGAGTGTCCGGTGCGCGCCGAGCGCCAGTTCTGCGGCCGCCTCGGCGACATCGCCGTCGAGCCGGGCCGGCGTGAAGTACGTCGTCAAGCCGGCGGTGTAGCGAGATTCGTAATCGAAGATGCCACTCTCCGGGACGATCTCCACGGCTGGGAGGACGACACCGTCGTCCGCCTCCTCGAGGACCGTGATCGCCAACTCGATGCCTTCGACGAACTGCTCGACAACGACGATCTCCCCGTAGGCGAACGCGCCGACCAGAGCGGCGGGCAGTTCCTCGGGTGAGCGGACCGCCGCCGCACCCAGGGCGGATCCGCCGTGCTGGGGTTTGACCATCAACGGCAGGCCGAGATGATTGATCAGCAATCCGATCAGGGTCTGTGCGCCGAGGTCACGAAATGTCGCGTGCGACAACGACATCCAGCGCGGCGTCGCGAAACCGGCGCGCCGCATGAGATTCTTGGCGATGTTCTTCTCCCAGGACAGGCGGCAGTTTGCGCCTTCGGTCCCGACGTAGGGAACACCGGCCATCTCGAGAATGCCCTGAATGGCGCCGTTCTCGCCGCGGCCACCGTGCAGCGCGATGATCGCCGCGTCCGGCTTCGCCTCGAGCAGCCACGGGATCAGTTCGGCGTCCGCGTCGCGCAGGGTGACCTCCATGCCGCGGGCTCGCAGCGCCTCGTGCAAACGGGAACCGGATCGCAGCGAGACGTCACGCTCGTGACTGAGTCCACCGGCCAGCACCACCACGTGACGGGTCATCGAAAGCTCCTTGCAGGGCGGCGATCTCGGGACAACAAGGGAGAGGGCGAGCGACGGGGTCGGCTCACGCGGTGTCCGGCGACGGTGACGACGGGCTGACGGCGGGCCGTGACCACGTGGTGCCGAACGTCCGCATCACGTCCAGTTCGCTGTCCAGCACGCCGGCCAACCGGTGCACTCCCTCGACGATGCGCTCGGAGGTGGGGAAGCAGTACGACAACCGCAGCTGCCGCGATCCGAGACCGTCGGCGTAGAAGGCGGTCCCGGGGACGTACGCCACTCGTGCGGTGACCGCGCGGGGGAGCATCGCCGCGGCGTCGAACCCCTCAGGGAGCGTCACCCAGACGTAGAAGCCGCCGTCCGGGCGGGTCCAGGTGGTGCCCTCGGGCATGGACGCCTCGAGCGCGGTCAGCAGGGTATCCCGCCGCTCGGCATAGGTCTGCCGGTAGGCCTTGATCTGGCCGAGCCAATCGAACTTCGCCAGGTACCGCGCGATGAGCATCTGGTTGAACACCGGCGGGTTGAGGGTCGCGGCCTCGTTGGCCAGCACCAGCTTCTCCCGGACCGCGTGCGGGGCGAGAACCCAGCCCACCCGGAGTCCGGGGGCGAACGTCTTGGAGAAGGAACCGAGGTAGATCACGTTCTCCGCGTCGTCGGCCCGGATGGCGCGGCGCAGCTTGTCGTCGAAACCCAGAAGCCCGTAAGGGTTGTCCTCCAGGATGGCGATCCCTGCGCTGCGACAGATCTCGGCGATCACAGCGCGCCTGTCCTCGGACAGGGTGACGCCGGCAGGGTTGTGGAAGTTGGGGATCGTGTACAGCAGCTTCACCCGGCGGCCGGCGGTGCGGCAGGCCTCGATCGCGGCCTCGAGCGCCTCGGGGATCAATCCGTCGTCGTCCATGGCGACGTGCACGACCTGCGCCTGGTACGCCTGGAACGTGCCGAGCGCGCCGACGTAGGACGGGGCCTCGGCGAGGATGACGTCGCCGGGGTCGATGAAGATCCGGGTCGTGAGGTCCAGCGCCATCTGCGATCCGACGGTCACCATCACGTCGTCCGGGTGCGCCTTGATGCCCTCGAGTGCCATCACCTGGCAGATCTGCTCGCGCAGCTGCGGGATGCCCTGGCCGGAGCCGTACTGCAGGGCCACCAGACCGTCCTCGGCGACCAGCGCACCGGCCTCCGCGGCCAGGGACTCCAGCGGCAGAGACTTCAGGTACGGCATCCCGCCGGCCAGCGACACGACTTCGGGACGGTTGGCGACCGCGAACAGTGCCCGGATGGCGGAGGCGCGCATGCCGGCCGTGCGGTGCGCGTATCGCTGGATGTGCTGGTCCAGGCTGTTGCCGGTCATGCGTACACCTCGAAATGGTCGGCGACTACCCCGACCCTCGGCCGGCCGCGCGGTCCTGTCCGGCGCCGGAACGGTCCGGGCCATCGTAACCGGACGTGATCACCCGCCTTGTGTTCACGGGTGTTACGGCGCGCACGCACCCTGTGGACGACGCGCCGAGGGCGGCCACACCGTCGCGTCGAGGCTCTTGCCGCCGGGCGCCGCTCCCGCCGCACCACCGGTCACCTACGCCACTTATCCTGAGGCGCGACGGACAGGGCCGCCGAAGCGCAGTGCGCGTGGCCGCCCTGGCGATCGAGGGGCGGGCAGCCGTTCCGGCTGCGGGTGGGCGGATTCGACACGGCGAGATCTCTGGGAGCGGTGTGACGCGAGCGTTGGTGCCGTTGTCGATGACCACGATCGGGTTGCTGCCCGAACGCTGCCGCGGATGTGTGGCTTGGGAGCTCGACCCGGCGGCGATCCGGTCCGCGGTGCGGATGGGCGAGACCGAGTTCGAGAAGGAGGTCTGGCTGTCCGGCGTCATGCTGACCTGGGGGTCGGCCGGGCAGGTGGTCACCGTCGACGACGTCCCCGTAGGGTTCGCCCTCTTCGCGCCGCCGACGGCGGTCCCGGGCGCGACGGCCTTTCCGACCGCGCCGGTCTCGCCGGACGCCGTGCTGCTCACGACCGCGCGGATCCATCCCGAGTTCACCGGTCAGGGGCTGGCCCGGTACCTGATGAACGGCGTGGTGCGCGAGTTGACCCGCCGCGGTGTCCGGGCCCTCGAGGTGTTCGGCCGCGAGGAGCCCGGCGCCTGGTCGTTCGGCAGCCGTGACCTGGAGGACGAGGACTTCGGCTGGTTCGAGACCGGGCGGGTGCAGACGGCCGGGATCGACGTGGACTGGGCGGAGTTCGACGCGGGAGCCAGCCCTGCGGAGGACGACCTCACAACCGACGACGGCGCTGACGCCGTCCCGCAGTGTCTCTTGCCCGCCGGATTCGCCAAGGCGGTGGGCTTCGAAGTGGTCGCGGCGCACCACCGGTATCCCCGCCTCCGGCTGGAGCTGGGCCGGGACATCGGTTGGAAGGCGGACGTCGAGGCCGCGTTGGAGAAGCTGTTCACCGTCATCACGGTGCCGGCGTCGCCGGCACCGCTCGTGCCGGAGCTGGCCGGGCAACGCTGACCTGCGGCGCCTGACTCGCGCCGAGCCGATCAGGCGGAGTCGCGAATCGTCCGCTCGTGCGCCAGCAGGTCGGAGAAGCTGAAGCTGCCGGTCTGCGGGTCGTCCTGGCCGTCCAGGTACAGCCGCTTGACCGCGACGAGGATGCCGTCGGCCAGCCGGCTGCGGAAGTCTTCGTTGAGCAGCTTCTGCCGTTCGACCGGGTTGGACAGGTAACCCATCTCGACCTGGATCGCCGGCATGACGGTCAGTCGCAGCACGTCCCACGGGCGGTGGTGCACGCGGCAGTCGGCGAACTGCGCGCGGGCGACCAGCTCGCGCTGCACGAGTTGGGCCAGCGTCTCGCCGACGGTCGAGGTGGCACCCGAGTCGGTCCCGAAGTGGAAGGTGGCGATGCCGCAGGCCTGCGGTGACGTGGAGCCGTCGATGTGCAGGCTCAGCAGCAGATCGGCGCCGACCCGGTTCGCGTAGCGGGCGCGTTCCTCGGCGGTCGGGTTCTCGTTCGGCCCGCGGGTCAACGACACCCGCATGCCGGTCGTCATCATCCGCGACCGCAGGCGTTCGGCGATGTCGTAGGTGAGGTCGGCGGCCCGGACGTTGCCGACGGTCCAGCCCGGGTCGTCACCGCCGTGCGCGGGATCGAGCACGATGTGCTTGCCGTGCAACCGGGGTCCGGCCTGCCGGACCAGCTGGTATTCGCGCAGGTACTGAGGCCGGCCGCCGGTGACCATGCGGCCGATCCGGTTCAGCTCACGGTAGGTGGCGGGACCGAAGACGCCGTCCTCCTGCAGCCCGCGGTGACGCTGGAAATCCCGCACGCAGGCGTCGGTGAACGGTCCGAAGACGCCGTCGGGTCGACCGGTGTTGTAGCCCATCTCGGCGAGCCGGGTCTGCAGGGCCATCACGTCGTCGCCGGTCATCGGGGCGGCCAGCGTGTAGGTGAGCGGGCGGTCGCCGAGCGTCCACCGGGCGTCGGTCAACGACCGGACGGTGACCGGTCCGACGATCCCGTCGACGATCAGGCCGCGTCGCTGCTGGAAGTTGCGGATCGCTCCGTCGGTCGCCGCGTCGAACTCGACCGTCGACCGATCGCAGCCGTTCAGGGCCGGCATCAGCTCGAGGCTGGCGAGCGCCTCCCGGAGCTCGGCAACCGCCGGTCCTCGATCCCCGCGCCGCAGCAGCATCGCTCTCCTTGACCTCTTCGGAACCCCAGCATGGACATCATCGACAGGGATTGCACATCGGGAACTCATGTCCTGTACATGACGCCCGGCGGGCAATCCGGTTGGCACGGGATGGCAATCAACCTGTCATCCGGCCGTCGACGGTCCTTATTGTGCAACGGATCGGGCGGCCACCCGACCAGCACACGCCTCGGGCGGCCAACCGACGGCGGTCTGCGCCGCGATCGGGGAGTGCGCCCGGCGGGCGTCGTCGCAGGCGTTGCGCCGGCGCGTCCCCGAGATCCGGCGAGCCCGAAACGAGAACTGCCGCCGGCCCGCGGGGCGGACAGGCGGCAGTGTTCGGGACCGGGCTCAGGCCAGGACGTCGGCGAACTCGGCGAGCAGCGCGGCCTTCGGCTTGGCGCCGACGACCTGCTTCACCGGCTTGCCGCCCTGGAACACCAGCATCGTCGGGATCGACAGGATCTGGTACTGCTGGGCGGTCTGCGGGTTCGCGTCGATGTCGAGCTTTGCGACGGTGACCTTGCCCTCGTTCTTGGCGGCGATCTCCTCGAGGATCGGGGACACCATGCGGCACGGGCCGCACCACTCCGCCCAGAAGTCGACGATCACCGGGACGTCGGACTGCAGGACGTCGGTGACGAAGCTTTCGTCGGTGACCTTCACGGTTGCCATGGGATTCCTCTTTCTGTGGGTGACGCTGTTCGGTGGATGACGCGGGTGGCGCTCCGCCGGGTTGGCGCGCCGGGGGTGAGACGGACCGGTCAGACGCCGAGCGAATCGGCGAAGGCCTGGACCGGCTCCTGCGGGAACGGGTTGGTGGTGTGCGTGACCGGCCCGTCCGGGGTGACCAGCGGGTGGGACGCCAGGTAGTGCTGGGCGTCCAGCG
>JAESFR010000162.1_pt1 | contig 43796 bp, 41 predicted proteins | sample 9266191 | NCBI WGS metagenome assembly JAESFR01 (sample SAMN14503063, study PRJNA617104) | algae metagenome | isolation source: Pleurocapsa minor HA4230-MV1 and co-occurring heterotrophs from cement on... | place: USA: Nuuanu Pali Lookout, Hawaii | collected 2009-07-20
CGCTGCTCGCAGAACAGGGACCCCGCCCGCTTCGCGGGCACCCCGATGCTCGCAGCGGGACATCCACGACCTTCACCCCACACAGCAGGCAAGGAGAAGGACATATGCCTTCGGAACGTGCAGCGAGGGTCGCGGACCGCATCCGCGTGGTGCTCGCCGAGCGCCTCGAGAAGGGGCTGCGCGACCCGCGGCTCGGATTCGTGACGATCACGGATGTCAAGGTGACCGGCGATCTGCAGCACGCGTCGGTGTTCTACACCGTGATGGGCGATGAGGCGCACCGGGCCGACACGGCCGCGGCGCTCAAGTCTGCGACCGGCATGCTCCGCTCTGAGGTGGGCAAGAACCTCAACACCCGCCTGACTCCGTCGCTCGAGTTCATCCTCGACGCGATCCCCGAGAACGCCGATCACATCTCCGCCCTGCTGCGCGAAGCGCGCGAGCGTGACGAGGCGGTCGCCGGGCTCGCGGCATCGGCTCAGTACGCCGGCGAGGCCGACCCGTACGTCAAGACCCGCGAGGGCGACGAGGCGCTGGGCCGCGAGGACCTCGACGAGCGCGGACTCGACGAGGCCGAGGAAGAGGCCGACGCCGAGGGCGAGCGCGCACAGGGCTGAGCCCCGCGTCTCATGCGGGTAGTCGGGCGCGGCCGTCGATGATCTCGACGAGCCCGTCATCCACGAGCGACGTGATCGCGCGGTCGCGCTGGAGCGCGTCGGGCCAGTCGGCGACGAGCTCTTCGGAGCGGATGCCGGAGGCCGCGGCATCCCGCAGCGCTTTGAGCACCGCGCCGCGCGCCTGTCGATCGCTGCCCTCGTAGCGCGCCTGCCGACGGCGCTCGTCGCCGGTGTCGGGGAAGCCGGCGAGGCGCCAGGCGCACGCATGCGCGATCGGGCATGCATCGCACCGCGGGTTGCGGGCGGTGCACACGGTTGCGCCGAGCTCCATGATCGCGGCGTTGACCACCGCGGCGTCGGCGTCTGCGGCGGGAAGCTGCGCGCTCATATCGACCAGGTCGGCGCGCGCGGGCGCTCCGGGGTGGGCGCGGCCGTGGACGGCCCGGGCGAGCACGCGCCGCGTATTGGTGTCGACGACCGGATGCCGGTCGCCGTACGCGAACACGGCGACCGCGCGGGCGGTGTAGTCCCCAATGCCGCTGAGCGCCAGCAGCGCGTCGATGTCGCGCGGCACGACGCCTCCGTGTCGATCCCGGATCTCGACCGCGGCACGATGCAGCCACAGGGCCCGCCGGGGGTAGCCGAGGTTCGCCCACTGCCGCACGGCCTCCGCGGGTGCGTCCGCGGCCAGGGCGGTCGGCGTGGGCCATCGCACGAGCCAGGCCTCCAGGTGCGGGATCACGCGGTTCACGGGCGTCTGCTGCAACATGAACTCGCTCACCAGCACGCCCCACGCCCCGAAGCCGGGGCGGCGCCACGGCAGGTCCCGGGCGGCCAGCCGGTACCACGCGATCAGCGGCGCGGCGAGGTCGGGCATGCGGATCAGCCTAAGTCGCAGAGCGGCCGCGCGGTCCGGCGACCAGTGGGCGTGTCAGCACCGCATCTGAGGAGATCGAGAGTTCTGAGGATCACGCCGCCGAGAAGCGCCTCAGTGACGTCGATCGCCTCAGCAGCATGCCCGCCGCTTGCGCCTTCCTCGTTGCGGCGCAAACCCCGTCTCTCGGACCTCCTTCTGCACAGGCGGCCTGCGCGGCCCGTCTTCCACACTCCTCCCGCACCCGCCCTGCATGCCGTCCGCAGCCCCGACGGTGAGAAGATGCGAAGCCCCGCCCAGATCGTCGGCGCCTCCGGTGGGGTCATGCGGACACCGACGCTGGCGCGGAAGGGCTGCTCCGCCCATCACGTCCGCACGGCGATCGATCGGGGCGAGCTGGTGAGGGTGCGACGGGGGTGGGTCGCGACGGCGGATGCCGACCCCATGCTCGTCGGCGCCGCCCGAGCGGGCGTCGTGCTGACATGCATCACGCAGGCCCGCCGGCTCGGGCTCTGGGTCTCCGCGGAGGCGCGCGGACTGCACGTCGGCGCGGCGAGTCACGCCGGCGGAGTCCGTCGAGCGAACGCGCTCGTGCATTGGGGAAGGCCGCCCGTGGTGCGGCATCCGGATGAACTCGTCGATCCGATCGAGAACGTGCTCTGGTCGATCGCTCAGTGCATGCCGGAGCAGGTGGCTCTCCCCACGTGGGAGTCAGCCCTTCGGAAGGGCCTCGTGGCGCTCGAAGAGATGAGCCGCCTCGCGCTCCCACCCGCCGCGCGGCACTTGTGCGACATCGCCACTCCGTGGTCGGACTCCGACCTGGAGAGCTTCGTTCCCGTGAGACTCCGCTGGCTGAGGCTGCCGATCGTGCCCCAGGTGTGGATCGACGACCACCGCGTCGACTTCCTGATCGGGGAACGCCTGGCGCTGCAGATCGACGGCGCCCACCATGTCGGTGCGCAACGGGAGGCGGACATCCTGCACGACGCCAGACTGACGCTGCTCGGATTCCACGTGATCCGGGTCGGCTACTTCCAGGTCGTGGACCGATGGCCCCAGGTGCAGGACCTGGTGCTGCGCGCGGTCGCCCAGGGACTGCATCGCTCCGACCGAGATGCTCGTCGCCGCTCCTGACGCCGCGGCTGCTCTGCGTCGCAGGCTGCGGCCGCGCACCGGTCGTAGGCTGGATGCCATGCGCCTGCCCATCACGCCTGCCACGACGCTGCTGCGCGGGCTGCGCGACGAAGTGCGCCAGCACAACCGGGGCGGCCGCATCCTGATCGCCGTCGACGGCATCGACGGCGCCGGCAAGACCGTGTTCGGCGACGCGCTCGCGGACGTGTTCGCCGAGGACGGATCGGCGGTGTTCCGGGCGTCGATCGACGACTTCCACCGGCCGCGCATCGAGCGGTATGCGCGCGGCCGCACCTCGCCGGAGGGGTTCTACCGCGACTCGTACGACTACGCCACGTTCCGCCGCGTGCTGATCGACCCGTTCCGCGAAGGAACGCAGACCGCGGGGACCACGGGGTTCCAGCTCGCGGCGTTCGACGTCGCGCGCGACACCCCGGTCGAGTCGGCCTGGACCACGGCGCCGCGGGATGCCGTCCTCATCGTCGACGGCATCTTCCTGCACCGCCCCGAGCTTCGGGGCCTCTGGAACTGGTCGGTGTGGCTCGATGCGCCGATCGACGTCGCCGCTCAGCGCCTCGCGCTGCGCGACGGGACGGATCCGAACCCGTCGGCGCCGAGCAACAAGCGGTACCGCGACGGGCAGGAGCTCTATCTCAAGGAGGCGGAGCCTCGCACGGCCGCCTCGGCGATCGTGGACAACACCGACCTCGCGCATCCGCAGCGCGTGTTCGCGGACTACTGCTGATGGCCGCTCCGGGTTTCCTGCTGGTCGACAAGCCGGGCGGGATGACCAGCCACGACGTGGTCGCGCGCGCCCGCCGGGCGCGCGGCACCCGCAAGATCGGACACGCCGGGACCCTGGATCCGATGGCCACCGGCCTGCTCGTGCTCGGTGTCGAGGCGGCGACCCGTCTGCTCACCTTCGTCGTCGGCCAGGACAAGACCTACGAGGCGACGATCCGGCTCGGCGCGACCACCGACACCGACGACGCCGACGGTCGGATCGAGACCGTGACCGACGCGAGCCCAGTCCGCTCGGCGGCGCTCGCAGCGGCGATCGCGGATCTGACGGGCGAGATCTCGCAGGTGCCGCGCCGCGTCTCGGCCATCAAGGTGGACGGGCGGCGTGCCTACGATCTCGCGCGGTCGGGAGAAGAGGTCGTCCTCGCCGCGCGCACCGTCACCGTCTTGCGCTTCGACGTGCTCGACCGGCGCCGGGTCGACGCGGACGGATCTCCGACTGCGCTCGACCTCGATGTCGTGGTGGACTGCACGAGCGGTACATACATCCGCGCGCTCGCCCGCGACCTGGGCGCTGCGCTCGGCGTCGGCGGGCATTTGACCGCTCTGCGTCGCACGCGTGTCGGGCCCTTCGCGGTCGGCGGGGCGGCCTCCGTCGACGGGCTCGAGGGCGCGACCCTGCTCACCCCCGCGGAGGCGGCAGCCGCCGTGCTCCCGACGATCCCCGTGACCGAGCAGGAGGCCCGTGACCTGCGCCACGGGAAGCGCCTCAGCGGAGCCGCCGCGCGTCTCGCGCAGAGCCCGGCGGCCGCGATCGATCCCGCCGGGGCACTCGTGGGCGTGGTCGAGCGTCGTGGGGAGGACGTGAAGAGCGTCATGAACCTGCCCGAGGAGGCACCCGCATGATCCTGTGGTTCACGATCGTCCAGGTCGTGGTCGCGGTCGCCGCCGGCCTGCTGTGCATCGTGCTGGGACTCGCCGGCCGACGCCCGAGCGACGTGAGCGTCGCGGGGCTCGCCCTGCTCGAACTGCTCCTGATCGTGCAGATCGTGATGGCGGTGATCGCTCCGCTCGCGGGCAAACCGCCCACGGGGAGTCTGCTGGAATTCTGGGTCTATCTCGTCTCCGCGGCCCTCATCCCGCCCGCGGCCGTCGGCTGGGCCCTGCTCGAGCGCAGCCGGTGGAGCACGGTCATCATGGGCATCGGCGCGCTGGCCGTCGCGGTGATGGTGTGGCGCATGCAGGTGATCTGGACGATCCAGGTCGCCTGACCCACCGCGTAAACTGGTCCCGTCATGTCGCCGTCCTCCCGCCCCCGCATGACCGGCATCGGGCGCGTGCTCGTGATCGTCTACGCGATCATGGCGCTCGCAGCCACCGGCCGGTCGTTCGTGCAGATCGTCCAGCGATTCGACGAGGCACCCCTCGCGTACACCCTGTCGGCGGCATCCGCTCTCGTGTACATCATCGCCACGCTCGCGCTCGTGTTCGCGGGTTCGCGGGGCTGGTACCTGACCGCCTGGATCGCGATCTGCTTCGAACTCGCCGGCGTGCTCCTGATCGGCACGCTCAGCCTGCTCATGCCCGAGCTGTTCGGTCACCCGACGGTGTGGTCGTGGTTCGGCATGGGCTATCTGTTCGTTCCGCTCGTCCTGCCGTTCTTCGGCATCTGGTGGCTGATCGCGCACCCGCCCGCCGCCGGGTCGATCGCCCCCGCCGCCTCCACCGCGGACGTGGTTTCGTGATCGTCTTCCACGACCCGGCCGAGGTGCCTGCGGGGTTCGGTCCGTCGGTCGTCGCGATCGGCAAGTTCGACGGCGTGCACTCCGGTCACCGGGCCGTGCTCGACCGCGCCCGGGTCGACGCCGCGACCGGCGATGCGCGCGTGGTCGCGGTGACCTTCGACCGCAACCCGCTCGCCCTGCTGCGCCCCGAGATCTGCCCGGACGACCTGATCGGCGTGCACCAGAAGGTGCAGCTGCTCGCCGAGACCGGCATCGACGCGACCCTCGTCCTGCGCTTCGACCGCGCGCTCGCGGATCTGACCGCCCGGGAGTTCGTGCAGACCGTGCTGGTCGACGCCCTCGGCGTGCGGACGGTGCTCGTCGGCAGCGACTTCCGATTCGGCCGCGGGGGAGCGGGCAACCCGGAGATGCTGCGCGAACTCGGACGCGAGCTCGGCTTCGACGTCGACGTCGTCGATGACGTGCGGGCGATCGGCGGAGGGCGCCGGGTCTCGTCGACCTGGATCCGCGAGGTGCTCGCGGAAGGCGACGTCGAGACCGCCGCGCGACTGCTCGGACGACCGGCATCCGTCTGGGGAGAAGTCGTGCACGGGCTCAAGCGCGGACGGGAACTGGGCTTCCCGACCGCGAACCTGGCTCCCGATCTGGAGGGCTTCGTGCCGGCCGACGGTGTCTATGCCGGCTGGCTGATCGACGAAGGGTCGCCCGACGGGCTCCGGTCGGGCGTGCGGTATCCCGCCGCGATCTCGATCGGCGTGAACCCGCACTTCGATGACGTCGAGGTGCGCCAGGTCGAGGCGTACGTCCTGGATGAGACCGACCTGGACCTGTACGGACACCAGGTCGAGGTGCAGTTCGTGCACCGCATCCGCGGCATGGCGGCATTTCAGGGCATCGACGCGCTGATCGCGCAGATCTCCGACGACGTGCGGCAGGTGCGCGCCGCGCTGACCTGAACGCCCGGCCGGCGGCCGTAGACCCGGGATGCCGCGCGCCCTACGATCGGGACCGTGGACGCCCTCACCCTGCTGACCGCCGCCGCCGCGCCGGCGAACTCCGTGAACCTCTGGGGCGCACTCGGATGCGCCGTCGCCTACTCGGCGGCGCTTCTGGCGACGCTGGACGGATTCGCGGATCTCATCCTCGCGAGGGACGACGCCCCGGCGGGGCGCCTCACACCCGGGGTAGGCTTGAAGTTCGGATCGAAGCTCGCCGCAGCGGCGATCGCCGTCATCTCGGCAGGGATCGTCCTGGCATTGGACGAGAACTGGTTCGCGTTCACATGCCTGACGATCGCCTTCGTGATCGTCGTGGCGATCGGCGTCGTGGTGATGCTGAGGCACACGCGGGCCACGAACGGCCGGAGTCCGCGCGCGAGCGGGTGAGGACGCTCGCCCTCGCCGTCCGGAACCCGTGGATCCCCCGCGAAGCGTGAAGAGGAACGAGAGACCGATGAGCAGAACAGAACTGCAGACGCTGCCCGAGCGCGCCGTCGAACTCCTCGGCGGTGAACCCGACGACACGACCCTGCGCCGCTATCTGCACGGGCTGCCCGGCGTCGACGCCGTCGGCCTCGAGCAGCGTGCCGCGGGCCTGGGCACCCGGTCGATCAAGACGACCTCGAAGGCCTGGGCGCTCGACCGGATCATCGAGCTCATCGACCTCACGACGCTCGAGGGCGCCGATACGCCCGGCAAGGTGCGCTCGCTCGTCGCGAAGGCGCTCAATCCCGATGCCTCCGATGCGACGTGCCCGCGCGTGGCAGCGGTCTGCGTGTACGGCGACATGGTCCCGTACGCCGTCGATGCCCTCGGCGCCGCCCACGGCGACCCCGACGACGGGCTGATCTCGGTCGCAGCCGTCGCGACCGCGTTCCCCAGTGGGCGCGCGTCGCTCGAGATCAAGCTGGCCGACACGGCGGATGCCGTCGCCGACGGCGCCGACGAGATCGACATGGTGATCGACCGCGGGGCCTTCCTCGCCGGCCGATACGGACTGGTCTTCGACCAGATCGCCCGCGTCAAGCAGGCGTGCCGCCGCGCGGACGGCACCTCCGCGTCGCTCAAGGTCATCCTCGAGACCGGCGAGCTCAACACGTACGACAACATCAAGCGCGCGTCATGGCTCGCGATCCTGGCCGGCGGAGACTTCATCAAGACCTCGACCGGCAAGGTGCAGCCCGCCGCAACCCTGCCGACCACGCTGCTCATGCTCGAGGTCGTCCGCGATTGGCACCGGGCGACCGGCGAGAAGATCGGCGTGAAGCCCGCGGGCGGCATCCGCACGTCCAAAGACGCGATCAAGTACCTCGTCACCGTCGCCGAGACGGTGGGGGAGGAATGGCTGCAGCCGCACCTGTTCCGCTACGGCGCGTCGAGCCTGCTGAACGACGTGCTGCTGCAGCGCCAGAAGCTGCGCACCGGCGCCTACTCCGGCGCCGACTACGTGACGATCGACTGACCCGAACGATTTGAGACTGACATGAGCTTCCTCGAGTACGCACCTGCGCCCGAGTCGCGCAGCATCCTGAACCTGCGCGACGAGTACGGGCTGTTCATCGACGGCGAGTTCGTCGACGGCACGGGTCCGGGCTTCGCCACGATCTCGCCCGCCGACGAGTCGCACATCGCCACGATCGCGACCGCGAGCGAGGCCGACGTCGACCGCGCCGTCGCGGCGGCGCGCCGCGCCTACGAGCGCACCTGGTCGAAGATGAGCGGCCGCGACCGCGGCAAGTACCTGTTCCGCATCGCGCGCCTCGTGCAGGAGCGCGCGCGCGAGCTGGCCGTCGCCGAGAGCCTGGACAACGGCAAGCCGATCAAGGAGAGCCGCGACGTCGACGTGCCGCTGGTCGCGGCCTGGTTCTTCTACTACGCGGGGTGGGCGGACAAGCTCGACTACGCCGGCCTCGGCTCCGTCCCGCGCGCTCTGGGCGTGGCCGGTCAGGTGATCCCGTGGAACTTCCCGCTGCTCATGCTCGCGTGGAAGATCGCCCCCGCTCTCGCCGCCGGAAACACCGTCGTGCTCAAGCCGGCCGAGACCACGCCGCTTTCGGCGCTGATCTTCGCCGAGATCCTCCAGCAGGCCGACCTGCCGCCGGGTGTGGTCAACATCGTGACCGGTGCCGGCGCCACGGGGGCGGCGCTGGTCGCCCACCCCGATGTCGACAAGGTGGCCTTCACCGGGTCGACCGGCGTCGGACGCGCGATCGCGAAGGAGATCGCCGGATCGGGCAAGAAGCTCACGCTCGAGCTCGGTGGGAAGGCCGCGAACATCGTCTTCGACGACGCGCCGATCGATCAGGCGATCGAGGGGATCGTGAACGGGATCTTCTTCAACCAGGGCCACGTCTGCTGCGCGGGCAGTCGGCTGCTGGTGCAGGAGAACGTGCACGACGAGGTGATCGATCGCCTGAAGCAGCGTCTGTCGACCCTGCGCATGGGTGACCCGCTCGACAAGAACACCGACATCGGCGCGATCAACTCGCGCGAGCAGCTCGAGCGAATCCGCACGCTGTCGCAGGTCGGCGAGGACGAGGGGGCCGAGCGCTGGAGCGCCGACTGCGTCATCCCCGACAGCGGATTCTGGTTCGCGCCGACGATCTTCACGAACGTCCAGGCGAGCCACCGCATCGCGCGGGAGGAGATCTTCGGCCCGGTGCTCTCGGTGCTCACGTTCCGCACGCCCGCCGAGGCGATCGCCAAGGCGAACAACACCCCGTACGGGCTCTCGGCCGGGATCTGGAGCGACAAGGGCTCGCGCATCCTCGCGGTCGCCGACCGTCTGCGGGCGGGTGTCGTCTGGGCGAACACGTTCAACCGATTCGATCCGGCGTCGCCGTTCGGCGGATACAAGGAGTCCGGTTACGGCCGGGAAGGAGGGCGCCACGGTCTCGCGGCGTACCTGGCCCCGGCATCCGCCGCCCCCCGCCCCCGGACTGCTGCACTCAAGGCACTCAAGGAGAAGGCATGACCCGCCTCGCCGTTCCCAAGACCTACAAGCTCTACATCGGCGGGAAGTTCCCCCGCAGCGAGTCCGGGCGCACCTACGAGGTCGTCGCGGCGAAGGGCGCGTTCGTGGCCAACGTCGCCAAGGCCAGCCGGAAGGACGCCCGCGACGCGATCGTCGCCGCCCGCGGCGCGCTCAAGGGCTGGGCAGGCGCAACCGCCTACAACCGGGGGCAGGTGCTGTACCGCATCGCCGAGCTCCTCGAGGGGCGCCGCGCGCAGTTCGTCGACGAGATCCGTAACCTCGAGGGCGTGAACGCGGCCGCGGCGAACGCCCAGGTCGACGAGGCGATCGATCGCTGGGTCTGGTACGCGGGCTGGACCGACAAGCACGCGCAGGTCGCAGGCAACGCGAACCCCGTTGCGGGGCCGTACTTCAACATCTCCGTCCCCGAGCCCTCCGGGGTCGTCGCGGTGATCGCGCCGCAGGATTCGTCGCTGCTCGGGCTCGTCTCGGCCATCGCCCCGCCCCTCGTCACCGGCAACACGGTGGTCGTGGTCGCCAGCGAGCGGCTGCCGCTGTCGGCGGTCACGCTCGGCGAAGTGCTCGCGACCTCCGACGTGCCCGGCGGGGTCGTGAACGTGCTCACCGGCTCGGCCGCCGAGATCGCCCCGTGGCTGGCCTCGCACGCCGACGTGAACGCACTCGATCTCGTCGGAGCGGGCAGCCTGGACTGGATCGATCTGCAGATCAGCGCGGCCGACACGCTCAAGCGCGTGCTGCTGCCGGAGGAGGGTCCGGATGCCGCGGCACCGAGCCTGGATCGCATCAGCGCGTTCACCGAGACCAAGACGGTCTGGCACACCAAGAGCATGGTGTGACCGCCTTCGGATCCTGAGGGAAAACTCGGTAACGAAAAGGTAACGGCACAGGTAGGGTGAGTGCACACGTCGACGGCGACGTGTGCACTTCCGGAGGACATGCCCGATGCCCGACCCCGTGCCCGTCGAGGGCGCGCCCGCGCGCGACCGTCTGCACGCGCTCCTGATCGTCTGCGTGCTCGCGGTCGCGAGCCTGGTCATCGCGTTCCTCGGTGCCACACCGGCGCGCGTCAGCGCGACCGAGCTGCTCGGCGCCGCCCGCGCGGCCGGTGACGAGGCGTTCATCGCCAGTCATCGCGGCGGCGGGGCGACCGCGCCCGAGAACACGCTGCCCGCGATCTCGGCCGCGCTCGCGGGTGGGTTCGACTACGTCGAGGTCGACGTCGCTCTGACCGCCGACCGCCAGGCCGTGCTGATGCACGATGCGACCGTCGACCGCACCACCGACGGCTCGGGTCGCCTGTCGGACCTGACCCTGGCCCAGGTGCAGAGCCTCGATGCGGGCTCCTGGTTCGCGCCGGAGTACACCGGCACACGAGTGCCGACCTTCGCCGAGTTCCTCGACGTCCTGGCGTCGTCGGGCAACCGCGCGATCGTCGAGCTGAAGGGCGAATGGGATGCCGCAGCCGTGGAGGCGGCCGTGACCGAGGTCGCCGCCCGCAACCTCGAGCGCCGCATCGCGCTGTCCAGCTTCGACGCCCGCACGCTTGCGATGGCAGGAGCGGCCTCCACGGTGCTGCCGCGGCTGTTCATCCTCCGGCACCTGCCCGACGACGTCGTGCGAGCGGCGACCGAGGCGAGCGTGCGCGGGCTCATCGTCGACCGCCGTGCGCTCCTGGAGCGGCCCGAGGTGGTCGACGAACTGCACGCGGCCGGCATCCGCGTCGTCGTCTACACGCTCAACAGCGACACGCAGTGGGATGCCGTCACGGCGCTGGGCGTGGACGGTATCGTGACCGACGATCCCGCCACGCTCTCGATGTGGCAGCAGGGCGTCGCAGACGGGGGATAGCGTCTGCGCCGCCGAGACTCCGGAGGTGCCATGGTCCGCTCATCGACGTTCCGCACGAAGACGCTGCGCTTCGCGCTCGGCGCCGGCGTCGTGATCACTTTGGGCGTCGCTGTCGGGTGCCGTCCCGAGCCGGTGCCGAGCGCGTCGTCGACTCCGACGCCGTCGGCGTCGGGATCGGTTTCGTCGTCGGCGACGTCGTCGCCGACCGACTCGGCCGACGCGGCGGGCGAGATCGCGCTGCCGACCGCGTGCGAGCAGCTGTACTCTCCTGCGATGCTCGCGCAGCTGCAGGAGCGCGGACCGCTCAACGACCCGGGGGTGACGATGACCTCCACGCAGATCGTCGAGGGGCTCGAGCTGCTCGGCTCCGGCATTCCGACCATCCGGTGCACCTGGGGGACGCCCAGCGAGAGCGGACTGGCCACGAACGTCTCGATCGTCGACGCGGAGCAGGCGGCGGCTCTGTCGTCGGCGTTCGCGAACGCGGGGCTGGCCTGCGAGTCCGCCGGCGAGGCGACCATCTGCCGCGGCGCGCAGAGCATGATCACCCAGGACGACCAGATCGCGGAACTGACCGAGACGCACATCCTGCGCGGCAACGGATGGGTGAGCACCTACACGATCAACTTCGACGTCGAAGGGTATTCCGAGGACGTGCTGGCCACGCTCTGGGGCTGAAACCGCGGGATTCCGCTAGACTGACCCCGAGGATCTCGTCGCCGACATCACCGCAGCTCGCTGAAGCGAGTACCCGCGGTCCGAAGGAGCCGACATCCCGTCCCGCGTTCGTGACGGCCCAGGCCGCCCGCGGAAGCACGCCGACCTCACCGGTCATAGACCGGTCACCGCCGGAGCATCCGGCACTCACGCTCAGGAGGAGCATGCCGACCACGGCATCTGCCGCGCAGAAGACGAGCCCGAACTCGTCGCAGCGGCGCAGGAAGCCTTCGTCGTCGCGCCGCGACGACGAAGCCCCCGTCATCCCGATCCTCGCCCGCAAGGTGCGCGAGGTCGAGGCCAAGGCACAGCGCGGCAAGCTGGGGCCGACCAATCGCGTCAAGTTCCAGGTCATCGCGTTCCTGGTGCGCGAGGAGCGCGCGCGTGTCAAGGCCGACGAAGCGCTGTCGGATGCGGCCCGATCGGAGCTGCTGAAGCGCCTCGACGGCGTCGCGACGATCCTCGCGAAGACCGCGGCGCGCGACACGTCGCTGATCCAGCTGCTCGAAGTCGATCAGGCGACCAGTCCGGTCGCACGCCGCATGCGCCGTGACTGGCTGCTGGAGTCGGGCGCGGAACTCGCCCCCGACGAGCTCATCATCACCGATGCCGCTCCGGCGACCGCGCCGGTCGTTCCGGCAGCGCTCGCCCAGCGCCAGGTCGTACCCCCGACGATCGAGTCCCGCCAGCTGGCCAATCCGTTCCTCGCTCCCGATCTCGCCGCGCGTGCGCCGCAGCAGACGCCGCGGCGCCGGCTCGACGGCTGGGAGCTGATGGGGCCGCTCTACAAGGCGTTCGAGACCGGCGCCGGTGGCGGACAGGCCTCGATGGAGCTGCCGCCCACGCCCGAGTTCGACCGGCTGTCGCCCAAGGGCCTCGAGATCATGGTGCACCAGTCGCGGTTCCTCGAATCGGTGCGCGACGGACACCGCACGTTCCTGCTGGCCGACGAGCCCGGGCTCGGAAAGACGGCGGAGTCCGTGCTGGCGGCATCCGTCGCGAACGCCTACCCGCTGCTGGCGGTCGTCCCCAACGTCGTGAAGATGAACTGGGCGCGCGAGGTCGAGCGCTGGACCCCGCAGCGGCGTGCCACGGTGATCTCGGGCGACGGCGAGCACATCGACGCGTTCGCCGACGTGTTCATCGTGAACTACGAGATCCTCGACCGTCACCTGTCGTGGCTCAGCTCGATCGGGCTCAAGGGCATGGTGGTCGACGAGGCGCACTTCATCAAGAACCTCGGCTCGCAGCGGTCGCAGAACGTGCTCGCCCTCGCGGGCCGCATCCGCGAATCCGTGCGCAACCCGCTGCTGCTCGCCCTCACCGGCACGCCCCTGATCAACGACGTGGAGGACTTCGACGCGATCTGGCGCTTCCTCGGGTGGACGAACGGCGAGAAGCCCGGCGCGCAGCTGATGGAGCGGCTGGACGCGACGGGGCTGACCCCCGCCGACAAGGCGTTCTACCCCGAGGCCCGCGACGCCGTGATCTCGATGGGGATCGTGCGGCGCAAGAAGAAGGATGTCGCGGCCGACCTTCCCGACAAGCTGATCGCCGACCTGCCGGTCGAGCTCGACGACGAGTTCGGGCGTTCGATCCGTCAGGCCGAGCGCGAGCTCGGTGCGCGGCTGGCCGACCGCTACACGCGCATCATCGACGCGCGCGGCGACCGCGGGCTGGCTCCCGGTGAGGTCGACGCCGACATCGTGCGACTGGTCGCCCAGAACGAGCTCGAGGAGTCCAAGGCCGCAGGCACCGGCTCCGAGAACGTCTTCACGATGGTGCGCCGGATCGGTCAGGCCAAGGCGCTGCTCGCGGCGGACTACGCCGTCCAGCTGCAGCGCTCGGTCGGCAAGGTCGTGTTCTTCGCGAAGCACATCGACGTGATGGATGCCGCGGAGGCCCATTTCGCCGCCGCCGGGCTGCGCACCGTGTCGCTGCGGGGAGACCAGACCACGCCCGCGCGCCAGCAGGCCATCGACGACTTCAACAACGATCCCGAGGTCGGGATCGCGGTGTGCTCGCTCACGGCGGCGGGTGTCGGCGTGAACATGCAGGCCGCATCGAACGTCGTGCTCGCCGAGCTGTCGTGGACGGCGGCCGAGCAGACGCAGGCGATCGATCGCGTCCACCGCATCGGGCAGGACGAGCCGGTGACCGCGTGGCGCATCATCGCCGCCCACACGATCGACACGAAGATCGCCGAGCTGATCGACTCGAAGCAGGGACTTGCCGCCCGCGCGCTGGACGGCGAGGCCGTCGACCCGCAGTCGAGCGACTCCGTGCAGCTGTCCGCGCTCATGCACCTGCTGCGTCAGGCGCTCGGCGCAGACTGACCGGCATTCACGACCAAGGCCCGGCGCATCGCCGGGCCTTCGTCGTGTGTGCTCATCCGCCGGTGTCGAAGGCGACGGTGATCTCGGCGGCGCACGTACCGTCGACCTCGGCATCCGGGTCGGCGAGGAAGGCGTTCATCACGTCGAGCGCGCACTTCGACTTGTCCAGAACCGAGTGACCCGTCATGGGGAAGTCGACGACCTGGGCCGCCGAGAGCCTCTCGGTCGCCGACGGCACCCACGCCGGTGCGGTCGCCGCGTCCAGGTCGCCCTCGAGCACCAGGACGGGCACGTCGCTCTGCGGCGGCTCCGCCGCGGTCGGGTCGGCGTCGGGCACATCCCACGCCGGGCACTCGTCGAACAGCTTCCCCTGCTTGGGATGAGCGGCGAACACCGACTCCGGCATGCGGGGCAGCACCTCCTTCGACCGCGCGAGGTACGCATCACGGGTCGTCAGGTTCGCGCTCTCGCCGCAGAACACCGTGAACGCCAGCGCGTGACCGCCGATGCCGATGATCGGCTCCGGAGTCATCGCGAGCAGCATGGCCTCCTCGATGAGCGTCGTGTCACCCGCGGCGAGCTCGTGGATCAGGCGCGGCATCTGCGACACGTCCCGGTGCTCGCTCGCGTCGATGATCGAGTAGACGAGGTCGAATGGACCGATGTTCAGCGTGAGCGGCTCGCCGGCGGCATCCGTCGCCTGAACGATGATCGGCTCCTGGTCGAGCCGGTTCATCGTCGCGTAGAACTCGTCTTCCAGCCCGGGGTAGGCCGCGGCGCACGCCGCCTCTGCGGCGCAGGCCTCGAACAGGCCGGCCAGGGACGACGCGGGTGCCGACCACCAGTCCTCGGCGATGTTCACGTTCGGCGGCGACACCGAGTCGAGCACGAGGGAGCGGATGCCGTCCGGGTGGTCGCGGAGGTAGGTCAGCGCGAGCCTGGTGCCGTACGAGACGCCGTACACATTCCACTCGTCGATGCCGAGCGCAATCCGCAGGTCGGCGAAGTCCGCGGCGTTCTCGGCGGTGTTGTACGCGGCGATGTCGGCACCGGTCGCTGCCAGGCGGTCGCGGCATTCCTGGATGGAGGCGACTTCGAGCGCCGTGGTCTCGGGTGCGAGGAACGGCATGCTGAACGTCTCGTTCAACGCGACGTCGTACTCGGGGCAGCTCAGCAGGGGGTCTGCCAAGTGGGTGCCGCGCTGGTCGACCATGATCACGTCGCGGTCCGCGTGGATGGGGGTGCCGAACAGCGATGCGGCCTGGAACGAGCCGCCGCCCCCCGGGCCGCCCGCCATCATCACCAGCGGATCGGGCGCCGGATCGGATGACTGCGCGGGGAGCCGCATCACGAAGATCCGGATCTGTCGTCCGTCCGGTTCGCTGCGGTCCTCCGGGACCGTGAGGTATCCGCACTCGATCCCGTCGGGGAAGTCGAGCGAGGGCACTCCGGGCAGGTTGGGCGAAGGACACTCCGCGGATTCGTAGGCCGAGGAGGCCGCCGTCTCGTCGGGCACCGTCGGCTCCTCCGGCGGCGCGGTGCACGCAGCGAGCGACAGCGCGAGCGCGGTCGCGAGAGCGCCTGCCGACACGGCGCGGTGCAGTCTGGATGATCGGATCGCGAGCATTGCCAAGCCCCCTCGGTGCGACCGGGGGGAGGTCAGCGGCGATTCTGGTCCAGAATCTACCCCAGGGCGCGGCCGGCGGTCGAGTGGCGGGCGGCAGTCCGGGCGCCGGACCCTCGTGTGGCCCGGTGCGGCTCGCGGCGCTAATGTCGGGGGAGGCAGCGTCGCCGGCTCTTCCACCCGACAGCGAGGAACACAGCATGAAGATCGGCATCCTGACGAGCGGCGGCGACTGCCCCGGGCTCAACGCGGTGATCCGCGGCGTCGTACTGAAGGGCACGACCACATACGACCTCGAGTTCGTCGGCATCCGGGACGGCTGGCGCGGCGTGGTCGACGGCGACTTCTTCCCGCTGACCCGCCACGAGGTCAAGGGGCTCTCGAAGGTCGGCGGCACGATCCTCGGCACGAGCCGCACGAACCCGTACGAGGGCTCGCGCGGAGGAGCCGAGAACATCGCCAAGACGCTGTACGGTCACCGTCTCGACGGCATCATCGCGATCGGCGGCGAGGGCACCCTCGCGGCCGCCGACCGGCTCTCCAACGACGGCATCAACGTGATCGGCGTCCCGAAGACGATCGACAACGACCTGCGCGCGACGGACTACTCGTTCGGATTCGACACCGCGGTCAACATCGCCACGGACGCGATGGACCGGTTGCGCACGACGGGCGACTCGCACCAGCGGTGCATGGTCGCCGAGGTGATGGGCCGGCACGTCGGGTGGATCGCCCTGCACGCGGGAATCGCCGCGGGCGCGCACGCCATCCTGATCCCCGAGGTGCCCCTCACGATCGACGACGTGTGCGAGCTCGTCACGAAAGCGCACGACCGAGGACGCGCACCTCTCGTGGTGGTGTCGGAAGGCTTCACCCTCAAGGGCATGGAGGAGGCCTACAGCGACAAGGGCCTCGACGCGTTCAACCGGCCGCGCCTCGGCGGCATCAGCGAGGTCCTCGCGCCGGAGATCGAGCGGATCACCGGAATCGAGACGCGCTCGACCGTGCTCGGGCACATCCAGCGCGGCGGTTCGCCGTCGGCGTTCGACCGCGTGCTCGCGACGCGCCTCGGGCTGCACACCGCCGATGCGGTCGTCGCCGGCGCGTGGGGGCAGATGGTGTCGCTGCGCGGCACCGATATCGTGCGCGTGCCCTTCGCCGAGGCTCTGGGCGAACTGAACACCGTGCCGCTGTATCGCTACGAAGAGGCAGCCGCGCTCTTCGGCTGACCCTTGGGGCGGGTTCCGGACGGCAGCGTCGTCGAGACCGGGGACGTCGCCGAGAGCGGGTGGCAGGCACCCTGGGGTCGACACGTTGCCTTGCCTCGGGCGGATCCGGTTCCTGCACACGCCGGAGCGAGGGCTGATCGTCCACACAGAGGGCGGGGATCGTCGTGCGCGGGCGGTAGCGACCGGATGCTGGGGCATGCAGTCCGGCGACCTCCTCCTCGTCCGCAACCAGCCGATCACCGGCGGACGCCTGGGACCGAGACCCGGGACTGCGCCGCGTCCGGGCGGGTGTGTACATCGACCGTGCCGCTTGGTCTGCATTCGCGCCATGGGAGCGATATCGGATGCGCGTGCTGGCAGTCGCGGCGACGTGGACGCGCCCGATCTTCTGCCTCGAGTCAGCCGCCGCCCTGCAGGACCTGCCGATCTTCGGCGAGCCACGATTCATCCACCTCCTCGATTCGGCCGACGCGTCGTGGCGCGAGGGCGACGTTCTCGTGCACGGAACGCGCGACACCCGCACCGTCGTCGAGGCGGCGGGGGTGCTGATGACACCGCCCACCGACACCGCGCTCGACCTCTGCAGAGTGCTCCCGCCTGCATTCGCTCTCGGCGTCGCCGACCGGGCGGGTCGTCTCTGTCCCGGTGCGGCTTCCTTCGGCCAGCGCGGGAGAGGGCAGTCGAACCGGCGCGGCATTCGGCAGCTCGACTGGATCGACGCGCACGTCGACCCACAGGCCGAATCGGTCGGCGAGTCGGCAAGTCGAGCGGTCATTGGCTGGCTGGGCTTCGAGCGCCCGCGAACCCAGGTCTCCTTCGGGTACGAGGGCAACCGAGATCGAGTCGACTTTCTGTTCCCGAGCAACGACGCGATCGGGGAGTCCGACGGGTACGGCAAGTACGACGCGAGCGATCCGGCCGCGATGAAGCGACACTTCGTCCAGGAGAAGCGTCGAGAGGATCGGCTCCGCCGCAACGGTCACCCGTTCGCGCGGTGGGACTGGGCCGACATCATGGCCGCCCGCCCGCTCGACCGCGCACTCCGAGCTGCTGGTCTCGTGCCCCTACGCCCACCCGACGCAGGAGGTCTGGCTACTCTGGCGGTGCACCCGAGGTCGTTCTGACCTTGCCGCGCAGGCGAGACAGGGGATCTGGTCGAGACCGGGCGGCTCGCCACTCGGTCTCGACCAGATCCCCGGTCTCGGCGCCGTAGGCCGGGCGCAGCGAGGCTCAGGCGGCGCCGACCACGTCCAGGAGCCAGGCGAGCTCGAACGCGCGCTCGCGCCACGCGTTGTAGCGCCCGCTCACGCCGCCGTGCCCGGCCGCCATCTCGCACTTGAGGAGCGCGTCCGCGCCGACCTCGCGCAGGCGGGCGACCCACTTGGCGGGCTCGACGTACAGCACCCGCGTGTCGTTGAGCGAGGTGACGGCCAGGATGCGGGGGTACGCGGCATCCGCCCGCACGTTCTCGTACGGCGTGTAGGACTTCATGTAGGCGTAGACCTCGGGGTCGTGCAGCGGGTCGCCCCACTCGTCCCACTCGATGACCGTGAGGGGGAGCGACGGATCGAGGATCGTGGTCAGCGCGTCCACGAACGGCACGTCCGCCAGGATGCCCGCGAACAGCTCCGGAGCGAGATTCGCGACGGCGCCGATCAGCAGGCCCCCCGCGGACCCGCCCTCGGCCACCATCCGATCGGGCGACGTGTAGCCCCCCTCGACCAGGTGCCGCGCGCAGTCCACGAAGTCGGTGAAGGTGTTGCGCTTGGCCAGGAGCTTGCCGTCCTCGTACCACTGCCGCCCCATCTCGCCGCCGCCGCGCACGTGCGCGACCGCGAAGATGACCCCGCGGTCGAGTTCCGAGAGGCGCGGCACCGAGAAGCCGGGCTCGATCGAGTGCTCGTACGAGCCGTATCCGTACAGGTGGAGCGGGCGCACGGCCGCCCCGGCCTCGCCGAACGACCGCTTCCACACGAGCGAGATCGGGATCCGCGTGCCGTCCGCGGCGTCCGCCCAGACGCGCGCCTGGGCGTAGTCGTGCGGCTCGTAGCCGCCGAGCACCGGCTGCCGCTTGCGCAGCAGCAGTTCGCCCGTGGCGACCTCGTAGTCGAAGACCGTCCCGGGTGTGACGAACGACCCGTAGCCGATGCGGATGAGCGGGGGAGCCCACTCGGGGTTGCCGCCCGTGCCCACCGAGTACAGCGGCTCATCGAAGTCGAGCTCGGTCACCGCGCCGTCGGCGTACGACAGCATGCCCAGGCGTGCGAGGCCGGCGCGGCGGTAGCCGAGCACCCCCCAGTCGCGGAACGTCGAGACGCCGAGCAGGCGCTCGCCGGGGCGGTGCGGCACGACCACCTCGCGCGGACCGGCAGGGTCGGATGCCGGCACGCGGATCAGCTCGAAATCGAGAGCGTCCTCGTTGTGGAGGATGAACAGCACGTCCTGCCCGTCGATCACCGCGTGCGAGGAGTCGTACTCGACGCCCTCGACCCGCGGCCACACGACGCGCGGCTCGGAGCGCAGGTCGTCGGCATCCACGAGCCATTCCTCCGACGTGATGGACGAGCCGATGCCGATCACGAGGTAGCGGTCACTGCGGGTGAACCCCGCGCCGACCCAGTAGCGCTCATCGGGCTCGTGGAAGAGCTTCACATCCTGATCGACCGGGGTGCCGAGCTCGTGCAGCCACACGGTGTCGGGTCGCCAGGCGTCGTCGACGGTCGTGTAGACGATGAACCGGCCGTCGGGGGAGAACGTCGCCCCGGCGAACGTCCCGGGGATCTCGTCGGGCAGCTGCTCGCCGGTCGCCAGATCCCGCACCTTGACGGTGTACCGCTCGTCGCCGGCCACATCCACGCCGTACAGCATGCGACCGCCGTCGGTCGTGGTCTCGAAGCTGCCCAGCGAGAAGAAGTCGTGGCCTTCCGCCTCGACGTTGCCGTCGAGGAGGATCTGCTCGCCGTCGACCTCGGTGTCGGGCGCGAGGTCGGGCGGCGTCCAGTCATCGGATGATGCGAGCGGCGCGCGGCACTGGATGCCGTACTGCTGGCCCTCGACGGTGCGTCCGTAGTACCACCAGTCCCCGCGGCGGGTCGGCACCGACAGATCGGTCTCGAGCGTGCGCCCCTTGATCTCCTGGAAGATCGACTCCTGCAGACCCGACAGGTGCGCCGTCCGCTCCCGGGTGTACGCGTTCTCCGCTTCCAGGTGCGCGAGGACCTCGGGATCCTCCTTCGCCCGGAACCACTCGTAGGCATCTTCCACCGCGTCGCCGTGATGACGGCGGACGATCGGCTTGCGCGCGGCGACGGGAGGGGTGAGGGCGGCGTCGGTGGTCACCGTTCCACGCTAGCCGACCCGTCGCGCCCGCATCCGGTCGCGCGAAGCGCTGCGATTACGCCGTGGGCGCGGCCGTCCGCCGTCGACGGGGCGTGCGTTCCGGCTTCTGATCGGGGATGCCGCGTGAGACCAGCAGCGACAGCAGGGCGAGCACGATCAGCCCGAAGAACGCGACCCTCAGCGATGAGAGCTGCGAGTCGATGTAGACCGACTCCAGCTCCTTCGCCTCATCGGGGGTGAGGCCGGCGTCGGTCGCCAGGTCCTCGACGGTCGAGGCCGGAATGATCGCCACTCCGCCTTCCGTCCGCTCGTTCACGATCGCCTGCGTCGACTCCGAGAGCGAGCTCTGCGCGACGCCGCTCGCGAACGACGTCGCGAGCGCCCCGATCAGGATCGATCCGATGAGCGCAGTCCCCAGCGACGACCCGAGATTCTGGAAGACCCCCTGCAGCCCGCCGACCTCGCTGGTGTCCTTCGCCTCGACGGCCGACAGGTTCACGTTGCCGAGCTGCGAAGCGAGGAGCCCCAGCGCGGCGCCCGCGCTGAACATCCCGATTCCGAACGCCGGACTGGACAGCTCGGGGTCGATCGCCGAGAGCAGGAGGACGGAGCTGGCGACCAGGATCCACTGGCCGACGCGCACGATCCGCTTCGGCGACCATCGTGCCGTGAGCCGCGTGCCGATGAACGAGAACAGGATGAGCGAGACCGACAGCGGGAAGATGCGCAGACCGGTCTGCAGCGCGTCGAACCCCAGGGTCATCTGCAGGTACACCGGCACCATGAAGAACAGCCCCGCGATCATCGCGTACTGCGCGCCGAGCACGCTCAGGCCGCTGCGCAGCTGGCGGATCGAGAGCAGGTCGACGTGCACGAGCGGGTCGCGCCCCTTCGCGACGAGCCTGCGCTGGCGCACGAAGAACAGCGCGAGCAGCACCGCTCCGATCACCATGAGCCATGCGGTGAGCGAGATCCCCAGGGGGGCGATCTCGACGCCGTTGATCTCGGGGGAGTGCAGCGGCACGATCCACCCCCACACCTTGCTCTGCAGCATCCCGTATACGATCGCCACGAGACCGAGGGCTGACAGGATGACGCTGAGCACGTCGATGCGGATGCTGCGCCGCTCGGCCTTCTCGGCGATGCGCCGGGAGAAGATCACGACGACGGCCATGATGAGCACCTCCGCGACGAACACGTACCGCCAGCTGAAGTAGGTCGTCATGAAGCCGCCGATCAGCGGACCGGCCGCCATCGCGCCGCCGGAGACGGCCCCGATCGTGGCGAACGCGGTCACGCGGTCGCGCCCTTCGTAGTTGTCGGCCACGAGGGCCGCGATCGCGGGGATCACCAGCACCGCGCCGAGACCCTCGACGATCGACCAGCCGAGGAACAGGACGGTCATCGTGGGGCTGAAGGCCGTGGTCAGCGAGCCGATGGCGTACACGATCGAGCCGATCACGAGCGCGCGCCGTCGTCCCCAGATGTCGCCGAGCTTCGCGCCCAGCAGCATCGTGGCGGCCATGGTCAGCGTGTAGAACGTGATGGCCGTCTGCATCGCCGTCACGCTGCTGTCGAGGTCGGCCACCACCGTCGAGATCGACACGTTCATGACCGTGCTGTCCAGCACCATCACGAACTGGGCGGCGCCCAGGATCAGAACCACGAACCACTTCTTCATCGACCCACCCCGCTCGCACCCTCGGCGGTCGAGGGCGGCGACGGTCAGTCAACACGGGCGGGAGGGATGCCGCGTCATACCGGCGGCATGAAAACACGCTCTGGCGCGGCCATCCGAGTTGACCGGGCGCGGGGGCGGTGTAAGGATTCTTTCTGGCCGGTTGCCGGTTCCTGAATTCGCCGTGAACTCTTCGTTCGCAACGCCGATCCCGTCGGCACCCATTTCTTTCACTCTCTCGGAAAGCGAACGGTGGAAACCGCAACCCTGATCGTTGTGCTGATCATCGCGTTGGCGCTGTTCTTCGACTTCACCAACGGCTTCCACGACACGGCCAATGCGATGGCGACGCCGATCGCGACCGGAGCGCTCAAGCCGAAGATCGCGGTGCTGCTGGCCGCCGTGCTGAACCTCGTCGGCGCGTTCCTGTCGACCGAAGTGTCCAAGACGATCTCGCACGGCATCATCCGCGAGGATCAGATCAATCCGAACGCGTTCCTGCCGCTCATCTTCGCGGGGCTGATCGGGGCGATCACGTGGAACATGTTCACGTGGCTGCTGGGCCTGCCGTCGAGCTCGTCGCACGCGCTGTTCGGCGGGCTCATCGGCGCGACGATCGTCGGAGCGGGCTGGATGGCCATCGACTACGGCGTCGTGATGGGCAAGGTGATCCTCCCCGCGGTCCTGGCTCCACTCACCGCAGGGATCATCGCGTTCACCGCGACGCGGCTGGCCTACGCGATCACGCGCCGCTACGACAACAAGCCGGACGGGCGCGACGGCTTCCGGTGGGGCCAGATCTTCACCTCGTCGCTCGTGGCGCTCGCGCACGGCACGAACGACGCCCAGAAGACCATGGGCGTCATCACCCTCACCCTCATCATCGCGGGCTGGCAGAGCTCGGCCGACGCCGATCCGCAGACGTGGGTCATCTTCGCGTGCGGCATCACGATCGCCCTCGGCACGTACATGGGCGGATGGCGCATCATCCGCACCCTCGGCAAGGGGCTGACCGAGGTCAAGCCCGCGCAGGGCTTCTCCGCGGAGTCCTCCACCGCGTCGACGATCCTCGCCTCGAGCGCGCTGGGCTTCGCGCTGTCGACCACGCAGGTCGCCTCCGGCTCGGTGATCGGATCGGGCCTCGGCCGACGCGGGTCGACGGTGCGCTGGCGGACCGCGGGCCGGATCATGGTCGGCTGGCTCTTCACCCTCCCCGCCGCCGGTGCGGTGGGCGGGGCCATGGCCGCGCTGGTCGCGTGGCTCGGAGGCTGGGGCATCCTGATCGACGCGGTGTTCGCGATCGTCGTGATCCTGGGCATCTTCCTGCTCTCCCGGCGCAACGCGGTCACGGCCGCGAATGCGATGAGCGAGGTCGCCGAATCCGGCACCGCGATCAAGGTCAAGCGCAACCCGCCGCCCACACGCCGCCAGCGCGCGGCGATCCGGGCGGAAGCGCGGCGTGAGAAGGAGGGCTCGAAGTGACTCTCTCGATCGACTGGTTCGCGTTCGTCCAGGTCTTCATCGCGGCGCTGATCGCGGCCGTGCTCGTCGTCGGCTTCTATTCGCTCGGCCTGCGGCTGCTCGTGCGCGCCGGCCGGGTGCCGGTCGTGGCGCCCGCCGAGTTCACCGACGCGATCACCGTCATCACCGAGAAGGACGCCCGGCGGGCCGCGAAGGCGGCGGCGAAGGCGGCGAAGAAGAGCCCGCTTACCGAGGGTCAGCGTCGCGTCGCCGCGGTCGGCGCCTACGTGTCGTTCGGGCTGTGCGCCCTGGCGATCCTCGGCGGTCTGCTGCTGATCGTCTTCAACCACTGACGCGGAGGCCGCGGTCGGTCCGAGGCCCCGCTTAGGCTGGGGCCATGTCTGCGCCCTCCGTCCCGTTCGGTCAGTACCCGCCGGCGCGCCGGACCATCCTGCACCTGAGCGACACCCATCTGCTCGCGGGTGACGTGCCGCTGGGCGGAAGGTACGACACCGCGGCGAATCTGCGCCGCACCCTCGAGGCGGTCGAGAGCCTCGGGATCCGACCCGACGCGCTCGTGTTCACGGGAGACCTCACCGACCTCGGCGAGGGCGAGGCGTACCGCTCGCTGCGCGCGCTCGTCGAGCCGGTCGCCGAGCGCCTCGGCGCGCGGCTGGTGTGGGTGGCCGGCAACCACGACGAGCGCCCGGCGCTGCGCCGCGACCTGTTCGGCTCCGCACCGACCGAGGAGCCGGTGACCGCGGTGCACGACCTCGGCGGCCTGCGACTGATCGTGCTGGACACGACGGTGCCCGGGTGGCACCACGGCGACCTCGACGATGCGCAGCTCGCGTGGCTCTCCGGCGTGCTGGAGACCCCTGCTCCGCTGGGGACGCTGCTCGCGATGCACCACCCGCCGCTGCCGTCGCACATCCCGCTGTTCGACATCCTCGAGCTGCGCGACCAGCCGCGGCTCGCCCGGGTGATCGCCGGCACCGACGTGCGCGGCATCCTGGCCGGGCACCTGCACTACTCCACGAACGGCACGTTCGCCGGCATCCCGGTGAGCGTCGCGGCGGCGACCTGCTACACGATGAACCTGGCGCGCCCCGCGGCCGAGGTGAACGGGATGGATGCCGGGCAGTCGTTCCAGCTCGTCCACGTGTACGACGACACGATCACCCATGCGGTCGTCCCCGTCGTCGATGCGCTGACGGGCGAGTACTTCTCCGCCGAATGGGTCGAGCGGATGGCAGCGCTGACGCCCGCTGAGCGGCTCGAGGCGTTCTCCCGCAAACGCCAGGTCTGAATCCGGCGCGCGGCGGCGTCGCCGCGCCGTACAACGCGGGGGAGCTCCTTGTCCGCGCTGTACGGGTGCTCCGGAGGAGGGCGCGGGTACGCTCGAAGCATCCCTTCACTCCGCCGTGACCAACCCACAAGGACGTACACATGGCTCCGGACGCAATGACGCGCACCCGCATCGAAACCGACTCCCTGGGATCCCTGGAGATCCCCGCCGACGCCTACTGGGGAATCCACACGGCGCGTGCTCTGGAGAACTTCCCGATCTCGAAGCGTCCGATCTCGGTGTACAAAGACCTCGTCCGCGCGCTCGCGATGGTCAAGCAGGCCTCGGCGCGCGCGAACCGTGACATCGGCACGCTCGATCCCGCGAAGGCCGACCTCATCGACCGCGCATCGCAGCTCGTGATCGACGGTCAGTTCCACGATCAATTCGTCGTGGGCGTGATCCAGGGCGGCGCGGGCACGTCGACGAACATGAACGCGAACGAGGTCATCACCAACATCGCGCTCGAGCTCGCCGGCCGTGAGAAGGGCGACTACGCGTTCCTCTCGCCGATCGACGACACGAACCGCAGCCAGTCCACGAACGACGTGTACCCGACGGCGATCAAGGTCGGGCTGGGACTTGATCTGCGGACGCTGCTCGAGGAACTCGATCTGCTCCGCCGGGCGTTCCTCGCCAAGGCCGTCGAGTTCCACGACATCCTCAAGGTCGGCAGGACCCAGCTGCAGGATGCGGTCCCGATGACCCTCGGCCAGGAGTTCAACGGGTTCGCGACGACCCTGGGCGAGGACTACAGCCGGCTCACCGAGAACGCCTACCTCCTGTACGAGATCAACATGGGCGCGACGGCGATCGGCACGGGCATCACGACCCACCCGGACTACGGCAAATCCGTGCTCGGGCACCTGCGCGAGATCACCGGGCTCGACCTGGAGACCGCGACCGACCTCGTCGAGTCCACGAGCGACACCGGCGCGTTCATGTCGTTCTCGTCGTCGCTCAAGCGCAATGCGATCAAGCTGTCGAAGATCTGCAACGACCTGCGACTGCTCTCCTCCGGACCGCAGGCGGGGCTCGGCGAGATCAACCTGCCCGCACGGCAGGCGGGCTCGTCGATCATGCCGGGCAAGGTGAATCCGGTGATCCCCGAGGTGGTGAACCAGGTCGCGTTCGCCGTGGTCGGCGCCGACATGACGGTCACGATGGCGGTCGAGGCGGGGCAGCTGCAGCTCAACGCGTTCGAGCCGGTCATCGCGCACTCGATCTTCCAGTCGATCACCTGGATGCGCCGCGGGATGCACACGCTGCGCGTCAACTGCGTCGACGGGATCACCGCGAACACCGAACGCCTCGGCGCGATGGTGGGCGCCTCGGTCGGCGTCATCACGGCGCTCACGCCGTTCATCGGCTACGCGGCCGCTGCGGCGCTGGCCAAGACCGCGCTGCTGACCGGTCGCAACGTCGCGGACCTCGTGGTGGAGGCGGGGCTGATGTCGCGCGAGGACGTCGCCAAGCAGCTCTCGCCGGCGCGCCTGTCGGGCCTGGAGACCGTGACGGCTGCGATCCCGCTCATCGAGCAGGACGCGGCGGCCGTGCGCTCAGACGCCTGAACCGCGTGTCGGTCGTTGCCTCCCCGCGCGCGGGGGCGCTAGCGTTCGAAGGCACAGCTTCCTTCGAAAGGACTTCTCATGACCGATCCGCAGAACCCCGACAACACTCCGCCGCCGCCCGCGTACGCCCAGACGCCGCCGCCCGCGAGCCAGCCGACGTACTCGTCGGCGCCCCCCGCGCAGTACGGAGCCCCGGCCAACGCGCCGATCCCCGGTAAGACGCTCGGCATCGTCGCGCTCGTGGTGGCGATCTTCTTCAACGTGATCGGCCTGATCCTGGGCATCGTCGCGCTGGTCCAGAGCCGCAAGGCGGGCTACAAGAACGGATGGGCGGTCGCGGCGATCATCGTCGGCGCCGTGCTGACCGTGCTCGGCATCATCATCACGTTCCTCATCGTCGGAGGCCTCCTCGCCGCAGGCGGCCTGGCCAACGACGCGGTCCAGGCCTGCGAGGCCGCCGGGTACACCGGTACCGTCACCGTCCAGGGCGTCGAGGTCGACTGCGCGACGCTTCGATAGACCGCTCACGCGAACGCCCCGTCGCTGCTCGGATCCGAGCGCCCGCGACGGGGCGTTCTGCGATCAGTCGAGGATGCGGCAGTGGGTGGTCAGCGCGCCGATCCCGTCGATCCCCACCGTGACGGTGGAACGGTCGCGCAGGAAGATCTGCGGGTCGCGGGAGTAGCCCGCTCCGCCGGGGCTGCCGGTCGAGATGAGGGTGCCGGGCAGCAGCGTCGCCGACTTCGACAGGTGCGAGACGAGGGTCGAGACCGGCCGGACCATCTGGTTCGTCGAGGCATCCTGCAGCGTCTGACCGTCCAGGACCGTCCAGATGTGCAGGTCCTGCGGATCGGGCACCTCGTCGGCGGTGACGACGAACGGACCGGTCGGCGTGAAGCCGTCGAACGACTTGCACCGCGACCACTGCGCTTCGGAGTACTGGATGTCGCGAGCGGTGATGTCGTTGACCACCGTGTAGCCCCAGACGTGCGAGAGAGCATCCTCCGGCGCGACGTCTTTCGCGGCCGTGCCGATGATCACGCCGAGCTCGGCCTCGTAGTCCACCGATTCACTGAGCGAGCGGGGCCAGGTGGTCGTGGCGTCGTGGGCCGCGAGCGAGTTCGGCCACAGCACGAACACGGTGGGCGTCGAGTCGGTCTTCAGCCCCAGTTCGCTCGAGTGAGCGGAGTAGTTGAGGCCGATCGCCAGGATCACCGGGGGAGCCAGGACCGCCGAGGCGAAGGAGGCATCGACCAGCGGATGCCGGGGGGCGGCGTCATCGGCCGCATCGCGCACCCGCTCGAGCAGCTCGTCGCCACCCGCGATGAGCTGCTCGAGGAATCTCGGCGCTCCGGGGAACAGGTCCTCGACGACGATCGCGGCGTCTTCCTGCACCACAGCGAGTCGGGGCTCTTGCGACCCCGGCAGGAACACGTGGGCGAAGCGCATCCCTCCACGCTACCCGGCCCGCGCCCAGGGGCGCGTCGCCGTGACGCGCCCCTAGGCTGTGCGCATGACGTATGACCCGGGCCCGTCCGATCCGCGCAGCAGGCCATCGCTCACCCCGCCGCCGTTCGCGTCCGCGCTCGCGCAGCCGCGCGTCGCGCAGGGCGCGACCATCTCGGCCGCGCCGACCTCTCCGGCCGCGGTGCCGGTGCCCGCGCCGACCCGCGCCGGGCGGACCGCCCCGATCTGGATCATCGGCGTGCTCGTGCTGATCCTGATCGGCTTGGTGGGCTATTTCCTCACGGCGATCGGTCCCGCGGCGTCCCTGATCGGAATGGTGCTCGCGCTCGTCCCGCTCATCGGCGTGCTGCTGGCTGTGCGGATCGTCGACCGCTGGGAGCCCGAGCCGCGCGGGCTGCTCGTGCTCGCGATCGCCTGGGGCGCGATCGCCGCGGTCGGCATCACGCTCGGGATCGACCTGCTCATCACGATGACGTTCGGCTACGACGACTCGCCCATGCGCGACGCGTTCGCCGCCGTCGTGCAGGCGCCGATCGTCGAGGAGTTCGCGAAGGGCCTCGGCGTCTACCTGATCTTCCTCACCGCGCGCCGCGCGTTCGACGGCCCGGTCGACGGAGTCGTCTACGGCGCGCTCATCGGTGCGGGCTTCGCGTTCACCGAGAACATCCAGTACTTCGCGGTCAGCTTCCTCGAGGGCGGCGTGGCCGATGCCTCCGCCACGTTCTTCGTGCGCGGCATCCTGTCGCCCTTCGCGCACGTCATGTTCACGAGCGTGACCGGCTTCGCGGTCGGGCTCGCGGCGCGACGCGGGGCGACCGCCGGGCGTGCGCTCGGTCCCTGGGTGCTCGGCATGATCGGCGCGATGGCGCTGCACGCGCTGTGGAACGGCTCGGCGGTCTTCGGCGACTTCTTCGTGCTCTACCTCACGCTGCAGGTGCCGCTGTTCGTCGGGTTCATCCTCGGCATCATCGCGCTGCGCCGCGAAGAGGCGCGACTGACCCGATCGCGGCTGGGTGACTACGCCGCCGCAGGGTGGTTCACGCCGCAGGAGGTCGACATGCTCGCGACCGGGCCGGGGCGGCGGGCCGCCCTCGCGTGGGCGGGGACGCTGCGCGGCGACCGGACCCCGATCATGAAGTCCTTCATCTCGGATGCGACGGCCCTCGCCGCCGCCCGTCAGCGGGCGATCACGGGGCGCGACCCCAAAGCGCACGAGGACGAGCACGCGCTGCTGACGCGCACGACGGCCGCCCGCGCGGCGATGTTCGCGCCCTGACGGCGGCGCGCACCGGTCGAAGACCGCCTCGGAAACACCCAGCGCCCGGGTCCGCGGCAATGCCTGCGTGACAACCGGGCGCTGAGTTGGCCTGCCTTCAGCGTGCCTTGCGGCGACCCGGCATGTCAAGGGTCGGCCGGCTCGCGTTGACCCGCGCGAGGGGCTCGGGTTGGATGGAGTCATGACTGATGACCGCACGAAGCCCGAGATCGACGCCCCCCAGGGTCCCGCCCCCGAAGAGCTCGTCATCCGCGACCTGATCGTCGGTGACGGCGCGGAGGCGAAGCCCGGCGACACCGTGACCGTCCACTACGCCGGCGTCGAGTACGAGTCGGGCGAGGAGTTCGACTCGTCGTGGAATCGCGGCGAGAGCATCCAGTTCCCGCTGCGCGGCCTCATCCAGGGATGGCAGGACGGCATCCCCGGCATGAAGGTCGGCGGGCGCCGCGAACTGGTGATCCCGCCGCACCTCGCGTACGGACCCGCGGGCGGCCATTTCCTCGGCGGCAAGACCCTCATCTTCGTGATCGACCTGATCGCCGTCGGCTGACGCGCATCCCGTTTCGGAGGGCCCGGATGCTGCGGCATCCGGGCCTTCGTCCGCGAATTTGCATTCAGGGGAATAGATCCGGTGACCCGCGTGGTTGCTGACTCCTGAGCTTGTCGCTCGAGGCGACGGACCGAAACGAAGGAAGATCATGACCGACACCACCACGACCACTCTCGAGATCCCCGGCTACCGAGCGGGCACCTGGGTGCTCGACCCCAGCCACAGCGAGGTGGGCTTCACTGTCCGCCACATGATGATCTCGAAGGTGCGTGGCCACTTCGGCATCAAGAGCGCGACCCTCATCGCCCCCGCGAACCCGCTCGAGGCCACCGTCGAGGCGCATGTCGACGCGGCATCCCTCGAGACGAAGGACGAGGGCCGCGACCAGCACCTGCGCTCGGCCGACTTCTTCGACGTGGAGACCTACCCGTCGATCGACTTCGTCTCCACCGGCGTCCGCGTCGAGGACGGCGAGATGCTCGTGGACGGCGACCTCACGATCCGTGGCATCACCAAGCCGGTGACCTTCGAGTTCGACTTCGGCGGGTTCGGCAGCGACCCGTGGGGCAACTACAAGGCCGGCGCGACGGCGAAGACCGTCATCAACCGCGAGGACTTCGGCCTGACGTGGAACGCCGCGCTCGAGACCGGCGGGGTCCTGGTGGGCAAGGACGTCGCGATCACGCTCGACCTGCAGGGCGCGTTCCAGGACTGATCCGTCCGCACGTACGAAGGGGGGATGCCGCGGCATCCCCCCTTCGTCGGTTCAGGCCGTCGGCCGCCGCCGTCGCAGCCGATCCTGCGCGAGCAGGATGCCCAGGAACACGACGATCGCGCCGACGGGCTCGTTCCAGCTCACGTGCTCGCCGAGGATGAGGATGCCGAGCACGACGCCCACGACCGGGGTGATGTACGTCACGGTCGAGGCGCGCGTCGGCCCCCACGCGCGCAGCGTGTTCTGGTTCCAGATGTACGCGACGCCGGTTCCGAGGCATCCGAGCAGCAGCACGCTGCCGATGATCCAGGGGTCGAGTGCGACCGGGGTCAGGGCGATGAACGGCGTGAGCACCGCCATGATCGCGGCGGCGATGCCGATGTTCAGGAACGAGAACACCAGCGCCGTCATGCCGGTGTTCGAGACGAAGGTCCGCATGTAGGCGAGGCTGAAGCCGTAGCAGGCGGTCGCCCCGAGGATCGCGAGCTGGGCGATCAGGCTCTGGTCGAAATCGAGGCCCTGCCACGGGGCGATGATCACCATCACGCCGAGGATGCCGATCAGGATGCCGGCGATCTGCACGAGCTTGAGCTTCTCGACGCGGAACAGGAGCCCCGCCATCACGGCGGTCATGATCGGCGTCGTCGCGTTGTAGATGCTGGCCAGGCCCGAGCTGACGTGCTGCTGCGCCCACGAGAACAGCAGGAAGGGCACGACGCAGAACGAGACCGCGAGCACGGTCATGTGCCCCCAGACCCGCACGTTCCGCGGCAGCGCGTCGCGCCGCAGGGCCACGAACAGACCGAGCGTCAGGGCGCCGAGGATCAGGCGCGACCACGCGACCTGCGCGGGCGACATCCCCTCGAGGGCGACCTTCATGAACAGGAAGCTCGAACCCCAGATGATGCCGGTGAGCACGAACTGCACCGCGATCGCGCCCTGCGAGAGTCCGCGGGGCTGATCCCCGACGGCGGTGAGCTGCCGCGCGTCCTGGGTGGTCGGTTCGGTGGGCACCCGGCGACTCTAGCCCCGCTCGCCGGCGTGCGAACCGGTCGGGGGATGCCGCGTCCGAAATCCGCCGGAATGCGGCACTCCGGCGACGCCCGCGGGTGCGTCAGGGCTCGGGGTGCTCCGCGTCGTACGCGCGGAACCTCGGTGTCAGCCGCACCAGGAGGGCGACCAGGCCGATGATCACGAAGCCGCCGAGGAGCGGAGGGAACCACAGGGCGGTGAAGGTCGCGAGGGTGCCGGCGTACAGGGCTCCCAGTCGCGGCCCTCCCGCGACCACGACGATGAAGATGCCCTGGAGGCGACCGCGGATCGCATCGGGCACCGCCGCCTGCATCATCGTCGACCGGTAGATCGCGCTGACGTTGTCGGCTCCGCCCGCGATCGTGAGCGTGAGCACCGCGGCGGCGATGAGCACGAGGTTCGCGCTCTGCGCGTCGACCACCGCCGGGGCGAACCACCCGAGCGCCCCGGCCGCGAGGACGAGCCCGAACAGCACGACCGACGCGCCGTAGACGAGGATCGACCGCTCGATGCCGAGCCCGTGCCAGCGGTAGCGGCCGATGGGCCCGGAGAACAGGCTCGTCAGGAACGCCCCGAGCGCGTACGACGCCGTCAGGATGCCGGTGGTGATCGGACCCCCGCCGAGCAGCACCGCGCCGATCGCGGGGAACAGCGCGAGCGGCTGCCCGAACGTCATCGCCGTGATGTCCAGGACGTACTGGAGCCGGATGTTCGCGGCCCGCTTGAGGAATCGCGCACCGTCGCGCAGCGACTCGAGCCCGGGCCGCACGGTCGCGCCCTCCGGGCGGATGCTCGGCAGTGTCCACAGCCCCAGGAACAGCGACATCATGAGCACGACGTCGATCGAGTACGTCCACGCGTACCCCGCGAACGCCACGAGCACGCCTGCGAGAGCGGGACCGGCCATCACCATGATGCCGACCGTGATGCCCTGCAGCGCCGCCGCCGCCGGCAGGAGGTCTCGGGGGAGGAGGCGGGGGGTGATCGCCGAGCGGGTCGCCATCACGATCGAATTCGCCGAGGAGATCACGACGCTCAGCACATAGAGCGACCAGACGCTCTCCAGCTGCGCCCAGGCCAGACCTGCCAGCAGGGCCGTCGAGGCGAACGTGATGCTCGCCGCGATCAGTGCGACCAGCCGCCGGTCGAACGCGTCGGCCAGCATGCCTCCGTAGAGGCCCGCGAGGATCATCGGCACGAGTCCCGCGACGGCGATCATCGCGACGGCGAACGTCGACTGAGTGAGCTCGTACATGTGGAGCATGACCGCGACGATCGTCAGCTGACCGCCCAGACCGGACAGCGTGGAGCCGACCCAGAGACGCGTGAAGGCGGGGCTGACCCGGAAGGGCGTCAGATCGATGAAGTGATCGCGACGCAGCCGGGGCGTCACGCGCTGACCTGCAGGAAGGGCATCCGTCGAGGCTAACCCGCGTTCGACGGGCCGGGATCATCGGAGGGCCGCGCTGCTGGTAGACTCTTCAGGTTGCCGTTCGATCGGCCGCGGATAAAGAGCGCTCGCGCATCAGGCGTCGGGCACCGCGCAATGAGGAGAAAGGGGATCCCATCTATGGCACTCGAGTCAGACGTCAAGAAGGCGATCATCGAAGAGTACGCGACGCACCCCGGTGACACCGGATCCCCCGAGGTGCAGGTCGCGATGCTGACGCAGCGCATCAAGGACCTCACCGAGCACCTGAAGGAGCACAAGCACGACCACCACTCGCGTCGTGGGCTGTTCCTGCTCGTCGGTCAGCGCCGTCGCCTGCTGGGCTACCTCCAGGACATCGACATCAACCGGTACCGCTCGCTCATCGAGCGTCTCGGACTTCGCCGCTAGGCGAGGTCCGCGAAGGCACCGCTGTGCGGAGGATCGGCGCCAGCCGATCCGACCTGTCGCCGAGCATCATCGACTGAGCGTTCAATCGCTTTCTGGAAGGGCCGTCCCCGGTGGGGCGGCCCTTCTCGCGTTCCGGCATCGCCGCGGACCCGGTGCGACTCAGAGCAGGCCGAGGTCGGTGGCACGGGCCACAGCCGCGCTGCGGTTGGGCGCGTCGAGCTTGCGGTAGATGTGCGCCATGTGCGTCTTGATGGTGTTGACCGAGACGAAGAACCGGTCGGCGAGCTCGGCGTTCGTGAGGCGGGTCGGCAGATACGCGAGGAGTTCGCGCTCGCGGTCGGTCAGCGGCTCGCTCAGTGCGGCATCCGGCACTCCGCGCAGCTGCTCGCGTGCGCACGCGAGCAGCTCGCTGCGGAATGCGGTCGGCCGCGCCGGGTGGGTCTCGACGAGCCGGATGACCTCGGGACCGGCCCAGGCGAAGACCGAGACGATCCCGTGCTCTCCCGCCAGCTCGAGCGCCTCGCCGAGGAGGCGGCGGGACTCGGCGGCGCGACCTTCCGCGTGCGCGAGCCACGCTCGCAGCACGGAGTGCTCGACGGTCGAGAGCGGCGTGTCCTCCCGCGGGGCGAATTGCGCGGCATCCAGCAGCGCCTTCGCCTCCGACAGCTGTTTGGCCGTGAGGGCCTCGGCGATCGTCTCGACCAGGGTGGGAGACCACGCGCGCGCGGCGCGGACCATGGATGCCTGACCGCCGGAGAGCCGGCGGGTGCGTCCTGCGGCGGCATCCAGCGCCTCGCGCACGAGAGGCGGAGCCGACTTCACCGGCTCGTCGCTGCGGGCGGGGGCGTCGCCGGCGAGCACCCGGTGCAGATACGCGATCCACATCAACTGGGTGCGGTAGTTGGATGCCGCCCGCACGGCGCCTTCGTGCCGCGCGAACGCCGCCTCCTGGGGCCGGCCACGATGGATCGCGATCAGCGAGAGGGCGAGGTAGGCGTCAGCGGGCGCCGGATGCAGCAGGAGGCCGACGTCCGCCGCGAGCTGCAGCGCCTCATCGGCCAGCTTCTGCGCGACCTGGAGGCGGCCCGACCACGCCTCCAGGAGGGCCTGCGAGCCGAGCAGGTGCACGCGGTAGACCGAATACTGCGCGCCCGGCGACTGGGCCGCACGCAGGAGCCACCGGCGGGCCTCGACCAGTTCGCCGGCGAGGAAGTGCCCGCGGGCCAGCGAGCCGAGGGTGAGGGTCTCGAGGAACGTGCGATCGGTCAGGCCGATCAGATCGGGCGGGACCGCGTCGGGATGCGCGCGCAGCAGACGCACGGACTCGTGCGCGGCCGCGATCGTCACGCTCGACTGCGGGCGGAACTGCGCGCGGCCGGCGATGTAGGCGTGGGCGATCAAGGCGACCTCGACCGGCACGCCCGGCCGCGCGACGAGTGCGCGCAGGACGTCTTCGCTCAGCGCCGCCCGTCCGCTCAGCCCGAGGACCATGCCGTACAGCGCGTCGGCGTTCGGCCGTGCGGTCCGCTCGGTCTCGGGCATCGCGGCGAGCCACTGAGCGACGGTGGCGGCCTGACCGCGCTCGAACACCTCTCGGCCACGCGCGAGGATGAGTTCGACCGCGCGATCCCACGACCGCGCGTGCAGCAGGCACTCGATCGCGGAGTTCACGTCGCCGTGCGTCAGGAACCACTCGGCGGCCCGCGAGAGGATCTCGACCTCGTCGTCGGGATGCCGCGCGCGCAGCCGATACCGCAGGAGGTCGCGGAACAGGTGGTGGAAGCGGAACCACTCGTGGTGCTCGTCGACCGTCACGAGGAACATCGAGTCGCGTTCGAGCTCGTCGAACAGCGCCTCGGCGTCGGCCACGTCCAACACGCTCTCCACCAGCGCCGGGGACATCCGGTCCAGGACGGACAGACGCAGCAGCAGGTCACGGCGCTCGTCGGACTGCGCGGCGAGGACCTGCTCGCTCAGATACTCGGAGATGAGCCGGTCGGTGCCCGCGAGCCGTCGGGCGAACATCTCCGGATCCTGCTGGTGACGCAGGCTGATCGCGCTGAGCTGCACGCCGGCCGCCCACCCCTCCGTCGTCTCCAGCACGGAGGCCACCGTCGCGCGGCTCACCGGGGCGCCCGTGATGCGCTCGAGGACCTCCGCCGCGACGTCGTCGTCGAACGCGAGCTCCGCCTGGCGCAGCTCGAGCAGCGAGTACTGCAGGCGATGCCTGCTCAGGGCGAGGCGCAGATCGCCGCGCGAGGAGAACACGACGTGCGCGGTCGGCGGAAGATGATCGGCGAGCCACCAGAGGTCGTCGATGATCGCGCGATTGGTGATCGCGTGCAGGTCGTCGAAGACGAGGACCAGGTCCAGGTGGTCCGCCAGCAGCGCGCTGAGGGAGTCGCGCAGCGGCTCTCCCAGGCCGTCGCCGCCGAGGCGCAGCAGCGGCGCGAGCCCGGCGACGTCGGGATCGAGGGGTCGGAGCCTTCCGAGGAACTTGCGGGCGAACCGGATCGGATCATCGTCCACCGCTTCGACGTCGATCCAGATGAAGCGCAGATCCGGTCGGGACGCCGCCCATTGCGCGAGCAGCACCGTCTTGCCCGATCCGGCCGGGGCGACCACGAGGGTGAGCGGCGATCCCAGCGCCTCATCCAGACGCCGGCGAAGCTCGGGCCGGTCGACGGCGTGCGACGGCGCGCTCGGGACGGACGTGGCGGTCTCACCCGCTCTCGTGACCGGCACGGCGTCCGTGGTCGTCATCTCGCTCTGGTCCCCCCGGGAGCGCTTCGCGAATCATCCTCTCCGGATGAGGGTCCGTCGAGGGTCGCACACAAGTATGGAACACATCGCTTCCGACCGCATGGAGACAGGAGTGCGCATGACCCCCCATGTCTACGAAGTGGTCGTGCGGGGTCGCATGAGTCCCGACCTGATGGCCGCTCTCGAGGGCTTCGAGATCGTCACCACGGGCGACGGACTCACGCGCATCACCGGCGATGTCCCCGATCAGCCGCGGCTGCTCGGTCTGCTCGCCGCGTTCGACGATCTGCACATCGAAGTCGTGTCGGTCAATCCCGTGTCCGGCACCTGAGCCTCACCCGTCCACCACGCGGCAGTCGCCGCAGAACCAGGAGAACATCATGCCCCTTCGCAGAATCGGTCGCCCGGGACTGGTCGGAATGGCCGCCCGCACCGCGGTGGTCGCCGGCACGGCGACGGCGGTCAGCGGCAGCGTGCAGCGCCACCAGCAGGAGAAGGCGCAGAACCAGGCAGACCAGCAGCAGTACGAGGCCGCGCAGCAGCAGGCGCAGATCGACGCCGCAGCTCAGGCTGCCGCTGCCCAGTACGCCCAGCCCGCGGCGGCACCGGCACCGGCACCGGCCGCGGGGACGGACATCGTGGCGGAACTGCAGAAGCTCGCGAGCCTCAAGGACGCCGGCGTTCTGACCGACGAGGAGTTCGCCGCCGCGAAGGCCAAGCTCATCGGCTGAGCCTCAGCGGCCTCCGCATGACCGGCCGTGCCGGATCGGCCGGCCGGTCAGGCGGAGGCGGCCGCGCGTGCCGCGACGAGATCGGCGTGATGGATGCCGGCGACGTCGGGGTGTGCGCGCAGGCGCGACTTCAGTGCGTTCTCGCCGTACAGCGCGTGGATCGGGTTCGTCGGATCCTGCGTCACGCCGCGGGCCTCGGCCGCGAGCTCGGGCGGCAGCTCGATGATCGGAAGACGCGCATCCAGCTCGGGGTTGAAGAAGAACGGCACCGAGATGCGGTCGTCCGGATAGCGCGGTGAGATCACGCGGTGGTTCGTCGCCGTGAGGTAGCCCTGGGTGGCGTACTCGAGGAGTTCGCCGATGTTCACCACGAACGCCCCCGGCACCGGCGGTGCGTCCACCCACTCGCCGTCGCGCTGCACCTGCAGACCGCCCTTGCCCGGCTCGACCCACAGCAGGGTCAGCACGCCGGAGTCCTTGTGCGCACCCACTCCCTGCTGGGGGATCGGATCGTCCTTCCCCGGGTAGCGCACGATCTTGATCAGGGTCGAAGGCTCGCCGAAGTGCTGGTCGAAGTAGGACTCGTCGGCACCCAGCGCCACCGCCCATGCCCGCAGCAGCCGACGCGCGATGCCCGAGAGGTGATCGTGCCACTCCGAGACGACCTCGCGGAGCTCGGGCTGGGCGTCCGGCCAGAGGTTCGGGCCGATCAGCCGGGCGTAGTCCGGCGCGGCCGCATCGGCGACCGCCTCGCGCTCCGGGCCGATGTCGATCTGCTCGCGCCAGTCGACCCGCCCCTGCGTGCGCTCGCCGCCCACCCGGGTGTAGCCGCGGAAGTGCGGGCTGCGCACGTTCTCGATCGCGAGCTTGTCCGCCTCGGGCAGCGCGAAGAAGTCGCGCGCCGCGCGCAGCAGCCGGGCCTCGAGCGCGGGGGAGATCCCCGTGCCCGTGAGGTAGAAGAAGCCGACATCGTGGGTGGCCGCGCGCAGGTCGTTCCGGAACGCCGCGGCCGCCTCGGGGCCGGCATCCAGGCGGGAGAGATCGAGCACCGGCAGGGAGAGATCGGACATGACCCGACGATAGGCCGGGCTCGGCGCGAGGGCTCCGTATGTTGCCTCGCGTTACCGCGGGGAAGGCGCGGGGCTTTTGACCGCGGTCGCGCAGGCGGGTACCGTTGATCAAGTGAGGGTTGCCTAACCTCACATTCCCTCCTTCGAACTCGAGATCGCCCGTGCTCGCCACTTTCCTCATCGGCCTCCGCGAAGGCCTCGAAGCCGCGCTGGTGATCGGCATCCTCCTCGCGTACCTCACGCGGATCGGCCGTCGCGACGTCCTGCCGCGACTGTGGGCCGGAGTCGGACTCGCGATCGCGCTCGCGCTCGCGATCGGTGCGCTCCTCACGTTCGGCGCCTACTCCCTGACGTTCGAGGCGCAGGAGATCATCGGCGGGACGCTCTCGCTCGTCGCCGTCGCGATGGTGACCTGGATGATCTTCTGGATGCAGAAGACGGCCCGCACCCTCAAGGCGAGCCTGGAGGGCGGCATCGACCGCGCATTGGCGCGCGGTGGGCTGTGGGCGCTCGTGGCGATCGGATTCGTGTCGGTCGCGCGCGAGGGCATCGAGACGACGCTCCTGCTGTGGTCGATGGTGCAGTCGTTCGGCGACGCGCCCGCCGCCCTCGTCGGGGCGCTGCTGGGGCTGCTCGCGGCCGCCGTGCTCGGCTGGCTGCTCGCCCGCGGGATGCTGCGGATGGACGTGCGCCGATTCTTCCTGTGGACCGGCGCCTTCCTGATCATCGTCGCGGCCGGCGTGCTCGCCTACGCGGTGCACGATCTGCAGGAGGGCGGCGTGCTGCCGGGTCCGTTCGGACCCGCCGCACCGATCGACCCCACGACCGGTCAGGTCGCGGTCGGGCTCGCCGGCTTCCCCTTCGGGTGGGCCTTCGACCTGACGGCGACGATTCCGCCGGGCTCCCCGGTCGCGGCTGTCCTGCAGGCGACGGTCGGATTCATGCCCGCGATGACCTGGCTGCAGGTGATCGCGTGGGTGCTGTACGTCGGGATCGTCGGGGCGTTCTTCATCCGCGGCCTGCGTCGCGCACGCCCGCGCACCCGCCCGCTCGACGCCGAGAATCCCGAGCCCGCGCGGCAGGGAACCCCCGACCACGCCCCTCAAGGAGCCGCATGACCCCCGCCCGCATCCTTCCCGCACTCGCCGCGGTGGCGCTCGCATCCGTCGCCCTGGCCGGCTGCGTCGCGAAGACCGAAGCCACGGCATCCGACTCGCTCACGGTCTCGGCGACGGACTCCGGCTGCGCGGTGTCCGCCGCGACCGCCGGCAGCGGCCCGCTCGCGTTCGAGGTCACCAACACCGGGACGGACGTCACCGAGTTCTACCTGCTCGCCGATGACGGCCTGCGGATCGTGGGTGAAGCGGAGAACATCGCGCCCGGCGCCTCGCGCACGCTGACCGTCGTGGCGCAGCCCGGCGAGTACTTCACCGTGTGCAAGCCGGGGATGATCGGCGAGGGCGTGGGCCGCGCGGCCTTCACGGTGTCCGGTGATGCCGTCGCGATCACCGGTGCGGATGCCGAGCAGAAGCAGCAGGCCGTCGACCTGTACGCCGCCTTCGCGAAGGATCAGGTCTCGCAGCTCGTGCCGGCCGTCGAGAGCTTCGTCGCGGCGTACGAGTCCGGATCGGACGACGCCGCCCGGGCGGCCTACCCGCAGGTGCGCGCCTCGTACGAGCGCATCGAGCCGGTCGCGGAGGCGCTGGGCGACCTCGACCCCCGGATCGACTACCGCGAAGTGGATGCTGTGGCGGAGGGACTCGACTGGACCGGGTTCCACCGCATCGAGAAGGACCTCTGGGTGCCTGCGCAGGATGCGCTCAACGCCGACGGCGAGACCTCCGCGTGGGCGGACTGGGCGCCGTCCACCCCCGAGGAGCGTGCGGCATTCGGAGATCAGCTGATCGCCGACGTCGCGGAGCTGTACGACTACGTGCACTCGGACGACTTCCAGACCGCACTGGACACCCAGGGTGTCGCCGGCCTGAGCAATGGGGCGATCGCCCTCCTGGACGAGGTCGCCACCGGCAAGATCTCGGGCGAGGAGGACTGGTGGTCGGGAACCGACCTCTGGGACTTCGCGGCGAACGTCGAAGGGTCGAAGATGGCGTTCTCCCTCGCGCGGGACTTCGCGGTGTCGAAGGGCGAGGCGGGTTCGGCGCTGGTGGACCAGATCGACGCGGGATACACCGACCTCGAGGCCGCGCTGGCTGCGCACGGCTCGCTCGCCGCGGGGTTCGTGCCCTACAGCCAGCTCACCGAAGACGACAAGCGCGAGTTCACCGACCTGATCAACGCGCTCGCCGAGCCCCTCTCCCAGCTCACCGTCACCGTCCTGGACTGATGTGAGCGACCCCTCGTCTCCCGCGACCGGCGACCCCGTGCCGCCGTCGCCCGACGCCCCCGACGCGGGTGTGAGTCGCCGCGGGCTGCTCGGCCTCGTGGGCGCGGGCGCGGCCGGGATCGCGATCGGGGCGACCGCGGGCGTCGCGGGCGGCGTCGCCGTGGCACGGGCGACCGAGGGGGCGGGAACGGAGTCGCCGTACGCGTTCTTCGGTACGCACCAGGCCGGGATCACGACCGCCGTGCAGGACCATCTGCACTTCGCGGCGTTCGACATGATGGCCCGCACCGACCGCGCCGACCTGATCTCGCTCCTGCAGGACTGGTCGTATGCCGCATCTCGCATGACCCAGGGGCTCGACGTCAGCGCGACCGGCGCCGTCGGCGGATCTCCGGAGGCCCCGCCCGACGACACCGGCGAGGCGCTCGGGCTGACGGCGAGCGGCCTGACGATCACCTTCGGATTAGGGCCGACGCTCTTCGACCTGGACGGCGCCGACCGCTTCGGCATCGCCGCGCAGCGCCCGGCGGCGCTCGAGAAGCTCCCGTCGTTCCTCGGCGACGACCTCGACCCCGATGCGTCCGGCGGCGACCTGTGCATCCAGGCGTGCGCCGACGACCCCCAGGTCGCGGTCCACGCGATCCGCAACCTCAGCCGCATCGCGTTCGGACGTGCCCGCATCCGCTGGTCGCAGATGGGCTTCGGACGCACGTCGCGCACCACGACCGAGCAGCAGACGCCGCGGAACCTGTTCGGATTCAAGGACGGCACCGCGAACATCCTCGCGGATGACCGGGCATCACTCGACGAGCACGTGTGGGTCGCCGCATCCGACACGCCCGCGTGGATGACCGGGGGCTCGTACCTGGTGGCCCGCAAGATCGCCATGCTCATCGAGACGTGGGACCGGGTGCGCCTCTCCGAGCAGAACGCCATCGTGGGCCGCGACAAGGGAGCCGGGGCGCCGCTGTCGGGCGGCGACGAGTACTCCGAGCCCGACTTCGCGGCGACGGATGCCGGGGGCGCCCCGCTCATCCCGGCGACCAGCCACGTGCGCCTCGCGCATCCCGAGACGAACGGCGGAGTGCGGATCCTGCGACGCGGCTACAACTTCGTCGACGGCAACAATGATCTCGGGCGCCTGGATGCCGGGCTGTTCTTCCTGTCCTATCAGCGCACTCCCGAGCAGTTCGTGCGGCTGCAGCGCTCGCTCTCGACCGACGTCATGAGCGAGTACATCCGCCATGTCGGGTCGGGACTGTGGGCGATTCCACCCGGCGCCGCGTCCGGGTCGTACGTCGGCGCCGCCCTGTTCGCCTGACTCCGGCTCGGACCTCAGCGGTCGACGAGAGACGGATCGGCGAAGAGCCAGCGCGGACGCGGTTCGATCAGCGGACGCGTGACGAAGCGCACGGGCTTGGTCGCGAGTGCCATCGCCAGCAGCACGGCGCCCACGATCACGACGGGGAGCCAGAGCTCCGCCGGGCGCAGATCGCGGATGAGATCGGTCTCGCGGAACGGCCAGAGCACGAACGTGTGCAGCAGGTAGACGTAGAGCGTGTACTGGCCGAAATGCGTCCAGAAGCGCTGTCCGCGGGGGATCAGAGCGAAGAAGGCGGCCGACATCACGACTGCCACGACCATCAGCAGAAGCCTGATGCCCCCCGCCCACCACGCGGTGACGTCGGAGTCGGCGTACGTGCCGTCGTAGTAGAACCAGTGCCCGAGCCCGACGCTCCGCCAGACCGAGGCGAACAGATAACCCGCGACACCCGCCGAGACCAGCACGACGACGGACAGGACGCTCACCCACACGCGCGGACGAAGCAGCTCGAACCGCTCGACGATCCGATGCTCGCGCAGCCACCATCCGAGCACGAAGAACGGCAGGAGTCCGAGTGTCCGGGACAGGGCCAACGTGGAGTCGATGTTCTGCGCGTACCCGACACCCACCGAGATCACCACGGCCCACGCCAGGGGCCAGCGCAGGAGGGCGAGGTACGGCAGGATCAGCCGGAAGATCGCCAGGGCCAGGAGGAACCACAGCGTCCAGGAAGCGCTGGCGTAGTTGAGATCGAACGAGCCCGACCCGATGGCCTTGAGCGCGGTCCAGATCGTCTCGAAGATCACGTACGGGATCACGAGGTCGGTGATGAGGCGGGCGATCTGCTGCCTCGTCGGGGCGCTCGACTTGGAGAAGTACCCCGAGATGATCGCGAACGCCGGGATGTGGAACGAATAGATCACCAGATACACGGCGTACGCGGCATCCGAGTCGTACACCATCCGCAGGATCGAATGCCCGATGACCACGAGGGCGATGCATCCGAATCGGGCGTTGTCCCAGTACGGCTCGCGGCGCTTCGTCGTGGGCGCGCCGCCGGCTCCGGTGACGGGCGAACCGGACGGATGCGATGCGGCGGAGGCGGGCGATGGATCGGTCATGGCGGCGATCGCCACACTATCCTGGCTCGCTTCCGCGGCGCACCGCACGCCGCGGGCGCGGGGGCGATAGTCTCGGCGTCGCGATGACCACGATCGACGAGGCGCTCGCGAACGACCGCGCCATTCCCGACTTCGACTGGCGCGTGTTCCCTGCGGGCACCGTGACGGAGGCGTTCGCTGCGCCCAGCGGCACGATCGCCCGCGTCGGGCTCGGCGATCCCGGCGCGCCCCGGGTGCTCCTGGTCTCCGGCGTGGCCGGATCCAAGGAGGACTTCGTCCTGCTCTTCCCGCTGTTCGCGGCCGCGGGGTACCGGGTCGAGTCGTTCGACCTGGCGGGACATTACGGGTCGGTCGACGCCGGCCCCGAGAACCTGGCTCCGCCGCGCGAGCACTACGACTACCGTCTGTTCCTCGACGACCTGATCGCCGTCCTCGAAGACGGCTCGACGCCCGTCCACGTGCTCGGCTACAGCTTCGCCGGACTCGTCGCCGAGCTCGCCCTCCTCGAGCGACCCGACCTTTTCGCGAGCCTCACGCTCATGTCCGCGCCACCCGACACGGGTCAGGTGTTCCGCGGCGTCAAGCACATCGGGCCCATCTCGGACATGCCGCCGCACCGCGCCGCGGGCCTCATCCTGTGGGGCATCCGGTACAACCTCAATCGCACACCGCCGCAGCGGATCGCCTTCGTCCGCGAACGACTGACCCGGGTCCGCCGCCCCGCGATCGACGACATCGTCGGCCTCATGATGACGATGCCCGACGTCGCCGACGAGGTCGCCGCGACGGACATCCCGAAGCTGATCGCCGTCGGTGAGCAGGATCTGTGGCCGACCGCCCAGCACGCCGCGTACGCCGAGCGCATCGGGGCGCGGCTGGCCGTGTACGCCACGGGGCACGCTCCGTGCGAGACGGCGCCGCACCAGCTGGTGCGCGACATGCTGGCGCTGTTCGCGCAGCGCTGAGTCGCTCTGCGCCGGGTCCCAGCCCCCGGGAATAGATTCGTCACGAGGCTGTTCTACCGAATACATTCAAGTGAATAGAAATGGATGCCGCCCCGCAGGCGCGGCGGACGGCATCCCGAATCGGAGAGCGATCGTGAACGAGACCACCACACCCACGCAGTCGAAGGCGCCGGCCATGCAGTTCGGCATCTTCACCGTGAGCGACATCACCGAGGACCCCACCACCGGCCGAACGCCGAGCGAGGCCCAGAAGATCCGCGACACGATCACCGTCGCACAGCACGCCGAGGAGGTCGGACTCGACGTGTTCGCCCTCGGTGAGCACCACAATCCGCCGTTCTGG